>Ga0181525_10001884_pt1 | contig 17660 bp, 19 predicted proteins | sample PEATcosm2014_Bin_48_FD_121100 | JGI IMG/M metagenome (GOLD analysis project Ga0181525, IMG submission 121100) | Peatland microbial communities from MTU Mesocosm Facility, Houghton, MI, USA - PEATcosm2014_Bin06_10_metaG | ecosystem: Environmental > Terrestrial > Soil > Wetlands > Peat | place...
GCCATACATCTGGACGAAACGGCGGTAGCAATCCCACGCGAACCGCTCGTTTTTCGTGGCGGCCACCAGCGCGAGCACGGTCTGGTCGTTGAGGCCGAGGTTCAAAATCGTGTCCATCATGCCGGGCATCGAATCGCGCGCGCCGGAGCGGACGGAGACCAGCAGCGGCATCGCGGTCTTGTCACCGAATTTGGTGCCCATGATTTTCTCAAGAAAGGCCATGCCGTCGCGGGCCTGCGCCTCGAGGACCTTGGGATAGGTCCGCTTATTGGCGTAGTAGTAAGTGCAAACCTCGGTCGTCATGGTGAAACCGGGGGGCACGGGCAGCCCGATGCGGCTCATTTCAGCCAGATTTGCGCCCTTGCCGCCGAGCAGAGGTTTCATGGAGCCGTTACCATCGGCTTTTTTATTGCCGAAAAGATACACGTATTTGTTCGATTTTGATGTTTTTGTCATAAATTAATTATCAATTTTGGATCGTTCATGCCAGATGAGTTGATAGAACCCGTCTTGAGCGCGGAACAATTTGCTCTATTTGGGGAATGACTCAACACATATCTTGCCAAACCCTTGACTTTTTCTGGCCAGCCTCATCCCGGCCAAAGGGGATTTTCCAGCGCCGCCGGGGCGGCAAAAGAAACAATCGTTATGGCGTGGATAATCGGACATGTTCCAAATGGAATTTTCGCCCGTCTGGCCCTCCGCAAGAAATGTCCATTCAAAAACAAATCGTGTGGAGCTTTCCTTTCCAGCGGCCATTAGGCTGTGTCATCTAGGTTGGCTGATATTGCAGTTGGATGAAACGTTGAAACGATGGCTTGAGCCTTATGATGCCCACGCTTTTACAAGAAAAACAAAAACGGGTCGCCGCGGTGATGGAACATGCGAGCGGCGACAAGCGCTTCAAGATCCTTGAGGCGCACATGAAGAAGCACCAATACCGGCACGATGCGCTGATTGAGATTTTGCACAAGGCGCAGGAGTTGTTCGGCTATTTGGAGGACGACCTGCTGTTGTTCGTCGCCTACCGGCTCAAATTGCCCGCCAGCCGCGTCTATGGCGTGGCGACGTTCTACCATTTCTTCACGCTCAAACCCCAGGGCAAGCACACCTGCGTCGTCTGCATGGGCACGGCTTGTTATGTCAAAGGCGGGGACAAGGTGCTCGCGGCGGTTGAGGAGAAGGCAAAAATCAAAGCCGGCGAAACGACGCCGGACAACCAAGTCTCCCTGCTGACCGCGCGGTGCATCGGCGCCTGCGGCATTGCCCCCGCCGTTGTTTATGACGGCACGGTCACGCCGCGCCAAACCCCCGAAACCGCGGTTGCCCAACTGAAAGGATGGATGTCAAATGGTCATTGATGATCTCAACGCAATTGCCGAGAAGGAACGCGCCGCCCGCAAGAAAACGGTCGTCCGTTGCTGCATGGCCGCCGGCTGCATGTCGTCCGACGCGGTGGGGGTAAAAAAGAATCTCGAACAGGCGGTCAAAGAAGCCGGCCTCGAAAACGAGGTGGAAGTGCGCGGAGTCGGCTGTATGAAACTTTGCTGCGAAGGCCCGCTGGTGGGCGTGGATCCGAAGGGCGCTCTCTTCGAAAAAGTCACGCCGGAAGACGCGCGCGAATTGATCGCAACGCTCAAAGGTGGCAAAACCAAATTGAAGCAGGGCGATTTGAACGCGCCCTTTTTCAAAAAGCAATTGTCCATCGTTCTCGCCAACAGCGGCGAGATTGATCCCGAACGCATCGAGGCTTACATCGCCGCCGAAGGTTATCAGGCGTTGCACCACGTGCTCCGCGAGATGACGCCCAAGGAAGTGGTGGAGTCCATGGTCAAGAGCGGTTTGCGCGGGCGCGGCGGCGCGGGTTTTCCCACCGGAATCAAGTGGGGCACGGTCGCCAAGACGCAAAGCCCGCAGAAATACGTCATCTGCAACGCGGACGAAGGCGACCCCGGCGCGTTCATGGACCGCAGCGTGCTGGAAAGCGATCCGCACAGCGTGCTCGAAGGCATGGCCATCGCGGCCTACGCCGTCGGCGCCAACCAAGGTTTCATTTACTGCCGCGCGGAATATCCCCTCGCAATCAAGCGGCTGCAAAATGCCATCAAACAGGCCAAGGCGCTCGGACTGCTCGGCAGCGGCATTTTCGAATCGCCGTTCAATTTCAGCATAGACATCCGCATCGGCGCGGGCGCGTTCGTTTGCGGCGAGGAAACCGCGTTGATGGCTTCCGTCGAGGGCAAGCGCGGCACGCCGCGCCCGCGCCCACCGTTCCCGGCGGAAAGCGGACTGTTCGGCTGTCCCACGCTGCTCAACAACGTCGAGACATTCGCCAACGTGCCGCCAATTTATCGCAAGGGCGCGGAATGGTTCGCCGCCATCGGCACGGAGAAAAGCAAGGGCACGAAAGTTTTCGCGCTGGCCGGCAAGATCAACAACACCGGCCTCATCGAAGTGCCGATGGGCACGCCCCTCCGCCAAATCGTCGAGGAAATGGGCGGCGGCGCACCCGACGGCCGCAAAATCAAGGCCGTGCAGACCGGCGGTCCGTCCGGCGGCTGCATTCCGTCCCAGCATCTCGACACGCCGGTGGATTATGAATCGCTCGGCAGGCTCGGCTCCATCATGGGTTCGGGCGGCATGATTGTGATGGACGATTCCACCAAGATGGTGGACGTGGCGCGGTTTTTCATGGAATTCTGCATGGACGAGTCCTGCGGCAAATGCATCCCCTGCCGCGCCGGCACCGTCCAGATGCTTCATTTGCTCGAAATAATCCTCGCCCGCAAGGCCACCGCGCGCGACCTCGCCAAACTCGAGGAGCTTTGCGACATGGTGCGAAACACCAGCCTTTGCGGACTCGGCCAGACCGCGCCGAATCCCACGATGAGCACGCTGCGGTTTTTCCGCAATGAATACGAGGAACTGCTCCAGCCCGACGAATTCGGCCCGCACGGCAACGGCGAGGCAAAAAAAACCGAACTGGCGAAAAAGTAACTAAAATTTTATGGCCGCCAAAACTTTAACCATTGACGGGAAACAGGTCAGCGCCGAGGAAGGCGCGACGATCCTGGATGTCGCCACCGACGCCGGCATCAAAATCCCGACGCTCTGCCATCTCGATGGCGTTTACGACCTGGGCGCCTGCCGCCTGTGCCTCGTGGAAGTCACCGGCATCGCCAAGCTGCTGCCCGCCTGCACGACGAAAATCAGCGAAGGCATGGACGTTAAGACGGACAGCGAACGCCTGCAGAAATACCGGCGCATGACGCTGGAACTGCTGTTCGCCGAGCGCAACCACACTTGCGCCGTGTGCGTGGCCAACGGCCATTGCGAATTACAAACTCTGGCCTACGGTCTGGGGATGGACCACGTTCGCTACGATTATACCACCCCGAAATGGAGCGTGGACGCGACGCACCGCCTGTTCGGAATGGACCACAATCGTTGCATCCTTTGCAGCCGTTGCGTGCGCGTCTGCTGGCACATCGAAGGCGCGGGCACCAAAAACGTCGCCGGCCGCGGCGGCAAAGCCAAAATCATCACCGACCTCAACCAGCCGTGGGGCGATTCCGAGACCTGCACGTCCTGCGGCAAATGCGTCATGTCCTGCCCGACCGGCGCGCTGTTTTACAAAGGGTCAACGGTTTCCGAAATGGAGCGCGACCGCAACAAACTCGAATTCATCGTCAACGCACGCGAAAAGAAATTATGGAACCCTTGAAAGTAGCCACGGTCTGGCTCGGCGGCTGCGCCGGCTGCCACATGTCATTCCTCGACCTCGACGAGTTCCTTATTGACCTCGCCGGCATGATCGAACTCGTTTACAGCCCGGTCATTGACGTGAAGGAATACCCGCACAATGTGGACGTCTGCCTCATCGAAGGCGCCATCTGCAACGAGGACAACCTCGAAATTCTCCACAAAATCCGGGCGCGGACAAAAGTGATCGTGTCATTTGGCGATTGCGCCGTCACCGGCAACGTCCCCGCCATCCGCGACCAGCTCGGCGTCGGCAACGTGGAAAATGTTTTGCAGCGCGCCTACATCGAAAACGCGCAGAACAATCCGTGCGTGCCCAAGGCCGACGGCATCGTGCCGCAATTGCTACCGCGCGTGATGCCTTTGCACGAGGCTGTCCACGTTGATTACTTCTTGCCCGGCTGCCCGCCGCCGGCGGACCGCATCAAGGCGCTGATGGTCCAGATGCTCGAAGGCAAAACGCCAAAACTTGAAGGCGCGAATTTGAAATTTGGTTGAGGTAGGGCGCGTCACTCCGTGCGCGCCGCCGGCGGGCAGAGGACTGCCCGCCCTACCGGAAAAAGATTTATGTCAAAACGCATTGTCATTGATCCCGTGACCCGCATCGAGGGGCACGCCAAGATCAGCATTTTCATGGACGACGCGGGCAACGTGTCCGACGCCATCTTCCACGTCGTGGAATTCCGCGGCTTCGAGAAATTCTGCGAGGGCCGGCCCTACGGCGAAATGCCCGGCATCACCCCGCGCATTTGCGGCATCTGCCCGGTCAGCCATTTGCTTGCCTCGGCAAAGGCCGGCGACGCCATCATGGCCGTCAAGATTCCGCCCGCCGCCGACAAGCTGCGCCGGCTGATGAATCTCGGCCAGCTCGTGCAAAGCCACACGTTGAGCTTCTTCCATTTGAGCGCGCCGGACTTTCTGATGGGCTGGGACACGCCGCCGGCGCAGCGCAATGTCTTCGGCCTCATCGCCGCGAACAAGGAACTCGCCCGCGCCGGCATCCGGCTCCGCCAGTTTGGCCAGGAAATCATCGAAATTCTCGGTGGCAAAAAAATCCACCCCGCCTGGGCCGTGCCCGGCGGTGTGCGCAGCGCGCTCACCGAGGAAGGCCGCACAAAAATCCGCGCCTGGCTACCTGAGGCTTTTACTACGACGAAAGTGGCTTTCGACCTGTGGAAGAAGACGATGGAAACCCACCAGCGCGAAATTTCGATTTTCGGAAACTTCCCGTCGCTGTTCATGGGCCTCGTTGCGCCGGACGGCACCTGGGAGCATCACGGCGGCAAATTGCGTTTTACCGACAGCAGCGGCAGCATCATTGCCGATCAGCTCGACCCGCAAAAATATTACGAGTTCATCGGCGAGTCGGTTCAGCCGAATTCGTATCTCAAGTCGCCGTATTACATTCCGCTCGGTTTTCCCGACGGCATGTATCGCGTCGGCCCGCTCGCGCGCCTGAATGTTTGCGAGCAAATGGGAGTGCCCAAGGCGGACGCCGAATTGAAGCTCTTCAAAAAACTCGGACGCGGCGCGGTCACGTCATCGTTCCTGTATCATTACGCGCGGCTCATCGAGATTCTCGCGTCGCTTGAATACATCGAGCGCTCCATGGACGATCCCGAACTGTTGAGCGATTACCTCCGCGCCGATGCCGGCATCAACAGCCTGCGCGGCGTGGGCGCCAGCGAAGCCCCGCGCGGCACGCTGTTCCACGATTACACGGTGGACCGCGACGGCCTGCTCAAAAAGGTCAACCTCATCGTCGCCACCGGCCAGAACAACCTGGCGATGAACCAGACTGTCGCGCAGATCGCGCGGCATTACGTGCGCGGCAACGACATCCCCGAGCCGATGCTCAACCGCATCGAGCACGGCATCCGCTGCTACGACCCGTGCTTGAGCTGCTCGACCCACGCCGTCGGCCAGATGCCGCTGCACATCCAGCTCCTCGCGCCGGATGGCAAAGTGCTGAACGAACTCGCGCGCGGCTGAAAAATCGGAGGGACGAGTTCCACGAGTCCCCAATATGATTTGGTTTGGTTTGTTTGACTGGCGGGGAAACGGTTGGGTTGGCCGTTTCCCCGCTTTTTTTCCACCGCAAATGGTTTAGCTTTCAATCGTGAGCAACAATTCTTCTCCCGCCGCCAGCCGTGATTTTCTGGTCATCGGCTACGGCAACACCTTGCGCGGCGACGACGGCGTCGGCCCGCGCGTTGCCGAGGCCATTGAGAAATTGAACCTGCCCGGCGTGCGCACGCTCGTCTGCCAGCAGCTCTCGCCCGAATACGCCGACCCGGTATCGCGGGCGCACACCGTGGTGTTCGTGGACGCCGCCGTGGACGCGCCGAAGGAAGTTCAATTGCGGAAGCTTGAACCCGGCGAATCGTCGCAGCTCATGGCGCACGCCGCCGACCCGCGCACGCTGCTGGCGCTGGCGCGCGACGTTTTCGGCCACGCGCCGCAGGCCTGGTGGCTCACCATTCCCGCCGTGAAGCTGGATTTCAGCGAAACCCTCACGCCGGAAGCACAACTCGGATTTGCCGAAGCCGTGGAAAAAATTCAGGAACTCTGCCACTGAATCCGGGTTTAGCGCAAAGACGCCGAGACGCGGAGATTGACGCTAATAAATTTCCGGCGCAGACTCATTCGCCAATGATGAAGCGCACCAAAAGGCCGATTTCAAAGAAAAGGGCGCGCAATTTATTTCCCGGCTCGGAAGAAAATGGCAAACGCTGAATTTCAATACACGAATGGCCCATGGCTTGAGGCCAAAGTGCATTTTATTGCCTCTTGCGAGAAAAACGACGTCGCACCGACGAAATTTGTCCTCATCGTCAGTATCGCCGGGCAAACCGTTTCGCTTTTTGAAAATTCCTCCGAGTCTTGGCGTCTTGGCGGCAAATTCCCGTGCTCCACCTCGCGCTTCGGCGTCGGGCAGGCGGAAGGCTCGAATTGCACGCCGCTCGGACTGCATTGCATCGCGGAAAAAATCGGCGCGGGCGAACGGGCAGGAACAGTTTTCAAATCGCGCAAGGTCGTCGGCCACACGTCGCAGCCGGAATTTGCGGACGCCAAAATCACCACGCGCATTTTGTGGCTGGAAGGACTCGAACCCGGCTTCAACCGGGGTGGCAACGTGGATTCGCATGACCGCTACATTTACATCCACGGCACGGCGGATCAGGCTGGCATCGGCAAGCCGGCTACGTGCGGCTGCGTTCACCTGGCCGACGCGGATTTGACTCCGCTTTTCGATTTGCTGCCCGTCGGCACGCTGGTTTGGATTTCCGAAACTTAATCCGGCTTGCGATTTCAAAATGGAGGTCTAGTTTATTCCTGTGTTCGTTCGTATTGGAAAGTTTTTCCTCGTCGTCTCGCTCACAGCGATGCTTGGAGCGAATTGGGCGCTGCTGCAAACCGTCGCGTGGACGACCATGCTTGCGGACAACCTCCGCACGCATTCGCTGTCTGAATCCGTGGAGCGGACGTTTGACGGCAAATATCCCTGTCCGATTTGCAAAGCCATTGCCGCCGCCGAACAATCTCAAAAAAAGAGCGAGTTCACTCTCCAGACGCAGAAATTGGAATTCCCTCCTGCGAAGGAGAACCCGATTCTGTTTGCGCCGTCGGATTTCCAGCTTTTGCCGAGGCCGGTAGATTTCCTTTCCGAATCTCTCCCGCAAAAGCCGCTGACACCGCCGCCGCGCGGATTCTCCGTCTGATTCAATCGCAGTTGGTTGCCCGTGTCGTGTTGGCGCGGGCTTGAATGTTTCACTTTAACCTTGAGAGCGCCGTTGCGCGTTCTCGCAATTTAGAAATTTGATTATGAAAAATAGAAACAAAAAAAATAATTCAGCGGTGGTAAAAATGGGTTGTGGTTTGTTGGCCGGAATGCTCGCGCCGGGCGTGGTTCATGCCTGCGCGTGCGGGTGCGGCGTTTTTGACGTGGCGACGAGTTCGATGCTTCCGAATGGCCAGGGCGGAATGGCCTATTTGCAATACGATTTCCAGGATCAAAGCCGCAACTGGAGCGGCACCGGAATGGCGCCGTCGGCGAACAACGGCGACAAGGAAATCAAGACGGATTTTATGACTGCCGGGCTCCAGTATATGTTCAATTCCAGTTGGGGGTTTCAGTTTGAACTGCCCTATGACTATCGAACGTTCAAAACCGTTACCAGTAATCCAAACGTTCCAGCAAATACCGTTACGACCATAAATTGGGGCGCGCTCGGCGATATCCGGCTGGAAGGCATTTACACCGGATTTTTTGCGGACCAGTCCGCCGGCGTGACGTTCGGCCTCAAGCTGCCGACCGGTGATTGGACTTACAACAATGCCTGGGGCGACATTGACCGCGATAGCGAAATCGGAACCGGCAGCACGGACATTTTGCTGGGCGGCTTTTACCGCGGCAATATCACGAAGGATGAAAAATGGGACTGGTTCGCACAGGGATTGCTGGACGTGCCGGTGCTGACACAGGTCGGATATCGTCCGGGCATCGAACTGGATTCAGCCGCCGGGGTTGATTACAAGGGCTTCTCGCTTGGCCGCATGAGGATCTCGCCGGTGGCACAAGCCATCTTTTCCGAGCGGACGAGCGACTGCGGATCAAACGCCAATCACGACAACTCCGGCTACCAGCGCATCCTGCTTTCGCCGGGAATTGAATTCCACTTGCACCCGGTCAAAATTTACGCGGATGTGGAATTGCCGGTTTACCAGCACTTCACGGGTGACCAACTGGCCGCGCCGGTGCTCTTCAAGATGAGCATGAGCTGGATGTTTTGATTCTCGCCCAACCAAAATCCAATTATGAAAAAGTTGAAATTGTTCGTGGGAATCATCCTCGTTGCAACGTGCGCCGCCATCCCGCTGGCGGCCTGCGCCGACAATTCCACCAACGCGCCGGTGAAGCCGTATCCGCTGAACACCTGTCTGGTCTGCGGCATGGAACTGGGCATGATGGGACAGCCTTACGTCTTCACCAATGCCAACCAGGAAATCAAACTTTGCAGCAAGTCCGAGAAGGCGGACTTCGACAAAGCCCCGGACAAATACTTGAAAAAGCTGGCCGACGCCGAAGCCAAATTGAAAAAGTAATCTGCATGTCCAGCAAAGCCGATTCCAAACAACGCAATGAAGAGCGGCTCTTTTTCTATGCCGCCACCATCATGTCTTTGCTTTTTGGAGCCGGCTTTTGCTGGCTGCTGTTCGCTTTGAACAGCCGGGACGGAACGCAGGATGTGACGGTGGAAAATCCAAAAGCCGTCGCCATCGCGCGGGATCATCCGCGGCAATTGGCCAATTTTATGCTGACCGCACGGGCCGCACGGTCACGCAGTCGGAGCTGGCCGGCAAATTTCTGGTGGTGGATTTTCTGTTCACCAGTTGCTCGCTCACCTGCCCCGTCGTGAACAGCCACATGGCGCAAATCCAGCAGCTCACGACAAATCAACCCGATGTCCGGCTGGTTTCGCTGACGGTTGATCCGCGCGACGACACGGTGGACGCGCTCGCCAAATACGGTGCTCGCTTTGGTGCGGATACCAATCGCTGGCTGTTTCTCACTGGCGACAAAACACAATTGTATGGTTTGATTTCCGCGAGCTTCCTCGCGCAGGATGCGGACAATCAGTTTGGTTACATGCCGGGAAATTTCTCGCACACCGATCGTATCGCCGTCGTGGATTCACGCGGCCGGGTGCAAGCCTACTTTGAGGGGTTGGACGACGATGTGGCGGCCGCCGTTGTCGCTGAAATCACCCGGTTGCGGCAATCAATTCCGTGAAGCCGATGAAAATGACAAAAATATGAAAAAACTGATTTCCTCGTTTGCAGTTCTGCTGTTTCTGACCACCTTTGTCAATTCCATCTCTGCCGCACCGGGTGCCGGTGACCTCAATGCCAAATCCTATTCCGCGCAGGGTGCCGTCGTGCAAATCGCGCCCGACCGGAGCGCCGTCACGATCCATCACCAAAATATTCCCGGTTACATGATGGAAATGACGATGGATTTTCCCGTGCAACGCACAAACGAACTGAACGGCATTTCGCCCGGTGATCAAATCACGTTCACGCTCGTTGTGACTGAAACAAATGATTGGGTCGAAAATATCCTTCGCGTCGGGCGCGCTACTGAAGCCACGACCAATGCTTTGCCAATGCTTCACGCGATGAATTCCGAGCTTAAGCCGGGGGATGTTTTGCCGGACTACGGACTGACGGCGGAAGATGGAAAACAAATTCACTTCGCCGATTTCCGGGGAAAGGTGCTGGCGTTCACTTTCTTTTATACCCGCTGCCCGCTGCCGAATTACTGCCCGCGCATGAGCAATAATTTTCATGAAGCGCGGAAACTGCTTCTGGTGACAGCCGATGCACCCACCAACTGGCAATTTCTTTCCATTTCCTTCGACCCGGATTTTGACACGCCGGAAGTGCTGTCAAATTACGGCAGCGTTTATCGCGGCGATGATGCGGATCGCTGGCTTTTCGCCTCTGCTTCCGCAAAAACCCTCGCCAATCTCGCGCCGAGCCTCGACCTGATGATCATGCGCGACAACGGAAATATCATGGAACACGGATTGCGGACGGTTGTCCTCGATGCGCAAGGGCGCATTTTCCGGCAATTGGACGGAAACAAATGGGCGCCGCAAGAACTTGCCGATGCAATTTTGGAAGCCGCGCGCGAGCGGCCACCGGTTGCTCAACCATGAAAAAGCCGGTTTTGCTCACGGCGCACAAAAAAAGATCCGGGCGACAGTCGCCAAGGAGGTGGGGATGAAGAATCCCGCTGAAGAAACGACTGTCCGCCCGAATCAAAACCAAACCAAGGAAGCTGAATCAGCCCGATCCAGCCTTCCAACTCATTCTGCATGAGAAAGAACCATAACTTTTCCCACACCAAAACCATCACAAACCTGTGACGACTATTCAATCAAAGCTGGAACCAGGCTCTCCCTTTTTTGGCAACCACTTTGTAAAAATTGCCATGTAAAAACCCGGCCATCAAGAGGAGGGCATGTGAATTGGCCTCTGGAAATCTGGAAACTTCGCACTTTTCAGTTTGGCTTTTTGGCTTACCTTCTTCCTGCATGACTTTGACGGAACAAATGACGCGGCTGGCCCGGCAGGCCAAGGATGCGTCGCGCGAACTCGCCAAGCTGACGACGGCGGAGAAGAACGCCTGTTTGCTGGCGATGGCCGCAGCTCTGGAGCAGAAAGCTGACGCGATCAAGGCGGTCAACATACTGGACATGGAAGCCGCCGCGAATTCCGGCCTTTCATCAGCAATGCTTGACCGGCTCAAGCTCGATGACAAACGCATCGCTGGGATGGCGAAAGGCCTGCGCGAAGTTGCCGCCCTGCCCGACCCGGTTGGAAGAATTTTCGACGAGCGCGTCCGGCCTAACGGCTTGAAGCTCCAGAAAATTTCCACGCCTATCGGCGTCGTGGTCATCATTTACGAATCGCGCCCGAACGTGACGGCGGACGCGGCGAGCCTCTGTTTCAAATCCGGCAACGCCACGATTCTGCGCGGCGGCAGGGAGGCGATGAATTCAAATCAAATCATCGCCCAAACGATGATTGACGCCGGCAAAATCGCGCTGGCGCGTTTTCCCGAACATGCGATTCAAGTCGTGCCCGTGGCCGACCGCGACGCGATTCCCGCGCTGCTATCTCTCACGCAATACATTGACCTGTGCATGCCCCGCGGCGGCGAAGGGTTGATCCGCGCCGTGGCAGATTGCAGCAAAGTTCCTGTCATCAAACATTACAAGGGTGTTTGCCATGTCTTCGTGGATGCCGACGCCGACTTGAAAATGGCCGCGGATATTGCGATGAATGCCAAGGTCCAACGGCCCGCCGTCTGCAACGCCATGGAGACCTTGCTGGTGGACAGAGTGGTGGCGGAGAAATTTCTTCCCGTCATCGGCGAAAGGCTCTTTGAAAAGCACGTCGAAATTCGTGCCGACGAGGCGGCCCGGGCAGTTTTGAACTCAAAACTCAAAACTCAAAACTCAAAACTGCGCACCGCGAGCGAACAGGACTATTTCACCGAATACAACGATTACATCCTGAACATCCGCGTCGTGGATGGCGTGAAGCAAGCGATTGACCACATCAATTACTACGGCTCGGCGCATTCAGACAGCATCGTCACGAAGAACGAGACACATGCGAAACAATTCCTCGCAGAGGTGGATTCGGCGGCGGTGTATTGGAACGCCAGCACGCGCTTCACGGACGGCGGTGAATTCGGCATGGGCGCGGAGATCGGCATCAGCACCGACAAAATCGGCGCACGCGGCCCGATGGGCTTGGACGAATTGACCAGCTATAAATGGATCGGCATCGGCAACGGGCAGGTCAGAACGTGAAGGCGTCAGACACCTGGTTCGGTCTGGTAAGTATCTTTCTTTCTATTTATAAAAATCGGCGTAGGCGATCCGGTTGGAATCGGTGACAGCCCACAAATTGAGCGGCTCCACCGATTGCGGAAACCTGATGAACCTTGCGCTCCCGTCGGCCATGGCGTTGTTGGAGCCGCCCGATCCCGTGCCGGTGATGCCATCCGTTCCATGCGAGTCATGACGGCTTTGATTTAGAATAGACGGATTGTTATTGCCAGGGTTGTCGTTACCCAGGGCGCCTTCATTGAGATCCATGTAGAAATCACCGGCGGCATCGGTTTTTTCGCCGAGGACAATCGTGTCGGATGCTTGGCTGATGGCATCCTCCCCGATGCTGTCTCCGGCATTCAAGCCTTGTGGATCAGTTGCCGGACTCTGGCTCTGAAAATAATCATTCCAGCCATTGATGATATAGCTGCGCGGCGAGGCATCAGCGATGTTGTTGGAAGGATTGTCGCCTCCGGTATCCGGCATTGCTGTTTCGCTGGGACAGAGCAACATTTGAGTGTTCTTTCCGTAATAGTCATAAAATTTGTCCGGCCAGCGGTCGGTTTCGCTGCGCTGCGGATAATAGCCCTTGTTGTCGCCTACATACATCTGCGAGGCGAGGCTCAATTGCTTGAGTTTGTTCAGGCATGAAATGCGCTTGCCCGATTCCTTCGCGCGGGCCAGGACCGGGAGCAGCATCGCCGCCAGAATCGCGATGATGGCGATGACCACCAGCAATTCAATCAATGTGAAGCCGATTTCATCACTGGCCAACCGCCGCCGTCCTGTTATTTTCCTAACCATTCGATTCCTTCGCGCGTCTGAACAAGTGATTCGGCGGGCGGACTGCCCGCGGCGTTCACTCGGTTTATGAACAAAAAAAGCTATACGCTCATCGCCATCGCGCTCGTGCTCGCCGGGGTTTATGCCGTTTATTTCACCGACTGGTTCCGGCCGGAGACGATTCATATTTCGCATACCAGCCGCCCCGCCCGGTTCGCCCGATCCGGCCAAGCAGCCGCCCGGCTGGGTTTCGGCTTGGGAGACGACTACGAACTCACCGAAATTGAAGTCGTCCCGCTCGCCGAGTTCCAAACCAACAAACTCGCCCAACCTGTCTGGCATCTTGTCGGAGACCCAAGCTCCGATTCAATCAATCTTTTCTTTTACGGCCAAAAGATTGATGGCATGAACCCCGCCGTCGAAGGCGCGCGGCCCGAACGGCTCCAGCCCGGCGTCACCTATCGTCTCTTCGTCACCGCCGGAAAAATCAATGGGCAGCATGATTTCCATATCGGCGTTGCGCCGACCAATACGGCTGTCAACCAATAATAGCAACTGGTTAGACGCCCTTTGCCGGAACCGGGTTACGCGCCGCGTCAATCTTCGTTCCGGCGAAATGGCACGAAGCAAAATGGTTTTTCCGAACTTCCCGTGATTCCGGAAATTCCTCTTTGCATTTCGGAAGCTGCGCAATCGGACAGCGCGGATGAAACGGACAGCCGCTCGGCGGATGAATCGGTGACGGCACGTCGCCCGGCAAAACGATTCGTTTGCGTTTTGATTCCGGATCCACTTCCGGCACGGCGGAAATCAGCGCCTGCGTGTAAGGATGCTGCGGGTCGCGGATGATGGCTTTGGCGTCCGCCGTCTCCACGATTTTTCCCAGATACATCACCATCACGCGATGGCTGATGTGCTCAACCACCGCGAGATCGTGCGCGATGAACAGATACGCGATGCCGCGCGCCTGCTGCAAATCGCGGAGAAGATTGATGATCTGCGCCTGCACCGAAACGTCCAGCGCGCTCACCGGCTCGTCGCAAATGATCAGCTCCGGCTCGACCGCCAGCGCGCGCGCGATGCCGATGCGCTGGCGTTGACCGCCGGAAAATTCATGCGGATAACGCTGCGCATAAACCGGGTCGAGGCCGACATCCTTGAGCAGTTCAAAAATTCGTTTCTGCCGCGCGGATTTGCTGTCGGTCAGTTTGTGGATGTCCAGCGCCTCGCCGACGATCTGCTCGACGGTCATGCGCGGATTGAGCGAGCCGTAGGGATCCTGAAAAATCATCTGGAACTTGCGCCGCCGCGCGCGCAAGGCCGCGCCGCCCATCTTCAGGATGTCCTCGCCGTCGAGCGAGATTTCTCCCGCCGTCGGTTCGACGAGCCGGACGATGGCGCGGCCGAGCGTCGTCTTGCCGCAGCCGCTTTCGCCGACGAGACCGAGCGTTTCGCCCGGCGCGATGCTGAAGCTCACGTCGTCCACCGCCTTCACGGATTCACGGACGCGGCTGAACATCCCGTGCTTCACGGGAAAATGCACCTTCAGATTTTTGACTTCGAGCAGGCTCATGATCCGCCGAGAGTTTGATGCAAATCGTGTGCGCCAAGCAAGACCCGTCAGATTTGAATTCGATCCGGCATTTCGCGGTTGAAAATCAGGTAACGGCCAAAGCTCTCCACGCGCCACGAGCGGATTTCTGGAATTCCCAAGTCTGCGCGCGGCCGGCGAACTCCAGCGCCTTCTCATGCCGGCCCAACCGCTAGGCCGAGAAAGGGGAAGCCAGCCTGATTGAACCCCTAAAAAACCTTGTTTTAGAGGCAAATCAGGCTCAAAATGGGGACTTACATACAATCTTACAGTGAAAAATCATTCTAAAACCCAACAAAACCAGTGTTTTTATGAGATTGGAGGCCGTTTATGACGGCTTGGTTTCGTCGGCGGGTTTGGCATCTGGTGGATATTTTATCCAGTTTGGAGCTTCCTCCAGAAAAAGGATGCGTATGGAAACTCCAGACGAACCACCCCAATCAATCAACTGCGACAAGAACGGCAGTCCGCTTGACAGTGGTATCAGCCAGACATTTTCGTGAATCTTTTGCGTTCCTTCGGGCGGCGTTGAATACATTTTCACGTTACCCAAAAAATCTGTCCATTGCCTTATATGCTCGTTGCCGCCTCCAACTTTGTATTCTTTTCGCTCGGCAATCACGAAGGCAAACTTCGCGTCCGTTACAAGATTCGCGTTCATGCCAACCAGCAAACTCGAAAAAGAAAGGCGTGTCAAATGCTGAAAGGGTTGACTGCAAAAGCGCGGTTTCAGAAGATTCTGGAATATGGCAAAATCACCCAAAACACAGCAGCCCGAACCGGAGCCAAAATACCCATGGTATATCGCATTGTTCAGGCGGGAGAAAGCTACCGTGAAGGGCGCACCCATCTCTTTTATTATTTGCGTTGTGGTTCTCACCGGATTGCTGGGGATCGGGATTTACTGGCTTGTTGACCATTTATATTCTGCTGAAATTCAAGGCAAAGAGGCCACGATTCAGGCGAAAGAGGCCACAATCCAAGTGCTTCAAACCCGCGTTGCAATTCTCAACGGGACAACGCCAGCAACACCAAACGCAGAAATTCAAGTGAAGTCTGAGGCGTTGATTTTGTCGCAGCAAATAATTGATTTTGCGAAAGCCTATAAGCCGGGAGCAGAGCCTTACTTTAGAGGCGATTACGACCATCGGTTTCAGCTTCGGGTTGACAACATGAGAAATTCGCTTGACCAACTTGGTCAAGATTCAACGAATCTTGACATAATGCTTGGATACAGGACGGTTCAGGGAGTGCCTTGGGTGACCAGTGATGAAATGTTTTCAAACTTTGTAATCAATGTAGCGGAAGAAATACAGGGATTGGCGAACAACCTCAAAAGCCCTTGAAAACAAAGGCTAAAATAAGTGAATAAATCTTCATATTGACACTTGACAACAGTGAGATTTTACTGTAATCTCATTACAGAATGAAAACGATATTTGAGTTCAAAACACTGACCGAGTTCACGGATTATTTCTGTGATGAAGCAACGTGCGTCGCGCACTTCACCGCCGCCCGTTTCCGCAACGGCGAGTATTGCCCGCATTGCAACCACGACAAGATTTACAAGTGCGCCAACGGCAAGCGATATCAATGCGCCAAGTGCAAACAGGATTTCACCATCCGCACCAAGACCGTTTTTGGCGAAAGCAAATTGCCGCTCCGCAAATGGTATATGGCGATTTATCTGTTACTCACCAGCAACAAGGGGATTTCATCCGTGCAACTCGCCAAGCAAGTCGGCGTGACTCAAAAGACGGGCTGGTTCATTGACCATCGCATCCGTTCCGCGATGAAGCAAAACAGGGGGCAGCTTTTCGGGCGCATTGAAGCGGATGAAACTTATGTCGGCGGCAAGGTGAAAAACATGAGCAAAACCCGTCGCCAGAAGTTCGCCGGACAGACTGGGGGTTCGACAAAGACTCCGTTGGTTGGAATCTTGCAACGTGACGGTGAGATTCAGGTGAAAGTTGCAGACCAAGTGACACGCGCAACGCTCATCCCGAATATCATGGCCAACGTCCAAAAAGGTTCGTTCGTTTATACGGATGAAAATGTCTGCTATCGCGGATTGCATCGCGTTGGATTTCTTCACCACAGCGTTTGTCATTCAACGAAGGAATACGTTGTTGGTGACGCGCACACGAACGGCATTGAATCGTTTTGGGCATTGTTCAAACGCGGGTATCATGGCATCTATCACTTTATGAGCCGGAAGCACATGCAAAGCTACGTTGACGAATTCACATTCCGTTTCAATCGCCGCGCTGGTGAAGCGCAGAATAAATTTGCGGAATTGGTTGGCCGAGTTTCGGACAGCCCGACACTCCATTACAAAACGCTGATTCAAAAACCCGTATGAGCAGACCACAAAAAATGCACAAGCCGCTGAAAGGCGACTTCACGCAAGTCATTAACGCGATTGCCGATGGCAGGGGCGTGAAGTTACAAGCGCGAGCCGTTACACCGTCAACTGACAAGATTGTGCGGGCGTCCGCGCCAACACCGCCGAAGAAACCATAGCCAATCGTGACTAGCGCAACCGCCATTTCAAAAAGTCACTGTAACATTGTGTATAATACCCTCAAAATGCGGTTATTTCTAACAACTGGTTAGAAATGAAGTCATTTCTCCAAAAAGTCGGATTGAACCGGCAAACTCGCTCACAGACGCTAACCGTTTCTTTCTAAAAACACTGGTGTTCATTGGCTGAAACAACAGTCGCGGCGCAACGCGCCGCGTCCGAATCTGAACGAAATTCAGTATGGTGGAGGCGGCGGGAGTTGAACCCGCGTCCCTGACAAACTTGCCAGCCGCGACTACATGCTTAGTCCGGAGAAGGTTTTCTGCTATGCGATGGCGTCCGGACTCGAGTCGCACTGCCTAGTCCGCATGGAATTTTCTCGGCCAACGGCGCGCGGTCCCCGCCGTCAACCATGCCTGCTGTTGCGTCCATCCACCGTAGCAGGTGTCCAGTGGCGGACGTCGTGGCCTTAGGCCGCGAGGGCTAATTCTTGGTTAGCTGTTTTGTTTGATGCGATGATTAACGAGGCCAACGCATCGTCCTCGGCATGCCGCCTCTGGCGCATTCCCCAGGTCGAAACCGGTGCGCCCCC
>Ga0181525_10001885_pt1 | contig 17658 bp, 16 predicted proteins | sample PEATcosm2014_Bin_48_FD_121100 | JGI IMG/M metagenome (GOLD analysis project Ga0181525, IMG submission 121100) | Peatland microbial communities from MTU Mesocosm Facility, Houghton, MI, USA - PEATcosm2014_Bin06_10_metaG | ecosystem: Environmental > Terrestrial > Soil > Wetlands > Peat | place...
CCACTTGGCAGGAAAGGATTTTTAGCGACCCCGCACTGGATGCGGGCACACGAAAACTCCTCAAGCCCTTTGTAGAATGGGCAAAAGCAATCGCGTAAAGTGCAAAACTATAGGCTAGGGACCGAAGCAAATTCCCGCCCGTCTGAATCTTGTGTTACGCAACGGGCGTGACCGGCATCTGCGTTAACGCCGTCACTGAGCATCTGGATCTGGCGAGTGCTGTCCAGCGCGTCGCCCGTTGCCTTGTCGACGGTGTCATCGCCGGTGTCATCGGATGATTGACGGGCTTGCGCTTGGTCGAATAGAGCCTGCAGCAACGCGGCGGCGAGTGCAGCATCCTCTGGTGTATCGAACATCAGACCAGAGGTTGCCGTGTACATTTGGATATCCTTTCCTGCTGTTAGAGCTTAGGGACTCTGGTTACGATTTCAGTCGGCGAGATAACCTTGAACTCAGCCGGCCTCCCGTCGAAGCCGACGCCGGTTGCGCCGGTCAGCTCGGTGCCTAAAATCCGGACGCCTTCGCCCACGCTACCTAAATGGTTGGCAGGGTGTCAACGAACGGGCGGAGACCCACGGACAGAGCGAATACCGTGCCGCAACCGCCGTCACAGTACAGATCGTTGCTTGCGCGGCGAACAGTTTGCATAAAACGCGCCGTTAGTCGACTGCACCAGCGCGCTGAAACTTCTCTCGCCGCCGGTTCCATCGAAGGCCACCAGCGTAGTTTGTTCCGTAGAATTTCCGTCGACGCCAAGCGCCAGCACACGGCCCTCCGTCACACCCGCTGGGGTCATCGCCAAAACCGTCCCGCAGCCGGTTGAACTAAAAAAGCCCAGGTCGTTTGCAGCTTCCCTTAACGTCGTTCCCTTCAGTTTGCCGGTTTCTGAACGGCTTCGCGTCGACACCCGCGCCGATTCGAGTGCCATCGAAAAAACACCCACAAGCATCGCGCGCGCTCGGAGGTTATGATTCTTTGCCTGCTTTCTACTTCTCACGAATCCTTCTTGTTTGTTTGATGGCTTAAATGCAGGTAATTGTTTTGCTTTTTCCGGGACACGGCTCGGAAGAAAGAAATTCTGCGAGCCGTGTCCTTTGATCGTCCGTCGTTCCTGTTTTGCGCAGAAGTAATGATCGGCGCTTACTGTAACGTTATCTTGAAAATGGTCCCAGTACCGTAGCTGCCGTCGCTCAGAGTGCCGCCGGCGCCTGTAATCCCGTAAAGTTCGCCCTTGTAGAGAAGCAAAGGCGACTCGGGATATGAGCCATCGGTACCCGCAAAAGTGTGTAGCACCGTGCACTCACCCTTTGGATCCAATTTGAAGACCGTTCCGCAGTAGCACGGCCCTCCCGCATGGTTGGTCGTGCCATATAGGTTGCCGTCCGCATCCAGTACCAGGCCACCCCAAGGATTTGCCCCATCCGTCGATCCCAGAAAGTTATAAAGCACGGTCTCGTTACCTGCCGGATCCAGCTTGAACACGGTCCCGCTCTCGTAGATGCCGCCATAGAAAGTGGTGCCATAAAAGTTGCCCTCTGCGTCCTGAATCAGGGCAGTGCGCGGGTCCGACCCGTCCGGCAGTGTATTAAACGCATAGAGCGCCGTCTCCTGGTTCGCCGGGTCCAGCCGGAAGATGACTCCACAGCCCGGGACTAAAGTTTGGACAGCCTCACGACCTTCAACGTAGAAGCAGGCAGGGTTGCCGCCGTTCTCAGTGGTGCCGTAAAGGTTACCGGCTTTGTCCTTAATCAGGCCGTGTGAAGGATTTGCGCCGTCTCCTTCACTACGACGGGTGAAGCTGTGCAGCACCTCAAACTTATCCGACGACAGGTTCATCTTGAAGATCACTCCACATCCGAACCCGTAGCAGTGATTGAGATCACCGCCGGCGACACTGGTGCCGACCAGAGCGCCATAGGCCTCCCAGAGCAGGCCGCCGGTCGGTATTGCCCCGTCGGCAGAGTCGAAGGTGTGTACTACGGTCTCTTTCCCGGAGGAGTCCACCTTGAAGATTACTCCCACGCCGTTGCCTCCGCCGAAAGTGGCCGTCCCATACCAATTCCCGCGGCCATCTTGAACTAAGCCACCAAAGGGCCGTGCTCCGTCAGCCCCAGCGGTGAAAAGAGTACAGAACCGCTAGTTGTTTACTTGCCGGATCCAACTTGAAGACCACTCCACAGCCCGTTCCCAGATCCGAGAGGCCCGGCACAGAAGGACAATTCGGATTGCCGCCGAACGGGGCGGTGCCGTAGAGGCTTCCTGCTGGGTCGACTTTGAGGGGACCATACTGCGGATAAGCGCCGTCCGAGCCACCGCTGAAGGTGTAAAGTACGGTGTAGGTTTGTGCGTGAAGCGCGGGCAGCACCGTCGCCGCCAGGACTGTTAAGAGAAGGCCGATGCGCCTCCACCATCCACTTGTCAGCGTCGCAATGGCGCGAGCGCTATGAGTCATATCCTGCTTCGCGTTTTTCATGAAATTTTTCCTCCTAATTGGAAATGTTTGCGACGGGAGATTGAGCCCTACGGCCAGACGACGAATCTCGTATTGCTCTTTAGTATGCCGCTCGGTGTCGTCACCGTCACAAAGCCAGTGGTGGCACCTGCAGGAACTCTGGTCACGATTTCAGTCGGCGAGACAACCTTGAACTCAGCAGGCCTGCCGTCGAAGCAGACGCTGGTTGCGCGAGTCAAATCGGTGCCAAGAATACGGACGCCTTCGCCTACCTCGCCTATAGTGGGCAGCGCCTCGACGAACGGGCCAAGGCCGACGGACAGGGCGAAAGCAGTACCGCAACCGCTGTCACAGTATTGATTGTTGCTTGCGCCGCGAACAGTTGTTCCATAAAATGCTCCGTTAGTCGCCTGCACCAGCCCGCTGAAACTTGCCTCGCCGTCGGTTCCATTGAAGGAGTGCAAAGTCGTCAGAGCTCCGCCCGGTGTGATTTTGAACACGGTACCGCAGCCGACTGGGCCGAGAAATTGGCACGTGTTGGCTCCGCCGAGACTCGTGGTTCCGTAGAAGTCCCCGCCGGCGGCCTGCACCAGGGGGCCGTACGGGCCGCTGCCGTCTGCGCAGTTGGTTTGGGCGCAAAAATTGTACAGCGTCGTCAATGCGCCCGAAGGCGTTATTTTGAAGACAGTTCCTAGGGTAGTTCCGTAAAAGTCGGCGTCGGCCGCTTGCACCAGCCCGCCTCTCGGCTCAGCGCCGTCCGTGCAGTTCGGTTGAGAGCAGAAGCTATAGAGCGTTGTCAGCGCGCCGCCTGGGGCGAATTCAAAGACCGTTCCGCCGGCATAGAGTCCGCCGAGTGCAGTGGTTCCATAGAAGTTCCCGTCGCCGGCCTGAATCATCGCGGCGGTTGGATTGGAGCCGTCAGCACAATGCGATTGGGAGCAGAAGTTATAAAGCGTCAAGAACGCGCCCTCTGTGGTGATTTCAAAAATTGTACCGCCGCCGAACTGCGATTGGTTGGTCCCGCCCGTTTGAGTGGTTCCGAAAAGATTACCATCGGCGCCTTGCACCAGCCCGCTCGGAACACTGCCGTCGGCGCAGTTGGCCAGGGCGCAAAAGCTGTGCAGGATGGTGAACTTACCGCTGGGCGTTATTTTGAAGATCGTACCGGCGTTGGGGGTGCCGAACTGCGAGCCGTAGTCCCCGCCGAAAGAAGTTGTCCCAAAGAAGTTCCCATCGATGCCCAGCACCAGGCCACCGGGAGCGCCTCCGTCGGCACAGTTGGGTTGAGCGCAAAAGTTGTAGAGCACCGTGAGCGCGCCGTCTGGAGTCATCTTGAACAAGTTGCCTGAGTGGTAGGCCCCCGCGGAGGCGGTGGTTCCGTACAAATTCCCGTCGGTTCCTTGCACCAGTGTGGCTTGAGCAAATTCGCCAGGGTTGCCGCCGTTGGTCCCGTCGAAATTGACCAGCGTTTTGAACTTCAGCACGTCCGGCGAAGTCTGCTCGTCCTGTGCCGGCGACACGGTCGTCGTCAGCAACATAGAAAGAACCCCTATGAGCGTCACGCTCGCGCAGACGCGATAACTCGCACACTTGTTTTGGTTTATCATGAGTCTTTTCCTCCTAATTCATGGGTTTTAACTGAATTTAGCGCCGGCTCTACGGCCAGACGTAGAATGGGACATTGCTCTTTAGCGTCCCGGTGGGCGTCGTCACTGTGACGAATCCACTGGTGGCGCCAGCCGGGACTTTTGCGACGATTTCGGTCGGCGACACAACTTTGAACTCGGCCGGCCTGCCGTCGAAGCAGACGCTGGTTGCGCCGGTCAGGTCCGTGCCAAGAATCCGAATCCCCTCGCCGGCTTTGCCGCCCGTCGGTAGCGTCTGGACGAAAGGGCCAAGACCGACCGAGAGAGCGAAGACCGTGCCACAACCCCAGGGAGGGCAGATAAGATCGGTGCCCCCACCGCCGACGGTGGTCCCATAGAAAATTCCGTTTGTGGAATGCATAAATCCCAAGGGGAAGTAGCCGTCGGTGCCATTGAAGCTGTGCAGGGTTGTCAGCACGCCGTCCGGGGTAAGCTTGAAGACGGTGCCGCAGCCGAAAGTGCAGGAATCCGCGCCTCCATAGCCTGTGACGCCATAGAAATTCCCGTCGGCGCCCTGTACGATTTCCCATGGATATTGACCGTCAGCACAGTTCGCTTGCGAGCAAAAGTTGTAGAGTGTCCTGAACTCACCCGCGGAGGTAATTTCGAACGCCGTGCCGGAGAATGCTCCCGGATTCGTCCCACCGTGGATGGTTGTCCCATAGAAACTTCCATTGGCAGCTTGGATCAAAGGAGCGCAAGCTAAATAGCCGCAATTTCCGTCGGTACCGCCGAAACTGTGCAACGTTGTCAACTCTCCGGCCCTGGTAATTTTGAAAATGGTTCCGTATCCGAACGCCCCTCCGGCAGATGTTGAACCGTAAAGGTTGCCATCCGAGCCGGCCGTGAGCCCCGAGTATGGCACGCCGCCATCCGCGCAACTCGTCAGCGAACAGAAGCTATAAATCGTTGTGAAGGCGCCCGCCGGAGTTATTTTGAACACCGTCCCGCAGCCGGGATAGCCCGCGAACACAACGCACGCCGAATTGTTATTGGCGCCGTAGTAAGGGGTGGTTCCGTAGAAGTTCCCGTCCGCTCCCTCAACCACTCCGCTGTCATTCAAAATGACGTCAGCGCAATTGGGTTGGGAGCAAAAGTTATAGAGCGTGGTCAAGGCGCCGTTCGGCGTCATTTTGAAGATTGTGCCTTGGCCATTCATGCCGCCTCCGACTGATGTGCTGTAGAAATTCCCGTCAGTGCCTAGTGTCAGCCCGCTGGGATTCGCTCCGTCGGGGCAGGAGGACATGGCGCAAAAGTTGTAGAGCACGGTCAGCGCTCCGCTTGGTGTCATTTTGAAAACACTGCCAGAGTTATAGGTGCCGCCGAGGATGGCGGTGCCGTAGAGGTTTCCACCCGTGCCCTGCACCAGACCGCTAAAAGGGGCCTCGCCATTCGTCTCTTCGAAATTGACCAGCGTTTTGAACTTGACCACGTTCGGTGAGGCCTGCTCGTCCTGCGCCGGCGACGCTGTCGCCGCAGCCAGGATCATTAAAAGAAGACCTATGCGCCTCCACCATCCGTTTGTCAGCCTCGCGATGGTCCGAACGCTATGATTCATATCCTGCTGTGCGTTTTTCATGAGTTTTTCCTCCTAAAGGTTTGCAACGTGTGTTGCTCTTTAATGTCCGGTTTGTTGCCATGACCTATTCCGTTTCTGACTCGGTTTCCTTTTGGTACAGAGCTATGTCTTATGGCACCCGGAAGCGCAGGTCGCTCAACGCTAGGAGTCACCACTTCGACTTTTCCAGTTGTCGCGCCGACGGGGACGGTAGTCGTGATTAAGTATCTCGATACCACCGTGAACAAAGCGGCCGTAACGTTACAGCTGACGCTGGTCGCGGCAGTCAGATTATTTCCTAGGATCTCGACGAACGAACCTGCCGCACCGCCGGCAAGCCGTGTTTCCACAAACGGCGCCAAGCCAATCGAGAAGCGGAACACGGTCCCGTAACCGTTGGCCCCACCGGTCGACGTTGTCCCGTAGAATTTCCCATCGCTGCCTGGATCACGCCAGAAGGATTGTAGCCTTCGGAACAGCTCTGCGAGCAGAAGCTATGCAACGTCGTAAACGAGCCACTTGGGGTCATTTCGAAAAACGTCCCCGTCTGATTGAACCGTGTCGCCCGCGATCGCGGAGGCGCGCGCCAGCCCCAGGTAGGAAAGCGAGTAGAACTGTCCCCAATAGGGTGTTGCCAAGTACTGCCCCAACTGGGGCCCTTGTGATCCACTATTTTCTGGAACTCAGCCGCGGCCTCCGCGCCTTTGTGCAGACGCAGGTAAGCCAAGCCCGGCAGGTACGGCGCATCGGGGTAAGCGCGCTCGTACGGCGAGGCGGATGCCAGCAACTCCACCGCTTTGGCGGGCTGACCGCGCTGGATTTGGATTGCGGCGCGAATTTCAGGTAATTGCACCGCATTCCAGATGGTATCGTTCGGAGAAACCTTCGAAGTCTCCCCAACGAGCTTCTCCGCTTGGGCCGAATCGCCGCACATCGCCAACGCCAGTGCAGGCCGACCCAGGAGGTGCGCGGTCCGGCAATTACCGGACAGCGCGTCGGCACGCGCATCGGCTTCTTCAAATTCGGCTGCGACATTGCCGAGCCCGTGGTGCAGCGCTGTCTGCGCGGCTCGCTGGTACAATTTGCTCGACTCACGACGCTGGCCCAGGACGTTCCGGTAGGCTGCCTGCAAGCCAAAGCTGAGGTACTCCTCCGGCTTGCCTGCGAACCATTGGGTTTCCCTGGCCACGGCTGCCTGATCGCCTTCGATGTAGGCCATTTCGAGAAAGCGCTGGTGGATCCCAATGGCGAGGACTTTTGTGCCTATGGCACTCACCATCAGTGCCTTGGCGCAATAGGAAGAAGATGGACCCTGACGGCTCTCCCGCTCCTGCCTGGCGGCAATAACGCCAACGCCTTTGATGTGAACGATCTAGGCCAAGTCGTCGGGACCTCCGAGAATGGCAAACACGATCCAAGCTGCGTCATTGCCACGACTTTTCAGCATCTTCGTTTTGTACCCGTGCGATGGGGAGTGGGCGGGCGAATCCAGGAACTGAATCTTCTCCCCGGCGACACGGTCGGCTACGCAGTCGGGGTCAATAACAGCGGCCAGGCGGTCGGCTCGTCGGGTGTGTGCTCGAACACCGCGATCGCCCCGATCCCGACGGCTCCGCACGCCGTGCTCTGGGACAGCGACGGCTCGCCCATTGACCTAGGCCACCTGGAGGGCACGCCACCGGGAATCTATAACCAAGCCACCAGTATCAATGACCGCGGGGATGTAGTCGGATGGGCCTGCGTCGGGCCCTCCACCAATCCTGCAACATGCATGGAAGACGCCTTCCTATGGACCAAGGATACCGGTATGCAGGACCTCGGAGGGCTTCCGGGAGCCATCGCCAGCGGCCCCCCTTGTTGCAACACCATTAACAACAACGGCGTGATCGTTGGCGTTTCAATATACGCCAGCTACGAGCGCGCCGTCGTCTGGCACGGCAAAGGGCCGGTGGACCTCAACACGCTGATCCCCAAGAACTCGGGCTGGTTGCTGGAGTGCGCCCAAGGAATCAATGATGCGGGCGAGATCGTGGGCTTTGGCACGCTAAACGGGAGCATGCATGCATTCCTGGCAAAGCCCACGTACTAGAATCGCGGGGTAACCGAATCGGGGTCGACAAAACGCAAGAAGCCCCAACATTCCGCGTTGGGGCTTTCCTGACCAGGACTCGACAGGCAGACTCGGTCTTGAGGTGGTTATCCGGAAATCGCGTAACGCTCCGACCAAGGTTTCCGGACAGTGCGAACGCGGCACATTGAGAAACGTGCGCTACTCCTGTGAACGGAGCGCGGCGCCGAGCAGTTCCTCTCACCCTCGGGGGTGCGCGCCGCACCCTTTGCGCTGCTAGACTGAAGAACTGTCGGGCCTCGTCCCGAGTGCTGCACCATGCGATTGACGTCCATCCGCGCTCAAAACAACACGTTCATCAGTTACGCGGACGAAGACGAACCGTCTGCGCGAGGGATCTGTACGGGGCTTGAAGATCGTGGCCTTCGTTGTTGGATGCGATCCCGAGACAGCGGCCTCGGGCGTGATTGGTTGGAAGTCGAAGACGCGGTCCTTTCATGCGATGTATTTCTCGTACTGGTGTGTCGGCATTCAAACAAATCGAAGGAAGTGCGCTTCGAAGTTGAAACCGCTGCATTGAATCAGATACCCATCGTTGTCGTCCGTTTGGAGGACGTAACGATTCCATACGAATTCCTGCGCGATCGAACGCGGATGGATTATTGGAGTGGTGCGCGACGGTCGCTGATGGACGATCTGGCAGCTAAATTGAAAGATCACGCGGCGGGGTCGGATGCACTTCCTCGTGCATCCGCAGTAGCAGGGATTCCGATTGACATTACTCGAATGGCACGCACACCGATCAGAATGGCGCGAAACGAAGGCTGGCCCAGGCCGAATGGACAAATCCTCCAGCGAAGTCTCCAGTCGCTGAGAGAACTCATTCGACCTGTCACGCGATTTGTTCGACCGTCTACTCTGCCCTTCCGGACCGTTGACGATGTTTCGTTCTCTGTTACGGCACCGAGCCGCGTGCTATCTGGAGCGGTGTATGTAGTTGAGCTTTGGGCCCACCATCCGGACGAGATCGAGCGGGTAATGAAGTTGGCAAAAGAGGGATCTCCCGATATCAAGATTCAATCCAAATCCAAAGGGCCGACTCGTTTACGTAGGGGAGCGATGATCTCGATCGCGCTTGAGATTGAAGACATGTCGATGGACTCTCCCGTAGAAACCATCATTTGGCGAGGTCATCTTGGGCGGGCCACCTTCCTTGTCAGCGATCCCAATCGGGCATCTCTGGGTCCCAAGAGGGGTAAAGCTAAAGTCTTTGTGAAAGGACTGGAAATTGCCCGAGTCCACTTCGTTATCGAAGTGGTTGAAAGCAGTCCCGCCAAGGCACAGCGTCTACAGGCGCGAATTCGGCGATACAAGAAAGGGTTCGCTTCCTATGCGTCGTCCGACCGCGACGAGGTGCTTCGATGCATCCAAGGAATTCAGAAGATTGCACCGGAGATGGAGGTGTTTCTTGACGTTCTGTCACTTCGTTCGGGACAGAACTGGCAAGACGAGCTATGGAAAGTGATTCCGAAAAATGATGTCTTCTACCTTTTCTGGTCGGTTCACGCGGCGGCCTCGGAATGGGTGGACAAAGAATGGCGGTGCGCCTTCAAGACCCGTGGACCAGAGTTCATCGATCCTGTGCCACTTTGTCCTCCCCACGAAGCGCCGCCACCATCGGAACTTGCCAATAAGCACTTCAATGACTGGACATTGGCGTTTCGTCGGCGGCGTTGGCGGAGTGGATCACGGGCAGCCAGCGGAAAAGGACAGAACGAGACGCCCTGAACCATGATTGGTCTGTCGTCAACGCATCGCCTTTAGCTACTACTCTCTTCGAAACCATCTTCGATTGGACCTTTTCTGCCAGAAATCACTGATATGCAGGCCTCCAGCCGTCTGCGCAGATCAACGAGGTCCTCGCTGTAAGAGAACACGCTTTCGGTGCGAAGGTCGAACGGCGCCACCGCATTCGTCATCGCCGTCCGAACTTGCTGTAGTAATATGACAGGCTTTTGGTGGGCATGGGCCATCCCTAACTCATACATGACATTCGGGCGGTCCCCGGTTATGCCGGCGATGGCAAAACAGCAGTGCCTCGGGCCTTCACGAATCGTCTCAACCAGCTTACCGGCGACGACTTCTCTGTCGGTTCTCAAAGGCAACAAGCCGTATGCGGATAGCGCTGGCACGATTATGTCCTCGTAGATCGGATCACCTCATCGAACGGCATGATGATGAAGCACCGCGCATTAAAGCCTCGCAACAAATGATCGCGGACCTTCGCAGCAAGCGCCCGAACTTCCTCGGTCGTCAGTTCCGAGAGGGAGATCTGCTCTAAATCTTGTGCTTCCTCCGGCGTAAGTTGAAACACGCCGCAAATGCTTTGCTTCTCCTCGTTCCACACATCTTTGGAGGTGCCGCCTGCGAAGGCAAGTGGGAAGATCGGTCTTTCAATGCAATGGCGAGCGCGACATCGAGCACAGATCGGGTGCCTCGCTCGACTTCAATTGCGATCACGACATCGGACGAGTACACCATTCGGAAGCGCCGGGCTTGGGCAGATCGGTTTCTTAGAATCTCTACGCGACCGACCTCGAAACGCGTGAGGTTGTTCCAATCGAGTTTTGGATCTGGCAGCATCGTCTCAATCCTTTCGAAGCGTCGAGATGGTGCTGTCGCAATCCTTCAAGGAATCCATACGTCATCATCCGATCTGCCGTTTGCCCGTCAGGCGCGTTTGCGATGCTCTTCAATCCACCTGTAATCAGCGTTAAGCCATCTTGAGCGGCGAGAAGGACGCCGAGCTCACCAAAGTAGTGCGGCGTTTGGCGATAGCTGGCTACCGCCACTAACGAACAAGCGACGAGGGCGCGCGATCTTCTTCATAGTGATGATTGGCAACGAACCGGGAGATGAAGTCTATCAGGATAGCGACGCTCCCCTCTTCGCTCCCAAAAAATTGACAAATCAGGCGACCGCTGCGATACCGTTTTTCGCGACAAGAGAGAGGAGCTTGAGCGCCGGGCCGGAAGGCCGCTTCTCTCCGCGCTCCCACTTGCTCACCAAATTCGGCGTCACGTTGAGATAATTCGCGAACACCGTCTGGCTCACCTGCTCCCGCTCCCGGAGGGCCTTGATCTGCCTCGGCGACAGCGGTTGCACCGGAGTGAGGCAGGCGTCGTCGAACTTGCGCATCGTCTGCTTATCGATCGCGCCCACCTTGTGCAGCGCCTCCATCGTTTCGTGGATGGCCGCCATTGCGTCACTTCGATATTTCTTGCTCATATTTGACCTCCACAAAATCGCCGTTCTTGAGCAGTTCATCCATCTGCTTGTCGTTCAGGCGCAGCACGTGGCGCGCTGCGTCCTTGAACTGCTTCTCTTCATCGGCTTCGATGTTCGCCCTCACGCTCTTCAAGAAGCCGTAAGCAAAAACCGCGCGCTCACCTCGGCGGAAAAAGATGATCGTTCGGTACCCACCCGACTTCCCCTGCCCTGGCCGTGCGATCCTTTGCTTGATGACGCCGCCGCCGAGGTCGGCATCCACTTGTCTTTTTTCCGCGCGCGCTACAGCGTCCACCAGCGCCGCGTCGCGGATCTGTTCCTTTCGAGCAAACCGCTGAAACCATCGCGTCTTGAAGACTCTCGGCTTGGCCAATCGGGATTCCACACCCTTTTATTCTATAGGACCCGGTACTATGTTTCAAGGATCTGGGCGAGGCGTTTTTCTTTGCCCATTTCTTTGCCCACACTCTAAGAAAGGGTCGAAACTGGTAGCAACGGATCACTTCGACGGACCGCGGCGGACGAGGGGCAGAAGGGTTCTAACCTATTGAAATAGAGCAGGATATCGTAGTCAATCACAATGAGTAGCAACGCCTCGCCAGATGCCCGAAAACCAGACTTCTGGGGCTGTTAACCGAAGGGTTGTAGGTTCGAGTCCTACCTGAGCAGCCAAATTGCGTTTTGAGTACCTCCTTCTCCGATCTCCTCGTCGTTCCTGCGGCTTGGCTGGTTCGAACCCGTCAAATTCTCAAGCGGCTCTTCGAACTGAGTTTGCAACTCGCCATGCCGCCAGGCCGCTGACTTGAGAACCGGTCTGAGGAACGCCTGCTTCTCGTGCAGTGGCTGAATCAAGGACAATTCTGCTGTATGGCTGGTTAGCGCCATATGTTCGGTCTTGAGGTGGTTATCCCGGAGATTCGCGTAACGCTCCGACCAAGGCTTCTGAACAGTGCGAACACGGCACGTTGAGAACGTTGAGACCGTGCGCACTCCTGTGAACGTTCCTAGGCGAATCAAACTTTTAACGAAATCGCGCGAAACGGAGCGCGGCGCCGAGCAGTCCCTCTCACCCTCGGGGGTGCGCGCCGCACCCTTTGCGCTGCTAGACTGAAGAACTGTCGGGACTCGTCCCGAGTGCTGCACCATGCGATTGACGTCCATCCGCGCTCAAAACTTCAAGAGCTTCGGGAGCCTGGATATTCAGCTCGAAAACCTCAATGTTCTGATCGGCGCGAACGCTTCCGGCAAGTCTAATTTCGTCCAGCTTTTCACCTTCCTGCGCGACATCGTGGAAAGCGGATTAGAAAACGCCATTTCGATTCAGGGCGGCCCATATATTCGCAGCACCCATTGCTCCGAAGGCGCTCCGGTGACCATCTATCTGTCCGCTGAGCCCGACGCCGGCGATCCCATCACCGCCTTCATGCCGGGCCATGGACAACCCTCCGTGGTCCGCTGCGAGTATCGTTTCGCGCTTGCAATTTCCGGCGCACGGACCGTCACCGTTGTCGAAGAGGAACTGCGCGTGGAGCGCAGCGGACATGGGACGCCGTCTAATCCGCATACCTTCGCGATCCAACGAGCCGGGGACCATTATCGAATGGAAGGTGGACCCGACCGTTTCGGAGCGTACTTTCTGGAACTGCTGAACGCCCGCAGCGCCCCACCCGGCCGTCCCGTGCTTCTCATTGAGTACGAGTTCCTGCGTTCCATGCTGCCTCTTCAGGGCCTAAGGTCCATCGCGAGTTATCACATCGATTCCCAGGGACCCAAAGCGCCGTCATCCTTTGGCGGCAAAAGCGAACTCGAACCGGACGCGCGGAACCTGGCAATCGTGCTCGACAGGATTTTCTCGGATCAGGAAGATCGTCGAAAGTTTCTCAACCTCTTGCGGGACTTGGCGCCTTTTGCGGAAGATCTGAATACCGAATCCCTGACGGACAGCTCCCGGTTCTTCAGCCTGCGGGAACGGTTTTCGCATCTGCCGATGCCGGCGTCCCTCCTTTCCGACGGGGCCATCCACCTCATCTGCCTGATCGCGATCCTGTACTTCGAGCCACGGCCGTTAGTCCTGATCGAAGAGCCGGAACGAAACCTGCATCCGTCGTCGATCTCCAAACTGGTTGAACACTTTAAAGACGCAGCGCGGCAAAAGCAGATCGTCATCAGCACTCATAGCCCGGAAATCGTGCGCGCTGTGGAGCCGGGTCAGTTGATCCTGTTATCACGGGACCCCTCCGGCGTCTCCCGTGCGGAACGGCCGGCCGGCAAAGCGCAGGTCCAACAGTACCTGCGCGACAAAGTGGGTATCGAGGAACTATACGTCCAGAACCTGCTTGAGTTTTAGGCTGCCCGGCGCCGCATTCTTCCGCGAGAAGATTTAGGCCTATCCTGCACCTTTCATGCGGAGTATCTCTAAGCATGAAGGAAATTGTTATCCTGTTTACCCTTGCCTGGGCCACGCCGATAGCCGCCGTCGCTGAAACTCCCGACACTCATACCGCCGCCGAAGCGACGGGAACGCAGGCTACCATCGATAAACTGCTCTCCGTGATTGCAGCGCATGAAGCTCGCATTGAAGAATTAGAGCGGAAACTGGACGAGACGGCGAGCGGCGATTCCGGCGGTTCCGCCATTCCGAAGCTTCCCGCCGGCGCCCCCGCCGTTCCCCAAAACGTCGCGCCCCCGCCGCCTCCCGAAATCGCGCCACAGCAGCCCGCCGAGCAACTGGCGCCGTCGACGGACACCGCCATGGGAGGCCACAACATGTCCATCAACGGCGGACCGGTGCTGAACATCCGGGGCTTCTTCGATTTCAATTTTGGCGTCGGATCCATCGCCAATCCCCTGGTTTATCCCATCATCGATGACGGCTGCGGAACCTGCGGGAACGCCCGCACACCGGCCCATACCACCTTTCAGGCCGGCGAGTTCGATCTGCTGATGACTTCCAAGCTTTCCGATCACCTGAGCTTCCTGGCCGAGGTTGTGCTCGGGCCCGACGATACCAACGTGTTCGGCGTGGACATCGAACGCTACCAGCTCACCTATCGGGCGAACCCCTATTTCTCCGCGGCCGCCGGCCGCTTTCACACATCCATCGGATACTACAACACGGCCTACCATCATGGGAACTGGTTTTCGACGGCTGAGGGACGGCCCATCATGTATTTGTTCGAGGACAGCGGCGGGATTCTGCCGGTCCACATGGTCGGCCTCAGCTTTAACGGAGAGGTTCCGCACACTGAAAAATTGGGCCTGCATTGGATCGCGGAACTGGGCAACGGCCTCAGTTCCAATCCGTTCGCGACAGAATCGGTCCAGAATTTTTATTCCGATCGCAATTATAAAGCTACCAATATAGCGGCTTATATCCAGCCGCAGTTCCTTTCCGGGCTGCAGATCGGCGGCTCGTGGTATCACGACGGGCTGAATCCGTCCCAGGCGCAGAATGCGCTGCCGCTGCCTGAGGTGAGGCAGAACGCTTCGAGCTTTTATATCGTGTATTTCTCCGGGCCCTGGGAGTTCCTCAACGAGGCGGTCCTGCTGACCAACCATCCCATGGGAGCCCCCTCGTCCTTCCGCAGCCCGATGGCGTACGTCCAGGTGGCCCACGGGTTCGGAATCTATAAGCCATATTTCCGTTATCAATATGTGGACGACAAAGTGAAGGACCCCGTCAATCTGCTGAAGGGCACTTATTACGGACCGTCGATTGGAATGCGGATCGACTTTGCGACTTACGCTGCATTTAAGTTGCAGTTTAATCATCTTTTTCAAAGCAGCCAGATGGCGGGAAACGGCTTGGATGCGCAACTTGCTTTTACCTTCTGAGCTGGCGCCGGGCGCTGCTCAGCGTTTAAAAGCGAGCGCCGATAAGGACCTTATAAGGAGCTTCAAATGAAATCCTTAGTACCGATTTCTTTGGCATTGCTGACAGGATTATCGGTCTGCTGCGTTGCCGACGAGCCTGCCGAGTTGGCCGTGGTGGTGAACAAATCCAGGCCCGACTCAGCCGATCTGGGCGAACTTCGCCAGATGATTTTGGGCGAGAAAGCGAAATGGAAGGACGGCATGGGCGTGGTGGCCGTGGAGACTCCGGCCGATTCCCCCGCGCGCGCCCTGATGATGAAAACCATTTTCAAAATGAACGACGCGGCCCTGAAGCGTTACTACATGCTGGCAACCTTCAACGGAAAAGAGCTGGCGGCGCCCAAGGAGGTGGCCTCCGCCGCCGCGCTCAAGAAATTCGTGGCCTCCACCCCAGGCGCTGTGGGCTGCATTCTGGCCTCCGACGTCGACGACACGGTGAAGGTCCTGAAAGTGGATGGCGCCGCGCCGGGCGATCCAGGGTATAAGCTGCGCTAGCATGGCAGGCATTTTTTCGCAGCGCGAGCTGCGCGAGAAAGCCAATGGATTCTTAAGGGCGGGCCTCTCATTCCGGCACGCTATGGCACAACCACTAGGCCCGTGGGTGTGTAAGGCAAAGCCACCTGGGTGACCTGACCGGTTGCGGTTCCGACGATGTGGAGACTGTTATGGTTCGGGTCCGCCACAAACAGTGCGGCGCCATCGGGGGAGAGGGCGCTGACGATGCCGAGGGAGCTACAGGCAGAGTCCGGCAGAACATAGGTTGCCTTGAGGGCGCCCGTAGTTGAATCGATCAGGAAGACGTAGGTGCCGCTGATGGCAAACAGAACGGCGCCCTGGGTGGAGACTTGCAAGCCTCGCACGGTTGCCGGGACAGCAAAAACGCCGGTTTGCTGGAGCGTCGTGGTGTCGTATGCGAGGATCGTATCGTTGACGCCGATATAGGCGGTGGAAGAATCGGGGCTAAAGGCGACGGGGCTGTACTCGGTTTGTGAGAAGGTGATTTTTCCGGCGATGTTGTGAGCCGCGGTCGAATAAATGGCGACGCCAAAGACCGGGTTGAAAATGCCGCTGGTGTCGCTATACGGGACCCAGTAGGATTTACCGTTGGGAGAGGCATAGCCGTTTTGGCAGTAAGGACAGTTCCCGCGGCCCAGGACCGGGAGATCACTCGCGGTCTGGGTATCGAAGTTGTAGACGAGGACGGGCCAGTAACCGGGGGATCCCCAAAGCTCTTCTCCGATCAGCGCATTAACATAAAACCGGCTGACAGGAAGATAATCACCTACCTGGTCTGTTGCGGTGCTGACGGCCATGAGGTTGCCGGAGCCTCCGGCGAAAATGGTGCTTCCATGGGGGGAGGCCGCTCCATTCGAGAGAAGCGAAGCCCCCACGGCGAAGGTGTCGGTTAATTGGGCCGTGGCTTGATCGACAACCATCATCGCGCCGGCATTGTCATAAACGATCAGCATCGTACTGTAGTCAATGAAAATGACGAGGCCGGGCGCGGCTGGTGGGGTGAAGCTGCCGACGGTCGCCAATGTGTCGGGATCCAGGATCTGGACTTGACCGCCGAGCAACAGAAGTTGTCCATTCGGCGCGACCACGACCTGAAAACCGTCGCCGGGTTGGGTGAGGGAGGTGACGACTGCGCCCGTGGAAAAATCTAAAACCTGCAAGGCAGAGGTGTCGTTGCAGTAACACGTGGTGCCGAGATAGATCCTGGTGCCGTCGGGACTGATCCCGACGATCCAAGCGTTCGGGGTGACGCTGACGCTGTAAGTCTGCTTGAGAGTGGCGGCGTGGAAGTAAAGCAGCGCGCTCCCGGTGCATATCAACAGAGTGTTGCCGTAAATCGCCATCGAGAAATCGTGGCCGATTTGGAGCGTTTGGACGGTCGTCATGGTTTCCGGATTCATGACGGTCAACTGAAGGCCCTGATCGATAAAGAGCTGGGTTCCATCGGTGGATGGGAGCAATCCGCCGCCTTGCTGGCTCAGAGTCTGCATGATGGTTCGCGTGGCGACATCGATCTTGAGGAGATCGCCATTGCTGAGGCTCGCGAAAGCGTACTGGCCTCCCTTGCCGAAGGTGAAGTCGAAAACCTGGTAGTTGAGGGGAATGGCGCCGAGCGTATCGCCGGTTTTGGGGTCGATTACGTTGATGCTAAATGGCCCGTGGCAAGTGCCCGAGCAGCCGGGAGCGGTGGTGGCTTCCCAGAGTTGGTGGGTGCCAGGCGCAACTGAGATTAAATTGGCTCCGGCGGGAACGAAGACCTCCTGCCCGAACGACATCCTTTCCAGATTGAAGGGCAGCAGGCCTCCAGCCGTACTGTAACTGGCGATGACATAGGCGTGCGAATCCGCAAGCATGCTGGCGGCTGAGCATAGGGACAAAAAGAGCGCGAGGGCTGGCCTCATTGTTTCCTCCGAGTGGGCTCATTGTACATCACCATCCTCACCAATCCGTGGTGGGGACCGCCCACGGCCGCAATCTTCCCTAGGCCGGGACCACAAATCGCTGCCATCCGCACAGCAGTGAAGCTTTAGGTCCGCTCACCCCAATGGCAATGGCCAATGGCCAACCGCCAATTGCCAACCGCCAATTGCCAATCGCCAATTGCCAATCGCCAACCCCCAACCCGCTATCCTGAATCCATGAAAGAACTCGCGCTGGAAGCGCTCGATTCGGCCCTGCGTCCCGGCGTTACCTACGCCGATGTGCGCCTGGTGGAAAGCCGCGACCGCGAGCTCGGCACCAAGAACGGCAAGCCCGG
>Ga0181525_10001886_pt1 | contig 17656 bp, 16 predicted proteins | sample PEATcosm2014_Bin_48_FD_121100 | JGI IMG/M metagenome (GOLD analysis project Ga0181525, IMG submission 121100) | Peatland microbial communities from MTU Mesocosm Facility, Houghton, MI, USA - PEATcosm2014_Bin06_10_metaG | ecosystem: Environmental > Terrestrial > Soil > Wetlands > Peat | place...
AACCTGCCATCCACAGCCAGACGTGCCAGGCGGAAGCCCGGAACATCATGACGTGCCAGCCCGCGCCGCACGATCTCTGGCGTGCGGGAATAATCAACCGATGCGGGGCTCAGGCTATAGAAGCCGAGAATGGTCTTGTCGGCGTCGTCAATCGCCAGAAAGGTTTTCGCGCCACCCCGCTCATGGCTCTTGCGAGCGTGCCGGCGCAGAAATTCATTCAGCGCTTGGTCACCGCAGTCGAACGCTTCCCGATCATGCTTCTTGCTAATCGGCTCTTCCTGCCACGCGGTCACGACTATCGCCGTTTCGGCAATGCCCGGGCGGCTGCCAGCAGTTTCGAGTTCGGCGCAGGGGGATTCTCCAGCAAGTCTAGAACCCGCAAACTGTCTCTCTCGGAAAGCTGCACGTGGTCCGCCTGTTCGATGACCGCCTTGGCGGCATGCAGGGCGTGATGAAGCACAAAATCGGTCAAGTCGGTGTGCTTCAGCGCCACCGCGCGCATAAGCAGAGCTTTTTCCTCGGCCCGAATCCGCAGGGACATGCGGCTGTTATCTTCGACGGCTATTCTCGGCATACCTGCCATTCCTCATGTACGTATTCAAATTGTACAATAGAAAATCGTTGAGATCAATCTCTGGCCGGGCCGCACCATTTGGTGACGACGAGTATATGGACTCCGCGACCACAGGTCCGGGGTGCGCTGGCGGCAATCGAGATTCATACGCGAGCTGGTCCACTGCGGCGGTTCGGATTGGAGAGCGATCACGAATGACTCGCTCCGGGTCGTGGCCGCGTTATAATAGAGAGATTCTCAGTCGGCGATATAGGCCTCTGTGGACCTCGGCAACGAAACCCAACCTCTTGCGTGGACGGTCCAAGCTGATGGCTGAGAGCTGACAGCTGAAAGCTTCTTCCATGGACTTCAAACTCGTTTCCGATTACAAGCCGCAGGGCGATCAAGGCCGCGCCATTGAGGCGCTGCTGCGCGGCGTCTACGACCGCGAACAGCATCAGGTCTTGCTTGGCGTTACGGGGTCGGGCAAGACCTACACCATGGCCAAGGTGATCGAGGCGGTGAACCGTCCGGCGCTGGTGATGGCGCATAACAAGACTCTGGCGGCGCAGCTTTACCACGAGTTCAAGAATTTCTTTCCCCACAACGCCGTGGAATACTTCGTTTCTTATTACGACTACTACCAGCCCGAGGCTTACGTTCCGGCCGCCGATCTGTTCATTGAGAAAGAAGCGACTATCAACGATGAACTCGACAAGCTGCGGCTCTCGGCGACCAAGTCTTTGTTCGAGCGGCGCGACTCGCTGATTGTGGCTTCGGTGAGCTGCATCTATGGCCTGGGATCGCCCGAGGCTTACTACGGCATGATGCTGTTCCTGGAAAAAGGCCAGAAGATCACGCGCGAGGACATCACGCGCAAACTGGTCGATATTCTCTACGAACGCACCAACGGCGAGTTCAAGCGCGGAACGTTTCGCGTGCGCGGCGACGTGATCGAGGTCTTCCCTACTTATGACGACATGGCATACCGCATCGAGCTATGGGGAGATCAGGTAGAGTCGCTGTCACAAATTGATCCACTGTTTAGCACGGTGAAGCAGAAGTACATGCGGCTGCCGATTTATCCCAAGACGCATTATGTGATGAAAGACGAGACCCGCGCGAGCGCAGTGGAGTCGATCAAGAAGGAACTGGCGTGGTGGGAGGTGGAACTGGAGAAACAGGGCCGCGTGGTCGAGGCGCAGCGCATTCACCAGCGCGTGAAATTCGATCTGGAAATGATCAAGGTGATGGGCTACTGCCACGGCATTGAAAATTATTCGCGGCACTTTACGGGACGGATGCCGGGCGAGCCTCCGCCCACGCTGCTGGATTATTTTCCGCGCGATTACCTGATGTTCATCGACGAATCGCACCAGACCGTGCCGCAGTTGCGAGGCATGTATGCCGGCGACCGCTCGCGCAAGGAAACGCTGGTGGAATATGGCTTTCGCATGCCATCGGCACTCGATAACCGTCCGCTGACATTCGAGGAATTCGAGCACCGCACGAATCAACTCGTCTATGTATCGGCGACGCCGGGGCCGTATGAGCTGACTAAATCGGCGGGCGTGGTGGTGGAGCAAATCATCCGGCCGACTGGTTTGATCGATCCTGAGGTCGAAGTGCGTCCCGTAAAAGGTCAAATTGACGATCTGCTGCACGAAATTCGTGCGCGCGTGGAAAAAGGCGAGCGCGTGCTGGTGACCACGCTGACCAAGCGCATGTCCGAAGACCTAGCCGAGTACTATGCCGAGGTCGGCGTTAAGTGCCGTTACATGCATTCGGAGATCGAGACCCTGGAGCGGGTGAAGATTCTGCGCGACCTGCGCAAGGGCGAGTTCGACGTATTGATCGGCATCAATCTGCTGCGCGAGGGCCTCGACTTGCCGGAAGTTTCGCTGGTGGCGATTCTCGACGCCGATAAAGAAGGCTTCCTGCGATCCTGGGGATCGTTGATCCAGACCATCGGCCGCTGTGCCCGCCATCTGAACGGGCGCGCAATTCTCTACGCCGACCGCATGACCGACTCGATGAAGCGGGCGATGGATGAAACCTCGCGGCGGCGCACGATCCAGACCGCCTACAACGAAGAAAACGGAATCACGCCGGAATCGATCGTGCGTCCGCTGGATATGACGCTGGCAGGAATCATCGCCGCCGACTACACTGACCTGACCGGCGGCGAGGCCGAGGGCATCCCAGAGTTCAAATCGCAGCTAGAGCTAGACGGCTACGTCGAAAAGCTCGAGAGCGACATGCGCGAGGCCGCCAAGCGGTTTGAGTTTGAGAAGGCTGCGAAGTTGCGGGACACGATTAAGGAGTTGCGGACTAAGGAGTTTTTATTCGCGTAGTGGGGAGCTCGCCCCTCCTCGCACTGCCCGGACAAGAGTGTCAAGCCGCGATATGAGCCGCCTCCTCATAAAGCCGATTCACTTCTCCCACCCAACAGGCCAAGCGATCAGAAATATTCCGGCCGAGCTGCCCCGCAAGATCGAAAAATCCGTTTCCTGGCTGACCATCCGCCAAATGTACAACAATCGCGCTGAGCATTCCACGGCCGTTGGCGTCCTCCTCGACAGAGATTTGCACCAGCATCTCATGGAAAACATGGTCGTGTGGGTCGAGCACGATTAGGTCCCTGATAAAGGCCACCGCTTCGCCATGGGTAATCGTTCTCCTGGCGCTTGCGGTTCGCCAGAGTTCGGCCCTGAGCTTTTCCTTTGCCGAGTTCCAAAGGCTGGGTGTGTGGCCATAAGTTGCGGTCGTGTCATCGATCCTCCACATAAGACCTCCGCCGCGCGGCGAAATTCATCGCATATTGTACGTGGATTGGGCAGCTAAGCGCTGTTCAGGGATCCCGCTGGCGACAGGATCGCGATCCCCCGCCACGGATGCATCCCCAGCAAATCCGCATCACCCGTAATAATCACATCGGCCCTCCCGTTCAGCGCGACTTCCAGAAACTTATCGTCGTTCGGGTCGCGGCATGCGCGCACGAGTTGGATGATAGGCACGAACTCGGCAACAGTTCCGATCTGGCTAAGGAAAATTGCGCGCGCTTCCCTGCTGACATAACGATCAAACTTCGAGCGGAATAAAACTTCCTTCAACTCGTCCTTGGTGTGCTCTGAAAATAGCAAGGGCCCGCGCCTCAGTGCTTTGCTCACAGCGCGGCGCGGAATGGAACCTGAAAACAGGGCGGCGCTTAGGAACACGTTCGTGTCGATGACGCAACGCATCGGCCGTCGAGAATCAATCCTTTAGAATGTCCGCGAGAATCTCTTCAGTCATGCCCCGTGCTGCCGCCTCAGCGCCGATGCGATCCATCGTTCGTTCCAACTCTTCGATATTGCTTCTACGAATTCGCTCGTATTCTTCAGGGGAGATTATCACGGCAACATCGCGGTTCTGGCGGCGAATGAGGACCGGTTCGCGCTGGGCGGCATCGAGAAGAGCAGCAAAGCGCTGCTTGGCGTCTGTAGCGGAGACGGTTCGCATTTGTCTATTTTAGACAAAATAGACAAATGCTGTCAAATGGCTTGGTCGTGTACACGATTCTCGTGTTACACTGATTTCGTGTCCTCTAACCGCCTCCGCAATGTAACCGTCACCCTCGAAGAAGACGTCGCCCAGTGGGCTCGCATTGAGGCGGCGAAGCGCGATACCAGCGTTTCACGGATGCTGGGAGAGTTGCTGAAAGAGCGCATGACAGCCCAGGACGGGTATGAGAAAGCCATGCGGCGGGCGCTTGGACGGAAGCCTTTTCTTCGTACCGATGGGCGCTACCTGACGCGCGAGGAGGCCCATGACCGCTCCCGGCTCCGCTGATTCCCTCATCTTTGTTGATTCCAACGTGTTCCTGTACGCCCTGGATGAGGCGGACCCCAAGAAGCAGCAGGCGGCGCGGAAATGGCGCGCCGAGCTGTGGAAGAGCCGGCGCGGGCGCATCAGCTTCCAGGTGCTCGGGGAGTTCTACGTCAACGCATTACGCAAGCGGCCAACCTCTGCCGAGGAAGCGCGCGCAGAAATTCGCGATCTACTCGCGTGGAATCCGGTAATCGCTGACGCAGCGCTGCTTGAGCAAGGATGGAAAATTCAGGATTGCTACCGGCTTTCGTACTGGGATGCGCTGATTGTGGCGGCGGCCAAGGTCTCCGCTTGCCACTACCTGCTCACCGAGGACCTGCAAGCTGGGCAGAGGTTGGATGGCGTCGAAGTGGTGAATCCGTTTCTAAGTGAACCCGAGTCGGTCTAGCAACTCCACTGTGTTTGTTTTTCTGGCTACCGCCCGTACGCCGCACTCGCCGCCAGCGGCTTTCGGTGAAACGTATAGCCGTCGAAAGTTTCGGAGCGGAAGTTCAGGTTGGGAGCGCTGAGTTTTTCCGTCTGACTGAGGAAAAGGTATCCGCCAGGCTCAAGATAAAGATGCAACCGCTCCAGCAGCGCCAGGCGCTGGGCGCGGGAGAAATGCGGCAGCACGTCCATGCAGAAGATGCAGTCGAAGCGTCCGATATAGCCGGGGCGAGCCAGGTTCATGCAGTTGAAGGTCACCAGGCTGCGCAGGCGTGGCTTCACCAGCAGATGTGCACTCGAAGCGCTCGGCGACCCGCTGGCCGCTCCATTCTTTCCTGAGTTCCCAGCAGAGTACCGGTCGTCTTCGTCGTCTTCACTCTCGACAACGCTCGGCGCCACCACCGGCGAACTGATCTTCGAAAAATAATTGCGGATCGTAGCGGGCGCCAGCCCATCCAGTGCAGACTGCCGGTAAATTCCGCGGTCGGCAATTTCGATGTTTTGCGGCAGCAGATCGCTGCCTACGATGTGAATCGACAATCCTGAGCTGAAGCTTGTCGGCACCGCGCCTTCAGCCACGCCTCCGTTACGCGCGCTGGACTTCCCACTTCCGTTGCCATTACTTGACCCGTTGCCGTTGCTTCCAGCGCCGATGTTTGCCGGGTTCATGGCTTCGCACACCGCCATGGCGATCGAGTATGTTTCTTCCCCGCTGCCGCATCCCGCGCTCCAGATGCGGAGCGGGCTGGGACCGTCGGCCGACTTGCGCGCGCACAATTGCGGCGCCACCTGCCGTGTCAGCGCGTTCATAGCCCCGGGATGGCGGAAGAAACCGGTATTGACATTGACCAACCCGTCGAGCAGCGACGGCAGGGTCGCCGCATCCTGGTCGGAGGAGCGAAGACGTTCGAGCAGCGTGGTGGACGATCCCAGGCCTTGCGCCTCGACGTAATCGACCACGTGGGCCGCCAGGGCGCTGTTGGGACAATCAAGCACGATCCCGGTTTGGCGCTCGACGAGCAGGCGCAGCTCCGAGAGTTCGTGTTCGAGGATGGTGCTGGTCGCGATTAGCTTATGCATAGACTCTTTCCGCAAACGCCCTGGAAATTAAATTCAGTTCTAGGTACTAGGTACTGCGTCTTTCAGTCACCTGCTGCTGTCGCTACCCGATACTTTCCCGAATCCCGTTCCACTTGCTGTGCCACCACGTTCATTTCTTTTTCCAGCGACGAGAAACGCTGCATCACCTCATGGATACGCAGCGTCATATTACGAATAGTTTCAATCTGCGCGCGCGCTTGGCCTGAGAGGCTGCCGGGCTCGATCAGCAGCAAATCGGAATTCCCCAGCAGTGAAGTCAGAGCATTGTTCAGTCCGTGCCGCATCTCCAGCATGTAGCGGCCCAGCGTGGCCTGGCGCTCCAGGATTGAGCAAGCTTCCTCGGCAGCGCGGGCCCGGGCTTCCGCCCCAGCGCGCAACACCGCTTCGCTTGCAGCTACAATCAAGACGTTCAGCCAGTTCTCGTCACAGCACAACACTGAGGTCCGCGGCCAACGGTCGCGCACCAGCTGTGCGGTAGGCGCGTCGTTGCATACGCAAAACAGTGGCTGCTGAGTCGAGTGCAATGGCTCCAGCACCACCGAAAGCAGTTCGCGGCGCAGCGGGCCGACGATCGCTACTGCAAAGTTATCGACGGCATTGGGCCAAAGGTCTCCGCTGAGCAGCGTGAAAGTCGGCACGTGGCGCTCCATCTGCCAGCGCGCGGTAACGCTCTTCGAAAATTCCACGTCGTCGGAGATAACGAGTACGGTCGGTTGATCCACTTGCAAGTTTCCTTTTTCGTAAGCCGCAGAATTCGCGGACATCTATTTTTTCTTCCGCGGCTGCGCGTCCGAGTCCGCTTCCGCGTTCCATTCTTGTGCGGAGACATCAAATTCCTGCGCCTCCGCCCGCGCGATTTTAGTTTTCGGCTCCTCGATCTCCCCATGGGAGACTTGTGACGACGCCTGCGCCCACGCCGCTTTTGATGGCATCGCGCCGCTCGCCGCAGCCGCAGCCAAGGCCCGAGGCGAAGCCGGCGCCGATGCCCCTCCGTCGCCTTCGGCGGCTGTACCACGGCCCAACGCCGCATCCACTGAGGCCCGCAGGTCCACCAACATGCGCAGCGGCTGCCCCGAAGAGTATTCAGCCTGGAACATCACTTTCCACGACTGGCAAATCATGCGCAGCCGGATGATCGGTTCCTTATCGGAAAATTGCGCGCGCCGGCAATCGATCGTCTCCACGCCTTTTTCTTCCAACTCGCCCAGTCCATCGAGAATGTTATTGAGATCGGCCAGCATCAGGCGGAAGAAAACGCGCCGCATCAGGTATCCGAAACGCGTGAACGCCACCAGCGCAATGGGCAGGTAGAACAAATCACCTGCCTGCGCCTTCGCTTTGCGTCCTTGCTCCAGCACGCCGCCGTGCAGCAACTCATCGAGCGAGTTGCAGCGCCGCGCCGCCTCCAGCACGCGGTCTAAAGCGTTTAACCACACTGGTGCCTTCAATTCCACTGGGCCGAGAACCAACTCCAGCCCCTGCGCCACATAAGCGAGATCGGCGCGGTTGTCTTCCAGATCGGTGGGTGCTCCCTGGCTGAAAAACTGCACCAGCAGGAAATCAATTTTGTCGCGCGTGGAATCGTTTCGCGGTGTCTTCCCCAAAAAGCGCCGCAACAGTGCAACCAGGCCTTCGTTGTCCACGATCGAACTGGTCTGCAGGAACTGGCGCAACTGGTGAACCTGGATTTTCTCATCCATGCCGTTCCGCCATTGCTGGGCTTGCTCCACAGACTCGCGCGTCGGCGAGTCCGCGCCCGTTTCGAGATCGGCACATGCAGGCAGGTCGATGACAAACTCGCGCGCCAGTTCATCGTAAATGGGATACAACAGGCGCGCCCTGGACCAAACTGCCGCTAGATCTGCGGTTGGCGATTCAGGCTGCGATGATTCAGACTGCGACGGTTCGGATTTAAATGCTGTCATGATTTCACGATCCAATTGGGGACTGCGGCCGCAAAACGCGCCGCCACAATGGTCTTGCCCGGAAGGTATTGCACCGCCACCACCGATGCCTCGGTATCGAGCGAGCCATCCGAGTTGCGCAGCCGCAGCACATCGGCGAATTCCAGCGGTGTGGCGCAGGCAAACAGAACTTCGCGTGCAGTTCCAAATTCAATGACGGTGCTTTCCTGCGCGCCCGCAGCACTCGCATGGCTCCCGTCGCTCGTGCTGCTACATCGCGTGAACTGAACCGGAATCCGCACCGGCGTCGCTTCCGGAAAAAAGCGCGCCAGGTCGGCTACCGTGCTGCCTTGCCCCGTCCGCGACTGCGCTGTGCCCTTTTGCGCCATAAAAAACCCTGGTGTTGCGAGTGCCAGACCTTTGTAATTCCTACCGGAGCATCCCGTTCGCGAAGCGAAAGGGATGTGCAAGGAGGAATCTGCTGTTCGCCTCAGTCACAAGGAAATGCGAGTTGGGCTCCCCCTCTTCCCGGTTAGAAAGAGCAGCGGGGAGCCAGAACACGCGGTTATGCAGAAAGAGGAGCACGACCAAGACCACAGTGCGGAACGGAAGGATTAGCACTCAGGCGCTAGATTTTTCAGTGAGTTAGCAGGATGTGATCCATGGAATCGGAAGAGATGTAGCTAGGAACCGTCTCACGATGAGACGCAAATCTCACGCCTCATTCATGTGCGTCGAGACCCAACCGACGTTGCCAGCGGACACCCGACCTTGTGAGCAATCTTGCTCAGACTCGCCGCTCTCCACATCCTTATTCTCGATTACACTGTTAAGCACACCACGCAATGAGGCATTCGCCGTAACGCGATCGCTTGCCGCCTGGGTGGACAACTCTGGCCGATGCGGTCGCATTTGGCATCCAACGTGGGCAAAATCCGCCGTTAACACAAATCCGGGAACTCGGGTTTCACGGATAGAAAGCTTGGGACATCACGAATGGAAATTACCAGGAAGAAGTTTGGCCGGGGCGCGCTCCTTGTGTTTGCACTCGCCACCGCCGTTTTCACAACCATCGTTCTATCGAGCGTTCTGTCAAACTATGCCGCCGCTCAGGATGGAGATCAGGACCAGGACGATCCTCCGAGCCGCGTGGCGCGTCTCGGCTATATGGAAGGTTCGGTTTCGTTCCAGCCCGCCGGCGAAGACGAATGGGTTGGCGCCGTGGACAACCGGCCTATGACCACGGGCGACCAACTGTGGGCCGACCAGGGCTCGCGCGCCGAGTTGCAACTGGGCTCGGCCGTGATTCGTTTGTCGGAGAACACCGGCATCTCGTTCCTCAACCTGGACGATCACACAGTGCAGGTTCAGTTGAGTTCGGGAGCGATCAGCATTCGCGTGCGGCGACTCGATAGCGACGACGACTTCGAGATAGACACGCCCAACCTGGCCTTCACCCTTAACCAGCCGGGAAGCTATCGCTTAGAAGCCAGCGCAGACGGCACTTACACGGTCGTCAGCATCCGCGCCGGCGGCGGCGAAGCCACGGGCAACGGCCAGACTTACACGCTGCATGAGGGACAGAGCGGCACCTTCAGCGGAACCGACTCGCTGAACGCCGACGTGGAGCAAATCGGCGGACCCGATCAGTTCGACACCTGGGCCGATGGCCGTGATTATCGCTTCGATCATTCGCGCTCGGCGCAATATCTATCTCATGATGTCGTCGGCTACGACGATCTCGACGACAACGGCGACTGGCGCGACGAAGGCGATTATGGCCATGTCTGGTATCCCCACGTTGAGGTCGGTTGGGCGCCCTATCGCGAAGGCCATTGGGATTGGATCGATCCCTGGGGATACACCTGGGTCGATGATTCTTCCTGGGGCTACGCGCCCTTCCACTATGGGCGCTGGGTAAGCGTTGGCGGCCGTTGGGGTTGGGTCGCCGGACCGGTAAACGTGCAGGCCGTCTACGCGCCCGCGCTGGTGGTCTTCATCGGCGGAGGCGGCGGGTGGGGCGCAAATATCGGATGGTTTCCCCTCGGCCCACGCGAAGTCTGGGTGCCGTCGTATCGGGTCAGCGCGGGGTACATGACCCGCGTGAACGTCAGCAATACCGTGGTCAGCACCACCGTGATCACGAACGTATATAACACCACCATCATCAACAAGACGACGAACATCACGAACATTACTTATGCGAATCGAAGCGTTCAAGGTGCGGTGACGGCTGTCCCGCAGCGAGCTTTTGCGGGTGCTCAACCGGTGGCGAAAGCTGTGGTCGTCGTCAACGCCGAACAGATCCGGTCCGCATCGGTGAGTGGACGAGTTGCAGTTGCACCCACGCGAGAGGCCGTTCTCGGAGCGAAGGCTTCGACGGCAAATCATGTAAGCGCTCCGCCGGCAGCGGTGATGAATCGGCAGGTGATAGCCAAGAAAACTCCACCACCCCCGCCGGTGCCGTTTGCAAAACAGCAACAGGCAATGGCGGCGAATCCGGGACAACCTCTGGCCAAGCGTCAAATGGCGAGTTTGGCTCCGGCGGCCAGTGCGGCTGCACGTCCCGCTGTGAAAGTGGCGCCTCCGGGGAAACCAGCAACCGCGACGGTGGGCCGTCCTGCAACTCAGCCCAATGCCGCGCGGCCTGCGCAGCCGGCTTCGGCGAATCAGCCCGCGAATCGACCTGGCAATCAACCGGCCCCGAATGAACGTCCTGGTGCAGAACGTCCGAGTACGGAACGTCCTGCAGTGCCAGCTCCGGCTCAACCGAGTCGTCCACCCATCACTGCGGCGCCCAACAATCGGCCTGAAGCGAATCCACCGAATCGCACGCCGGCAGCGGAGCCCAACAATCGACCGACTCCACCCGAGAATCGTCAACCCGCCGCGCAGCCGGAGAACCGTCCACCGGCGGCGCAGCCGAATCGGCCGGAGCCGAGCCGGAACGAGCCTGCTGCACGGCCGAATACGCCGCCTCCAGCAGCCGAACGTCCGCAACCGCGCACGCCTCCTCCGGCAGCGGCGAAACCTGCGCCGCCGCCAAAGAAGGAGCCGGCAAAGCCGCAAACGCCCGAAGAGAAAAAACGCGAGGAAGAAAAGAAACCGCCGGGAGAATAGCAGCGAATCTCCGGAGCGTTTAACGAAATGGCCAGCACCCTGAGGTTTTCTCAGGGTGCTTTTCTATGCGAATGCTGCGAGCGCGATTACTGGAGAGCGTGGCTCGAGGACGCAGAACCCGCGGAGCTCGCTCCTCCGCTGATGTTGTAGCGCTTGAGTTTACGATAGAGCGTGGCGCGGCTGATGCCGAGCATGCGCCCGGCGAGTGCTTTATCCCCTTTTACCTGTTCGAAGACGCGCTGGATGGTCGCGCGTTCGATATCTTCCAGATCGGTGGTCGAGAGCGGAGTTGGGCCGCCGCTGCCGGTGGAACTTGTTTCGGCTGCGGCAAGATCGGAAACCAATTCCCCTGTAGACTCTGACGCCGGCCGCGACGCCAGCGAATTCAAGGCGGCAATCGACGGCGGTAAATCGCCGAGGTCGATCAGGGTCCCATCCCCCAGAGCAACGGCGCGTTCCACGCAGTTTTCCAGCTCGCGCACGTTACCCGGCCAGTCGTAGTTCATCAGAGCCTTCATAGCGGCGTTGGAGACGCGCAGGTCCGCGCCCGGAGCGTAGCGCTCGCAGAACCAGTTCACCAGCATGGGAATATCGCCGCGGCGCTCGCGCAGCGCAGGAACATGAACCGTTACAACGTTGAGCCGAAAGTACAGATCTTTGCGGAAGGTTCCGTTCTTGTAGGCGGCTTCGAGATCGCGGTTGGTCGCGGCGATGATGCGCACGTCCACTTTGACGCGCTGATTGCTGCCGACGGGACGCACTTCTTTTTCCTGCAGCACGCGCAGCAGTTTGGCCTGCAATTCGAGCGGCAGCTCGCCGATTTCGTCGAGAAAAACCGATCCGGTGTCCGCGGATTGAAACAGTCCTTGCTTCGATTTCAGCGCGCCGGTGAAGGCTCCTTTTTCGTAGCCAAAGAGTTCGCTCTCAATCAGCGTAGGCACGAGCGATCCGCAATCGACTGCGACAAAAGGACGATTGGCAAACGCTCCGCGGAAGTGAATGGCGCGGGCGATCAACTCTTTGCCGGTGCCGCTTTCACCCGAGATGAGCACCGCGGTGCGCGTGTCCTTGAGGCGCGAAGCTACGCGCAACACTTCCTGAATCTTGGCCGATGATCCGACGATGCCGTGTACTGCGGTTTCGGAATCCATGCGCTGGCGCAGAAATTCGTTTTCCTCCACCAGTCGGACCTTCTCGGCCATGCGGCGCAGGAACAGCCGCAGTTCCTCGAGCGGAGAAAATGGCTTGGTGATGTAGTCATAAGCGCCGAGCCTCATCGCCTGCACCGCAGTCTCAATCGAGCCATGACCCGTCATGAGCGCGACTTCGGTGCGCGGCAGAAGCTTCTTCACCTTTTCCAGAAACTCCAGGCCCGACATATGAGGCATGACCATGTCGCTCAGGATCATGTGCACGGGTTGCTCTTCGAGCAAGGCCAGCGCGGATTCGCCGCTTTCGGCTTCGAGGCAGATGAAGCCTAACGCCTCGCCTACCGTAATGCAGAGCTTGCGGATCGTCTGCTCATCGTCGACGATGAGCAGGCGAACGCGAAGATCTTCTTTGCTTACCAGCTGCTTATTCGACGGCGGGTTGTTGAGGGCAGGGTTCACCGGGCTTTCCCCATAGTTTTTTCGACAGCGGAAATCAGATCCTGCACGCGGAACGGCTTCTCCAGATAAAGCGCGCCGATCTTGCGCAAAGTCGTCACGGTTTCTTCGTTGGCATAGTCTCCGGTAATGATGACGACTTTATTTTCCAGATCGGGGCGATGGGCGGAAATCCAGGTGTGCACCTGCGCCCCATCGACGCCGCCGGGCGTGCGCATGTCGGAGACCACGCCGAGAAACTGGCCTTTTTCGAGCATGCGCAGGGCTTCGGCGCCGCTCTCGATGCAGACGACTTCATAGCCGTTGCGTTCGAGCGTGGCGCTCACCAGAGCCATGATAGAGGGCTCGTCTTCGATGAGCAGAACGGGTAGAAGGGCTCGTTGAATGGCGGGGGTTGTCATTTTTGTATCACTCCTGCGGCCACACCCAGAGACGCGGTGTGGGGCGCTGCGGGAAAGCGGACGATGAAGGTGGCGCCCTGCCCGTCGGTGTTGTTGTGGCAGAGAATTTCGCCTCCGTGCTCCTTCACGATGCCATAGCAGATGCTGAGGCCGAGGCCGGTTCCCTTGCCGACCTCTTTGGTAGTGAAGAAGGGATCGAAGATTTTGTCGGGGTGGGAAATGCCGTAACCATTGTCGCGGAAAGAAATTTCGACGGCATCGCCAGCCTTGGTGGTCATGATCTCGATGCGCGCGGGTCGGCCGACTTCATGCACCGCGTCGTAGGCGTTGTTCAGGATGTTGAGAAAAACCTGCTGCAGTTGGTGCGCGTCGCCGATGACATCGGGCAGCCCTTCGTCGAGGTGCTCGACGATTTCCACGCCGTGGCTATTGAAATCGTAGGAGCGCAGTTGAATGGTGCGGCGCAGAATTAAGTTGAGCTGCACGGCGTTGCGCTGCGGCGGCATCTGGCGGGCGAAGCTGAGCAGGTTCTGCACGATCTGCTTAGTGCGCTGCGCTTCCTGCAAAATGACGCGCAGGTCTTTGCGGGCGGACTCAGGAACCTCAGGATTCTCCATGAGCAGATCGGCGAAACCGAGAATCGCAGTCAGAGGATTATTCACCTCGTGAGCCACACCCGAGACCAATTGCCCGACGGCCGCCATCTTCTCGGCATGAACGAGCTTGCCGCGCAGTTCCGCGGAGTCGGTGATATCAGTCATCACTACGACAATGCTGTTGATGTTGCCCTGCTCGTCGCGCATGGGGCTGAGGTTCACAGAGAACTGGCCGGCATGGCCGTTGCCGCGCATGATCTGCAACTCCAGGTTGTCGACCTGCCCGCCGCGCAGGATCGCCTGCACCGCATCGGACAGCGGGCGAACATAGCCGGGAGCGGCCAACTCCAGCAGCGGACGCCCCAGAAGCTCGCGCTGCTCGAAGCCTGCCTCGTACCAGCGGCGATTGGCGTAGCTGATCAGGCCCGCGGTGTCGGCCACCAGGATGAGGCTTTGCGTGTTGCTGAGAATTTTTCCGGAGAAGTCGCGCTCGCGTTGCAGTTCCGATTGATAGGTGTGAAGTCCGGTGACATCGAGCATCAGGCCGCGAATCTGCAGCAGTCGTCCCAGACTGTCATACATGCCGAAGGCGTTGATGAGCACGTAAATCGGGGAGCCGTTCTTGCGGCGCAGCGTGGCCTCAAAGTTGCGCATGTGGCCATGTTGTTCCATGGCATGGGCGTGGCGCTGGCGCTCGTCGGCCGAAAAATAAATCTGCGAGGGAATATCCACTTGTAAAAGTTCTTCGCGGCTGGAGTAGCCGAGCATCGCCACCAGCGCGTCATTCACCTCGACAAATCGCCCATCCGGCGTGCTGAAGAACAATCCCTCCTGGATGTTGTCAAACAATTCGCGGTAACGGCGCTCGGCCTCGCGCCGGTCGGTAATGTCCTTGAGCACGTGAATGGTTTGCAGGCTCTCGCCGGAGACGCCGTGCACCCGCGAAGTGGAAACGAGATAAGTGCGGTCCAGCGCGGGATGAACGAACTCGTCAGTGTTGTCGCCGAGGGAGCGGCAGAAAGGGCAGGAGTAAAGCGCGGTTTCGCTGGTGAGTGCCAGCAGGGCGCGCATGTTGACGCCGATCAGTTCGCTGGGAGCCACGCCGATCATGGCAGCCAACGAGCGGTTAACGCGCAAGACTTTGTCGGTTTCGTCGTGCACCACGATAAGGTCGGTGATGGCGTCGAAGATTTCGAGCCAGTGCCGGTTGGCCTGTTCGATGCGCGTGAATAAGCGGGCATTTTCCAGAGCCATAGCCGCGTGTCCTGCGATGGCTTCGAGCAGTTCTCGATCTTCAACTGTCAGCGGGCGGGTGCGTCCAGAGAGGCAAAGTAAGCCCGCGAGCGATCCGTTGGAACCGGGAAGACGCACGACCAGCAAATCGTTCCAGCCCAGATTCGAGGCTAGCTCGGGACTGAGCAACTCGGCCGCAGAGCCGGAGACAACGGCATCGGCATGTTTGGCGATCAACTCTAAAAGAGCATGAGCGAAGCGCTGCTGCAGCGCTCGATCTTCGAAGCGGGCGGGAGTTGCCGCAGGGGGGAAATCCTGCTTAAGCGGATCCGCACTGGGCGCCGGGTGCAGGGCCACCGTCTGGAATCGTCCTTCTTGAGACAGAGCGACTGCGCCGGCGCGGGCTCCAGCCAATTCGGTGGCGCGCTCGACAAACTTGCGGGCAAAGTCGGGCAGGCGCAGCAGTCCGTCGATCTCGCGCGCCAATTGCGTCAGCGCTTCCGAGCGTTTGCGGTGCTGCTCCGATTGATGCAGGTTGTGCGCAACTTCGAGCACGACTGAAACCTGCGCCGCCAGCGCACGGGCGCGGCGAATATCCTGTTGCGAGATGCCGGTGTTATCGGACCGGTCGAGTACGCCGAACATGCCGAGCACCCGTCCTTCGGCGCCCAATAGCGGGACTGCCAGCAACTGCTTGGCCTGATATTGCGCGAGCGCCTCCAGATTCGCACCCGCCATTTGCCGGACATCGTTGGACCAGAACACTTCTTTTGCCCGCAGCGATCGTGTGGCGATTCCCTCCGGAAAAACCGTATCCACGCGCTGCGGCTCGCCACGGGCGACGGCGTAGCGAATCCGGAATTGATCGTCGTCGAGCAGAGCGATGAAACACCGGCCATAGCTTAGAAAATCAGCCGCACGCACCACGAAGGCCTGGAGAAAATGTTCCAGATCGCCGCTGGAACTGAGTTCGGAAGAGATCTCGAGCAGTTGATGCAGTTCGTGGGCCTGGCCCTGCGCGGTGGCACAGAGTTCGGCGTGCGCCACGGCGACCGCGCCGAATCCTGCGATGACCGATACCAGAGACTTCTCCTCGGGGGTGAAGGCGCTGTCGTGGCGCGGGTAGACGAGAATCGCTCCCTGCGTGCTCGAAGTGCGGAAGGGCGCGGCAATCAGAATTCCGGGCGAAACCAGGCTGCCGAGGGAGTGCTGGTCGCTGCTGATCGAGATGGTAATGGCTTCTCCGGCGGAGACCGCCCGCTGCGCCAGATCGGCAGCGAAGCGAATCGTCTGGCGGTCATGCCCGGCGCGGAAGGAGTTCGCCATCTGCGGAGTTTCGGCAGATACGGCGCGCAGTTCGAACGGCCCCTCACGGCGCAAAAGCACCGAAACCATGCGCGTACGCAACAAGAGGCGAAGGCGATCGGCCAAGGCCTCAATGACCGCGGAAACATCTGGAGTGGCGTGGAGCGCGGTCGCGACCTCGGCCAGAATCTCAGCGCGGCGGTGCTCCTCGCGGGAAGCCTCGCCGAGCCGGGTGGCTTCGAGCAGGCTGCCTAATTGAGTGGCGAGGATGGTGGCTTTGGCGGCCGAGTCTTCATTAAAAAATTCTTCGTCGGAGTCATGCAAAAACGTTGCCGCGCCGATGACTTCATCGAAGACCACCAGAGGAGCAGCCATCAGCGACCGGGCTTCGAACTGGCGGGCAGCAGGAAAGGCCGGGTTCAGCTGTAGGTGGTTTACGACGATCGTCCGGCGGGCGCGGACAGCCTCGGCGGTAACGGCGCTTTGTTGAGGAACCAGGCGCAATCCGATGAAACGCTCGGCCAGTTTGCCGTCGGCTTGCTCGCCAACCAGTTCGTCACCCGAGTGGCGCCGCCAAAAATAGACGCCGCTGACCTGGAAAAACTCGCGCGTGGCGCAGCAGAAGAACTGGATTAGCGTTGTCGCATCGGCGCGCTCCGCGGCCCGCGCGGCGATACGCAGAAGGACCTTCTGAAAAGCATCGTCGGAGTGAGACGGGGCGGGGGCTTCCGGCGACGGCGTCGAGTTGCCTCCGACGATTTTCAGGGTGTCACCGCTTGCCGGCACTGGGTTTTCACGGTCTCACAAGTGATTGAATCTATTGGAAAACTATCCCGCCATCTCAATTTGAGTCAAGTGAAATGGCGAGACCGGTAGCCTAAGTGTGAAATACCGAGAAAAGCGAGGTCGGGAGTCTCAGGGTGAGAATTGACAGCTGGCGAAGGCGAGGATGAGACAACACTAACCCTCAGAGGCGTTGCAGCTAGAAGGTTCGACACGTTCTAAGGTCCTATTTTTCATAGACATACAGCGAGTTACCTTGGTTTTCTCAAAAGCGGAGGCGTGGCCACGGCGTTGCTTCAGTGCCATTACCTGGATTATTTCCAAGGAGGGACTGTGTCTTTGCGAAAGACAGCAGTGTTGCTGGCACTGATGGCAATCACACTGGGAGCGGGAGTTTCAGGGGTACGTGGCCAGGATTCCCAGAACGAAGTCTTGCGGCGGGCCAAAACCAGAGTGGAACCCGTCTATCCGGAACTGGCGCGCAGGATGAACATCAAGGGATCCGTGAAGGTGGAGGTAGTGGTCGCCCCGAACGGCACGGTCAAGGACGCGAAGGTAGTGGGCGGGCACCCGGTGCTGGCCTCGGCAGCGCTGGATGCAGTAAAGAAATGGCGCTTTGAGCCTGCGGCCACGGAGAGTACGGGCATGGTGGATTTCAAATTCGAAGGTCATTGATTGTCGAATATTAATTGGCAAATAAGAATCGGCGAATAGGCGGCCGGGAGAAAACGGCATGACGATTGGCAAAAAGCTGTAC
>Ga0181525_10001887_pt1 | contig 17656 bp, 15 predicted proteins | sample PEATcosm2014_Bin_48_FD_121100 | JGI IMG/M metagenome (GOLD analysis project Ga0181525, IMG submission 121100) | Peatland microbial communities from MTU Mesocosm Facility, Houghton, MI, USA - PEATcosm2014_Bin06_10_metaG | ecosystem: Environmental > Terrestrial > Soil > Wetlands > Peat | place...
CAGGTCGTAATAGCGCCACATCAGCGTGTCGGGAATCGACATCAGCTTGCCGAACATCTCGCCCGGGGCCTCGCTGATGCCGATGTAGTTGCCCTTGGACTTGGACATCTTCTCGACGCCGTCGAGGCCCTCGAGCAGCGGCATGGTGAGCACGCATTGCGGCTCCTGGCCGTAATGCTTCTGCAACTCGCGGCCGACCAGCAGGTTGAACTTCTGGTCGGTGCCACCCAGTTCCAGGTCGGAGCGCAGCGCGACCGAATCGTAGCCCTGCATCAGCGGGTAGAGCAGCTCGTGCATGGCGATCGGCTGGCCGGCCGCATAGCGCTTGCTGAAGTCGTCGCGCTCGAGCAGGCGCGCCAGCGTGTAGCTCGAGGCCAGGCGGATCATGCCGTCGGCGCCCAGCGGCTGGCTCCATTCGGAGTTGTAGCGCACCTCGGTGCGCTCGCGGTCGAGCACCAGCGCGGCCTGCTCGAAATACGTGGTCGCGTTGGCGCGGATCTGCTCGGCCGTCAGCGGCGGCCGGGTGGCATTGCGTCCGGAAGGGTCGCCGATCATCGAGGTGAAGTCGCCGATGAGGAATATCACCGTGTGCCCCAGGTCCTGCAGCTGGCGCAGCTTGTTCAGCACCACGGTATGACCGAGGTGGATGTCCGGCGCAGTGGGGTCGAGGCCCAGCTTGCAGCGCAGCGGCGTGCCGCTGTCGATCGACTTGCTCAGCTTGGCGGTGAACTCGCTCTCGACCAGCAGTTCCTGGGCGCCGCGCCGAACGATGGCCAGCGCCCGGTCGAGCGCGGCGGAATTGGTGGTGGCAGGCACGGCGTGCTAGTTTCTCGTCAGGAAGGGATGCGGCATGGCGCGCCGGCGGCGGTTCGATCGCGCGGCGCAACGGAGGCGTGCGCGCGAAAACCGGATCGATGGCTGATTTTAATGCAAACCTGTACATCGGCATCATGTCGGGCACCAGCCTCGACGGTGTCGATGTCGTGCTGGCCGACTTCGCCGACCACCGGGTGCGCCTGGTGCAGCATGTGCGCCGCGATTTCGCCCCCGAGCTGCGCAAGGTGCTGGCCGCGCTGCAGGCGCCGGGGCGCAACGAACTGCACCGTTCGGCCGTCGCCGCGCAGCACCTGGCCCGGACCTACGCGCTCGCCATCACCGAGCTACTGCACCGCGCCGGCATCGAAGCCGGGCAGGTGCGCGCCGCGGGCATCCATGGCCAGACGGTGCGCCACCAGCCGGACGCCGGCTACACGCTGCAGCTCAATGCGCCGGCGACGGTCGCCGAACTCACCGGGATCGACATCGTTGCCGATTTCCGCAGCCGCGACCTTGCCGCCGGCGGCCAGGGCGCGCCGCTGCTGCCGGCGTTCCACGCCGCGGTCTTTCGTGCGCCGTTCGCGCGCGCGGTCGTCAACATCGGCGGCATCAGCAATCTCACCGGCCTGCCGGCCGTGGCCGATCCGAATCCGGTGATCGGCTTCGACTGCGGCCCGGGCAACGTGCTGCTCGACCACTGGATCGCGCGGCACCAGGGTGCGCCCTACGACCGCGATGGCGCCTGGGGCGCCGGCGGGCATACCCATGCGGGACTGCTCAATGCCCTGCTGCTGGAGCCGTACTTCGAGCGCGAGCCGCCCAAGAGCACCGGCCGCGACCTATTCAACGGCGACTGGCTCGACCGTCGGCTGGAGCGCTTCGATCCGGATTCGACGATAGGTCCCCAGGACGTGCAGGCAACGCTGGCGCGCCTCACCGCGATTTCGATCGCCCGCGCCCAGCAGCGCTGGTGGCCGCACGCCAACGAGGTCGTGGTGTGCGGCGGCGGGGCGTTCAATGCGGGACTGATGCGGATGCTGGCGGAGGAATGCGCGCCGGTGCCGGTGAGCAATTCGGCCGGCCTGGGCATAGCGCCGGACCACGTGGAGGCACTGGGTTTTGCCTGGCTGGCGCGCGAGCACATCGAAGGGCGCGACGGGAACCTGCCGGCGGTTACGGGGGCGCGCGGGGGACGGGTGCTAGGCGCGCGCTATCCGAAGTAGGGGGTCGCGCCTGCTGGCCCTCACCCCTGCCCTCTCCCGCACCGCGGGAGAGGGAGTAAGTCAGGCGGAGAAGGAGGAGCCGCAGCCGCAGGTGGTGGTGGCGTTGGGATTCTTGATGACGAACTGCGCGCCCTCGATGTCTTCCTTGTAGTCGATCTCGGCGCCGACCAGGTACTGGTAGCTCATCGAGTCGATCAGCAGGGTGACGCCGTTGCGCTCCATCGTCGTGTCGTCCTCGTTGACGACCTCGTCGAACGTGAAGCCGTACTGGAAGCCGGAGCAGCCGCCGCCCTGGACAAACACGCGCAGCTTGAGCGCTTCGTTGCCTTCCTCGTCGATCAACTGGCGCACCTTCGCCGCCGCGGCGTCGGAAAAGACCAGCGGTTGCGGGATTTCCAGCTCCGCCTCGCTGGGCCGGGTGATCTCGACTGCTGCATTCATGGTCGTGCTCCTGATGATTTCCCTCTGGGAAACATTATAGGACGTGCGGCCCGGGGCGGCATTTGCAACCCTGCGGGTCGCAAGGTTGTCGGACGGCAGCGGCGATCCGTGCCGCCCGCCCCCCGCCTTCAGCCGCGCTGGGCGTCCGACTGGGCCAGATCGCCATTGGCTGCCAGCTTCAGGCTGGTCTTGGGCTCGCCGCGCTGGTCCAGCCGGGTCTCGGTCTTTCCGTCCGCGGCAAGGTGGACCATCATCCCCTCGACGATGGCGCCGTGATGCATCTCGAGCGCGCGGTAGCGCACGTCGCCGACGATTCGTGCCTTGGGTTGCAGCTCGATCAGGTGGGCCGCGCATACCGGCCCGTCGATGCGCCCGCCGACCACCAGGTGGCCGGCCCGCACCTCGCCCTCGACGCGGCCGCTTTCGCTGACGACCAGCATGCCGCCCTTCTCCCCGTCGACGCAGAAGACCGATCCCTTCACCGTCCCGTCGATGCGCAGGCCGCCCGAGAATTCGAGGTTGCCGGTGATCGTTGTGGTGGCGCCGACCAGGCTCCCGATCTCATGCGGTTTGACCTTTTTGCTGAACATCGCCTACTCCTTCAAGTCCCTGCCGGCGGCGCGCCGCTGGCCTGGCTGCCGCACCGGCAGGCAAGGTGCGCCGGCCGCACTACAAGTTGAACGTCTGTTGCAACTGCGTGGTGCCGCCCGCAAGGATGCGCACCTGGACCGAATGCGCCACGGCGCCAGCCGGCAGGCTGAAGCCCCCTTCCACCCGCTGGTAATGGCGAAAAGCCAGCGGCAACCCCTGGGTGGTATCGGTCGCCGCGCCGGGGTCCGGTATCTGCAGGGTGAATCCGCGCCCGTTCTGGACGAAATTCACGCGCAGCTGGACCGAGCCCGCAAAATCCTTGTCCGGCTTGCCGCTTTGCTGGACCAGCAGGCGGTAGCGCATCTGTGAAGTTTCCGGGTCCGGCTGGACTCGAAAGCTGCGAATAACGACCCCTTTGTCGCCCTTCCCGGCCGGCAGCAGGCTCTCGAAGAACGAGAGATCGCCCTGCAATCGGGTCTGCTCGGTCTCCAGGGTGTTGACCTGCTGCATCAGCTGGTCCTGGGCGGCCTTTTCCACCTTCAGCTCGCTCTCGAAAGCGGCCGCCTGGGCCGCATTGCGGTCGCGTTCGGCGCTGACCTCGCGCAACTGCGATCCGAGGCGGTCGACCTCGGCCAGCAGTTCGCGCCGGTCGGGCCCGCCGATATTGCGGCCGAACTCGTAGATGCCGACGCCGGCTGCGGCGGCAACCGTCATGAACACGAACCCCAGGATCAGCCGCAGCGGCCAGGACATGCTGGAGCGCACCGTCACCTTGGGTGCGCTGACGGAGTTGTTGCCGAAGAGGAATTTCCACTTCATGACGGTTGCGCGGCGCCGCTGCTAGGGCACGACGGCGAGCTGCAGCAGGCCGTCGGTTTCCGGACGGTCGAAGACGAGGTTCATGCACTGCACGGCCTGGCCGGCGGCACCCTTGACGAGATTGTCTTCGACCACCAGCACCGTCAGCAGCCCCGGCGCCGGCCGATGCAGCGCGATGCGGGCCAGGTTGGTGCCGCGCACCGAGCGGGTCTCCGGTGCGCTGCCGGCGGGCATCACGTCGACGAACGGTTCGCCGGCGTAGCGCTGCTCATACAGGGCCTGCAGGTCGGCGTCGGCCGCCGAGCGCAGGCGCACATACAGGGTGCTGAAGATGCCGCGGATCATGGGGACGAGATGCGGCGTGAAAGTGAGCCCGACCGGCCTGCCGGCCAGCGTCGCAAGCTGCTGCACCGTCTCGGGGTGATGGCGGTGCCCGGCCAAACCGTAGGCGCGGAAATTCTCCGCCACCTCGGCGCTGAGCAGCTCGAGTTCGGCCTTGCGGCCGGCGCCGCTGACGCCCGACTTGCAGTCGGCGATCAGCGTCTCGACGTCGATGGAGCCGGGGCGGGCGCGCTCGAGTTCGAGCAGCGGCGCAAGGCCCAGCTGGATGCTGGTGGGGTAGCACCCCGGCATGCCGATGATCCGCGCCTTGCGCACCGCGTCGCGGCCCAGTTCCGGCAGGCCATAAGCCGCCTCGCGCAGCAGGTCCGGACAGGCATGGGGCATCTTGTACCAGGCGCTGAACTGCTCCGGATCGCGCAGGCGGAAATCGGCCGCCAGGTCGATGATGCGCACGCCGGCGGCCAGCAATTCGCGCGCCTGCTGCATGGCCACGCCATGGGGCGTGGCGAAGAACACCACGTCGCAGGTGCGCAGGGCCGGCGTTTCGGGATCGGTGAAGCGCAGCGCCAGCCGCCCGCGCAGCGAGCCGAAGACCTGCTCGACCGGGGTGCCGCTCTCCTTGCGCGAGGTGATCGCGACCAGTTCGACGCCCGGGTGCGACACCAGCAGCCGCAAGAGCTCCACGCCGGTGTAGCCGGTACCACCGACGATGCCGACGCGAATCCTGCGGGTCATTGCGTGCAACCAAAAGGCATTTCATTGACGCAGGTCTCCCACGCGCGCAGGGGCGCAACACGCCCTCGCGCTTCGGCGGCCTGCCGGCAGTACCCGAAGCCCCGAGTATAGGTTCTGGCAGCCCGCCTGCACCGCGGTGGACCGCCGGAACAGGTGTCATCCAGACGCCGGGACACGGCCCGGCGGTTCGCCGCCGCGCCGGGCGGCACAAAGAAAAAGGCCCGGAGGGTTCGCCTCCAGGCCTTCTCTTGCACGCCGGTACTCGGCCGCTCCCAGGCATGGAGCCCGGGCGTGGACCTAGCGCTTGGAGAACTGCTTGCGCCGGCGCGCCTTGCGGAAGCCGACCTTCTTGCGCTCGACTTCGCGCGCATCGCGCGTCACCAGGCCGGCCTTGGACAGCACCGGCTTGAGCGTGGCGTCGTAGTCGATGAGGGCGCGCGTGATGCCGTGGCGGACCGCGCCGGACTGGCCCGATTCGCCGCCGCCGTCGACGTTTACCTGGATGTCGAAGCTGGTGAGGTTGTCGGTGAGCACCAGCGGCTGGCGCACGATCATGCGGCCGGTTTCGCGGGCGAAATATTCCTCGAGCGTGCGGCCGTTGATCTTGAACTGCCCCGTGCCGCGGCGCAGGAAGACGCGCGCGACGGAGCTTTTGCGGCGCCCCGTACCGTAATTGTGGTTACCGATCATGATTTGGCTCGCGCTCCGATGTTCAGCGGCTTGGGCTGCTGTGCACTGTGGGGATGGTCGGCCTCGGCATAGACCTTCAGTTTCTTGATCATCGCGTAGCCCAGCGGACCCTTGGGCAGCATGCCCTTGACCGCCAGTTGCAGCGCGCGACCGGGAAACCGCTGCTGCATCTTGCCGTAGCTGGTTTCGTAGATGCCGCCCGGGTAGGTCGAGTGGCGGTAGTAGATCTTGCCTTCGGCCTTGTTGCCGGTGACCTGCAGCTTGCCGGCATTGACCACGACGATGAAATCGCCGGTGTCGACGTGCGGCGTGTACTCGGGCTTGTGCTTGCCGCGCAGGCGCAGCGCGATCTCCGCCGCCAGGCGCCCGAGAATCTTCTCGTTGGCGTCGACGACGAACCAGTCGCGGTGTACCTCGTGGCCCTTGGCCGAAAATGTTTTCATGGCGCAACCAATCTTCTTAGATCGACAAACAGTGGGCGGCCGGCACATCGCCGGCAACGCGCGAACCGGGGGCGGCGGGCCGCGCCGCCGCTGAACGGCGCCGCGCATTGACGCCGCGCCTTGCAAAACGACTTCCCGAACCGCGAAAAGCCTTCGATTGTACGTTTCCGGGGCCGCGCCCGCAAGTCCTGCGCCGGCGCGCCGCCTTGGGCGCGGCATCCCCCCGCCGGATGCGACAATCCGCGCTTTTTGCGCCGATGGGAAAGACTCTCATGCTCGAAAACCGCAAACACCTGCCGTGGGCGTCAAGTGTGCTGGTGATCCTGTGCGCCCTCCTGGCGCCCTGTAGCGCGGTGCACGCCCAGGGCGGCCCGCCGATGGTCACGGACGACCCGGGCACGCCGGGCGACGGCAACTGGGAGATCAACCTGGCCAGCGAGGGGCAGAAGACCCGGCCCGGCTGGCTCTACACGATCATGGACGCCGACATCAATTATGGCTGGGGCGAACGGCTGCAGTTGAAGCTGGACACCCCCTACGACGCCAGCCGCCAGGGCGGGGCCTGGGCAACCGGGATAGGAACCACGCTAGCTGGCGTCAAATGGCGCTTTTTCGACGACGATAAGGTCGGTTGGGCGGTTTCCATATATCCGCAGCTCGGTTTCAATCCGGATTCGGGTGCCGTCGGCCGCGGCCTCGCAAGCCCCGGCAAATCGCTGTTCCTGCCGGTGGAAAGCACCACCCACCTGGGCCCCATCGATATCGACATGGAGGCCGGGCGGCAATTGCAGCAGACGGGTGCCGACAGCTGGATCGCCGGCATCATCCTCGCGCATACCTTTGCCAGCCACCTGGAGGTGATGGCCGAGGCGCGCGAGCACTGGGCCACGGACGGCTCGGGCCTGCTGCTCAACCTGGGCAGCCGCTGGGAGCTGTCGGAGCACCTGACCCTGCTGGCCGCCCTGGGCCGCGAAGTGGGCGCGGCCGACGACAGCCGCCTGAGCACGCTGGCCTACCTGGGCATGCAGATCCGGCACTAGCCGGGCGCGAGTGCGGCGCCCGGCCTCGCGCCTTCAGAAGCGGACGTTGATGCCCGCGGTGTAGGCCAGCTCGCTGGCACCGCCGGTGACGGTCTTCGTACCCAGCGTGCCGCTGCTCACGGCGTGGTCGGCCTCGAGGTAGAGCGCGGTCTTGCGGCTCAGGTAGTACTTGCCCAGGGCGACGATGGCGACGCTGCCCCCCGGAGCCGCGCCGTCGCTGCGCGAGCGATAGCCGGCCAGCGTCAGCGGCACGGCCGGCGTGACCTTCCAGGTGGCGCCCAGGTCGGCGACGGTGAAGCGGAAATCCTGGTGCGTTCCGGCCAGCGTCGTGGCCACGGTGGTCGAGCTGCCCAGTATGCCGCTGCTCGACGCGCCGTTGCCCAGGCCGGTCGAGTCATAACCTGCGCCGATGCGCACCTGGTGCACGCCCGCCTGCAATTTCCACGCGTCGATGTCCCAGGTGCCGGCCAGCACGCCCAGGTCGCTGTGGACGCCGCGCGCATCGAGCGACTGCTGGTAGATCGCTTCCCAGCGCGTGGGGCCGAGCCGGGCACCCAGGTGACCGCCGCGCGCGGTATTGGCGGTAGTGTCGCCAGAGACGCCGCCCAGCGCGTATTGCAGCCCGGCGGACCAGTAAGGCGTGTCGGTCGAGATCCGCAGCGCATTGTTGAAGCGCAATTGTCCGTAGGTATACGAATAGAGGCCTTGCAGCGGATTGGCGCCCAGCACCGGCGCCTTGGAGCCGGCGGCGGCCGGCGATGCGGGATTGGGAAGATTCAGGGCCATGGAGATCGGATCGGTAACGCCGCTCGCCGCCAGCTCGTAGCCGAATCCTTCCTGTCGACCCAGGCGAGCATCCCAATCCTTCCAGCCCAGGCCGACCGTCGCGGTGCGATCGAAAAGCGCCGTTGAATTGGATTGGACGCCGGTGCCGGGATTGAAGCCGCTCTCGAGGCGGAACGTGGCGCGCAGGTCGCTATCGATCTTCTCGATGCCGCGCAGGCCGAACCGGCTGGTATTCAGTCCCGAGGCGAATTGCGTCACGGGACCCGCCTTCGACGCCTGGTCCAGGTGCCGGACGCCGCCATCGAGGATTCCATAGAGCTGCACCGACAGCGAATCGGGCGCGGCAACGCCTGACGTTGGCACCGTTGCGTCGGCAGCGGCAGGTGCCGACTGCGCAAGACAGGGCGCCAGCGCCAGCGGGCCGGCGAGCAGCGCGGCCGAAATCGTGCGTGTGAAACCCGGGAAGAAACTGCTGCTTCGCGCTATCCGGCGAAAGGTCGACATCTACCGCTCCCAATATGAGAAAAATGACTAAGGCCGGAATTCTCGGGGCTTAAGGAACTGCGCCAAAGGAATGCTTACGCATGAGTTCATGCAAAATCCATGCTTTTGGGGAGCGGTCATGGAATGCTTGGTTCGCTGGGGTGGGCCGTCGGGCATGAGCTTCACCGCCGAAACGGGGAGCGGACACTTGGTATCCATGGACGGCGCCCCGGACGGCGGGGGCCGAAATCTCGCCCCGCGGCCGATGGAACTGCTGCTTGCCGGCGCCGGCGGCTGCACGGCCTACGACGTGGTGCTGATCCTCAAGCGCGGCCGCCACGATGTGCGCGGCTGCGAAGTGCGCCTGCTGGCCGAACGGGCGCCAACCGACCCGAAAGTCTTCACGCGCATCGGCTTCCACTTCGTCGTCACCGGACGCGGCCTCGCGCAGGAGGTCGTCGAGCGCGCCGTGCGCCTTTCGCACGAGAAGTACTGCTCGGCGACCGCCATGCTGGAAAAGACGGCAAAGATCGAACTGACCGTCGAAGTCGTCGACACCCTGTAGGACGTCGAGAGAGGGACGTTCGCAGCCCGGGTGCCGGTCGACCGGGTATCAGACGTAATAGGCGGTGGTGGTCATGACGCGTGCGCTGGCATGCATGGCCCACCGCACGGCCAGCGGCAACTCGATTCCGCCGTGCTCGCGCGCCGTGCGGCCATGCTCCGCCTCGTCGACCTTCATCTGCGCGACGATGGCGCGCGATTCCAGGTCCCCGGCCGGGAGCTTGTCCAGGTGCGATAACAGGTGGGCCTCGACCTGGCGCTCGGTCTCGGACATGAAGCCCAGGCTGAAGCCGTCGCCGACAAGCGAAGCCAGCGCCCCGATCGCGAAGGCGCCGCCATACCAGACCGGCACCATGCGGCTCACACGGCCGCCCAGCTGCGCGACGCGCCGCGCCGTCCACGCGAGGTGATCGGATTCCTCGATCGAGGCATGGCGAAACACGGCGCGCAAGGATTCATCGCGAGTGAAGAGCGCCTGTGACTCGTAGAGCGCCTGCGCGCAGATTTCGCCCACGTGATTGACGCGCATGAGCGCAGCCGCATGCGCCCTTTCCGCGTCGGTGAGATCGGCCGCCTGGGCCGCGCCCTGGGTCCTCGGATGCGGCCGACTGCTGACGGGATTCGCGGCAATGACCCCAAGCGCCGCCTGGAAAACGCTCAGCAAGGTATCGACGGGCGTCGGTCTGCGCAGGTCTTGCATGATCTCCCTCCTACTACTTATGGTGCACGCCGACATTCTGCGCGCGTGTCGGTTTGCGGACCCATGTTGGCCGTCGCCGTCTCAGATTCGCCCTCGGTCATTGCAATCAACGACATAGGTGAAACTACCGAGGCGGCCTCGAAGTGTTGTTTTCTGCCCACAACGTAAGCCCGCTGTAATCTTACGGCCCTAGCCTCCCTCGGCTAAGTGCCATCTCAATAAGACCTCTCTAACCCACACCCTTGGGGACACCATGTCACGTAAATCACTCGTCAAGTTTGCACCACTCGCACTCGCTGCGATGGTCGGCACCGCCTTCGCGGACGATTCCAGCGTCACCCTGTATGGCACGCTCGACGCTTCCGTTGCCAACATCCAGCATTCCTACACTTTCGACCCGAACATGGTGTCGGAAGCCAATCCGCTGATCGTCCATGCCACGCAATCGGCCACCGGCATGTTCAGCGGCGGCCTGACGCCCTCCAAGTGGGGCATCAAGGGCCAGGAAGACATGGGCGGCGGCGTCAAGGGCATCTTCCTGCTCGAGTCGGCCATCAATATCGGCACCGGCACGCTGAGCAATGCCGCCGAAGCGCTGACCCATAGCGGCGCCGAAGGCCCGAATGCCGCCGCCGACAGCGCCATCAACGGCCAGTTGTTCTCGCGCGGCGCCTACGTCGGCATCTCCTCGAGCGACTACGGCCAGTTGACCCTCGGCCGTCACCCGACGTTCTTCCTGGACGACATCGGCCAGACGGACCCGATGCTGGGCTCGTATGCCTTCTCGCCCATCGGCTACTCGGGCGCGTACGGCGGCGGCGGCTTCACGGATGACAGCCGCGTCGACAACAGCCTGAAGTACAAGGTCGGCTTCGGCGACTTCACCCTGGGACTGTTGTACAAGTTCGGCGGCGTGTCGGGTAGCAGCAGCGCGCAAGGCGCCTACCAGGTGAACGGCTCCTACGTCAGCGGCCCGCTGGGTGTGTACCTGGGCTACCAGCAATTCAAGGACGCGTTCTCGATCTCCGGTTCGACGGTCGGCACCCTGTCGGCCACCGCAGCCGACACGAAGGCATTCCTGCTGGCCGCCAAGTACACCTTCGACGCCACCAAGACCACGATCCGCGGCGGCTACGAGCGTGAAGAGTTCAACAACCCGTCCAATCCGGGCACGGCTGCCCAGGTCGGCCCCCCGGCCGTCGCCGCCACCGGCGACCAGGCGGTCAACAGCCTGTTCGGCTATACGGTCACCTCGGTGGGCGTGGCCTCCTACGCGTCGCAGAAGAACATCAACGTTCTCTGGATCGGCGGCACGCAGGAAATCACCTCGGCGTTCAGCGTCTCGGCCGCCTGGTATCGCGCCTCGCAGAACTCCTGGACGGCAGGCGCGACCGGCAGCGAATATTGCGGCGATGCCTCCGGCAAGCACAACACGCTGTGCAGCGGCGCGACCAACTACTACTCGCTGGTCCTGGACTATCGCTTCTCCAAGCGCACGGATGCCTATGTCGGCATCATGAAGGACACGGCTTCGGGCGGCATGGCTACCGGCTACACCGATCCGAGCAACCGCATCACCGCGATCGGCCTGCGCCACAGCTTCTAAGAATCACCAACGGTACGGAATCCCGGCGGCAAGCCGGGATTCCTTCGAGGGCGTGCAAGGACGGAAGTTCGTCCTTCCACGCCCTTTTTGCTACGCCGCACGCACGCGCCACCGTACGGGATACCCGGGAGTGGGTCCCGACTGGACAGCAGCCGGCATTGGGAACATGGTAGGCCCTTGCCTTGCGTGCCGACCATGAAGATAACCTCGCCGCCAGATGCACCTCGCCGCTGCGGGACCGCAGCGGCAGCACTGCTGCTGGCCTGCCTGGCGGCGTGCACAACAAGCGGTGATTCCGCCACGCTGGCGCGAGCGACGCCAGCGCCCGTCGACGCCCAGGTGCGTCCCGTGGCCGTGGGCCAGCAATGGGTGTACCAGGTACGCAACCTCTACAACCATGAGGTCATCGACGAGATCACGGAGACGGTCGTCGCGATCGCGCCGGTCATACGCATCCAGCGCACCAGTCAGCGCAGCGGCGTGCTGGCCGACGAGATCCAATCGTCCTGGGGAATGATCACCCAGGATGCGCACTGGAAATATCCGATCACCTTCGCGCGACCGCTGCCGGCCTGGCCCGCGCGCCTCGAGGCGGACCGATCGACCACCTACGACGATCGCTACCGGATGCTGGCGTCCTCCGAGTACAGCGAAGTCTGGGACCTGACGATCACGCCGCGCGAGTGGACGCGACTGCAGGTCCCCGCCGGGACGTTCACCGCCTTTCGCTTTGACAACCTCATCGATTTCCAGAACGAGGACCTGAACGTGGTCGCCAGCCAGCGGATGGAGTCCGTGTGGTTCGCTCCCGCCGTTGGCCGCTGGGTACTGCGCCGCACCCACGGAATCTATTACGTGTCGGGGCGAGGCGGGGAAATGCCCGAGGACTACCTGCAGTGGGAACTCGTGTCCTGGCGATGACCCGCATTGCACGGCTGGCGCCGGAACGACAACCCGGCCGAGCGGCGACGCAAGCCGCTACGGTCGTCAGTCCGTTTGCGCCGCCCCTGCGCCGGACGACGACGCACCGGGATGGACAAGGCGCCGGAACATGGCAACGATGGCCGGTTGGGGCACCGGCAGCGCCGGTGGTCCGGCATACGCTTCCCAACCGCCCCCCAGCCCGCGGTAGAGCCCAACGAACTGTTCGGCGACAACGGATTGCGCCTGGACGTACTCGCCCTCGAGGTCATAGGCCTGGCGCTGCGCGTCGATCACATTGAGGAAGTCGCTCAGCCCGCGGTCGTAGCGTTCCGAGGCCAGTTCCATCGCGCGCTGGCTGGCGGCAACCGCCTCGCCCAGGCTCGCCAGCCGGTCCTGCTGCGCCTGGAAGTTGGCCATCGCGGTATCGACCTCGGCGACCGCGCCCTGAACCGTGCGCTTGTAGTTGACCAGCTGTTCATGGGTCTGCAGGTCCGCCACGGCGGCCAGTGCGTCGAGGGTGCCGAAATCAAGCACGGGCAAAACCGCCGAGTAGCCCGCGCTCCAGATGCGCTGCCGGCCGGCCGGCCCGTAGCCCAGACCCTCGCCCTGCACGCCCAGGCCGGCACCCAGCGACAGCTGCGGGAACAGCCTGGCCGTGGCCACGCCGACGCGCGCCGTCGCGGCGGCGAGTTCCCACTCGGCGGCGCGGATGTCGGGGCGCCGGCGCATCAGGTCCAGCGGCACACCGGCCGCCACGCGCACCGGTATCGTCGGGATCAACCCCGCCGGACCCAGCTCCGCTTCCAGTTCCTCCGGGAAGCGCCCGAGCAATATGGCGATCGCAAAGCGCGCCGTGCGCACCTGCGCGCGCAGCGGCGCCATGCTGGCCTCGACCGCGGCGTACTGGCGCCGCGCCAGCGTGAGGTCCAGCTCGTTGGTGATGCCCCGATCGAAGCGCGCCTGCACGAGATCGCGCAAGCTGCGGGCGGCCGACTCGCTCTGCTGCAACACGGCCAGCTGCATCTGCAGGCCGCGCAAGTCGACGTAGGCACGGACCAGGTCGGCGATGACGGCCACTTGCACGGCGTCGCGCGCTGCCGCGGCGGCCTGCGCGTCGTAGCGGGCTGCCTCGATCTCGCGGCGGAACCCGCCGAACAGGTCCAGGTCCCACAGCGCGTAGCCGCCGGCCACGTCGGTGATGCGCTGCGACGAGGCCAGCGTGTGATCGGCCGAAGCCAGTGGACTGGCGACCCGTCCGCGTGACAAGTCGCTGCCCGTCCCGCGGCCGCCGCCGGCGCCGGCGGCAATGCGCGGCAGGGCATAGCCGGTGAGCGCCATCTCGAAGGTGCGGGCCTCCTGCAGGCGGGTGAGGGCGATGTCCAGGCCAGGATTCCCCGCCAGCGCCCGCTCGACCAGCGCGTCGAGTTCCGGATCCTGCAGCGAACGCCACCAGCTCGCCGGATCGGCGGCGGGCGGGCCATCGGTGCCGGCTGCGGCTTTGTCCGGTGCCGCCGCGGCGGCGAAGACGCCGGGTGGCGCTGCATCGGGACGGTGGTAATCGGGACCCACCGCGCATCCGGCCAATGCCGCCAGCGCGAGCGCGCAGCCCGATGCGCGCAACCGGCGCCCGGGTCGGTGCGTCGCGCTCATGGCGACCGCTTTCCCGCCTGTTCCGGCGCTGCGCCAGAGGTCGGCGACTCGCGCACGCTCACCAGGTCGCCGTCACCGATCTGGCTGCTGAGGTTGAGCGCGATGCGGTCGCCGGCGTTCACGCCCGAGCCGAGCTCGACGTGGCTGCCCTGGTCGCGCGCGATGGTGACCGCATGGAAATGGATGTGCCCGTCGGGATCGACCACCGCGATCTGCGGACCACTGGTCCGGAACAGCAGCGCGGCGGCGGGGACCTGCAGCAGCGGGCCGGCCGCCATCTGGAACGCCACATCGACGTACATGCCGGGCACGAGCGCCTGATCGGCATTGGGAAGGTCCACCTCGACCTTGAGCGTGCGCGCCTGCGGGTTGATGGACCGCGAGGATCGGGCGATAGCGCCGTCGAACACCCGGCCCGGCAGGTTGCTGGCGCGGATCTTCACCGCCAGTCCCGGCTTCATCAATTCTCCCGAGGCGCGCTGCGGTACATCGACGAAGACGCGGATCGGCCGGTCCTGGCTCATCCGGTAGAGCGAGGTGGTGGCCGCGGTACTGCCGGCCGTGACGAGATTGCCGATGTCGATGCGCCGCTCGACGATGGTGCCGTCGAAGGGCGCCACCACGCGCTTGAACTCGGCCAGCGCCGCATAGTGATCGACATCGGCCCGGCTGACCGCGACCTGCGCGCGTGCCGCATTCAGGCGCGCCGTCGCGCTGTCGAAATCGGCGCGCTTTTCCTCGCGTTCCTGGTCCGACACCACTCCCTTGGGCGAGTCGCGCCAGCGCGCGTAGGTGGTGGTGGCCAATTCCGCCTCCGCTTCGCGCACCACGACCTGGGACTGGACCGCGTTGAGCTGGGCACGCGCCGCGGCCAGTTGCGCGTCGAGTTCCGGGGTGTCGATGGTCGCCAGCGTCTGCCCCTGGCGGACGTGGTCGCCGATATCGGCGTGCCAGGCCGCGACATAGCCGTTCACGCGGCCGTAGATCGTGCTCTCGTACCAGGCCGCGGTCTCGCCGGGCAGCGTCAGCGCCCGCTCGCCCGCGGCCGGCTGGGCCGTGACCACCGTCACCATCGACGGCTGGGAGGCGGCGTCGCGCGACTCGTTGGCGAGCGCGCTTTCGTCGCGCGACTTGAAGAAGAAGGTGAGTGCGAAGCCGGCCAGCAGGATCAGCGCAAGCCCGACCGCGATGCGCCGCATGCGGCCGCCGGTGCGCGGCGGGAAGTCCACCGAGGCACGGCCGGCAGCGCCATCGTCCGCAGCCGCAGGGGGCCGCGCCGGAACCAGGGCCTCCTGGCCCGCCGCGGCCGCGCCGCGTGAAACGTCATCATCGCCGTGTTGCACGCTTTTACCTCGCAAATTGCGCCGTGGACATCCCCGGCAGCAGGCCCGTGGGGCGGCGCCGCAGGGTCCGGTACATGGTGGGAACGAATACCAGGGTGGCGACGGTCGCGAACAGCAACCCGCCGATGACGGCACGCGCCAGCGGTGCGTTCTGCTCGCCGCCCTCCCCCACGCCCAGCGCCATCGGGATCATGCCCAGGATCATCGCGCCGGCCGTCATCAGCACCGGACGCAGGCGCGTATAGCCGGCGGTCACGGCCGCGACCAGCGCATCGTCGCCGTCGTCCATGCGCTGGTTGGCGAAGGTGACCACCAGGATGCTGTTGGCCGTGGCCAGGCCGATGCACATCAACGTGCCCATCAAGGCCGGTACGCTGAGGTGGGTCTGCGTCAGGTAGAGCATCCACACCACGCCACCCAGCGCGAACGGAACCGCCATGAGAACGATCAGCGGGTCGACCCAGCTCTGGAAGTTGATGACCAGGAAGAGGTAGACCAGCACCACCGCCAGGCCGATGCCGGTGAACAGTCCGGCATAGCTCTCGCGCATGGTTTCCACCTGGCCCGAGAGCACCACTGCGATGGCCTGCTCCGGCGGCGGCCGGTCGGCCTCGATGACCCGGGTGATCGCGCGCGCGGCCGATTCGAGGTCGCGGCCCTGCACGTCGGCGTGCACGTCGAACACCGGGCGGATATTGAACTGCGAAGTCACCAGGGGAACGCGGCCCCGGCCGAATTCGGACACGTTCATCAGCAGCTGGCGCTGGTCGCCGCCGGTCTCGGCGGTGACCGGTATCGTCCAGAGATCCTCCGCCGACGAGATCCGGTAGGTCGGCACCTGCACCACCAGCGGATAGCTGACGCTGTTGCGCGGGTCGACCCAGAAGTTGGGCGCCAGCTGCGCGCTCGAGTTGGTGGCCACCAGCACGCTGTTGGCCGTACCCTGCTGGCTGGCACCCAGTTCATTGGCCAGCGCGCGGTCGACACCGATGGTCAGCGCCGGGCCGTCCGGCACCTGGAAGACGTGCGCGTCGACCACGCCCGGCACCCGGTGCAGGTCGGCGGACAGCTTCGCCGCCAGCGCGTACGTGGCGGCGCTGTCGTAGCCGGAAATGCGGATGTCGATCGGCGCGGGCTGGCCGAAGTTCAGGACCTGGTCGACGATGTCGGCCGGCTGGAAGAAGAACTGCAGGTCGGGGAAATCGCGCGGCAGTTCGCGCCGCAATTGCGCGACGAAACCGGCGGTCGGCCGGTGCTTCTCCTTGAGCGAGATCAGGATCTCGCCGTCCATCGGCCCGACCGTGGCGGTATCGCTGAGCGCCAGGTTGATGCCGCTGTACGGCAGGCCGATGTTGTCGAGTATCACGGCGATCTGGTCGTCGCCGACGGTGGCGCGGATCCGGTGTTCCACCTGCGAGAAGTACTCCTGGGTGCGTTCCAGGCGCGTGCCGGCCGGCGCGCGCACGTGCAGGCGCATCTGCCCGGCGTCTACCTGGGGGAAGAAGTCGCGACCGAGTCCAGGGAACAGCAGCAGCGAGGAGAACATGAGCAGGCCGAAGAATCCGATGGTCACGCCCGGGCGCGACATCACCCACGATACGGCCTCGCGATAGGCCCCGCGAAAGCGCTCGAACGCCGACTCGAAACGGTAGTGGATGCCCATCAGCGCACTGCCGGTGACGCGCAGCGCCCGCATCTGCGCCGTCGCCGGCGCCGCGGCCGGCGGGGCGGCCGCGCCGTGCCCCTCGACCGATGCGCGCATCAGGTACTTGAACAGCACCGGCACCAGCGTGAAGGACAGGGCGAGGCTCGCCAGCAGCGAGATGCAGACCGAGACCGAAAGCGGCGAGAACAGGTACTTGGCGGTTCCCTGCAGCAGGAATACCGGCACGAACACGATGCAGATGCACAGCGTCGAGAGCACCGTGGGCACGCCTACTTCGCCGGTGCCGCGCAGTATGGCCGTTTCGAGCGGCTCGCCCATGCCGACGTGGCGCTCGATGTTCTCGATGACGACGGTGCCGTTGTCGACCAGGATGCCGACCGCCAGCGCGAATCCGCCCAGCGTCATCGTGTTGAGCGTGTTGCCACCGACGTACATCACCAGCACCGCGGTGATGATCGACAGCGGTATGGCCGCCAGGATGATGAGGGTCAGGCGCCAGTTGCCCAGGAACAGCAGGATCATCAGGGCCGTCAGGCCCGCGGCCATCGCGCCGCCCATCAGCACGCTCTTCAGCGCCGCCTTGACGAAGATCGACTGGTCGAACACGGGCGTTATCGACACCCCGGCCGGCATCACCCGGCGGATGTCGGCCAGGGCGGTGCGTACCCCGTCGATGACGGCCAGCGTGGACACGCCGCCGGTCTTGCGGATCGACATCAGCGCTCCGGGCGATCCGTCGACCGACACCGAGTTGGTCTGCACCTGGAAGCCGTCGTGCACGCGCGCGACGTCGC
>Ga0181525_10001889_pt1 | contig 17636 bp, 16 predicted proteins | sample PEATcosm2014_Bin_48_FD_121100 | JGI IMG/M metagenome (GOLD analysis project Ga0181525, IMG submission 121100) | Peatland microbial communities from MTU Mesocosm Facility, Houghton, MI, USA - PEATcosm2014_Bin06_10_metaG | ecosystem: Environmental > Terrestrial > Soil > Wetlands > Peat | place...
CAGCTTTCCCAGTGCAACCGCTGCTGGATTTTTGATTTTCACCGGCGCGCGAAACGCGACTACATTCGACTTCGGCTCCGGCTGTTCCAGTGGCCGTGCTGTGCTTGCACGTTTAGGCACGACTCCATTATACATGCTTAGGCGCTCCGGCTTGCCTCTGACAAAAGATACTCAACAAGTCGCTCAGCGGTATCCAGCAACTCAGCCGCACGCGGTATGCCGCCAGCCGGGACCGGATCGCTAGACACAATTACATGCGCCTGCGAAACCATACTGCGGAGTGCTTCCAAATCTTGCCGCTTCACGTTTGGCATACGTCACCACGATAGCAGGGGAATCGGCAGGGCTGAAATTCCGTTCAACGCAACTTTAGGACACTACCGGGTGCCGTGTCGCCGCGTCGCCCGTGCTATGCTAAGAACTCCCAAATGGCGCAGACCAGGCCCCTCCCGCGCATCTGCATCGCGCTGGGTTTTCCCGATCTGGATCGGTTGTTGGAGCAAGCCCGGCGGGAAGCCGAGGCGGGCGAAACGTTCCTGGAGTTCCGCCTGGATTACCTGGAGCATCCCGAGCGCGGCGCGCAAGCCATTCACGGCTTCCTCGAACAGCATCCCGATTGCATCGTGCTGGCCACCTGCCGCCGCCACCAGAACCGCGGTAAATTCAACGGCAGCATCGAAGAAGAAATGCGCGTGCTGGATGCGGCCGTTACCGCCGGAGCGCAGGCGGTGGATGTTGAAATCGAAAGCGCCGAGGCGGCCGCCGCCAAGCTCAGCCTCTTCCGCGGACGCGCCCGCCTGGTGGTCTCCTACCATAATTACGAAGCCACCCCGCAACTCGATACGCTGCTCAGCCGCATGACGCACATCCCTGCCGATGGGTACAAGATCGTCACCACGGCGCGCAAGCCCTCCGATTATGGCCGCGTGCTGACGCTGGCCAAGGCCCATCCGCGCACGCCGCTAGTCGTGCTGGCCATGGGCGAACTGGGCTTTCCAAGTCGCGTGCTCTCCACCGCTTTTGGCGGCATGTACACCTACGCGGCGCCGACGGCCACGCAAGGCACCGCGGCCGGGCAGGTTTGCGCGCGCCAGTTGCGGCACGTCTATCGGGTGGACAAGCTGTCCCGCTCCAGCAAGATCTACGGCGTCGTCGCCGACCCCGTGCGCCACTCGATTTCTCCGGCCGTACACAATCGCGCCTTCCAATACCGCCGCATGGAAGCGGTCTATCTGCCCTTCCTGGTGGCGCCCGCGCAGATGCGCGATTTCTTCGGCTTGGCCGAGCGGCTCCCGGTGGCGGGCTTCAGCGTCACGATTCCGCATAAGCAGAAAATCCTGCGCTACCTCGATATCGTGGACCCGCTGGCGCGCCGCATCGGGGCGGTGAACACCGTGTGGCGCAAGGCCGGCAAATGGCGCGGCGCAAACACCGACGCGGCGGGCGTTACCGTGCCTTTGGCGACGCACATGCGCCTGCACAACGCTTCCGTCCTGATCGTGGGAAATGGCGGCGCGGCCCGCAGCGCGGCTTGCGCGCTCTCCGATGCCGGCGCGCGCATCGCCCTGGTGGGCCGCAATGCCGACCGCGTGCGCTCGCTGGCCAAGATCTGCGGCGCCGAGCCGCTGCTCGCCGAGCAGCTTCCCGAGCGCACCTTCGATGCGCTGGTCCATGCCACCCCGCTAGGCATGTTCCCGCATGTCAACGAGTGCTTTTTCAATGGCCGCATTCCCGCCGACGTGGTGTTCGATATGGTCTACAATCCGCTCGAAACCGAGCTCGCGCGGCGCGCCCGCGAGCAGGGCAAGACCGTGATCCGCGGCATGCAGATGTTCATCGAGCAGGCCGTGCGGCAGTTCGAAACCTGGACCGGCGAGCCTGCGCCGCGCGCCCAGATGGAGAAGGCCGCTCTGGAGGCGCTCACTTGCACGGCATGAGATCCAAACGCATGACGCGCCGCCAACTGGCCGGCGCCGTCTTCACCACGGTGGCAACCGCGGCAGCCGCGCAAGCGCCGCCGCCCGCGCCGTCCACGCCAGCCGCCGAGCTGCAGGCCGCGCTGGAACAGAACCAGCGCACCAGTGAGACTCTGGCCAAGACGCCGGTCCCCATCGAGACGGAGCCGGCCTTCCACTTCACCGCGTGAGGCTTCATGGCGGAACTAGGTAGCGAGATCTACTTCGCGGGCATCGCCGAGTTGAACCGCATGCTGCTGGCCAAGGAGACGACCGCGCGCGATTTGGCGCGCGCCTTTGGCCGCCGCCTGGAAGCCCTCGGTCCGCGCTACAACGCGCTGGCGTTGCCCCTCACTGAGCGGGCCATCCGCCAGGCGAAAGCCGTGGATGGCGAGATCGAACGCTGGCGCAAGCGCGGCCACTTGCGCGGTCCGCTCGAAGGCATTCCGTATGCGGCCAAGGACCTGTTGAGCGTAGCCGGACAGATTACCACTTGGGGTGCGCGCCCCTATGCCGCACAGGTTTTCGACTACGATGCCGCCGTGGTTCACAAGCTGGAAGGCGCCGGCGCGATGCTGGTGGGCAAACTGGCCATGGTGGAACTGGCCGGCGGGCCGGGCTACCGCTACGCTTCCGCGTCGCTCACTGGGCCAGGCCTGAATCCCTGGGATCGCACCCGCTGGTCCGGCGGCTCATCGAGCGGCTCCGCCATCGCGGTAGCCGCCGGCCTCGTGCCGTTCGCTATCGGTTCGGAAACGTCGGGTTCCATTCTCACGCCGGCGGCGTTTTGTGGGGTGACCGCGCTGCGGCCTACCTACGGCCTGGTGAGCCGCCACGGCGCCATGCCGCTCTCCTGGACGCTGGATAAGCTGGGGCCGTTCTGCCGCTCCGCCGAAGACTGCGGCGTGGTGCTGGAGGCCATCGCCGGTGGCGACCACCGCGATCCGGGATCGGCCGGCAAGAGCTTCTATTACACTCCGCAATACGCGCGCAAGATGAGCGAGTTGCGCATCGGCTTCGCGCCCGCGGATTTCAGCGAGTGGCCGGATGACAACGCGCGTCCCGCCTTTCAGCAGGCGTTGGACGTCATGCGCAGCCTGGGCGCCACCATGGTGGAGACCAAGCTGCCCGAGTTTCCCTATGGCGCAATGATCGGCGCCATTATCTCCGTGGACGCGGCCTCGGTGTTCGAGCCTTTGATCGTGAGCGGCAAGGTAGAGGAATTGGCGGATCAAAAGCAGATCGCCGGACTGAAGGCTGGGCTGGAAATTTCCGCCCACGTCTATCTGAAGGCGATGCGCGTCCGCACGTTGGCGCGCGCAGCGATTATCAAGCTCTTCGCCGATGTGGATGTGCTGGTCACGCCGGCCCGCCCGGGCATCGCGCCCAAGATCGACGAGCCCCTGGACAACCGCCGTCCGGATCGCCCCAAGCCGGCCGATGCCGGTCTCACGGCACTGATCCCTGCGGGAAACCTGGCCGGCATGCCGGCGCTCGCGCTGCCCTGCGGGTTTGCGGACAACCTGCCGGTGGCCCTCCAACTGGCCGGCGCGCCTTTCACCGAGAATACTCTGCTCGCGGTGGGCAAGGAATTCCAGAGCCGCACCGATTGGCACAAGCGCAAGCCGCCGGGAGTGGGGTAAGCAATTCATGCTATCATGCAGTTGGAAGGCACGAATATGGCTGTCCAGGTAAAAACGATTGGATCGAGCGGTCAGATCTCGCTAGGCAAGGAATATGCCGGCCGTCCGGTTACGGTGGAAGAGGTCGAGGCCGGCGTGTGGTTGATCAAATCGGCCCGAGTCATCCCCGACAACGAAATGTGGTTGCACTCCCCTGCGGCACGCGATACCCTGAACCGGGCGATCGCTTGGGCTGAGAAGCACCCGCCCATCGAGTCGGATCTGGGCGCGCTCGAACGCAAGATCGGAAGAAAGCGGTAGCGCCCGTTGGGTGAGACGGCGTGGCGCGATTACTGCTGGATCTGAACAATTCCGTCTTTCAGGCGGACTGGTTCGCGCTGGAGCGCGATGAGGCGCTTGCCGTGCTGGCGGCTTTCAAGAAGCTCCATCGCATGGATTGGGAACAGCTTTATCGCGACCGCGGTTTTCGATGGGAGGCGATCCTGTCGCGGCAAGGCCCAGCGGGGCAGCGGATTTACAGCCTGCGCCTTACCAGGCGCATGCGCGCCACAGCCTTTCGCGAAAGCGATTACCTGCGCATGCTTTCCATTCACGCCGATCACGATTCGGCCTACCAATAGAGCCGTCCGGTTCGGCTTCACCTGAGCAATTCTTCCACGTTCCCGGCGTCCAGAACCCGCTCACTCAGATTTTCGAGCTCGGATGCCGATAGCGCCGCCAGTCTGTCGCCCGCCCATTTTGGCAGGGCGCCGAAGCGCTTCTGAATCAGCCGGCGAAGCACCGCCAGCTCACCTTCCCGGCGGCCTTTCTGTTCCGCTTCGATGAACATAGGCCCCAACGTCTCGTGATCCCGAATATCCAAATCAATCGGCATTTTTTTGGTCTCCTGCTCCACCGTCCGCGCCAGATGTCTCAATCCGGCCAGGATCGTCAACTGGGCCACGGCGACTTCCTTTTCCGCCCTCGTCATGCCGGCGATCCGCCCCACGATCTTGTGGACCGCCTCTTTATCGTCCCGCAATTGCGCCAGGATCGCAATCACGTTATCGCCCACGTCCTCGCTCTCCAGCAGGCGGTCGCCATTCAGCGTGCGAATGTCGATCAAGCGGTACCGATACGACAGGTGCGCGCTGCGCAGTTCGCTCTCCATACGCATTGGGGCTTCACCCACGTAGAGCAGAATCTGCCGCGGAAATCGCCCGAACAGCCGGCGCACGCCCAGACCGTATTCAATCATCCGCAACGGCATTGTGGCATCGTTGCCGCTCTGCAACTCCAGGTGAATCAGGTCGCCATCGACCGTCTCGCCGAGAAGGTCCAACCGGAGATTTTGCAGCTTGGCAGTTCCACGTCCAGCCACTTCGCGATGGCCGTGCCAGTCAATTCGCGTATAGTAAGCGAGGCTCGACCCTGCAATAACAACTTCAGCGCGACATCGTATTCCTGCATCTCGGGTGGCGCCGGAAGCCGATCATGACTGGCGCCTCAATGATAAGGGTGGACCGTCCGCGGTCTTTCTCTCATTCCCGAGGCCCTACACCCGGTTGATCAGGCTGGCCACATAACCCGCGCCGAATCCGTTATCGATGTTGACCACCGCCACATTACTCGCGCAGCTTGTCAGCATCCCCAGCAACGCGGCCAGGCCCTGAAAGCTGGCGCCGTAGCCGATGCTGGTGGGCACCGCGATCACCGGGCACGAAACCATGCCGCCCACCACGCTGGGCAGCGCTCCTTCCATTCCGGCGCACACCACCACCACGCGCGCCTCGGTGAGCCGCGCGGCGTGGCTCATCAGCCGATGGATGCCGGCCACGCCCACGTCATGGATGGCCTCCACTTCGTTGCCCATCACTTCTGCGGTCACGCGCGCTTCTTCGGCCACCGGTATGTCGCTGGTGCCCGCGCACACCACCGCGATCCTGCCCTTGCCGCGCACGGTCTTGTCGCGCCAGAAGCGGATGGCGCCCGAAAGCGGAAAGTATTCCGCGGATTCAAAGCGTTCCTGCACGAGCGCGGCGGTCTGGGCCTCGGCGCGCGTGATGAGCACGTTGCGCGCATTCTCCAGCAGGCTCCCGGCGATGGCGATAACCTGCTCCGCGGACTTGCCCTTGCCGAAGATCACCTCCGGCATGCCGTGCCGAAGGGCGCGATGGTGGTCCACCTTGGCGAAGCCCAGGTCTTCGAAAGGCATGTGGCGCAGGCGGTGCAGCGCGCCGTCCACATCCATCGCGCCGGCGCGCACCTGCTCGAACAACTGCCGAAGCTGCTCCTCGTCCATATGGCCAGAATAACAGCCTGCGTCGCCGAACGGTCCCTCAGAAAATAAGCTTCATCCCCAGTTGCAGAATGCGCGGGTTATGTGCGCCCGCCGCCCGCAGGAAGCCGTTGTTGTCGTAGCAGTTCGGATCCCCCGCCGAGGAACCGGCGCTCGCCAGACCGAAACAACTGGTCCCGCCGTTTACGCCGCTCCACTGCGTGTGATTGAAGACGTTGTAGCCCTCCGCGCGGAATTCGATGGCGCGCGCCTCGTTGAATGCGAAATGCTTGAACAGGCCCATATCGAAGTTCGTGCGTTGCGGGTTGTTCAACGAATCCCGTCCCGCCGTGCCGAAGCTGAGACCTTGCGGAGCGGCGAAAGCGCCCGGATTGAACAACAGCGGCCCGTAGACGCCCACCGGGCTGGAGGTCAGGGTGGGAATCGCATTGGGATCGCCAACCTGGTTAAGGTAAGACCCCGTCCCGATGCCGTTTCCAACGCCGGAGTTATATAAGCCGTCCGTTACGCTGAACGGCGTGCCGGTCTGAAACGTGGTAATCCCGGAAATCTGCCAGCCGCCGAGCAGAGTATGGGCCTTGCCTGGATTCATGAAGAACGGCAAGTCGTAGACGTAGCCGATGTTTAAGATGTGGCGCTGGTCGAAGGTCGAACTGGCGCGCGTCAAGCCGAGATTGTATGCATCCACAAAGCTCCCGTCGTAGCGGTCCGACGAATCGTCGAGCGAATGGCTCCAGCTATACGCCAGGTCGAGGCTCAGCCGGCCCACATGGCGGTGCACCGAGACCTGCAACGCGTTGTAGATGGAGTTAGCCTGCGGCTCGAGCGATGTGATGTCGCCGTACCCTTGATACGGGCGGTAGAAGTCCGGATCGCCGCCGCAGGCGACCCCGAACTGATTTGCGGCGGCCCCGGTGGGCGCCACTCCGTTGACCGTGCCCAGGGCGCAATCGCCCAGTATGCTCGTGCCGTTAGGCAGCGTCGCGGGGCCTTGGATGGCTTGCCCCGCCGGATAGGGATTCTGCGAGGGTGAAATCGGATAAAGCTGATTGATATCCCGCTGCAGCGAGAGGTGCGTGCCTTTGCTACCCACATAGGCCACGCTCATGACCGTGTCTTTCATGATTTCGCGCTGGATATTGAGATTCCATTGCTGGACGTAGGGCCACACGGCGTGCGTGGGAATAGCGGTGACTCCGAGCGGGAACGCCACGCCGCCGCCGCCGATATTGGTGTAGCCGGAGATGTTGTACTCCGTCGAGCTCAGCACATAGGGCGCGCTGCCTTCCAATGACTCGCTGTTTCCTTCGTTGCCGTTAGTGTGCTCATAGAATACGCCATAGCCGCCGCGAATTGACATTTTGCCGTTTCCGAACGGATCGAAGGCGAAACCGATGCGCGGCGCGGGATTGAACAAGTGCCCTTTCATGCAACCTCCCGGCGTGCCGTTTACGCCGCACTCCACCAACCCGTTATACGGATTGCCGGTATTTGGAATTATGGCGCCTGGCTGCCCGGTAACCGATCCATCCAGATCGAGCTGCGGAGCCGCGGAAGCCTGAAATGCCGACGGTTCAAAGTTATACTCTTGATGATATTTGTCGTAGTAGGTTCCCATCATGCTCAGCCGAAGGCCCAGGTTTAAGGTGAGCCTCTTGGTTACGTGCCAATCGTCCTGCAGATACGGCTCCACGATTTTGTACCGGTTGTAGTATTTGACCTTCTGGTTGGTTTGAGAGAAACTCGCGATCTGTCCCGTCAGAAAATCCGCGAATGCGTTGCCGGTGCTGATGGCCGTATCGGTATTGTCGAAGCCCAGGATGCCCTGAATGTAAGGACTGTTCTCTTCGTTCTTCTCCGCCGCCACCACGTAAACGCCGATATACAGGTTGTGTCCGCCAACGATCTTGGTCAATTGGTCTTTGATTGTATAAGTCGGGTTCGCGTTGTTCCATGGGAAATAGCCGGTATCGAGCGCGAAGCCGCCGGTATCGTAATTGATGCCGCCCGCTACGCCCACGGCCGGCATGAGCCCGCCGAATCCGTTGTTGTAAAGACCGGTCATGGTGAAGTCGGCCGGACGAGCGGTCGGCCCGATGGCATTCAAAAAGATATGGTCGGTGGTGTAGCTGAAAGTCGCTTCATTCAACAGCGTGGGAGAAATACTGGCCGTGAGGTTGGCTACTATGCTAACGCCGGGCCCCACGAAATTCGTGCCCACCGTAGGAAAAGACGCGCCGTTGCCCCAGGTGGGCGTCGGCTGAACCTGGGTCCACGTATCGTTGATGGAGCGGAAGAACATGCGCAGCTTGTCGCTGAAATTCTGGTCGATGCGGACCAGTTCCTGGCGCCAGTGCGTGGGCAAGGCGGGCGAGGAGCTGTAGATGCTATTGGGCAGGTTTGCTTGCGGCAGCAGCGCCAGCAGATCCTTGGCGTTGGGATCGACCGGCACGGTATTGTTCGGATAAGGCATCCCCGTGGCGGGGTTCATGGGACAATCGGCCATGCTCCCGCCGGGTTCGGGGCAAACGTCCGAAAAATTGCCCGCCCGCTCCTGCGCGGAGGGAACCTGCCCGGCGAATATTCCGCCCGGTACGATTTCCCGCCGAACCTCCTCCGAAAAGAAGAAGAAGGTCTTCTGTCTGGAGGTGTTGTAGACATGCGGAATGAACACCGGGCCCCCGATGGTGCCGCCAAAGTCGTTTTTCTTGTACTCGGGCACCAGCGGCGCAGTATAGGAAAAGAAGTTCCGCGCATTGAAGTCGTCGTTTCGCACGAATTCAAACAGATCCCCATGGAACTCCTTGCCGCCCGATTTCGTCACCGTCTCCACGGTGCCCGATCCGTTTCTCCCATACTGGGCGCCGTAGTTGGAGGTCAGCACTCTGACTTCGGCAATGGCATCCACGTTCGGGTAGACGTTCAGCGTGTCATTGCTTCCGTTGTCCATCATGTCGCCGCCATCGACCTCCCAATTGTTGTACTCGACGCGGCCGCCGTTGACGCTGTAGGACACGTTGCCGGCGACGCCTACTACGCCTTCATCCTGCCCGGTTTGGTTGCTGACGCCGGGCACCAGCGTGATCAACTGCGTGAAATTGCGGCCGTTGAGCACAAGCTGGCTGATCTCTTTTCCGGTGACCACCCCGGACAACTCCGAGGACTGGGTTTCCACCTGCGCCACGCCCGTGCCCTGGACGCTGACTTCGGTGGTAAGCTGTCCGATTTCCATGTGGGCGTCGATACGCGCCTTCTCGCCCACGGGCAGAACCACTCCGACTGCCTCGAAGGTCTTGAAGCCGGTGGCGGTAATCTTCAGGTTGTAGGTGGCCGCGGGCAGGGCCGCCACCAGATAGTCGCCCTCCGCGTTGGTCGCCGCCTTCAGCGTCACGCCGGTCGCGACATCCGTAACCGCCACCTCGGCCCCGGGAAGAACCGCGCCGGTGGCATCCCGGACGGTTCCGGTGATCGAAGCCCTGTTCTGGCCATATACGGGGATGGCGGCCGCCAGGCACGCCGCCACAAATGCGATTGGAATCGCCGTTCGAACTTGCATCGAGACTGCCTCCGTTATCCGCAAGCCTTGAATTGGTTGCGAGTTCCGAACATTCTATTCCGAAATCAGCCCCGGGTGCAAGCGTCTGGCTCCGCTGCAAGGTGGGGCGGGCAGGATTGGGTGAGCGGGTTCTCAGCGGGGAATCTTCTGGGTGGCTTCCTTACTCGTGGCGCAGGGCCGTGAGCGGATCCACGCGTTGCGCGCGCCGCGCGGGTATCCAGCACGCCAGCAGCGCGACCGCGGCAAGAAACAGAGGCACGGCGATGAACGTCGGCGCGTCGTGCGGACGAACACCAAACAGGACGCTGGCGGAAAACTCTGCCGCCGCCCACGCGGCCGCCAGACCTAACGCCATGGCTATCGACGTCAGCCACATGCCCTGGCGGATAATCAGGAGCTGGACCGCCCCGGCCGGAGACCCCACCGCCATGCGGATGCCGATCTCACGCGTGCGCCGGCTGATCGAGTAACTCATCACGCTATAGAGCCCGACCGCCGCCAGCAACAAGCCAACGGCGCCGAAGACGCCGAACAGAGTTCCCGTCAGCCGGGGAAGGAAGAGCGCGGAGCTGAAGTGCTCGTCCAGAGTTTCGGCGTTGAAGATAGCCAGCGCAGGGTCCAGGGAGCGGATCTCCCGGCGCACGGCTGCGGCCAGCGCCGGAGAATTGCCGGCCGTCCGGACCAGCACCGCATACCCCATCAGCGACGGGTCCGTCCCGATGGTCTGTGCGAGGGAGCGGAACAGGACCGGGCGGAGTCCCTCGCCCAAAGTCCGCGACTTGATGTTCCGCACCACGCCGATAACCTGATAGGTAGCGCCACCGCCGGTGACGCGCCGGCCAATCGGGTTCTCGTTCGGGAACACTTGTCGTACGAAGGCTTCGTTAACGATGGCCACCTTGGGCGCCGTGGGGCTCTCGTCTCCAAAGTCGCGCCCGGCTATTCGGGAAATGCCCAGCGTATCGAAGTAACCCGCCGTAGCCATGTACAGGTCGACACTTTCTGCCGCCGGCGGTTGCGGCCGCCCCTCGGCGCTAAAACCGTCGCTGCGATTTCCTCCGGACAAAGGCGCCACATCCGTGCAAGCCGCCGAAATAACGCCCGGCAAGCCAGCCACCCGGCGGTGCAACTCGGCTAAAAACTGCCCGGTGCGCTCGGCCGTGTAACCGTTCAGCCGTGGGTCGACTGCCATAGTCAGGACGCCGCGAGTCCGAAAACCGATGTCCGTTCCGGAAGCGCTCTGCAGGCTGCGCAGGAATAGCCCGGCGGCGCACAGCAGGACCACCGAGATCGCGATCTGCGACACGACCAGCACATTGCGAAGGGTCCAACGGCTGCCTGGACGGCCAAGCGTGTCGTGCCCCTTCAGGGCGTTGGCCAGGATGAGACGCGCCACCGCCGCCGCGGGGGCCAGCCCGAAGACCAGGCCGGCGGCGACGCTCAATGCGAAAGTATAGAGCAGGGTCCTCCAGTCGACTGCGATGCTGAGGTCCAGGGGCACAGGCGCGGGAAGAGACAACGCCGAGAGCGCTGACGTTGCCCACAGCGAGAAGGCCACGCCGAGCAACCCGCCGCCCAAGGCGAGCAGGACGCTTTCGGTTAGCATCTGGCGCGTCAACCGGCCGCGCGTGGCGCCCAGCGCGCGACGAACAGCCATTTCCCGCTGGCGGCCCGAGGCCTGGGCCAGAAGAAGGTTGGCGGCGTTGGCGCACGCGATGCACAGAACCAGCAGAGCCACCAGCGTGAGTGCGGCTAGGAAGAGCGTCACGAAAGGCCTCTCCCGGGGTGGCATCGAGCCGGCTTGTTCGAACCGGAAGCCGCGTTCCTTCTCCGCTTCCGGGTAAGCCCTGGCGACCCGCTGCGCGATCACCTGAAGTTCCGCCGCGGCTTGCTGGCGTGTAACGCCGGGTCTAAGGCGTCCCATAACGGCCAGCCAGTTGTAATTCCGGGACGCGAAGTTGGTGGTATGGGGCAGGAGTTGGTCGGTGGAATCCAGCGGAACCCAGAACTGGGTATAAAGAATCTGGTCGAGGCCGTGGAACAGTGGCGGCGCTACGCCTACCACCTTGAAAGGCCGGCCGGAGAGCGTAACGGATTTGCCGGCGATATCGGGATCCGCGCCGAAGCGCCGCCGCCAGACATTGTAGCCGAGCACCACTACCGGGAGCCGCTCCTCGCCGCGGATGAAGCCGCGCCCTAGCGCCATGCGGAGCTGCGCCACGTCGAAGAAGTTGGCGGTAGTCGCCTGCCCCCACATCCGCTCCGGTCCGCCGTTCCCGCCAATGGAGGCGGGGATCAGTTCGAAGTAAGCTGCCAGGCCGGAGAACGACTGCGCTTGCCCCTGCAGATCGGCAAATAGCGGCCAGGTGAACTGATTGCAGCAGTCGCCACGCTGCGTCGTGTGCAGCGCCATCAGAGTGCCCGGCTGGCCTACCGGAGCAGGCCGCAGAATAAATCTGCTGACCATCGAAAAGATGGTGGAGTTGGCGCCGATACCCAGCGCGATCGAGACAATGGCCGCTGCCGCGAAGCCAGGTGACTTCGCCAGCCGCCGGAAGGAATATATCAGGTCTTGCCGCCACGCTGCCATTCTTGGGTTCCCCTCAGTTTTGTTGTTACGTTGCGAGCGGGCCGATTGTTCCAAGCGAATGGTGAGGGCTAATTTAGATATTTCTTCACGTCCGGAAACAGCAGCGCCTTGATCTCGGGCTTATCCAAATCGCTCTTGGTCACTACGGTGGCGCTCAGGTCGATCAACTTGGGTGGATTGGTTCCGTGCAACTTGTCCACCAGCGTCTTGACGGCTTCAAAGCCCATGCGGAAGGGGTCCTGCGCAACCAGCGCGTCGATGGAGCCGTCGCGCAGGTCGCGGACCAGGTCGTCGCCGGCATCAAACGCCACCAGCCGCACCTTCCCCACGAGTCCGCGCGATTTCAGCGCCAGCGCGGCGCCCACCGAACCAGGCTCGGCGGACGCAAACATGCCGTCCAAATCCGGCTGGGCGGTCAGGAAGTTTTCGGCCGCGGCCATGGCTTTTGCCCGATCGGACATGGAGAACTGGCGCGCCACGATTTGCATCGCGGGAAACTCCTTGTGCAAACAGTCTTCGAACCCGGCTTCCCGATCCAACGTCGACTTGCTGCCTGGAGCGTGCATCAACATGGCGACCTGGCCTTTGCCATGCAGCAGCTCCGCCAATTTGCGCGCCGCCATCTGGCCGGCCTGATAGTTATTGGTGGTGAGGTAAGTCAGATAGTTCGTGGAATCCACCCCCGAATCGAATACCGTGACCGGTATGTGGGCTGCGGCGGCGCGATCGAGCGAGGCATTCAGCGTAGTGCGATCCTGCGCGGCGACGGCCAGCCCGTCCACCTGCCGCGCGATCATGGAATCGACAATCTGTACTTGCCGCGCGTAGTCGGTCTCGGTGGATGAGCCATTCCAAAGGATGTCGACATCGAACTTCTTCCCCGCCGCCATGGCCCCGGCCTGGACGGACACCCAAAAGAGGTGCGACGTAGCTTTGGGGATTACGGCGATGGTCTTGCGTTGCGTACCGTGGCAGGCGGTTAGGAGAGCCAGTAGGAGAAGAGCGGCTGAGCGGGCGAGGGGGCGAGCGGGCGAGGGGGTGAATTTAGCTAATCGACCACTTGTCCGGTTCGGCGAGCATGCGAACGAGTTGCCCCAGGATTTTGTCGTAAGCGCCGTCCAACTGGTCGAAGTCATCTTGCTCCAGATAAGCGCAGCGGTGCGCGAATTCGAGCCAGACCCGGGTTTCCTCCGCTTCACCCTCCGCATCGCTCCGTTTACTAACAAAGTGAGCCTTGTAACGCCGCTTGCGCCAAGCCTCTGCAATATTCGCGCAAACCGACCGCGAACAACGGCGCATCTGATCGACCATCGAGTACCTCTCCGTCGCCGGAAATCGTTTCGAAAGCTCGAAAATGCGCATCGCCGCCTCGAAAGCCGATTGGTAAACGCGCAACTCCCGAAAACTCCCGATGACGGCCATCGCCCCCCGCCCGCTCGCCCGCTCAGCGGCTAAGCCCGCTCAGCGGCTACCCCGCGCACCATCCCCCATCAATCAACACGTCCGTACCCGTAATAAATCCAGCGTCCGGCGAGCAGAGGTACACGGCCAGTTGTCCCACTTCTTCCACGCGGCCCCAGCGGCCCAGCGGGATTTTGGCCACGAACTGCGCATTCAGCTCCGGATTCTCGATCAACGCCGTATTCATCTCCGTGGCGAAGGGGCCGGGGCTGATGGAGTTGACCGTAATCCCTTCCGGCGCGAGTTCCAGAGCCAGGGCGCGCGTGAGGCCCAGCAACGCGCTCTTGCTGGCCGAATAAGCGGTGCGACCCGGCATGGAGACGTGCGCCATGATCGAGGCCAAATTGATGACCCGCCCGTAGCCGCTGCCTTTCATGTGCGGCACGAAAGCTCGGCACATCAGAAACGTGCTGGTCAAGCTGGTATCCAGCACGCTCCGCCATTCGTCCAGCGTGAATTCGGTGAGCGGCTTGCGCACGTTGATGCCGGCGTTGTTTACCAGGATCTGGACGCGCCCGAACGCTTCGGCGACTTCCTTCTCCAGGCGCAGTACCTGCTCCTCGCTCCGCACATCGGCTTGAAACACCTGCGCGCCGCTGCCGGTGCGCCACACCTCTTCGGCGGTCTGCTGCAACGCCTCGCGATCGCGCGCCACCAGCGCGATGGCTGCGCCTTCCCCGGCCAACGAAAGCGCCATGGCTTTGCCCAAGCCGCGGCTGGCGCCCGTGATCAGGGCTACTTTCCCCGCCAGTTTGCCGCTCACGGGTTGTGCCCCCCGGCAGCGCTGTGCGACGCGGCCAGGATCTCATCCGCGACCTGCTGCGGCTGGTCGACGTTTCGAATAGTGAGGCGGCTGGCCTCGCCCGCGGTCTCGATGGCCAGGTTGCCCACGCCGAACATCCGCTGCATCACGGATTGATCCACGCGCGCGTCCTGCACCTTCGGCAGCGAGATGTTCCGCGTGGTCTTGCTCAGCGCGCCCACTTCGTAGCGGAGTCTGTCGCCCGTGATGGTGGCCTTGGTGAACTGGCGCGCCATGTGCCGGCGAATCGGCCAGATCAGCAGCAGGGCGGGCAGCACCACCACCCAGGGCCTGTTGATCCGCCATTCGTTGTCCGGCGGAACCATGGTGAAGAAGAGAATCGCGCACCCGACAACCAGCAGCAAAACCACCGCATAGCCGAGCTTGATGAACTTCAGTGTGGGCCGGATCACCGCATCTTCCATAACTGCCTCCCCGAACGCGCTATTGTACCAGTCAACTTATGCACCAAAACCGATTCCTCTTGGCTGTGAGCGTCTTTCTGAAGGAAGACCTTCTTAGCGGTAGCCAGAGGAAGGAATAATGTTCGGGGCTGGCTGCGTAGGACACGAAATCCGAAGCGCTGGTAGAACGCGACGGCTTGATCGTTCTTGGCATCCACCAGAAGTGTGAATGCGGCGGCGTCCGCCTTCAACGCTCGGCCAGCGGCATCGGCCAGGAGCGCCGCACCTAAGCCACGCCCCTGAAATCTGCGGTCCACGGCAAGCCGCCCGATGCGAACAGCGGGCACTGTAGGATAACGCGGCAAACGCGTGGTTTCGTCCGGGGGAAGGTCAACCAGGGGAATAGTCGCCGCCGAGATCGTATAATAGGCGGCAACATGGCTGGTGACAGCCTCGACGGCCACGAAGCAATTAGCGATACGGCGGCGGATGTCCTGGGTCGCTTGCGTCTGAAAATAACGGTCAAGCGCTTCTTCGCCGCAGCGAAATAAAGAGCGCTCGTGTTCCTCGCCGAGCGGCTCGAGCCGAAACGGGAAGGTCATTCCACGCCGAGCAGTTTACGCCGCCGCTGAAAGGCCCGCTTCAGGGCAGGAGTGGGCTTGGGCGGGCTAAGAAGGGCTTCCGCGATCTGCCGCTGATCCTCAACCGAGAGCCGAAGAATCTCTGTCGCTTCGATAGTCCTGCTGGCGGCTTCCCGCGCCGCCGACACGACAAAATCGGTAAGCGTGCGCCCCTCGATTTCCGCCGCGCGCTTCAACAGCGCATGCACGTCGTTCGGCAAACGCGCCTCGAGCCGGGCTGTGGTCTGTTGCGTTTCGTCCGCCATAACATCGACTATGATACGGCAAATTGCCGTACGCGTCAACTGCCAGCCCCGCGCCTTACTGCTTCTCTTTCGGCAAGAGCCTCAAACCCTGCGGCAACTCGAACATGCTGTCTTTCAAATCTTGGTTGATTTTCACCGTCTCGGCGTAGGCCTCGAAAACCTTTTCGCCATTGCGTTCGCGCCGCACGGCGAAGGGCCACATCACGCCGCCGCCCACGTCGCGATATTTGTTGAAGGTGGCGGCTTCCTCGACTTTCGAATTATCGATAGGATCCTTGCGGAAGTAAACCTGGCGGGTGGGTAGCTTGTTGATTTGATCGAAGTATACGGTTACCTGGTCGTTGTTGGCGTCGGTGAAATCAACGATTTCCACGGGGCGATTCTCGAAAAAATCGGAACCGCGTGAATCGAAGACCAGACCCGGTTCGCCCAGGCGTTCGCGCAGGATGTAGAAGATGTTGTGCAGCGTGGCTATCCTGAACTGCTGCACCACCAAATCGGATAACGGCCGGGCCCCGCGGAACGTGACCTCGTAGCCCGCTCCATCGCCGTACAGGATCACATCGTATTGTTTCTTGCCGACCACATCCTCCGGCTTCCTGCCGCGCGCATCGCGCACGCGCACGCCCAGGAAACCGACCACCGGTGGATCGGGCCGCGGAAGGTAAGTCGTATATAGGGCGTCCGTCGCCATGCCGGATACCTTGTCGTTATAGGAGCTGTAGATGCGGCCGGTTTCGACGCGGTTTTGCATGTTCAGGAAAGCCTGCCCGCCCAGCGCCGCCAGGGCATCGTCCACCACCCGCTTGGCCCTCTGCAGGCTGGTTTCCGCGCGCGCGACCGAACCGGCCAGACCGGCCACTAGCAGCGCCGCCCAGAGTGTTCGCACCGTTCTGTTCATGGCTTCTTGCTCAGGTCCGCCGATTTCAATCCAGCGTTGAGCTTGACGGATTCGACCACCAGATCCGCGTACTTATGCCCGTTCTGAAGAATCGTCATGCGATTCGGAACTTTGATGCCCTCCACTTCCGTGAAGCTGTCATAGGTTTCATCGATGGTGGACCCTGGGCCGTTCAGCGCCGGCGACGCGTACTCCACCTTTGCCGGCATTCCAGTCTTCTCGTCGATGAAAAGCCGCACCGTACTGCCTTGCCCATCGGAAATCTCCAGCTCGCCAGCGCCGGCCAAACTCACCGTCCGGCCCGGCAGGCGATCGCTGAGCAGCATGGGAAACCACACCCGCAGCAGCTTATCCCGCACCGGCTTCAACTGCGCGGGCGGCAGCGGCGCCTGGCCTTGCGGGCCGGACATCCATCCGGCCTTGCCATCCGCGTAAATGGAGATGTTACCGATCGGCAACCGTGTATCCTCGCGGAAATCGGAGGGCGCCAGCCACCGATCCGTGCGCTTCATGACCACGCCGCCCATGGACGCGTCCACGTGCAACTCCGCGACTTCCAGCATATCCTTCACCGCCGCCAGTTTGTCCGCCCCGCCCACGGCCTGTTGCGCGCGCGCCAGCAGTTGCAGGGCTTTGGCGGGATCGCCGGCGGCAGCCGCGGGCTTTTCCGGCTTCGGTTCGGGGATGGTCATATCGATGGACGAAACCGGCAGCCCCAGCGTTGCGAGAGACTTGCCAAATTCGTCCGTCTTGCCCACCGCCACGATGGTCAAATCGGCTGGATGTACGCGTTCGCGCGCCACGCGCAGCACATCCGCCCGCGTGACCGCTTCCAGGCCTTTTTGATAACGGTCGATGAAGTCTTTCGGATAGCCGTAGTATTCGTAGTTGAGCACGCGGCTCAGCGTCTTGGTCCTGGTGTCGAAGGCGAACACCAGGCCGTTCAACGCAGATTGGCGCGCGGTTTCCAACTCATCGGCGGTGACTTCGCTCGAGCGGATGCGTTCGACCTGTTCCTTTATGGCTTTCAAGGTATCGGCGGTGGAGGCGGACTTGGTGCTGCCGCCGATCTCGAACAGGCCGGGATGGTCGTAGTTGGCGCCCCAATCGGCCGAGATCTCGTAGGCCAGTCCAAGCTGCGTTCGCACGCGCTGCACCAG
>Ga0181525_10001893_pt1 | contig 17613 bp, 14 predicted proteins | sample PEATcosm2014_Bin_48_FD_121100 | JGI IMG/M metagenome (GOLD analysis project Ga0181525, IMG submission 121100) | Peatland microbial communities from MTU Mesocosm Facility, Houghton, MI, USA - PEATcosm2014_Bin06_10_metaG | ecosystem: Environmental > Terrestrial > Soil > Wetlands > Peat | place...
CGCCGCGATAGTCGCTGTCGATCGTGCCCGGCGCATTAAGCACGGTGATGCCGTGATGTAGCGCGAGACCCGAACGCGGGCGCACCTGCGCCTCGAAACCACGGGGAAGCGCCAACGCGACGCCGCATGGCACCGCGGTCCGGTTGCCCGGCGCAAGCGAGAGAGGCGCGTCGTTCGCGGCGAGGAGATCGAGGCCGGCCGAACCTTCCGTTGCGTAGCAGGGAAGCGGCAGGTCGAGCGCGTGCGGCAATTTCCGGATCGCGATTCTCACGCGGCCCCCTTGAGCGCATCGGCGATGCGGCCCGCAAGCCTGCGTCCGACATCGAGCTTGTCGAGCAGCGGCCAGTCTTCGACGCCTTTGGCGCTGACGAGATGCACGCGGTTCTTGTCGCCGCCCATGACGTCGCCGCTCACATCATTGGCCACGATCCAGTCGCAGGCCTTGCGCGCGAGCTTGTCCTTGGCGTGGGCGATGACGTTTTCCGTTTCCGCCGCGAAGCCGATGACGAGACCGGGCCGCTTCTTTGCGCGCGCGATGGTTGCCAGGATGTCGGGATTGGCGGTCAGCGCGATGGCGGGCGCCTTGTTCGCATCGGTTTTCTTGATCTTCTGATTGGCCTGGATCTCCGGGCGCCAGTCGGCGACGGCCGCGGTGAAGACCGCCACGTCGGCGGGGAGTGCGGCTTCGCACGCCGCCAGCATCTCGCGCGCGGTGGTCACTTTCACAAGTTTCGCGTGGCGCGGGGCCGCGAGCTCGACGGGGCCGGAGACAAGCGTCGTCGCGGCGCCGGCTTCGCTCAGCGCTTTTGCGATCGCATAGCCCTGCTTGCCGGAGGAATGGTTGCTGAGGAAGCGCACCGGATCGAGCGGCTCCTGCGTCGGGCCCGCAGTCACCAGCGCTTTCACGCCCGACAAGGGTCCGACCGCAGGCGTGGCGAGTGCGGCTTCGACCGCGGCCACGATCTCAAGCGGCTCGGCCATCCGGCCCGGTCCATATTCGCCGCACGCCATCTCGCCGTCATTCGGTCCGACGAAGAGAACGCCGGCCGTCTTGAGCGTCGCGAAGTTCTGCTGCGTCGCGGGATGGTTCCACATCCGGACATTCATCGCGGGCGCCATCAGTACGCGCTTGTCGGTTGCGAGGAGAGCCGTAGACGCAAGATCGTTGGCGATGCCATGCGCCACCTTCGCCATCAGGTCGGCGGTGGCGGGTGCTACGACCACAAGATCCGTCGAACGCGACAGCTCGATATGGCCCATCTCGGCTTCGTCGGTGAGGCTGAAGAGATCCTGGAAGACCTTCTCGCCCGCGAGCGCCGACACGGAGAGCGGCGTGACGAATTCCGCGCCCGCGCGCGTCAGGATCGCCCGTGTGCCAATACCCCGCTCCGCCAGCCGGCGGATGAGATCGAGGGACTTGTAGGCCGCGATGCCGCCGCCGATGATGAGCAGTACGCTATTGCCGCGCATGAGGCGCACCCTTGAGGCGATGCGGAGAATCTCCCGCGTCTCAGTGGGAAATATATAGAACAACGCGAGAGATGTGTAGTTTCTTTCGCAAGGGGAGAAGCGTCATGAATCTTTCTTTGAAAAACAGCGACTTACCGCCGTTCAAGCCGCTTCCCCAGAAGCCGCCGGCGCTGGATGTGACCCGCAAGCCGGACGGGACCATCTATCTCCGCTCGCGCCATCCGATGGGCCAGATGCACCGCTCCATCGCCCATCTCCTGGAAGAAAAGGCGGGACTTCACCCCGAGCGGAACTACATCGCGGAGCGCACGCCGATGCCGGGCGGCAAGCTGGGCGACTGGCGGTTCATCACCTATGGCGAGGCCAATGCGCGGGCGTCCGCGGTGGCGCAGGCGCTTCTCGATCGCGGCTTCGGCCCCGATACGCCGCTGATGGTGATCTCCGGGAATTCCATCACCCATGCGGTGATGATGCTGGGCGCGATGAAGGCGCGCGTGCCGGTTGCACCGGTGTCGGTCGCTTACTCGTTGATGTCGGCCGATCATTCAAAGCTCCGCCATGTGTTCGAGACGGCGCGGCCAAAGATGATCTTCGCCGAGCAGGGTCCGCTCTACGCGCGCGCGCTTGCGGCGCTGCCACTCGATGGCGTCGAGATCGTGACCGTGATGCCGATCCCCGATCTTCCGACGACGTCGTTCGAGGATCTGATCCGCGTGAATGTCGGGCCGCAGGTCGCCGCGTCCATGGAGAAGATCGATCACGGCACGGTCGCGAAATATCTCTTCACCTCCGGCTCGACGGGCATGCCGAAAGGCGTGTTGCAGACGCATGGCATGATGTGCGCCGTGATCGCGGCGACGCAGGCGCTCCGGACGGACGAGGACGATCCGAACGAGATCCCGCAAAGTCTCGAATGGATGCCGTGGAACCACATCTCTGCCGGCAATATCGGATTCAATGGCAACCTGAATGCGGGCGGCACGGTCTATCTCGATGCCGGCAAACCGTTGCCCGGCATGTTCGACGAAACGATCCGGAATCTGCGCGATGTCGCGCCGCTGGTGTTCGGTTCGGCGCCGATCGCCTTCGGCTGGCTCGCCGACGCCATGGAACGGGACGACACGCTGCGCGACCGGTTCTTCTCGAAGATGCGCTATGTCGGCTATGGCGGCGCGACGCTCAGCCAGGACATCTATGAGCGCATCCAGAAACTCGCCATCGCGTCGACCGGCCAACGCATCCCGCTGACAACGATGTACGGTGCCACGGAGACGCAGGGCGTGACCGTCGTGCACTGGCTGACGGAAAAAGTCGGGCTCATCGGCCTGCCGCTTCCGGGCATTACGCTGAAGCTCGTTCCAAACGGCACGAAGCTCGAAGTGCGCGTGAAGGGGCCGACGGTGACGCCGGGTTATCTGAAGCGCCCCGATCTCACCAAAGCCGCCTTCGACGAAGAAGATTTCTACAGCCTCGGCGATGCCGCCAAATTCGTCGACGAAAACGATCCCGAAAAAGGCCTCGTCTTCGACGGCCGCGTGACCGAGGATTTCAAGCTCGACAGCGGCACCTGGGTGTCCGTCGGCACGCTGCGCGCGCAGGCGATCGGCGCCGCGTCGCCCTTGATCCAGGACTGCGTCGTGTGCGGCCATGACAAGTCCTATGTCGCGCTTCTTGCGTGGCCCAACATCACGGCCGCGAAGGAAATCTGCGCCGACGCGTCGCGGTCCTCGCCGGAAGAGATCATCCACAGTCCGAAGGTGAAGGAGTATCTGCGGGCACGCATCGCCGAGCACAACAAGACCTGCGGCGGTTCATCGGGGCGGATCAAGCGCGTCATGCTGATGCTCGAGCCGCCGTCCGTCGACGGCCACGAGATCACCGACAAGGGCTACATCAACCAGCGCGCCACGCTCGAACGCCGAAAGCGTCTTGTCGATCTTCTCTATGAGCGCACGCCGCCAGCCGATGTCGTCGAGATAAGCGGATGACGGGGCGGCTGATCGGCATCGCGCGCGTGCACGAGAAACGCGCGGCCCCGGAACAGATCGCCGAAGCTCAAGTGAGCGTCGCGGGCGGCATTGAGGGTGATGTTCGCGGCACGTCATCGGGGCGGCAGGTGACGGTGCTGTTCCGTGACGGCTGGGACGACGCCTGCCGCGAGCTGGGCACGATCCTTCCGTGGGTCACGCGGCGCGCGAACCTCTATGTCGAGGGGATCGAGCGGCCCCGGCGCGTTGGCGATTTGCTGCAAATTGGAGACATCGTGCTCGCGGTCCGCGAGGAAACGGCGCCCTGCAATCTCATGGAGCTCGCGCACCGCGGCCTGCGCGCGGCACTGAAGCCCGATTGGCGGGGCGGGGTATGCTGCGATGTCGTGTCGGGCGGGACCATCCGCGTTGGCGATTCCGTGGCTCTGGCTGTTACCGAATTCGCCGCGCGTTAACCCGGCGCTTACCTTCAGGCCACTAAATTCCGCGCTTCGGCACGGAGGATGCCCCATGCGGGCGGGCGATATCTGTCATTTGGCCTGGGAGTTGGCGGCGGAGCACGGCGACGCCGCGCTTGTCTATGCGCGCCGCGCCTCTGCCGAATTCGCCTCCATCGGCGCCGACGACCGTGCAGCCTTCTGGCATGCGCTGTCGATCTTCATCGAAGACATCATGCAGCAGCGGCTCGATCCCGAGATGCCGATCGTTTTCCACTAAAGTCGAGGGTGGCGAGCGCCGCTTGCGCGCGGCGCGCGAGCCTGCGCAAATGCAGGCGCACGTCCAGGATGCAACGGCATGCCGCTCGATCCCGTCATGAAAGCTTTTCTCGACCAGATGGCGCTCCAGCCCGGGCCGAAGATGTACGAGCTTCCCGCTGCCGCAGGCCGCACGCTTTTTGCGGTGCTGATGGACGCGGTCGGGCCGAAGGATGTGCCGATCGGGAAAACCGCGAACATCGTCTGTCCCGGTCCCGGCGGCGACATTCCGTTGCGGATCTATACGCCCGTGGCGCCGTCGGCCGAGGCGTTGCCGGCGCTCGTGTTCTTTCACGGCGGCGGCTTCGTGATCGGCAGCGTCGACACCCATGACGGCCTCTGCCGCATGATCGCGAACGAAGCGGGCGTGCGCGTCATCTCCGTCGAGTATCGCCTGGCGCCCGAAAACAAATTCCCCGCGGCGCTCGAAGACGCCTATGCGGCTGTCGAATATGTGGAAGCGAACGCATCGGATTTGGGCGTCGATGCGAACCGTCTCGCCGTCGGCGGCGACTCCGCGGGCGGCGCGCTCGCGGCCGAGGTCGCGCAGAAGGCGAAAGAAGAAGGCGGTCCGGCGCTCGCGTTCCAGCTCCTGCTTTTTCCGGTCACGCAAATCGGCGGCCAGACGGACTCGCTCAAGAATTTCGGCGAAGGCTTGTTTCTCGAACGCGCCGGTCTCGAATGGTTCTACGACAGCTATGTGCCGAAGGATGTGGACAGGAACGATCCGCGTGTCTCGCCGCTCTCGGCCGCGTCGTTCGAAGACCTGCCGCCCGCCTATGTGATGCTGGCCGAGTTCGATCCGCTCCACGACGAAGGTCTGCGTTATGCGCAGAAGCTGAAAGCGGCCGGCGTCGCCTGCGAGGTCGTCGACCACGCGGGGCTCGTGCACGATTTCATCTATCTGCAGGCCGTCCTGCCGCAGGCCGCGCCCGCGCTGAAACACGCCGCAAAAGCGCTCAAGACGGCGCTCAAAGCGGGATAAGTTTTCCCGGATTGAGAATGCCTTTGGGATCGAAGACGCGCTTGACGGCGCGCAGCGCTTCGAGACCCAGCGCGCCTTTCTCGTTCACCATCCACGGCAGATGATCTTCGCCGACGCCGTGATGGTGGCTGATCGTTCCGCCGTGACTGGCGATCGCATCCGACGCGGCTTTCTTGATCGCCTGCCATTGTGCGATCTCGCCGTCGAGCGCGCGCGGGAAGATGAAGGTGAAATAGAGGCTCGCGCCGGTGGGATAGGCATGGCTCATATGGCACATGACGATGCCTCTGGCGCCCGGCGTGGGCGCCGTCGCGCGGATTGTGTTTTCAAGGGCCGTGCGCACGGCCTGCGCCAGCGCATCGAGCTTCGTCCAGCTTGCCGCGGTCTCGAGCGTGTCGACGCCGACGCCGCGATCCATCATGGGGTCGCGCAGATAAGGTCCGTGAAAACGGCCTTCGCGCCAGCGTTCGCCGGTCCCGCGTCCGATGCTTATTGCGCCCAGTCTTTTCGCGAGCGCGCCGAAACGGCGGCGCCCTTCGGCAACGTCACGCGCGCTTCCTTCAAAACCGGCAATCAGCGCGCAGGATTTGGCATCGACGCCGCGATAATCGAGATAGGATCGCTCGATCCAATTCTTCACACCCGGCTTTTTTCCGATCGCGCCGAAGGCGCGATAGAAGCGCGTTTCCTCAGGATCGGACAAGCGGAGCATCGCCGCCGGGATGTCTTCCTGCATCGCCTGGCGTATGGCCGAGGCCCCACTCGCGAAATCGCGAAACAGAAAGCCGCGATAGTCGCTCGCTTCCGGCAACGGGCGGATGCGAAATGTCGCTTCGGTGATGATACCAAACTGACCTTCCGAACCGGCGATAAGATCGGTGAGCCGAGGGCCTGCGGCGGACGCGGGAAAGGATTCCGTTTCGAACATGCCGCGCGGCGTTGCGAGTTTCGCCGAGACGAGCCAATCCTCGGCCTTGCCGTAACGGATCGAATTCTGGCCGGCGCCGCGATGCGCGATCCAGCCGCCGAGCGTCGAGAATTCGAACGATTGCGGATAGTGTCCGAGTGTCGCCCCTTTGGCCTGCAGCGCTTTTTCGAGCGCGATGCCATAGATGCCGGCTTGCGCGCTGGCCGTGCCCGCACCCGGATCGATGTCGCCCATGCGATCCATGCCGGAAAGATCGAGCGTCAGGGCGGATTTGAACGGGCCTGGTTCCGCGCTCACGCCGCCCACGACGCTCGTGCCGCCGCCATAGGGAACGATCGCGATGCCGCTCTCGCTCGCCAGCGCAAGTATGGCCAGGATCTCGCTCGTACCACGCGGATAGATGACGGCGTCGGGCGCGGTCGCGAGATCGCCGGCGCGCAGCCGCAAGAGGTCATGATAGGAGCGGCCAAGCGCATGAAACGCGCGTTCATAGGTGTCGTCGCGAACGCGGTCGGCGCCCACGATCGACACAAGCAGGATTCTTTCAGCCGGCGTCAGGCGCGAAGGCGCGAGCTTTATCTCTTCGATGGGGCGGGCGGGCGTGGCGAGGAGACTCGGCATGCCAAGCTCGTGGCTCAGCCAGTCCCACACTTCGTCGCGTTCGGCGAGTGCATCCTTGTGCGCGGCCCAACCCCAGCCGTTCCACCGGATCGTATTGCGTTCGATCGTCATGCGAAGAAGCCTAGCAGGGAATTCAGCAGCGTAGGTTAAGAGCGCGGGGAAGAATTTCGAATGTCGCAGGCAATCGGCCGGCGCTTTCGCCGTCAACTTCGATCAGCACTGCGTGTCCGCCCGTCTCCGCAACCGGTGCCGCCATGATCTTCTTTCCGCGGAGCGCGCGCACGCCGGGTGTATCGATATGGTCGCCGGTGTAGAGGAGCTTGAGATCTGAGACGGCGCGCCGTCCACCGCCCATGATGATGATGTCGAAGACGCCGTCATGCGGGATCGCGCCGGGCGCCACGCGCATGCCGCCGCCGAAATATTGCCCGTTGGCGACGGCAACCGTCGCGATGCTGGCGATCTCGTCGAAATCCCCGTCGATGCGAATGCGCACCATACGCTCGCGGTAGAAGAGCATGGCGCGGGCGCTGTGAAACGCGAAGGCGAAGCGTCCGCCGAACAATTTGGCGATGCGCGCGCGATTGACCCAGTCCACGATCACGCCGGAAAGTCCGAACGAGCCGATATTGACGAAATAGCGCACCACACTTTCGCCGGTGAGGCTGACGCAGGAGATGCGGCCGACATCGATCGGGCGCACGGGCGCTTTTTTCAGTCTCGCGATCGCAGCGACGTGCCCTGGCAGGTGATCGAAGGATTTGCGGAAATCGCCGCCGGTTCCGCTGGTGACGAAGGAGAAAACCGCATCCGGCGCGATCGAGCCTTCCTCGTCGAAAAACCCGTTGACCGCTTCGTTGATCGTGCCGTCGCCGCCGACGGCCACGATTTCGGAATGGCCTTCCCGCAGCGCTTCGCGAACGAGTTCCGTCGCATCGCCGCGCTTCTGCGTCATAGCGATCTGGAGATCGGGGTAGACATCGCCCAGAGCCGCTTCGATGAGCGGCCAATCCCGGCGCGTGCGTCCGCCGGCAGAACGCGGATTGACGACTGCGAGCGCCGTCACGCGGACTCTCCCGTCGTGCGAAAACTGGGTGCGAGCGAGGCGACTTCCGCATCGACGCGTGTCTTGTCCCAGCCGAGTTCGTTGGCCATGAGCGAAACGACGCGCGCGAGCTTCTCCGGCTCCGGCATGCCCAATTGTCCGATCCCCGTGCGCCGCATGACCACATCTTCCAGAGTCAATGCCATTTCCTCGCGAACCGCGAACAGCACCTGCGCACCAATATCGCCTGAAGGCGAAAGTGGTGTGGCAAGCTCCGGCCTGTCCTTGGCGAGCGCCATCATAGTATCGAGCCGCGCGCCATAGAGTCTGGCAAGATGTTCCTCGCCGGGCGCATAGCGCGTGCGAAAATCGGCGAGCCGGCCGATCCGCCCGCCGGGCAAAGGCTGGATCGCCGTTGTTGCCGCGCGCTTCGGAAGCCCGAGTTTGCCCAGCGCCCTGTCGACTACCTGTTCCGCCAGATCGCGCGACGTCGTCCATTTGCCGCCGATCGCCGAAAGCAGTCCGCCCACCTTGTCGGTTTTTTCATGATCGATGAGTTCCGCACGCCGGCTCGCGCCATAGGTATCGTGAGAGCCGTCGTCGACCAGCGGTCTGAGGCCGGCGTAGAAATGGCGGACGTCCTCTCGCTTCAGATGTGCTTCGGGCAGATGCGCGTTCACGAAGGCGAGAAAGCCTGCGATGTCCGCTTCGCTGACGCCGACGGAATCGGGTGAGCCGTTGAAGGCGGTGTCGGTCGTGCCGAGCAGCGAAAATCCCCGCCATGGGAGCACGAAGAAATGTCCGTGCGGTGTGGCGACCGTCAGTGCGTCGTGGCGCGTGATCGCCGGCACGATCAGATGGATGCCTTTCGACCGCATGAGCTTGTGCGAGTCGTGCCCGAGCGCGCGGCGAAGGAACAGATCGGCCCACGGGCCGGTCGCCACGATCGTCAGCTTCGCCCGGACCGCGAGACGTGTGCCGGTGTGCGTGCAACGCAAGTCCGCGCCTTCCACCTTGCCGTTGCTGAGGCTCAGACCTTCGGCTTCGACATGATTGGCAATGGCTGCGCCATGTTTGGCCGCGTCGAGCAGACATTCGAGCGCGAGACGTTCCGGCGCGTACATTTGTGCGTCGTAGTAGAGAAAGGCGCCGGCAAAGCCCGGTCCATCGAGCGCGGGCTCGCGCGAGAGCGCTGGATCGCGGCCAAACCAGCGATGACCGGGCAGTCGTTGTTCCGGATCGTCGAGCCAGCCGCGGTCGAACGAGAGAAGGTCGTAGAGCGTGAGGCCGGCCGCCAGCGTCGCGCGGCCGCCCCCCGTGACCGGCACGAGAAAGGGGAGCGGGCGAACGAGGTGAGGCGCGATGCGCTGCCAGATGCGTCGTTCCCTGAGAGACTCCCGCACGAGCCCCAGCTCGAAGTTCCGCAAATAGCGCAAGCCGCCATGGACGAGCTTCGAGTTGTGGGCGCTGGTTGCATGCGCGAAATCGTTTTTCTCGGTCAGCGCAACGGAAAGCCCCCGGAGCGTCGCGTCGCGGGCAATGCACGCGCCTGTCGCCCCGCCTCCGATGACATGGATGTCGAATTCTTCGTTGGCGAGACGTTCGAGCTGGCGGCGCATGAACCCTGGGAGCGCGGGGGCGAGGCCGCAAGCTTGACCGCGAACGTCGTGAAATCCAAGCGCCTTTCACCCCTATTGTTTTTCACGATCCTCTTGTACGGAAGTGGGACGGGCAGCGCGATCGGCGAGGGGACATGACGGCGGCACATCACTGTACGCAGACGGTGGACACGACATTCGTAAGTCTCGGATACGCCAAGGTGGCGATCCTGGGCGTCGTCCAGGGCATCACGGAACTGATCCCCGTATCGTCGAGCGCGCACATGCGCGCGATTCCCGCATTTCTGGGATGGCCCGATCCGGGCGCCGCATTTTCCGCGGCGATGCAATTGGCGGCGCTGGCCGCCGTCGTCACCTATTTCTGGTCGGACATTGCGGGCGTCACCCGCGCGACCGCCAAAGGCCTTGTGACGCGCAACTGGCAGGACCGCGAGTTCCGGCTCGGCATCTTCATCATCGTGGCGACGATCCCGATCGGCATGGTGGGGCTGGCGCTGTCGAAGGTCCTGAACGCTTGCGATTCGCCTCTGAGGACGCCGTTGCTCGTGGGTGCCGCCTCGTTCGTGGTCGCATTGATCATGGGTCTGGCCGAGCTGACGGCCAGCCACAAACGCAGCGCGGACAGCTTGAGCCTTTGGGACACGATCATCATCGGTCTGGCGCAGGTGGGCGCGCTGATCCCCGGCGTGTCGCGTTCGGGCGCCACGTTCACGGGCGCGATGTTTTTGGGCTTCAAGCGCGAAGACGCGGCGCGGGTCTCGTTCCTCCTCGGCATTCCCGCGATCTTCCTCGCCGGCGCCAAGGAAATCTGGGAGATGCACAAGGCGGGATTGCCGGACCATGGATGGTCGATCCTGGCGGTCGGCCTCGTGGTTTCGTCGCTTTCGGCCTTCGTGGCGATCTGGGGCCTGATGCGGTTCCTCCGCCATTCGACGACCTGGCCGCTGGTCATCTACCGCGCGGCCTTCGGCGCGCTTCTGGTGGTGGCGGTGACGAACCACTGGATCAGCTGAGAGGGACCTCTGCTAAGCTCTCCGGAACCGGCAACGAGAGAGAGATCATGGTTCAGGTGAAAGCGAACGGTGTGGCGCTCGAATATGACGAGCGCGGACCCAGGGACGGCACGCCCATCCTTCTGATCATGGGCTTCGGTTCGCAGATGACGAGCTGGCCGGACGAATTTCCGCAAGCGCTCGCCGATGCGGGGCTGAGGGTTATCCGCTTCGACAATCGCGATGTCGGTCTCTCGCAGAAATGGGACGGCATCCTCCCCGACGTCCAGGCGGCGCAAGCGGCCATCGCCGCGGGTCGCAAGCCCGACGTGCCCTACACGCTGAGCGACATGGCAGCGGACGCGGCCGGTCTTCTCGACGAACTGGGGATCGGCAGCGCGCATATTCTGGGCGCATCGATGGGCGGCATGATCGCGCAATTGGTGGCGCTGGATCATCCGGCGAAGACGCGCTCGCTGATTTCGGTCTTTTCCACGACGAGCGATCCGTCGCTGCCGCGTTCGACGCCCGAAGCCATGGCGGCGCTGACCGGCAAGCCCGCGTCCGAAGACAAGGCAACCGTCGTCGCGTTTGCGCTGAAGGGGCGCCGCGCTTACGCCTCGACCGCGTATCCTTTCGACGAGGCCCGCATCGCGGCGCTGGTGGGCGCGAGCTACGACCGCTCCTATTACCCGCAAGGAACGGCGCGCCACTGGTCGGCGATCATGACAAGCCCGCCGCGCACCGAACGTCTGAAGACGCTTGCCGTCCCCACGCTCGTGCTGCACGGCACAGCCGATACGCTGATCCCGTGCGCCGCGGGGCGCCACACGGCCGCCTGTATTCCCGGCGCGAAATATGTCGAGATCGAAGGCTGGGGACACGACATCCCGGTCGGCGTGATCCCCGTCCTCATGGACGCGATCCTGCCGTTCGTGGCGAACGTCGAAAAGAAGCGAAAAGATTAACTGGGACCGCGGACGTCTCGTCCGCATCCAGCTGCCGGAACCGAAATGCGGACAAGATGTCCGCGGTCCCGGGGATTACTTAATCTTGCCTTCCTTGAACTCCACATGCTTGCGGAGGACCGGGTCGTACTTTTTGATCGTGAACTTCTCGGTCATGGTCCGGGTGTTCTTCTTCGTCACGTAGAAAAAGCCCGTGTCGCCCCCGCTGTTCAGCCGGATTTTGGATGTGGTGGGCTTCGCCATGACGGAGTTCCTCGAACCTTCAAAAAGGGGCGTCAAACTACCCACGGACGGCCCAAAGTCAAGGCGCGGCCGGGAAGGGCCGGCCCGGGGGCCGGTTGTCTGCCTTACGGCTTCGCTTCGACCTTCTTCGCCGCGGCGGCCGCCTTTTCCTTCGCCGCGACCGCGGCCCAATCGACGGGGCCGTTGACGAAACGGGCGCGCAATTCGTGGAGCGTATAGGCGTTGCCCCATTCGAAATGGGAATAGACGTCGTCGAAGCCCGCGCCTTTGCCGTAGCCCGCATTGGTGAGCGTGACATGGGTGGTGTTCGCGTCGATCGCGGCCTCAGCCACGGCCTAGAAGGGCGGGTTTCCATCCACCGAATAGTGCGTGACGCCGGGTACGCGGGTGCGGTCGCCGGCCCATTCGATCTTTTTGAGCGGCGCTGCCGGGAAAAACGGACTGCCCGTCGAGGGGTTGATCACGTCGGCCGCATCGCCCGAAAAATGATGAAGGATGAAATCCGGACGCTGCGTCTCCATCAAAGAGCGCGGCACGGGAACAATGTACCCCGTGCGCGCGCCCGGCGCGAACGCCATGGTCGCCAGGCCTTCCCCAAAAGCCTCATAGGGCGAAACCTCGGCGGTCAGGATGCGATTGAGCGCGGGCGATGGAACAGGTCCGGTCGCCGCGATCGTCGCGCAGGCGATGCCGAGACCAAGGCTGCCGGCGATGAGCGGACCGAACAATCCGAGCGCAAGGGCGCCGCGCCGCCGCCACGGTTGCGTGTCGAACCGCGCGTTCAGCCATCGCTTGCTGCCCGCAAAGAGTAGGACGGGAAACAGGACGACCGTCGACAGGAGCGCCAGGAAATTGCGGTCGAAGAACGAGAGCGCATCGCCGAGGATCAATGTGCCGAGAAACGCGACGATGACAATCTGTGCGACGCACACACCGGCCCACACAGCCACAGCATGCCGAAACGTCGATACACCCGCGATCCGCCACAACAGAAAGCCAGGCAGCACGAGCGCGAGAACGGAAATCGCCAAGCCAGCAAAGCCCAGAACAATTCTCGCGAGCCAAAGCGGAAAGTCCGCGCCTTCGCGATTGAGCAGCATGCCGATTTCGCTGAGAAAAACATGGCCGAGCGCCGTTTCGCGATCCTCGGGTGTGAGTGCTACGCCGCCGGCAATGACGAAGTTGGTGTCGAGCGCACCCACGAGCGGCGCATAGTCGGGCGTGAGGCTCGTTTCCGGCGGCACCATTAGGATCACGGGATCGATTGCCACGCCGTGGTCGCGGGCCCAGAAGACAATCGCTGTCGTAAGCGCCAGCCTCTGCACCGCGCGGAACGCCGGCAGTGCGCGGGCGAGGTCGGCCCAATGATCGGTCAGCTTTGCCGTATACGCGTCCATCTCGGGATCGGTGCGGGTGGCGAAATTGAGCCGCGTTTCCGAATTGATCCGCATGCCCGGATTGGCCGTGACGAGACGGTCGCCGTCGCGCAGCAGCACGACGTTGGAACTCGTGATCCAGAAGCGCACGAAATCGCCGCCGGCGCCGGGAAAATCCGCGAAGAGCGGTGCAATGCTCTGGGCTGCCGGCTGGTTGCTGAGCGGCAATTTTGCAAAGATGGTCTTGAACTGGATGTCGGCGTCGTAAAGCGCATGGCCTTCGACGGTGCCCTGCAGCGCCGGCGCATAGGTGACGCGCGCGTAGCCCGGACGGTCGGAGGCTTCGGAACCGATGGAAAGATAGGGGATCTGTCCGATCGCAATGGTCCGCGCGATCGTCGCAAAGCTGCGTACCGAGACGTCGTCGAAGCGATAGCGTCCCGTGTCGGTGACGAGGAAAATGCTGATGCCGTCCGTCTCTATCTTCTCGGGATGGCCCAAATCATCGAGCGGCAACTCGAGGCGCGGATCGAGCGCGATGCCGCCGGGGCTCGATGGCGGCACCCAGGCGGCACCCTTGCGTTCGGCGTCGATCACGCTCTCGGGAATATCCAATCCGAGATCGTGTTTCACTTGTGTTGTCGAAGCGTCGGCCGCCGCGCGGAATTCTTGCGTCAGCGTGACATTCTCACGCTCGGTCTTCAGCGACGTGTCGGCAGCAACGGTGTCGGCAAAAGGCTTGTTGTTCGCCGGAGGGGCTCCGAACTGCTGGGCGGCGTAATCGCCGATCGGCTCTCCGTTCGAATTGAGCGGGATCGCGCTGTGCTCTGCGACGCGTTCTTTTTCGGAATAGGACTCGTAGGCGTGTCCCGGCGCCGGAGACGCATCCGTCGGCGGTTGGTCGCCATGATAAACCGTGTATTCGTAGCCGGCCTGCTTGAGCGTACGCGCGATTTCGCTGGCCGCGCGCGCCTGCCGGGCTTTGTCGTCTTCACCGAAATAGGCTTGCGCATCCGCCTTGAGCGTCGAAACCGTCTCCGACACCGACTCATTTGTGTAGGTCTTGGTCCAGGAATCGACAACAGCGGCGTCGACCTTTCGCAACAGGGCATCCTTGCTCGGATCATCGGCATCGATTGTTTGCGGTGCATGATCGATTTGATCGGGTCTTGTCGGCGTAAGGGCCGGGCTCGCGCCACCGGACGCCTGGTCGGCTTTGAACGCTTTGATCTTGTCGTTCAGCAGAGCCGTTACGATCGGCAGGCTGTCGGGTGTGAGCTGGAACACCTTGGTCATGGCCGGATGTTCGCTCGTTTGAAACTCGGCGTGGTCGGGAAGTTCTCCCTTGAAGAAATGGCCGAAGAGCGGGTTTGTCGGATGGACAACAACATCCGCAACGAAGTGCAGATATTCGCCGAGATATAAGAGCTGCCTATCCTTGGTGACGTTCGGATCGCGAAGCGCCTCTTCGATTCGCGCGATGTGGGCGCGCTCGACCTGGTCGCGATCTTCTGTCAGTGCGTGAAAGACCTGACCCGAACGCATATGCTGAAGCTCGCTGGGCGACCCTTTGCTTATGGCTTCCTGCCCCAGAAGCGTCCAGGAAAATGCGGTGGTGCTGTTATTGTCGTCGAGACTCTGAGACGCGCGCGCGATGACGGTCGCGTCGTGTTTGCTGAAGCCGTTGGCGATGGCGACGGCATAGACGACGTCGTAGTGTACGACCCGGTCGAAAGCGCGCGCCGGCATCGAAACGAATGCCGCAAGTACCAAGAAAATCGCAAAGCGGATTGCGCGCCTCATGATGCCGTCCCCTTCGCGCTCGATCGCACCATCATCAGCCACCACAGAAGTGCCGTGAAACCCAGATAGAGCGTTATCCAGAGGAGCGCCGGTGCGCGCCAGGAAGCCTCCGAGAAATGATAGGCCCACGGCAACATCACGAGACTCGTCGCGAAATAGAGCCCGATCCAGCCCCATTGCTGTGCAGCCGGAAGCACATTCGCCCTCAGGCGGTCGTAAACCGAGGCGATGAGCACGAGCTGCGAAACGAGCAGGAACAGCGCCGGCCCTATCCAATCGGGATTGTAGCCTGAGCGAATTTCGAGTCCGGCCTGCGCGGAAAGAAGCCAAAGCACGACGTAGAGCTGAAGAAGGCCGAAGGCGAGAAAACTTCGCGCGTTCCGGAGCCCAGGCCCATCGCTGTTCTGCGCCTTGCCGCGCCGGCGCCACAGAACCGCCGCGCACAATCCAATCACCATGAGTATCGGAAGAAAGCCCGGCACGGGAAATTCGAAGGGATATTTGAATTCGCCGATCTCCACATTGGCGCGGTCGAGCGCCCGGTAGAGCGTGGGCGAAAAGGCGGCGATGTGCGTGGTGTTCCCGTCCGCGGATATTCCGTAGATCCAGTCGCCGTTGACATAGATGTCGAGCGGACCGACTTCGGTCTTGAGTGCGGTGACAGCGCTCTCCGTATCCCAATGCGTCACCGTGTGGCCGAAATAGAGGCTGCCGAAAATGCCGAAAGCGGCGAACGTGGCCGCAGCAGCGACGATCTGCCAGGTCCACCTCCCGGCTGAGAGACGCCCAATCGCATTGTCGACAATGCCTGGGCCCTTTCGCGACCGGCGCGAGCCGCGATTGGCGGCCAGAAGGCCCACCATCAGAAGGCTGAGGCCCGCCGCGAAATTGATGCCGTTCGTTCGGCTCGCTTCCGCCGTCAGGTGTGTGGTGTAGGTGATGCTGCCGCCCTGGAAGAATGTCGGCACGACGACGGAATCGCCGCCTGCCAGAGATGTATTCGCGGAGTCGGAGATATAGCCTGCACCTGCCAGGATGAGCAGAAGCGCGAGCGCGAAATAGGCAACACGCCGCCACATCGGCATGGCCTCGGAAGCGTTGCTCGTGACACTGCTTGCCGATCGCACGGCGGTGGCCGATTGCGGTTTGGCGCGCGCACCTGAGGCTTCGCGCCATTTGGCGACGCGTCCCTCCAACAAATCGCGCACAACGAACACGAAAAGGAACCACCCGATCAGCAATCCCCAGAACCGGACGGTGCTCCACAGGGCGCTGTATGGCGGCGGCGGGGGTGCCGCTGTGCTCGCGCCGTCCAGGAAGCCCAGCACATAACGCTGCTTCGCCAGCACGCGGGCGCGAAATGCGAGCAGGGCGGCTTCGCTCGCGGCGCTGTCCGGGGCGTACTGATCGCCCATTGTCTGAAGTTTCTGGAGGAACTCGCCCTCGACCACGCCGAGCGAACGCAAATTCGGATCGTCGAGTGCAAGCGTGCAGCAATCCTTGCCGCCGTAAGGGTAGTCGATGGCAAGGCGTTGCGAGGCGATCGCCTGCCAGAGATTGCCGCCGCCGAAACCGAATCCTCTCTGACAGCGCGCGCCGTTGTCGCAGGTCGCCGCGATCGGATAATCCGGATCGAAATAGCCGGCCGTGATGTCGAGCTTCGCGGCGGGCTCGTTGAGCATGCCGTTGACGGAATCGGGAAAAGCGGTGCCCGCGCCGCTACTTCGGTGTTTCGACTTTAGCGCGTCGACCTCCTCCTGAACTTCGCGCTGAACGTCCGTAGCGTCGCCTTGCCAGGTCTTCGCGAATGCCACGCGTTCCGGATCGAGGTCCTTCGCGTCGACATGCGTCAGCGCCTGAAAATAGAAACGCGCGAGAACGGGGGAGTCTGCTTTGGTGTAATAGTCGCCGAGCGCCCACAATAGCTTCGGGTTCTGCGGATAGTCTTTCGCCTTTGTCAGCAACAGGTCCTGCGCTTCGGGCAGGCGGCCTTGCGCTTCGAACGCTTCGGCCTGCGAAATCGCGGGATCGAGGAAGAGGTGATCCCAGATCGATTCGGCGTAGTTGGAATAGACGAGGATTCCCGCCCAGAATACGGCGAAGAAAATGAAATCGGCGATCGACCACGAGCTGCTCGAGCTCTTTTCAGGCTGATCCTTGCCCATACGCGTGCCCCGACCCCTCGCGCCGGAACATATCAGCACAACCGATAGTTGTCACAGGCGTGCCGGCCGGGGCCATACCAGAAACAACAGGTAGACCGCGCAGATGCCGCCCAGCACGACGAGAATGCCGTGCGGATTCCACGCATCGAGCGCGACGCCTTCAATGGCGGGCCCCATCAACAGGCCGAGGGAATAAAGAATGACGTTGACCGCGTTGGCGCCGACCAATTCCCGTCCCTTGAACCGCTCGCCCACCAGCGTGAGGCCGACCGTGTAGATTCCCATCGTGATGCCGCCCCACAGAGCGAGAAGCAGATACATTGTCCAGGGCGTCGCGATAGCGAAAGGTGTAAGCGCCGCGCCGATCACGCCTCCCGCCGCACAGAGCGCGAGGAGATGGCGGCGATCCATTTTGTCGGCCAGATGGCCGAGCGGGAATTGCAGGACCAGCGCGCCGACGGAAAGCGCCGTCACGAACAAAGCGGCGTGAATCTCGCTATAGCCCAGGCGCACACCGTAGACAGGCAGCAACCCCGCCATGCCGGCATCGATGGAGCCGAACACGAAAGCCGCCAGAAGCGTCGCCGGCGCTGCCCAGAACAATCCGAGCATGGGCTGGCGGTTGTGCTCTTCGATGCGCGGTGCTGCGCGGCGC
>Ga0181525_10001895_pt1 | contig 17592 bp, 16 predicted proteins | sample PEATcosm2014_Bin_48_FD_121100 | JGI IMG/M metagenome (GOLD analysis project Ga0181525, IMG submission 121100) | Peatland microbial communities from MTU Mesocosm Facility, Houghton, MI, USA - PEATcosm2014_Bin06_10_metaG | ecosystem: Environmental > Terrestrial > Soil > Wetlands > Peat | place...
GCTGTTGAAGGTTCTCCACAGGAGAAAAAGGTTCTAGCCCAACAAGTGTTCGGCTCGAACCTAGTCCTCGACTGCAAAAAAGCCCGTGGTTCTTGCGTCAAACCGTGGTCGTTACTTCTCGATAATCCGTCGAGTCGGATGGTGGAGCGAGCGAAGGGATTCGAACCCTCGACACTCACGTTGGCAACGTGATGCTCTACCAGGCTGAGCTACGCTCGCTTCCAAAAGCAGATTACAAGAACACTCCGGATTTGCAAATCCTCATTTTTTCATCAGGCAGGGACCAGCGGCTAGTCCACGCCCAAAGTCGCGCGGATGACCTTGATCATTTCGTCAAAATTAACCGGCTTCGGAAAAAACGCCACGGCGCCTGCCGCGGTGGCGCGCTGCTTGTTCGTTTCCTCCACCACGCCACTGATGACGATGATGGGAATCTTTTTGGTTTCATCCACCCGGTGCAGCCAGTCCATGATGCGAAAACCGTCCCACGACATGCCGCTCACGTCCGGCGGAAATGTAATGTCTAGCAGAACCAAATCCGGTTTTTCCCGGCGCACCGCAGCAACGCCCTCCGAGGCGTCCAATGCGGTGAAAACCTGATAGCCAGCGCTTTGCAACTTCATCGAAGTCGTCTTCAGGATGATCTCATTGTCATCAATGACCAGAATCTTCTTCTGGCCGGTTGAAGCAGGCTCGTTGCTCATAGGCTAATTACCTTCGACCGTATTCACACTTGATCAGCAATTAAAGCGCCAGTGTAACAAAAATTTCCGCCGACGCAAATCAAATATATGCCCTTTGATTCAAGGTTGTCCGCCGTGCTAAACTGCCCGCGTGAGCAACTTTTTTTATGCCCCAGGCGAACCGCGAGCCTCGAAGGTCAACGACCTCTTTGCCGCCATTGCGCGGCGCTACGATTTGCTCAACGACCTCCAAAGCTTCGGCCTGCACCGCCGCTGGAAACGCCGCGTGGCCGCCCTCGCCGCCGCCACCGCCGGCGCCCGCGCCCTCGATTTGTGCTGTGGCACAGGCGACATCGCCTTCGCCCTCGCCCAACGCGGCGCGGAAACCACCGGCCTCGACTTCAGCGAAAAAATGCTCGAAGTCGCCGTGGCCAGAAGCCGGAAGTCAGAGGTCAGAAATCGGAGGTCAGAAGTCGGAATAAAAATCCGACCTCCGACCTCCGATTTCCGACCTCCGATTTTCATTCAGGGCGACGCGCAGCAAATTCCCTTTCCCGATAATTCGTTCGACATCGTGACCGTCGGCTACGGGCTGCGGAACCTGGCGAGATGGGAGCGCGGGCTGGACGAAATGTATCGCGTGGCCCGGTCAGGCGCGCGGCTCATCGTGCTGGATTTCGGCAAGCCGCCGAACGCGCTCTGGCGGAAGATTTATTTCACGCACCTGAAAATTTCTGTGCCGCTCATCGGCTGGCTGTTTTGCGGCAACGCGCGGGCTTACGCCTACATTTTGGAATCGCTGAAACATTATCCGGCGCAACTGGCCGTGGCGGAAAAAATGCGCGCCTTGAAACTTGCGAACGTCCGCGTCATCAACCTGCTCGGAGGCGCGATGGCCATCAATTATGGCGAAAAAGCGGCTGGGAATTTTTGACGGAATGAACAGAATATGGCCGCTGTCGGCTGCAGCCTAGCCTCTTGTTGGGCATCATGGTCGTTCTTTTGCAAAAGCATAATAAAAAGCAATCCCCGACACCAAAGCTGCAAGGGCGACGCAAATCCAAAACTGCACTGGCTCATCTCCAACCGAAATATAATTTGGCTTGGTTCCGCCGACGCGAATCTGACCGGTGCGGAGCGCCATAAATATGAACATGGCAAGCATCAAACCAACAAAGGCAAAAACCACTCTACCCAGGAAAGTTCGTGCATGCTTTGGCGTCATCATATCAGGTGCGTGTGACGATGCCTAAATAGAAATTGGCGCCTCATTGCGCGCAACCTGTCCTGTTTTATGACTTTGAGTGTGTTTCGCATTTAAGTTTCTGTGCAGCGCACTTTTGAAACTGAATTTCCCGCCGGTCACTTGTCAGCAAAGAATGCGACGTCATCGCCCGGATTTTTCGGGCAGTTCAATCATCATCCCCTCGCGCGCGGCGTCCACTTTCATTTTTGATTTCGCTTTCGCCACAATCCGGCGGGCGTGCTTCACGAAGCCGTCCAGTTTTTTGTCGTCGTGGTCGGGGTCGTGATGGAAGAGGCAAAGATGCCGGACGCCAGCTTTCAGCGCGAGCGCAACCGTGTCATCCAGGCAGCCGTGGCCCCAGCCGGTGTGTTTTTTGTATTCGGCGGCATCGTATTGCGAGTCGAGAATCAGCACGTCCGCGTCGCGGATGAATTCAAGCATTTCCCGGTCTTCGCCGGCGCGCGGCTCGGAGTCGGGAAAAAAGACAATCAGGCTGTCGGGCGAAAACAGCCGGTAGCCGAAGCACAGGCCGGGATGATTGGAGCGTTGCGCGCGGACTTGCACCGGGCCAATGTTGAAATTGAAGTCCTTGACCTCCTCGATTTCGATGTTGCCGGGCACCTTCGCAAACGGCACGGGGAAATAGGTGCTTTCCATCTGGCCGGTCAGCGCGCTGATCAGGCTTTCCCGCGTGCCCGGCGCGCCCAAAATCCGCAGCCGGCAGCGCGGGTTGTAAATCGGCGCGAAAAATGGCAATCCCTGGATGTGGTCCCAATGCGTGTGCGTCACCAGCAAGGTGAGGTTCAGCGGCTGGTTTTTGAATTCCTCCAGCAGCGCGCTCCCCAACGCGCGCAGGCCAGTGCCGGCATCGAGAATAATGATGTCGCCGCTGTGGCGCACCTCCACACAGGACGTGTTGCCGCCATAGCGCACCGTGCCCGGTCCGGGTGTCGGGATGGAGCCGCGCACGCCCCAAAATTTCAGCCGCGTCACGCCTCCGATGAAAACATTCCCGAACGAAAAAGACAATTCCAAACCGGCGGCATCTTGAAAAACCTTGCGCGGGCGCGGGTGGCCGGTTAGCCTGTGAAACTGTTTCGCTTTGCCGTTTAGCCATTTTGGGGCGATTTTCGTGGGTTGGTAGCTCAGTTGGTAGAGCAGTGCCCTTTTAATTCAAAAAGGTCGATTTTAGCCATTTTTAGAGGGTTTTAATTCCCCTTTGCAATCATTGCGAAACCATTGATTTCATTGGTCATTATTCACTTTTTCGTGTCATCTCTCGTTTTCTCATAGAATCCAAATTTTCCCCGTTGGGTTACAAGTCGGGTGCAAGTTTTTAAGATAACTTCGCGAGTTGTTCCAGTTCTTCTACGGCGAAAGCAAGCAGCCGACGGCTGGTTGCCTCAGGTTGTTCCGCCTTTATGGGACGGAGATGAAACAGCGCAACCGGCCCACACGATCAGGCCATCGTTTGACGCAATTCTCCCGGTGAAACAATTGAGATTTTCAGCCCACCCTGAACGCGCTCATACGACGGGCCGTTCAACGGACTGACGGCGTAGTTTTTTCCTTTTGGATATTGTTCACGAAATGCTGCCAGTCCGCGTGTCTCGAAGGCTTCGGGATTCCATTTGCATTCGATGGCGTCAACCGGGTCGCGCCCGTGTGGCACGACGAAGTCCACTTCCCGCTGCTGTTTGTCGCGCCAGAAATGAATTTTTGGCGCACCGGCGGCGATGAGTGTGTCCAGCACGAGATGCTCCCACAACACGCCGCAATCCTCCGTCCGCAGATGATCCCAGCCACGCGCGTGGCAGACCAGCCCCGTGTCGAATCCGAACACTTTCGGCTGCGCGACGATCTCGCGCCGCCCGCCTGCCGAATACGGACGCACCAGGTGCGCGACGTGCGTGATCTGATAAACCTCCAGCCAGTTCGTGACCGCCGGCCGGCTGATCTGGCTTTCAGCGGCCAGCTTCGTCACGTCCAGCATTCCGCCGCTCTGACGCATCAACAATTCCAGCACGCGCAAAAAACCGGCGCGCTTCTCCAGCCGAAAAAGCTCCTGCACATCGCGCGCGAAGTAGGAGTCCAGCCATTCAGCATAGAATTCTGGATTATGTTTTTTTGCGAGTAGGGCGGGCGGCAGACCGCCGCGCAACAAGCGCTCCCGCAAATCCGCCACGCCGAAGGCCGGCAATTCCTCGTGCAACACCGGCACCAGCTCCACCACCCGCTTGCGTCCCGTCAGACTGTCGCGGAACTTTTGCGTGGCCGCGAGCGTGGAAGAACCCGTCGCCAGGATTTTCAACTTGGGAAAAGCATCCGCGCCAATCTTCAGCAGCCGGCTCGGATCGGGAAGCTGATGCACTTCGTCCAATACCACGAACTTTTTTTTCACCGACCGGAAAAAACTTTCCGGGTCGCGCAGCCGTTCTGCCACGCTGGGCAGGTCGCAGTTGAGAAACTCCGCGTCCGGCAGGCTCTGTGCCAGCACCGTCTTGCCCGCCCGCCGCGGCCCGGTCAGCCAGACAATGGATGCCTGTTTCCACGCGGCGACGAGCCGGTCAGTCCAGAATGGCCGTTGAATCATTGCAGGACTAATTTACTTATAGACGGCTAAAAGTAAAGTGCGGATTTGTCAATTTGACGGCATGCAGTCATTCCGTGTCGCCGTCGGATTTAATGATACGGCCTGACGATAGCAGGGCGGTTTTGAAAGCGTCATTTGCCATTATTAGCCCCTCAATCGTAGATCAGCGCGGTCTCAGCAATTGCCAGTGAAAAACGGGAACACATCGTTCAAATTCTAACGCCGTGACTTTGATTCTGGGCAACAGATTCCCGCCGTGAAATATCGCGGGCCAGTTTGATGTCAAACGACTCAACGACAATGCTCATGTCCTGGTGCGGATATTTTTCATCAAGGTGTTCCCTCACCTGCGCCGTCACATCGTTTTTCCAAAGGTTCAAAACTTGCCGCTGGTCACGCGCGAATGTCTGCAACACTTCGCTCGCATCGTGACCACTGTTCAAAACATCCTTTATTTCCCCGGATTTGAACGGCAAACATTCGACCACCGCGAATTCCAAACCTGCCGACGTGCGGCGGCGGCAGACGGAGGTGATTTTCGTCAAATCAACGGCATGTTGCCATTGCGTGCCGTCGTCGGTCTGAATGACGCGGCCTGACGATTGCAGGGCGGCTCTGAATGCGTCGTTGGCTATCGCCGACAGATTGGACTCTATATTGTGAATGGCGTCACAGTTCGCTTTGAACTGGTTCAGATGTTCCGCGAAATGCTGTCTGGCCTCGGCATAAGCCTGTTCTTGGAGCGCGGTCGGTCTTTCGTAGTAATTCATAATTTGCCTCATTCAGTTTCCAGAAGTTTTAACAGTTCGGCGCGTGGCACGAGCAATTTGCCCCGGAGCGCCCGGCAAGTTTTAAGTTTGCCGCGCTGTATCAACCGGTAGACGCTGAAATAATGCACGCCCAGCATATCGGCGGCTTCCTGCACTGAATAGGCGAGCCGTTCAACTGGTGGTGCTGCGGTTTGCGTTTCGTTTTCTGGAATGGTTTCCATACGTCCTTTATGGGTTTTTCATTAGGAATAAATTTGAGCTTTGACCGGCTTGCTCCAGTCCATTTTGGGAAGAAAATGAATTGGATGAACGCGGAGCGCCACCGCCAGGTAAAACAACTGCGTCAGATCAATCCGCAGCGAGCCGTCTTCGATTTTGGAAACGGTGCTGCGCTTGGCATTTTGCCAGCCGGCATCCTCCAACCGGTCGGCCAGATAATCCTGCGTCCAGTCGAGCTCGTTACGCCGTTTGCCGACCTGTCGCCCGATAAAATTCCGTTTTTTCATTGCGACTAAATTATTTCCACTGTTTTACCAAAATTCATTTGCCGTCTGTGTCAACTGTGACACAACTTTTGGGTTAAAAACCGACTTCCCAAGGCATGGCAAAGCCATGCAATGGGAAGTGGGGGTCATCAAACTGACAGCAAACCGGCGTCAGTTCTCGCCAATGAAGCCTCAATTGAGGTAGAAAACAGGCAAAATTGCCTGCCCCATGATGGGATTACGGGCATCATCGCGTCAGCTTTCGCCGACACTAGCCAAGTAGGGAGAATCCAGACTTTCGTCCTGTCTCAAGAAAACAATTAGCACAGCCGCAACAAAATGCAAGTCCGGCAGGGTGAATAAATTTGCCGAGAGATTGGCAATCATTGGCTTTCACATCTTCACCGTGAAACTCCTCCGGGCGCAGAATCCTAAACGGCAAACTCCCGGAGCCGGGCGGCGGGTGCAATCTGGAGCGCAGCCGGATGAGGCGAGCAATAGATTGACGCGCCGTCCGGCGACATACAATAAAACATTCGATTCACGCGCACGACTCAAGCCGATGCGATGTTGAAATCAATTGCGGGATTGAATGCTTTATGGATTGAATTCAGCCAGACTTGGTTTTGGAAATCGTGCTCAAACAATAAACCAAAATCCTCGTGCCGTTCAGCAAATGGGTGGCGGCGAGGGAAATAAATTGTAAGAATAATTCAACCAATGAAACAAAACGATAAACTTCACGTCACTGGCATTGACCACATTTACATTGTTGTGTCAGACTAGCAGGCTGCTGAAAACTCACGATGGCCATTTTTACTCGCGTAAGTCGTTGAATATCAACGGCTCATTTTTGCAATTTTCAAATTGCATGGCTTTTTCATCATCCTGCTAGGGAATGTGATTTGGAAATAGCCGGTGTCCGTGCCGATGAGCGGTTGATTCAAACCATGATTCAGCATCTGGTCGCGCATGTAACCCGAACTCCCCTGCCGGAATATCCACAAAGCCGGCGGACTGCACCACGTTCAAGTCCGGGTGAGTCGCCTGGATGCCGGTGTCCATCACCGCCACGTTCACGTTGATGGGGTTGCCGCGCCACACCGGGAAATTGGTCCGGGCCCCATGCGGATGATGCCGCTTGGCACCGTCTGACCGCAAAGCTGAATCGGCCCGTCCCGTTCCACCGCGAGCACGCGCGGGTCGTGCTTCAACTTTTTCACGGTGGCCGCGTCCAGATTCGTCGCGAAACCATTGAGCGCATGGCGGAAGATATGATGGCGCTGGACACTGAAATCTTTGGCGCATCCATCCTGATCCGCCTCGCGCCACAGCGTCACGATGTAGGAATTCGTGGCCGGGGCAACCAGATTGGTTGTGTTGGATTGGCTGCCGGCGAAGCATCTCCAGTCCATCAACAAAATGAAGATCATGAGAATATTGCTATGCTTCATAGTCTGCTGACGCTTTGGGAAAGATTTCATGGTGTTGGCTGCCGCGACAGACGGTAAAAGCTCTGGGCGCTTTGATTCGTGTCGGTCAACGTAAAGATCACCACTATGCCCGCACCTTTAGCCGGTTACGCTCATTGGCATCGCTACCTGATTGCGACTTTGAACGGGGCAGACACGACCGACGCTTTTTGTTCGCTGGAGTCGGTCAAACGGATATTGAATGTGAAAGTCCCGGCGAGAGTGGGCTGGCCGGAAATCACGCCGGTGTCCGAATCCAATTTAAGTCCGTCGGGCAATGCCCCGCTCTCGACCGACCATGCATACCAGGGAAGTCCGCCTTTGGCTTGCATGGTCGTCGAGTAATGGGAATCCAAGCTTCCGTCCGGGAGCGTAGCGGTTTTCACGGCTAGGTCGAACGTGCGGCGGATTTTGTAGCCGATGCTTTCGAGGCATAGAAGGTCCAGCTTGGTGATGAGCCAGCGCGCCTTCGGCATTTCCCCGTGGTATTCGTTGCCAAAGGCACCCACGCGGCTGGCGTCGTCAATCTCTCCCGCCAGATGATCCCATTTATCAATTTTGGGATATTTCCCGTGATAGGCCAGCAGTGCAGCGCTTTCGAAGTCGCCCCGATACTTGGCCGCTTTTTCGAGAGTATAGCTTAGGTTGAAGCCCAAGGCATGTCCCATCTCGTGATGCACGATGGAGTAAAAATCGTTCTGATGGTTTCCAAAATTGTCCGTCATCCACCAATCGTTGTCTTTCGTGATCAACATCCACCCCAATGTGTTGTAGTTGCCTTTCGTTTCCACCGCGACATTGCCGGAGCGGCGCAGGAAAAGCTGCACGCCATGGCTGTATTGGAACGCCTGGTCGGAACCCGCGCCACCGGATCGAAGCTGTGGATCGTCCACGCCATACAATTCGAGCAAGAAGCCCGCGTAGCCCGCCGGATTTGGCTTCAAGGTTGGGCTTGAAAAATCGGTGACCGGCGGGTAAATCCAAATTCTTTCACCACCGGTGGGGACCGGGTCCGGATTCATGCCGTCAATGAAGTAAGCCCAGTCGTCTGCCGCCTGCTGCGCAATCTGGCGTTTCACCGGATCGCTGAACAAACCGGACTCATCATAAGAGAAATCAACCGTCACCTTAAACGGACTGGGCCGGTTTTCATCCTGATCGAAGACATGAACATTGATATTCCCATTGTGGGTCATGCCACCGGCTTCGACTATTTCATAGCGCAGCAACTGATCCTCATCTTTAGCCTCCCGACTTGGAAAGACGGAAAGGTAAACCACCACCTTGTCGGACGCATCCCGGAAAGTGATGGTTTTGGAAGGGCCGTTCGCGCCGATTTTCGAGGGTGAGTCGAAATACATGCGCGGCTCTGTTGCCGAAATTGTCACCCGCGCCGGGAACTGTTGAATATCGGGGGCTGGAGTGAGTGTCAGCTTGACCGCAGGATTGGCCATGTAGCCGTCCCAATCCACCAGTGCGATGCCTCGCGTCCCGAGGGGATTCCCGAAAGCGTCCAGAAAGACCACGCCCTGTCCCGCGTGGTCATTTGACGGCGAGTTCAGGATTTGCTGGCGCTTCTGGTCATAAATCTCCTTGCTGATGAGTCCTTGGTTGTAAATGTCTTCGAGTTCCTTCAGGCGTTGGGCGTTGGGCGCGGAGATGGGCGGCGCAGTCTGGTTCTCGTTTTGAGCATCTGCGCCGGCAACCGGTTTTGGCGGGCTGGCTGCCGCAAGCGGCAAACTGTCATTGGACAACTGTGAAACTTTTCCGCGTGGGCCGAAAAGGTAAAAACTGAAATATAAACCGCCGACGGCAAGCAGCACGACCAAGCCGCCAACCAGCATTGGCACCAGCAGCCCGCGCTTCTTTCCCGAAGCGGCGTTGACGTGCGGCGGAATCTTTGGCGCGGCAATGGGTGCATCATAAGAGGCCGATGGCCGATTGATGCCGGGTCCCGCCGGACGCGATGGCGGCAGCGAATAGGCGATAATTTCATTGGCCGCCGTTGTGCCGTCCGCGCCGCACGCCGGGCAATTGACCGCGTGAGGCATCCGGCCATTTACCGGCTCAATATCGAAGGCATATTTCTGGCCGCAACCGCATAGGATTTTTATGGGAACCATTTTTGTTCCTATGTTGGGGCGGTGAAAAATTGAAAAATCGCAGACATCAGGCTGACTACCGCGAATGGGTTAAAATGGGTGGGCTATTTGGTGTTAATGATTTCATGGCGTTGCCTGCCGCGACAGACGATAAAAGCTCTGGGCGCTTTGATTCGTGTCGGTCAACGTTACGGGGGTCAAACTGCCGATGCCATTGGTCGAGCCGAGATTCACCCATGTATTCGACTGGCCCAAGGATGTGGTGGATTGGAGGGTGTAGGTGTAACCCGGCACCGCCCCGAAGCCCGCTTGAAATCCCTGCACGGTCATGCTCCCGCTGGTGATATTTGGCAATGGAACCCACGCCTCGGACGGATAGGCCAGCGGTTCGGGACCGACGTTGTTGTCATCGGTATTATTGTTTATGGGGTCATACGGGTTTCCTCCCGGCGTCCATTGCGTCTGCGGCTGGGAGTTGTTGATGATGGCTTGGCGGATGTTAAAAGTATCCTGCAACGAGTTCGCCCGTCCGTTCGCCGCGATGTAAAGGGCAACCAGACCGGCGGCGTGCGGCGAGGCAAAGCTCGTGCCTGTTGAAGTGGCGTAACCACTGCCAATGTAGGTGGAAAGAATGTTGACTCCCGGTGCCGCGACATCAATGCCTCCTCCCGGCGAGACAACCGGGCAATTAGGCTTGGGGCCAGTGCTGAAATTCGAGCTATACCACATCGCATCATAATGCTGGGCGAGCGGTGAACTATTCGTGTCCGTCGGGTCTGAATCCATCGCGCTAACAGCCATGACTTGGGACAAGGCGGCGGGAAGAACATCATCATAGGTGCCATAAATACCATCTGCCCCAGCAATATCATCGGCATTATTTCCAGCGGCTGCCACGAAAACGATGCCCATACTGACGACATTGGAAACTGCGGTTTGAACCGCAATAAGCGGCCCTTCGCTGTCGGCTTCGCCTGCAATGCTCGCGTTGATGACTTCAATTTGATCCGCGTTCGTGGCGATATAATCCATTCCCTCAAGAAAGTTCGCCCAAGCGGATTCCGTGGGGCCGACGATTTGCACCGACCACAACCGCACGCCGGGTGCCACGCCCACCACGCCAAAGTTTGTGTCCAGCGCACCGATAACCCCGGCCACCATCGTCCCGTGACCATTCCAATCATCGCCATTGTAACCCGGACTTCCCTGCGGAATATCCACAAAGCCGGCGGACTGCACCACGTTCAAGTCCGGATGCGTCGCCTGGATGCCGGTGTCCATCACCGCCACGTTCACGGTGATGGGGTTGCCGCGCCACACCGGGAAATTGGTCAGCCCCATGCGGATGATGCCGCTCGGCACCGTCTGGCCGCAAAGCTGAATCGGCCCGTCCCGTTCCACCGCGAGCACGCGCGGGTCGTGCTTCAACTTTTCCACGGTGGCGGCATCAAGATTGGCCGCGAAGCCATTGAGCGCATGGCGGAAAATATGATGGCGCTGGACGCTGAAATCTTTGGCGCAGCCATCCTGATCCGCCTCGTGCCGCAGCGTCACGATGTAGGAATTCGTGGCTGGCGCTGCCGCGTTGGTCACTGTTCCCGCCATTGCCGAAACATCACCGAGAAGCGCCAGCAGCAGAATCAATTGAAGGCCGCTGTTTTTCATAATGAGTTCAGGATTTGCTGGCGTTTCTGGTCGTAAATTTCCTTGCTGATGAGTCCCTGGTCGTAAAGGTCTTTGAGTTCCTTCAGGCGTTCGGCAGCGGAGGGTTGGGCTTCGGTTCTTTCCGTTTTTTGCGCTGGAGGTGAAGGCATTTGCAAAGGCGTTTCGGTCCACAAGTGAGTCCATGTCGGTTTGTCCCAGGAGCCGCCATCGCAGGGCAGATAGATTTCCTGCAAATAGAATTGCCGCCAGATTCCTCCCCATGGGCTGGGCAACTCCATAGGTTCCTCCACATAGAGGTGACACGCAAAAAAGTCTCCGTCTTCCCGCCCAAAGTCGCCGTGATTGGAATCCACCGGCACCCAACCAATGCCTTCAACAAAGAACTCCGATTTAACGTGCGCGTCACTGTGACGCGGGCCTTGGCCGGTAACAATCCAAGTGCCGGCCAAAGAACGGGTCGGGATGCCATTGGCCCGCATGATGCCTGCAAATAACAAGGCGTATTGACCGCAGTGCCCATTCAGAACCCGGCAAAGGTCGCTCAACGGCTTTCCTTCGGTTGGACTTGGGAAACTATATGTCATATGTGCATGAACAAATTCACCGACTCGGCGACCAAAGGCGATCAGGCTTTCATCCGGCTGAAGTTGCAAGTTGTTCTCCCGCAACCATGCGGCAAATCCCGGTGATTTGAAATCAAGCAACCAACTGTCTTTCAAATCCAAGTTTCGCTCCACAGGGGACAGCGCGGAAACAAGGTTGGTGCCGGACCCAGGTATTAACTGCCGTGAATAGAGGGTTGTTTCGTAAACAGCCGTCACAGTGATGTTGGTGTGATCTGGCGGAGTCAGCGACGGAAGGCGAGCCATGAAAATGGGCCGGTGATATGAACTTTGTTCAGTGGTAGTGGGAAAGGAGAGAAAGCGACCGTTGACCGCAAAACTGGTGTGCGTCTGGCGCTGTTGATCGAGTTCCGGCGGAACCGCCACATATGCGAAATACTCTTTGACGTCCTCCGTTGGAGAATAACGATTGAGCATTTCGCAGATTGAGATGCGCTGTTTGAATTTATACTCCATGTGCCACTCATCCCGGTCTGCTGCCCCGGCATTTGCTGCCACGAGTAACATGATGAATGGAGAAAATGGGAAAATTCTATTCATGCCGCTGTCAGATTCCCAACGAAAGATCGTTTTTAGCTTTTTGTCTGGTCATGATCAATTTACTGGTTATAGAGAGGCTAAGATTTGCTGGCGCTTCTGGTCGTATATCTCCTTGTTGATGAGTCCCTGGTCGTAAAGGTCTTTGAGTTCCTTCAGTCGTTCGGCGGCGGAGGGTTGGGCTTTGGTTTTTTGTGTATCTTGTGCCGGAGTTGAAGAAACTTGCAAAGGTGGTTCGATCCACGCATGCCATGCAGGGACGGCTTTGACCATTTTCCACATCATATCGTCAATGGCCGATTCCATTCCAACAGTGCGGGTATTGGTAAAGGCAGCCCAGCATAACCCGCTTGCAGCGCGCACCATGTGAGTGATGGTGCCAGCCAAAACGCCAGTGTGCCACCAGTGGGGAAAGCTGTTGACGCACCAGCCACAGGCGTAATTGGGGTTGACGCTGCTGGCAGTGGTCATGGTTTTGATGGTATCGGCCTTCAGTATGTTCGGTGTGGTTTTGAAACCATCCACATGCATCGCAAATTGAACGAGGTCGCTGGGTGTGCCAATCCAGCCGCCGGCCGAATCCAGACGGGTGATATTCATGATGTAGGGATTTGTGCCTGATCCGGTCTGTCCGTAATAGACAACTTCGCCAGAAGCCCGCTGCGCGTATGTGTTTCCGGCGATCCGCATGTCCTTAATGCCACATTTCGCAAAAACAGTTTGTTGCACAAATTCTGCGTAAGACTGTCCGCTGATTTTTTCTATCACACGTCCCAAAATGCAATAGCCAAAGTTTGAATAGACATAGTGTGTGCCCGGTTCAAATTTCAACGGCTGATTCTGCAATGCCCAAGTGATGAGCTCCTTGTGGTTCATCGCCGGATTGAGGAACATTGGATCGCCTTCTTCATGTTCCCAACCACCGCAAGTGTGAGTGAGCAAATGGTGAAGCGTGATTTTGTTCACAAGGTCGGGATAGCTCGCCCCGTAATCAAATTTCAGAAGCCCTTGTGCGCCGAAAACCAAATCGTCCAACCCCAGCCGGCCTTGCTCGATCAGCGAGAAAATGGCGACGGACGTTATTGGCTTGGAAACACTGGCTATGCGGAACAAATGGGATGGAGTTACTTGTTCGCCAGCGGCTTTGTCTGCATACCCGAATCCTTTCTGATAAACAAACTGTCCATGCCGCGCAATTGCCACCGACAAACCCGGCACGTGATATTGTCCCATGAATTGCCTCGCACTATCATCCATGGTTGCAAGTTCGCCTTCTGTCGGTGCTGGCTGCGCTTCAGTTTCTGCCGCCAAAACTGACTTCGGGTAAAAAATTGCAGGGAACGAGCCCGCCGCAGCCATCAATGCGACTTGTTTCAAATAGGTGCGACGATTCATTGCTTAGCTCTTTGGTGCGGTAAAAATTGCGCCGCGCGTGTCGAAACCGCCCCCACGGGAGTTCCAGATTTCTTCGATGTCTTTGTAGCTGATGACGCGTATGCCTGGGTCGGCGATATTGGGGTCCATGATGATCAGGTTTTGGGCTGCGTCGTCGTAACCGGCCACGACAACAGTGTGACCGCCCCAAAGAATCGTTTGGATTAGAACAGGATTGCCTTTGTCAATTGACTTTCGGATCTCGGTTAGGCCAGTTTGGCAACCCGCATGGGTGACTGGATAATACTGACCCTGCCAGCTAAAACCGAGCGTTGAAATGCCGGAGATAAGATCGGGGAAGAGGGTCATTGTGAAATCATTAAATGCTTTGGCCGGGTCATATATTTGGTGGCGACTAAGCACTTTCAGTTCGCGTGGGGAGGTCGGACGTCCGAAATGCTCAAGAACCATCGAGGCGGAGGTTGGCACACAAAGGTTCAGCTCTTGTCGTTGATGTGTGAGTTCAATGTAACCACTCTTGCCGGGTCGGTTTGGCGGCGGGGTGAACTGTCCAGCCTGAATAATCCCGCCGGTCTTCCAGAAATTGGTCGCTGCGATTGAGCCGTCTGCCATGGGGAGTGTGGCCGGAATGGAATCCGTGATCTCCTTCGCCTTCTTGTCGTAAACATCCTTGCTGATGAGGCCCTGATCGTAAAGTGATTTTATCTCCTTGAGACGGTCAGCGGCGGATGGTTTGGCATTGTCAGGGGTCGTAGTAGTGTCCGTGCCAAAGGCGGTCAACGCGGTGGCAAGCCAGCCAATCAGGAGGAAATTGAATACATTTCTCATTTGGTGGCTTGTCAAAGCCAGCATTATTTATGGGTTGCCAACTCAAAGTGAATCCATGACCTCCTTCACCTTTTTGTCGTAATCGTCCTTGTTGATGAGGCCCTGGTCATAGAGCGATTTTAACTGCTTGAGGCGTTCGGCGGCATCGGGCTTGGCGCTGTTGTCGGCGGGAGCCGGGCTGCCCGCGGGAGGAGGATTGGCAATCAAGTTTTTCATATCCATCAGCACGGCGATTTGGCTGGCGGGAATTGTGCCCGTGCTGTCGGGTCCAACACTCAACGTAAATGACCTTCCAGTCATCTGGCTCTGGTTGTAGCGCTGGATTAACTGGTCGGCGGTATTGAGCTGGGCATTGGGCCGCCACATCCAGCTTTTGATGACGGTGGCGGAGACGTGTCGCGGTTCATAGTTATGGTTCAGAATCACGCATTGCGGATTCAACTGCTGGATGATCTGGCAAAGCTCATGGTATTGGGCGGGTGTCAGCCGGAGGCCATCGTCATCAAAAATTTGAACCCTGATTCCCGGATACATGGTATGAAGTTCGGTGACGTGCCGTTTGATGACGCTAAAATAAGGCGGCGGCACCGGGCCTTTCCGGCGAATAACTCCTTCATTGTAAGCATCAGGAATGGAATATTGCACGCCGGGCACGATGCCCTCCGCGTTGCAGGCGGCGATGAAATCCCCGATGATGTCCGTCTTTACCGGGCTGTGCGCGATGTCGTAATCATAATCCGCGCTGTTCCAGAGACAGAAGCCGGATTCGTGTTTTACGATCAGCATGGCGAAGGTCATGCCGGCTTCCTTGGCCGCATGCACCCAGGACTTCACATCCAATGCCGTGGGCGCAAAACGCTCCGCCGGAATGGTGCCTTGTTCACCCGGGTCGGCAAAGGTCGCCGTGCCGAAGTGAATGGCCAGGCCATATTTGAGCGAGGACAAATCAGGCTTGGCGCTGTCAGCAGTCGTGGTGGCGTCCGCGCCAGCCGCCGGGATTGGCATGGCAGCCTGGAGACACAATAAAGTAAAACTGCCCAAGAGAAGTCTAAGCATGGTTTTCATATAAAATCCGGGATTCCGTTTGCCTCTTACTGCCGCTTTTTTACGCCTCGTCCGGCATAAATTCAACTAAAAATTTGCATTAGCTGCCGGCGCAGCGCTGGGACAACATCTCTGCGAACCCAGACGTTCCACGCCCATTGATTTCAGGCACAGACGTTACGGATTCACATCAAGTGCAACCAGTCTGTCGCAGAAGCCGCACCTGATAGGGCGCTGCTCGGTCGGTTGTGTAACGGGCAGCTTCGGTCTACGGTTGGCGATGGTAAAAAGTGAAGCGCAGGCAGAGCGACGGCTGGAGCAGAGCCGGAGCGCAACGCCAACGCCGAGCCGCAGACGGAAGCGCACCGCTCGTGCGGCGAGCGAAAATGCCGCTCACGACGAGCGTGCGCGGAGTGCCGACCGCGCGGACGAAGGAGCACGGTCAAACGGAGCGCACGTTGGTCGGGGCGGACACGACATCGGTTTTCTCGAGCTATTGAGAGTGTTCGGGCAGGATAAAATCTGACGATTCCGTGAAAGCATCTGACGATTGCCTGACGATTCGCGCCAGACGCCTCGGACGGCCAATCGGACGATTACCGGGTTTGGCCGGACGATTATCGGACGATTGTTCATCGGTAGATTGCAGCGCCGGGTCGGAAGATTATCGGAAGATTCAACTGCGGGCTATTTCGATAAGCGACATTTTGTCCACGCTCGTCGGTTTTTTGTCCGATGCCTGGTGCCATTTTGTTTTTGCACCTGCTTCGGTCTTGAGTTGGCGGCGGCAAGCGGCAGGCGGCGCGGCGGAACGGCCTGAGTGAAGCCGCGTGCCGGAGCGGCGACGCCAAGCTCATGACGGAAGCGGGCGCGGCTGCGTTTGCAATGATCCGTCCGCGACGAGCGCGCGTTACAGAGCTGTGAACGCGCGTTGGTCGCGGATGCTGAACCCCAAAGGCTTTTGCTTTTTAGCATTGGCGGATTGCTTTTGAGTCGCTCTGCGGTCGCCGCGACTGGTGACGCCTGCGCTGCTGCGCTAAAGATTTTTTGACGGCGTGGCGCGCGGTTCGCGTGGCCGTGAATGACTGAAAGGTGGACGCGCGGCCAATTCCCCTTGGGCGGCTGCCGTTGATTCGGTCGGCGGTGTCTTTGGACGGCGCGGTTTCTTTGGCTTGGCGGAATCCAGCACCTCGCGGCAGTAGCGGGCGACGGTCTGGTGTGACACCTCAATGCCGGCATTCTCGTGCAATATGGCCCGGATGGTTTCATACGACGCTTTGCGTTCCCGTAACGCAATGATGGATTCTTTGACTTCGTTCAACGCGCGGTATTTTTCCGGCGCGGGCGGCGTGTAATTTTTGACGGCTTCCGTCAGGCGAGCCTTCGCGTCGGCGGATACGATTGGTGTATTCATAATTTTCGATTCATCTGCCATTTGATTTTTGTCTGGCATTTTCGTTGTTACGGCTGCCACTTGCACTCGCAAGGAGAACAGCGTCCCATGTTCTGTTCCGATTATATTAACACGGACTCGTGTGCATCTTGCGTCACCCATAGCGCAAGATTTGCGGCCTGATGGTTTAGCTTCCCGTCATGTTGACGATGAAGGCTCAATACAGTTTGCGAAATGCGGAGTCGTATTTTCGTGAACACCTGGGAGTTGGTGATTACTACATGAAAGGGCAGACGGTTTCGGGTCAATGGTTCGGTGATGGTTCAAAGGCGTTGGGATTGTCGGGCGTCACCACGGAAAAGGAGTTCTTGAACTTGTGCAACAACCTTCATCCACAGACAGAGGAACAGTTGACGCCACGAATGAATTCCAAACGTGTCCGGGTGGATAAAGATGGCAACGTCCATGAATCCGCCAATCGTCGGGTGTTTTACGATTTCACGTTGTCACCGCCCAAATCAGTTTCCATTGCGGCACTGGTTGGGAATGACCAGCGGATCATCGAGGCGCATGATGAGGCCGTTCAGGTGGCCATGCGTGAATTGCAAATTACGCCGCCACACGGGTCCGCAAACAGAATCAATATGCGCATCGGGTGACGGGCAATGTGGTGGGCGCGGTGTTCCGGCATGACACGTCACGCGATTTAGACCCGCATCTGCACAGCCATTGCATCCTGTTCAATGCCACGCGCGA
>Ga0181525_10001896_pt1 | contig 17587 bp, 15 predicted proteins | sample PEATcosm2014_Bin_48_FD_121100 | JGI IMG/M metagenome (GOLD analysis project Ga0181525, IMG submission 121100) | Peatland microbial communities from MTU Mesocosm Facility, Houghton, MI, USA - PEATcosm2014_Bin06_10_metaG | ecosystem: Environmental > Terrestrial > Soil > Wetlands > Peat | place...
CCGACGGGTGGGCCGCTTGCTGAATCGGTCTCCATTCTCTAAACTACAAGTTTTCCATTCCAATGAAGTGTTCGGTCACGGTCTGTGCCGTGAGGCGACGAGAGGGTGCATGGGAAGTTTGCGTTACGGTCGGTGTGCGCGGGTTACCGTCGTCTCTTTATTGTTAATCATATTATCGTTTTTGCCGGCATGCGGCGGTCACAAGCCCGCCGGATCGTCGCCATTCCCCGTCAAAATCACCCTGTCGCCATCCCCCAGCCTTTCTCTTCAACTAGGAAGCGTTGGGCAATTCAGCGCCACCGCGGTGAACAATGCCGACAGCCACGTTTCACCCACCTTTACTTATGCGGTCAGTCCTTCCAGTCCTGCCGGTGTTCTCGACGTGGCTCCCAACGGAGCCGCCTGCGCCGGCAGTTGGAACGCGCCGCTGTTCACCATCTGTACCCCCGGCAATATCGGCGTAGTCGAGGTCGCAGCCTCGGCTCTCGGCGCCTCCAGCTCGCCGACCATGGTCTTCGTCCACCCGGCGATCGCCAACATTCAGATCAGCTTTGTTCCTTCGGTGAATTCACCACCGCCAGCTTGCCCCAGCCAAATAGCGCTTCCTGCCGCTTGCCAGATCAAGTTCAACGCCGACGTATGCAAGGGGCAGCCGAATGAGCCCTGCTCCTGCCTCTCCGCCAACCAAACCGAAACCTTGCAAGCGACAGCTCGCGACAGCGAAGGTAACGACATCACTCCCTCCGTCGGACCCTTTACCTGGACCGCAAGCAACGCGAGTGTAGCCACGCTCACTCCGATCGTGAATCCTTCTTACAACGTCGCCACAAACCAGGTGACCGTATCACCCGGAACTCCGGGACAGACTCAAATCATTGCCTCCGCATCTGGAGTTTCCAGTCAGCCCTCTACTGTGTCGCCCATTGTTTCGACCTTCGAAACCTGCCCGGTGCAATGCATTGATCTCGAACTCGGCGCTAACGGAGAATTTACCGGCCAGACCAGCTTCGTTACCACCAAAGGAACCTCTGAAACCGTTACCGCCACGGCGGTCGACATCCAGGGTTGCATCGTGGCGAAGCCCTCCCTGACCTGGACCTCCTCTCAGCCCGCGGCGATCTCCCCTGGCGGAGCCACCGGATGTTCCGCCACAGCCAGTTGCGCCCTTTCCACATCCCAGCCGGGAGCCGCCTCCGTCACCGCTTCCTGCACCCCGCCAACCTGCAACATCGGCTTCCCGCTGAATTTGAATCCTACCTTGGGACCGCCTTACATCCCGCAGCCGGTCTACCCCGTCACCGCCATTTCTGGCTTAGTGACCGGAGCCACTTCGTCCACAAGTATCCTGGCCTCAAGTCAGGACTGCTTTAGCAATCCCGAGTGCGGGGTCGCAGTCTATGACATTGCGACCAGCAAGAATGTTCCAGGAAGCCCCACCACCCTTCCCAACCCGCCCAACTCGCTGATGTTCGATCTCGCCGGCGACAAAGCCTACATGGGCAGCGAGTTCGGAGCCATCGCTATCAACCCCACCAATCTCGGGACCACCACCAACCCGTTCACGTCTCTGACCGCCGCAGCCACGCCGCGAGGCGTCGTAACCGGCAAGGTCATCGCCATTTCAAACAACGGGGGTCTGGCCATCTTCTCCGACACGGTGTCCACTCCGAATCAGGTGTATGCCGTCAACACTGCCTCCTCGACGCCAATTGCAACTCCGCTGAATATCAATGCCGCCATCGCAGCCACGTTTTCACCCGACGGCTTAAAGGCCTTCATCCTCGGCGATGGCGGCACGTCCCTCTACGTCTATTCGCAGCTGCAATCTTTGCAGTTGCTGGCCAATCCTTTGCCGTCGCCTGCGAAGTCGATTGTCTTCAACTCCACCGGATCGTTTGCTCTGCTCTCCGGCGGAGGAGCTGCGGGAGATCTAGCCGTCTACAACACCTGCGATAATTCTTTGCTCAACCCGTCCCTGTCGCAGAATCTGCCGGCTCCGCCCCTCTTCCTGAAGATGGTGCCTTCGGGCAACGTTTTTCTTAGCAGCGCATTGATCCCCGTTCCACTCGATCCCGCCGGTCTCGACTTCTTCTTCGGCGTCGACAATACTGGCATCGACATCATCGCCACCAACACTTCGCTGGTGCCATTGCCCGTCCCTCCCGGACCACTAACTCTCGGTACACTTTGTCCCCAGGATATCGTCATCGCCCAAAGCGTGCCTCCCAATCCGCCCAGCACCTTCCCTCCCACTCACATCAACATCAACCACGGAACTTTCAATCCCATCAATTTTTTCCTCTCGCCGGATAACAGTCAGCTTTACATCGTGACCAGCGATCAGGGAATCCTTCTTTACAGCTTCAACACCGGCGCCGTCACCGCCATTCCGCTCAGCGGCGGCGCTGCTCCCCTCGCCGCCGACATCACCGTCGACGGCACGCTGATCTACGTAGCCGCCTCCGACGGCCAGCTGCACCAACTCGTCACCGGCACCGCTTCCGAGCAGATCTCTCCCATCTCCTTCCCCCCACTGCCCAACTCCGCCAACAGCTTCTGTGATTCCTCCTACAGTTGCGCCTTGGACTTGCTGACCATAAAACCGTAAAGCTTTGTAAGGACTTACAAGTGAGGACACCGAAGGGAACTGCATGTGGAGACAGCCGCCTCGGCTGTCCAGCCGAGCGCAGCGAGGCGTCGTTGCTATGACTAAGCTGGACTTCTTAGGCCGTCTTCCCTAAATCCTTGGCCACGCTATCGAGGACGCCGTTGACGAACTGCACCGACTCCAGGCTCGAAAATTTACGCGCAATCTCCAGCGCCTCGTTGATCACCACCGCGCGCGGCGTCTCGGGATAGCCCAAAAACTCTGCCACCCCTGCGCGCAACAGGTTGCGATCCACCGCCGCCATCCGTTCCATGCGCCAGTGCTCGGCATGACCTTCGATCAGCTTATCGATTTCCGCCACGCGGTCGGTCGCTACCCGAAATAAATCTTCGGCAAATCCGCGAATCTCGGCGCTGGTCCCTGCGTGTTCCGACCAGAACGTATGCCGTACCTGGTCCACCGTCTGCTTGCCCATGTCCGCCTGGAACAGCATCTGGAGAACCAGTTCGCGAGATTTACGCCGTGTACCCATGAAGGCAGTGACCACTGATCAGTGGCCAGTTTACTGGAGAAGCGAGTTATTTGCCCTTGGTCTTCGAGGTCTTACCTTGTTGCATCCCAAGTTTTTCCCGGCGAAGCGGGACGCCCGAACCGGGAGCGAGCTGTTCATGTGGGGACCGCCGCCTCGGCTGTCCAGCCGAGCGCAGCGAGGCGTTGGGGCTTTTCCTGGCCGGCTTCCGAACGCCGGACGCCGGACGCCGGATGCCGTCGCTCAGCGACGCCATCTCCACCGCCGCCAGCGCTGCCTCGAATCCTTTGTTGCCCATCTTTAGCCCAGCGCGGTCGATCGCCTGCTCCAAGGTCTCGCAAGTGAGCACGCCGAAAGCATGGGGTACGCCGGTCTCCTGCGCCGACTGTCCAATCCCGCGCGTGACTTCGTTGACAATCACGTCATAGTGAGCCGTATCTCCACGCAGCAGACATCCGAGACAGATGATGGCGTCGTATTTTTTGGTCTCCGCCAGCTTCCGCGCCGCCAAGGGAATCTCAAACGCGCCGGGAACGCGTACGAGATCATAGCCGCCGTCGAGTTTCACGCCGCATCGCATTAATCCATCAGTGGCGCCGGCCAGCAACCGCTCGGTGATGAACGAATTGAACCGCGAGATAACTATTCCAAAAGTCTTTCCAGAAGCATTTAAGTTTCCCTCAAATGCGAAGGTTTCCGGTTCCGAGCTGCCCCCAGTCCGAATTCCCAGGAAGGAGACAACCGTTCCACCCGAGAGCTGCACCTGAAAAGACCGAACTGAATTCTTGAGCTCAGAGCCGGAACGATCTTCGGCGATCTTCAAGCCCATCTTCCTGATAACCTCGACTGCCGAATCAGGATCAGATATCGTCAGTTCCAAATCTGGATAAGTCCGGGGATGCTTGCGGTGCACAACTTCTAACCTGAGATCAGAAGGCAGAAAAGGCTGGAGTCGATAGTTGTCGTAGTCTTCTACCTCATTACTGCGGAAACCGAGAGCATCGAGCATTCTGGTCAGAAGCTCGAAGTCTTCCTGGCTCCTTGTTTGTGCGGTGACCTTAGCCCACTTCATCAATAAATGGCTTTCTCTGTCTCTCTGTGGTGAATTCGCGCTGGATCCGTGGGGATACGTGAAAATCGGTGGCGAAGAATCTTATTTTCCCTTGAACGCCGCCGCCCGCTTCTCCAAAAACGCCGCAGTCCCTTCCTTCTTATCTTCAGTCGCGCAGGCCACCGCGAACAGCACCGCTTCCAAATACAGTCCCTCGCTCAAAGTCATCTCCATCCCTTTGTTCACGGCCTCCATCGCATACTGCACGGCCAAGGGCGCGTTAGCGATAATCTTCGTCGCAATCGCCTGCGCCCGCGGAATCAACTCGGCGGCCACCGTAACTTCATTCACCAACCCGATGCGATGCGCTTCCTGCGCCGAAATCATCTCGCCCGCCAGCACCATCTGCATCGCAAGCCCCTTGCCCACCAGCCGCGGCAGCCGCTGCGAACCGCCATAGCCCGGAATGATCCCCAACTTCACCTCTGGCTGACCCAGCTTGGCGTTTTCGCTCGCCAGCCGCATCGTGCATGCCAGCGCAATCTCGCAACCGCCACCCAGCGCAAATCCGTTGATGCATGCAATGACCGGCTTTCCGAGATTCTCGATCAGATTCAGAACGTTCTGCCCGCGATGCGTGTACTCCTTGCCAGACACTGCATCCTGTTTGGCCAGTTCGCCAATATCCGCGCCGGCGATGAAGGCCTTCTCGCCCGCCCCGGTGAAAATGACAACCCGAACCGATGCGTCATTCTTGATGTCATGAAAGACCGCCCGCAGCTCCTCCATCGTAGCCATGTTCAGCGCGTTTAATACCTTCGGCCGGTTCACGGTGACGTAAGCAATCGCGTTTTTCTTTTCCAGGAGTATATTTTCGAGGTTCATAGACTTTGAGATCTGCCAAACATTCAAGCTGTGGAACGCGGATCGTTCCGCTCGGGCCGGTTTCGCCTTTCAAACCTGGCCAGAAGGATATAAGTCACCACTGTATAGAAGAGTAAGTTCGTGGAGAACATCAAAATGACGGTGACGGGGCGCGTATTCCATCCGCCGAGGGCCAGGGCGAGGAAGTCCCCGGGCCAATCCAGAATCAACAAGTGCAGGAGAATCCCAGTACTAAGCTTGGTCAGAAGCCAGGGCAAGGCCGCAATCACCGCTCCCACAAGAAGTCCGTAGCCCAGGCGCTCTTTGCCGAACGCCGACGCGGGACGCTGTGGAATTTCAGTTTCTGCGCCTTTCATCGGGTTCCCATGCAACGACGTTCGAACTGCAATACCTGTATAGCACGAGGGAACCCATGCTCGCCATCCGCCTGCCCGAAGAAATCGAAAAGCGCCTCGAACGCCTCGCCAAACAGACCGGACGCACTACGCTCGCGAAGCGATCCTTCAATATTTGGATGACCTGGAAGACATCTACTTCGCCCAAAAGGAGCTGGAAGCGATCCGCTCCGGACAAAGCAAGACCGTTCCGCTGGAAAGTGATGCGGCTCTATGGCTTGGAACATCGAGCTCTCGAGCAATGCCCTCAAACAACTCCGGAAGCTCGACAAACCTATTGCCAACCGAATCCTTAAATTTCTGCGGAGCCGGATCGAGAAGCTGGACGATCCCCAAAAAATCGGCGAGAGGTTGCAAGGCCCGCTGGTGATTTCTGGAAATACCGGGTTGGAGATTATCGAGTCATCTGCTCCCTGCAAGACGATAAGCTGGTGGTTTGGGTCGTCCGCATTGGGCACCGGAGTGAGGTTTATTCCCGCTGAACAATCACTTCCCCCGCGCCGCAGCCGCCACTTCATCCTTGCTCAACTCGCAACTGATGCAGCGTTGCGTCCACAGCCGGTTCCCAAATATCTTTCCGCACCGCGGACATCTCCACTCCGTGAGCCACCATCCTCCCGCCAGGTACACCCCGATCCACCCCAATAATATCGCCAGATCGGCAGGCTCCCCCAGTTTCAGCTTCGCAATCAGCACGCCCAGAAATATGAAACTGAGGAACAGCACCAGCAGCAGATTCCGTCGCGTCAGGTAGCTGTGCCAGGCATGCCGGTAGATCTCCAAATTCTGCGGGCTCGGCTCGTCCCATCCCTGATCGGTTTTTCTACGTCTCTGCACGCGATTTTGGCCCTACAGTTTGTTGGCCGTCGGCCTCTCCGGATCTGAATAATCGTAAAACCCTTTGCCAGTTTTCTTCCCGTACCACCCCGCCATCACGAGCCGCTTCAGCAGCGGAGGCGACGCGAAACGCCGCTCCTTGAACTCGTCATACATCACATGCGTTATGTAATAAGTGGTATCGAGCCCCACAAAATCCAGCAAAGTGAACGGCCCCATCGGATATCCGCAGCCCAGCTTCATTGCGTTATCGATGTCTTCAATCGAGCCCACGCCTTCTTCATACGCCCGAATCGCATCGAGCAGATAAGGCACCAGCAGCCGGTTCACGATGAATCCCGTCTTGTCCGAAGTCCGCACCGGGACCTTGCCCAGCTTTTTTCCGAACTCGTAGGCGCTCTCGTAAACCTCATTGGCAGTAGCAATCGTGCGCACCACTTCCACCAGCTTCATCAGCGGCACCGGATTAAAAAAGTGCAGCCCGATAAACCGCTCCGGCCGTTGTACCGAAGTCAAAAGCTCAGTCACCGAAATCGAAGAAGTATTCGAAGCAAAGATCGCGTCCTTTTTCACCACCCCGTCGAGCGACGCATACATCTTCTTTTTTTCATCCACGTTCTCGATGATGGCCTCGATAATAATGTCGCAATCGGCCAGGTCGGATTTGTTGGTCGTGCCCTTGAGCCGCGCCCGGATCGCGTCTTTCTGCGCAGCCGTGATCCCGCCCTTCTCGACCGGCCGCTCGGCAAACTTCGCCAACGATTTTTCAATCCCGGCGAACCCCTTGTCGAGAAACCTCTGCTCTACTTCGAGCACGGTCACATCGAATCCAGCCGTAGCGCAAACCTGCGCGATGCCGGAGCCCATCAAGCCACACCCGAGAACACCAACCTTCTTAATCTCCATCGGGATTCCCACCTCAGAAAGGATCAATCGACGGCATGCCCAAGCTTACGCGATTTCGCAATGGCCCCGGTTTCGTGGCACAAACCAACCAGCAATTGAGAAGGAGACCGCAATCGCGCTCATCGTAATCCCGACCGTGACACCGGATTCCTCAAACCCAAGTGCCAAGATTCCGGCGACGAACTCAAACTTTGAATCGCAGGCGTCGGAATCCATTTTGCACAACACGTGCACAAGGCCGACACTCAATAATGGGCCAAGGAATCAAGGCAGAAACGATCCTCAGCCCGCCCCCTAATTGAAGCTTTCCACAATCATCGCGATCCCCTGCCCGCCTCCGATGCAAGCCGTCGCCAGCCCATACTTTTTCTTCCGCCGACGCAACTCGTACAGCAGCGTAATCACCAGCCGCGTCCCGGTCGCGCCCAGCGGATGCCCCAACGCAATCGCGCCGCCGTTCACATTCACTTTTTCGCGATCGAGGCCCAACTCTTTTTCGACGGCAAGATACTGCGCCGCGAACGCCTCGTTCACTTCAATCAAATCGATGTAATCCAAATTCAGCCCAGCCTTTTGCAGCGCCAGCTTCGTCGCCGGCACCGGACCGCGCCCCATCAACTTCGGCTCAACTCCCGCCACTCCCCAGCTCACAATCCGCCCCAGCGGCTGGATGCTTCGCTTGCGAGCTTCCTCCAGGGCCATCAGAACCACCGCCGCCGCGCCATCGACAATGCCGCTCGCGTTCCCCGCCGTTACGGTTCCATTTTTTCCAAACGCAGCTTTCAGCTTGGCCAGCCCTTCCATCGTGGTCTGCGGACGACGGTGATCGTCTTCGGTCAGCGATTCCCCCGTAGCCTCACCCTTGGCATTCCGCAGCGCCACCGGAACCAGCTCTTCCTGAATGCGTCCTTCCTCGTAAGCCGCGTCGGCTTTCTGCTGCGAACGCAGCGCGAATTCATCCTGCGCCTGCCGCGTGATGCCCTGCTGCTCGCCATACAACTCCGCGGTATTCGCCATGTACAACCCGCAATAGCTGTCGAGCAGCGCCACCATCAGCGAATCCTCCAGCTTCCCGCCCGGAGCCAGCGTAAATCCGTCGCGCCCGCGAATCACGAAGGGAGCCTGCGACATCGCCTCCATCCCGCCCGCCAGCGCGATCTTCGCTTCGTCCAACTGAATCATCTGCGCCGCCGACACAATCGCCTGCATCCCCGAGCCGCACAGCCGGTTCACCGTCAGCGCCGGGGTCTCAATCGGCAGCCCCGCCCGCAGCCCCACATGCCGCGCTCCATACAACGCATCGCCCGAAGTCTGCTGCGCGTTTCCAAACACGGCATGATCAAATTCTTTCGTGTCAATCCCCGCCCGCTCGATCGCGCCCTTGGCCGCAACCGCTCCCAGTTCCTGCGCTGTAAAGTCTTTCAACTTGCCGCAATAGCGCCCAAAAGGCGTGCGCGCTCCACTGACAATAGCAATATCGCCCGGTTTCATCATGGTTTTTCGAAAGGGTCCCCTAGCCAGATCAGCTCAGAACGGATCAAAACTGATAATCAAACTGGTTAGTGTAGCAGCGTAAGAGCGGCTTGACCATACGCCTTGCATCTCCCACGGAGCATGGAGAAGAACTGTTAACTAGAAAATCGCAAGAACAGCAAGGTCTGATATAAACACCTTGCCCTCTGATTCGAAATCCTCGTGCCATCAGGCGGAAACCAACATGCGCAAGGTTGCTCCGGCTCAAATGCTCTCTCTTCTATTGGCGTTCTTCTTTGCCGCGCTTTCGCCAGGCGCAGCTCAATCCCAATCCTCCGCCGACGAGCAGTCTCTGTGGAAGCTTGAACGCTCCTATTGGGACTACGTGCAGGCGAACGATCTGACCTCTTATCGCGCTCTTTGGCACAAGGATTTTATCGGCTGGCCGGCAGTTAGCGCAGCCCCGGTGAACAAAGAACACATCACAGACTGGATCACCTCCCAGACCAGTCAGGGCCGAACTTTCAAGACAGTTGAGTTCAAGCCTGCTTCGCTTCACGTGAACGGCGACGTAGCCGTGACGTATTACCGGGTTACTTATAAATGGATGAACCGGGATGGCGATGCCGCGACCATTACCATTCGCGTCACACATACTCTGTTACGGGACGGGAAGGATTGGCACATCATCGGTGGGATGTCGATGCCGGAGAATGAGAGTCCGCAGCGGTGAGAAGTAAAGGAATTCGGCGCGGGGCCGGGCTACGCCACCGCCCCCGCAGCCAGCGCAGGCCGCAGCGCCACAACCTTCCCCGGCCCCTGCCCCAGCGAGGTCGCCAGCGCATGCTCGGCACGGTTGATGACTTCGGTCACAATGTCCACGGGATCATAGCTTTCCCGCACCACGGCTTCCGCCAGCCCCGCCGAAAACTCCATGGCATGGCCCTTCTCCGCGCCGTCCTTGGCAGGCAAGTGTACTCCGGCGATAATCTTTCGCAGCTTTTCGATCGCCATCATGGCCTCTTTCTCCGCGGTTTCGCCGAGGATGATCGCGATTGTCGTGGTGTCGTAGCGGAATGCCAAATCATTCGTCCGGATGTTGGCCGCGATCTGTTGCCCGATTTTTTCCATCGCGCCTTCCACCGCCGCCTCGCCATATTCCTTGATCAGCGCAGCGCTTCGTCCAAATTGCAGCAACAACACCGATAGCGGGGCCGCGTTCTGCACTGCCCGCTTGCTTTCCGCCAGCAACAAATCAAGATACGACCCTCGTTTGAGTAGTCCGGATTTCTCATCCGTCACTGAAAGATTTTTCACCAGCCGCCGCAACCCGGCATTGTTCAGCGCAATCACCATCTGGTCGGCCAGAGTCTTCAGCACCACCGCGTCGGTGTGCGGCCACGCCCGCGGCTTGTTGTGCAGTAAAGCCAACACTCCCACGGCGTCGTCGCCGTTGTGCAGCGGCAAAGCCAGCACCGTTGTCGCTCCAAGTTCCGCCACCGCCGTGCGGACCCCCTGCAACTCCGGGCCTTGCTGTGCGTCGGCAATCATGAGCGGCTCGCCAAACGCCAGAGTCAAACACGAATCTTGCAACCGGCACATGACTTCCTTGATCGCCGCCGAGCTTCCTGCCTTAACTCCCTGTGCGCAGAACTCCTGCACTGCCGTGGGCGCCGAGCCCGGGGTCCGCATCATCGCTACGCACCGCGACACTTCCCAATGTCCGCCGATTTCCGCGACCGCCGTCGTCAGAACCGCCGGAGCCGTCCCCTGGTGATACAACTTGCGCGTGATCTCCGCCACGCGCGTGACGTTGCGCATCTCCGCCGCCGGATCAGCCACGGGCACAACCACCGGTGCAGCCGGCCCCGCGGCGGGAGCCGAGGTTGCAGCCGCGAGCGGCGCCGCCCCGGCATAAGCCGGCGTCACCCCCGCCGCCAGGTACAGGCGTTGCAACTCCTCGTTGCGCTCCTCTTCCCGCGGAAACAGTTCTTGGATTCTCTGCAGCCGCTCCACCGCTTTATTGCGCATCCCATACTGCACCAGAATTTCCGCCTGCAGCATCAGATCCTGCAGCGTCGAGGCTCCCAGCGTCGCCTCCTGCTCGTGCGCCGGTTCGGCCGCTGCCTTGCCCACCGGGGTGAATCGCGAAGCGATCTCCTTGAACTTGACTTCATCAATCTTGCCTTTCAGCATCTCCAACCGCTTGGTGTGCCCGGATTCATAGGGATCCACTTCCGCCGCGCGGTCCAGGCATTCCGCCGCCTTGGAGAAATCTCCCGTGCTGCAATACAGATCGAAGAGCTTCAGCAGCGTCTGGCAATAATCGCCTTCGCGGTTCGAGGCGTTGAACAGCTCGCTCAGGAACTCCAGCATCTCGGGCGAGGCCCGCCGCGCCGAAGCCGTCTCCTGCATCATGGCCACAAATTGCCGCCGCTCTCCGCGCTTCGCCTGGAACTGGCCAAGCTTCCGCGCCAGCGACACCGCCGCTCCGTCCTGATCCGAATCCACCAGTTGCCCAATCAACGACGTCACTTGCTGCATGCGGTTGGGATTTTCTTCAAACAGCTGCCACACCAACGGCTCGGCGTCCGCATATCTCCCCGCCGCCAGCAAAGCCTCGGCGTAAATATCGCGCAGCTGTGGCGAATTCTTGCCGGCGCTCACTTGCGGCTCAAGAATGAAGATCGCCGCTCCCACCTGCCCCTGCCCCAGCAAGCTCTTGCTGTACGCCAGCGTGATATCTTCGTCCGAGGAATTTTCCTGGTAAGCCCGCTCGTACCATTGCGCCGGGTCCCCACCAGCGGCGGCTGCCAGTTGCGCCACATGTTTGAACGCCGAAGCCGCGCCCGTGCTGTCTCCGAGCTCTGAGCAAAGCTCCCCAAACCGGAGAAAATTCGCCTGCGTCGGCTCCAGCGCCACCAACCGCTCCAGCACTGGCAACGCGCCTTGCTTGTTGCCCAGCTTGGCCAGGTCGCTCAGCGCGGATTCATACGTCCCCACCGCCAGCTTTTTGTTCGATCCCTCCAGCAACTGCCCGAAGCGGAACTTCTGTTCCCACGTCGGATTGCCATGCCGCGCCAGCTTCTTATAGGTCAGGCTAGCCCGCGTGGCATCTCCCGCATTCACTTGCTGCTCAAACAGTTCGCCCAATAACCGAACCGCGTCGCGGGTCCGGTTTTGCGACAGGCACAGGTCCGCCGCCATCTGCCGCACCGTATCATTTTCGGGATCGTCTCGCAGGACCAACAGAAATTCTTCCAGGGCCTCCGCAGCCTTTCCCTTCTGCAGAAGCTTTTCTGCGCGCTCCACCCGCCGTATCAGTTCGGCTCGGTCCGCTCGCGTTGTCATCTCGGGCATGGGCGATCTCTGGGCGGAGTACTGGTGTTCAGATTCTAGGAGCCACCCCCGGAGCCATCAATCGTTAAGCCCCTGACCGTGATTACGAAAGTCACTCGACCTATTTTCATCATCGCCGCCGTTGCTCGTTTCGCCCACGATCCTAGGCCATGGCAGCCGAATGTTCATCCGGCTTCAGCTGCGGGTGGCTCGATCCTTCCCTCGGCCTACTTCGACGTCTCAAGACTTGGGCAAACCCCTCGGTTTTGTTATCGTGCCCCATGCCTCTTGCGGCCACGGTGCCCATCCAGGAAGATTCCCGCGAATACGGTCTTCGCCATCAACTCACTGCCGGACAAATGACGATGGTGGCCGTCGGCGGCTCCATCGGCACCGGCCTTCTTCTCGGCTCCGCCGCGGCCCTCGAAATGGCGGGTCCCAGCGCAATCCTGAGCTACGTCGTCGCCGCCTTCATCGCTTATACGGTCGCCATGGCCCTCGGCGAACTCGCCTCCACCCACCCCGGCGCCGGATCGTTCGGCGTCTACGGCGAACTCTACCTGAACCAATATCTCGGATTTCTATGCCGCGCCGGATACTGGGCCTCGATTGCCTTCTCGATCGGAGCCGAGCTGGTTGCCTCCGCCACCTACATGACTTACTGGCTCCCCGCCGTGCCAGGGTTGGTATGGGTCGTCCTGTTCTCCGTTCTGCTCGTGGTGGTCAACTTCGGCAGCGTGCGCTCCTTCGGACGGTTCGAGTTCTGGTTTGCCATGATCAAATTTTCCACCATTGTCGCCTTCATCCTCGCCGGGGCGGCCTTACTCTTCACCGGACGCGTCGCTCCGCAATACGCAACCCAAGGCGGATTTTTTCCGAAAGGTCCGATCGCCCCTCTGCTCGCCGTCTTCCTCGCCATCTACGCCTTCGGCGGAGTCGAAATGCTGGCCGTCACCACCGGCGAATCGCGCTCTCCCAAAGAAATTCCCCGCGCCGTTCGTTTGACCTTTTTTCTGCTCGCCGGACTCTACCTCGGAGCCATCATCGTCCTGGTCGGGGTAATGCCATGGAACCGCGCCGGTGTCGGCGAGAGCCCGTTCGTAAGCGTTCTCCGCCTGGCCAAAATACCCGCCGCAGCTTACTTCATGAATTTCGTAGTCCTCACAGCCGCACTTTCCGGAGCCAACGCCAAACTCTACGTCGCCTCCCGCTTGCTCTTTTCCATGGGACGCGCCGGATGGGCTCCCGCGCGATTGGGCAAACTGAGCGCCGCCGGTTCGCCCCGTCTCGCGCTGCTCGTCTCCTCTTACGGAATCGTAACCGCGCTCATCATTGAAAACTGGGCCCCGAAACAAGCCTTTCTCTACATCATGGGAGCCGCATTCTCCGGCCTGATCCTCTCTTGGGTTGTGTCGCTCGCAGCCCACGTAAGCTTTCGCCTCCGGCTCACTCCTCAACAAGTCGCGGCGCTACCCATGCGTTCTCCACTGGGCGTCTGGGGATCGATGTTCGGCTTCGTGCTGGTCTCCGCGGCGATCTGGCAAACGCTCCGCTCCTCGCCCATAAACCAAATCGGCGAATTCGTTTTCTTTGCGGCACTCACCATCGCCTACCTCCTGATAAAACCCCGACGACGATAGACGACAATAAAGATAGACAGTGAACCGTTCATGTGGGGATAACCGCCTCGGCTGTCCCGCGAGCATAGCGAGCCGATCCACAGCTCGCCTCCGCCAATTACCAAGGTAAGCCCATGCATCCCTTTTCTGCTGCGTCTTATTCCTCACTGGGCTAGCCTCGATAGCGTACGTTCTACCCCCCGCCCGAACCAATGCGATCCATGATTTTCTCAAGCATGCTTCTCTCCGCCCTGCTTCGATCCTCGGACCCCGAGCGCCTCATCCCCTGGTGCGTCATCGGCATCTGCGCCGGCATTTATTTGTTCATCCAAGGCTTCCGCCTGTTGCAGCGGCGTAACCTCATCCTCAATACTCCTGTGTCGAAGATTCGCAGCGCATCCCTGGGCCTGATCGAACTCAACGGTCTCGCCGTCGGACCCTATACCCTGACGGCGCCCGTCACCGCGCGCCCCTGTTACTACTACCGCACCCTGGTCTGGGAGTGGAAGCAGCGCGGCAAGAACAAGCAATGGGTGAAGGCGGCCGCCGAGTGCATGCACGTGCCTTTCTTTCTCGACGACAACACCGGAAAAGTCATGGTCGACCCGCGAGGCGCCGACCTTGATCTGCACCGTGACTTCCAACAGGAGTTCTGCGACTCTTTCTTCACCACCAGAGAAGAGGTTCCGCCCAACGTGCGCATGCTTCTCTCCCGCCACGGCATCAACACCACGAACAAAATTAAGGTGGAAGAGTACTGCATCAAGCCCAAGAACTCGCTCTTCATGCTGGGCACACTCGACGAAAACCCTGGGCTCGAACTTGCCCCTCAACCCATTCACGATGCAGAAACCGTGATGTCGTTTAGCGATACACTTTCTTTTTCCATGGCAGGCACGTCGCTCTCGCTCAAGATCGGCAGTGGAAGCGGCTTCAGCGGCAGTACCTCGGCGTTACGGCTTGGAACAGAAGACTTAGCTTCGTTCGCATCATCTTCCAGCCCGTCGCCGGCGGTGGTTCGGCTTCCCCCGGCTTCCGGGCCAACCAAAACCGCCGACATGACCCAACAACAGAAAGTCTCCGCCGCGCTCCTCAAAGCCGGCATCTTGAATCCGGCAGCCTGGGCTGCCGCCGGGGTTCCCTCCGCCGCCAGCGCAAGCCCCGACCCAAACGCCCCGCTCAACAATTTTGACCAGCGTCCACCCGTGGTGCTCATGAAAGGTAAGAACAACCCAACTTTTCTCATCTCATGGCGCAGCCAGCGCGATCTTGCCAGTTCGCTCGGCTGGAAGTGCACAGCCATGATCTGGGGAGGTCCCGCTCTGGCCCTGCTCGGCCTCTACGGCCTGCTCGCCCTCACCCATCTGCTCTAGAAACCGCCTGGATGCAGTGGACATTCCCCGTCCCCCGCCGTTGACTTGATCCTGTCCCGACCCTTGCTCGCGCCGCCGGCGCCTCGCCTTCTCGCCGGTTTTTTGCAATTACTCCCGTAATCTTGCTCGGCAAGACGATGCCCGGCACACTGCCGCCGAGGCTGAATGTATGAAGTCACTGCTGCTTTACGCTGGTATCTTTCTTTTTCTTGGGCTGGTTGCCTGTACGTCCAGTCCTAAGTTCAATCAAGACGATATAGCGAAGACTGAGGCGGATATCAGAACTGACTTTGAACAGCGAGGCTTCACCGTTGAACAGGTCAGCCTGATCAAAGAATCGGACAGGCGATTGTCCGGCTTCGTCAAGTTCAGAAAGTCCTCTGGGCTGTTCAGCAAAGCTCAACTGATGAAGAATTGCACTGCCACCATGGACGTGGATTCCGCACAGCACATCTGGGAGTGTAAATAGCTGGGGAGCGGAGCCACCCCCATGCTTCGCTGCGAACCCTCTAGTACAATGCTTCCGTGAGCGACGCCGTCCGCATCGGAATCCTTGGTGACTTCAATCCTGAGTTTCGTTCCCATCACGCCACCACCGACTCCCTCCAAGACGCCGCCCGCAAAATGGGTTTGCCAGTCCACGCCGAATGGATCCCCACTCCGTCTCTAAACAGCTCCAGCGCGGAAACAATTCTCGAAGACTTCGACGCCCTGTGGGGCGCTCCCGGGAGTCCCTACAAGAGCTTCGACGGCATGCTCAAGGGAATTGAGTTCGCCCGGCGCCGCGACTGGCCCTATCTCGGCACCTGCGGAGGCTTTCAGTACGCCTTCATCGAGTTCGCCCGCAATGTCCTCGGCATTGCCGACGCCGACTCCGCTGAGAACAACTCCGGATCAAAAAACATCGTGATCTATCCCGTGGCCTGCGCCGTGCCCGATGGCAAAGGCAACGCTCCCAGACTCTCCGGCATGGTGCCCGAGATCCGCCTTCGCCCGGGCTCCTACCTGCAGTCCTTCTACGGAAAAGACAAAGAAGTCGTGAGCGAGGAATTCTTCTGCAACTTCGAAGTCAACCCCGAATACGAGTGGTGCGCCATGGAGGCCGGCTTCCCCGTGGTAGCCCGCGGCATGCAAGGTGAGATTCGCGCCGTTGAATCCCCCAGCCACCGTTTCTTCATCGCCACTTTGTTCCAGCCCCAACTGTCTTCCACTGAAAAAAGTCCCCACCCCCTGATCCTCGCCTTCGTCCAGGCCGCGGCTCACTGGTCCGAGAAAAAACTCGACGACGCCGTCCTCGAGTAATCGGGGCGGACACTCCTGTCCGCCGCTCCCGGTGTTTGATTCTTTGATTTTCGGGGGATAGCCTTTACCAGGGCATGGTCAAACTCTACTAAAGTTTGCCATCCCTCCGCCGATCCTGCTGATTCTCGCGGTAAACCCAACCGGCAGCAGTCCAACCTGCCAAACCAACGAAGCCGCCCAGCCGGCCGGCCAGAAACCTCAGCCGCCGCAGCAAAAGTCCATTCTTTTACACTCGGGCACGGTCACGCTGAGGAGCACGGGCGACGCCGATCATGACGGCGCGACAGCCCATAGCCTCAACTAACCTTAACCTCTGGCAGGGATCGACTGGGACCAAGAAAATGATCTGCACTTCAGAGCGCCAATAAACTTGTATCGCTCGATTACGCCGCCTTCACGAACCGCAGCGATGCCGAATTCATGCAATAGCGCAACCCCGTAGGCCGCGGACCGTCATCAAAGACGTGCCCCAGGTGCGCCTCGCATTCCGTACACGAAACCGCGGTACGAATCATGCCATCGCTGTGGTCCGATATTTCCCGCACGTTTTCTTTCGCCAGAGGTTCCCAGAAGCTCGGCCAGCCGGTTCCCGAATCAAACTTCGTCGCCGAACTGAATAGTGCGTTATCGCAGCAGATACAACGGTAAATCCCCGCATCATGCAGATTCCAAAACTTCCCGCTGTAGGCAAACTCCGTATCCGCATGCCGCGTGATCTCAAACACTCCTCGAGGCAACTGCTTCCTCCATTCGTCTTCGGTCTTTACGACCTTTGCAATCTTCACCTTCGCCAGCCGTTGGCCGGCATCGGAGAATTGCACAATCGTCACCTCTCCCGGCTCGATTTTCGGCATCGCGGCGGCCATCACGCGCGGGTTGTGCCATCGCCATAGCAGCGCTCCCCCAATTGCCGCCGCACCGCCCATCAGGAACATTCGCCGTCTCGTATCGATTTCGCCTTTGCCATTCGTCTCAAACATAATTCTCTCCAAGCTACCCCTTCCCATCGACCCTCAACGAACTGCCATCCGGAGTGAGACGGGTTTTATCTCGCGCCTTACTTCGCCGCGTACAGCTCGGGAAACTCCTTCCTCAAGTTCGCCACCTTCGGCGCATCGTTAAACACAATATAAGGATCGTTCGGATGCGTCGCCGCATAGTTCTGGTGGTAGCCCTCCGCCGGATAAAACGCCTGCAGCGCCACCACCTGCGTCACAATCGCGCGCGGATAAACTCCCGCGTGATCGAGCTGCGCTATGTAAGCGTCGGC
>Ga0181525_10001897_pt1 | contig 17587 bp, 11 predicted proteins | sample PEATcosm2014_Bin_48_FD_121100 | JGI IMG/M metagenome (GOLD analysis project Ga0181525, IMG submission 121100) | Peatland microbial communities from MTU Mesocosm Facility, Houghton, MI, USA - PEATcosm2014_Bin06_10_metaG | ecosystem: Environmental > Terrestrial > Soil > Wetlands > Peat | place...
ACCGGAAGCCCAGGTTTCCCAGAAGGGCGAAATCGCCCTGCGCGGCGGCATCCTGGACGTTTTTCCGCCCGTCAATCCTTGGCCGGTGCGGTTGGAGTTTTTCGGCGACGAGCTGGAATCGCTGCGCGAGTTCGATCCGCTCACGCAGATGTCCCGCGACGAAATTTCAAACATCATTTTGCCGCCCGCCGGTGAACTGGGAATTTTGCGGCAAATGCAGCAGGCAAAAACAACCGGCAATGAAACGGCGCTTGCCACGCTTCTCGATTACCTGCCGGGCAAAACAATTTTCCTGCTTTGCGGGCCGGAACAAATTTCAGCCGCAGCCGAAAATTACGCGCAGGAAGTTCCCGCGAACGATCCGTTCTTCATTTCCTGGCCGGACTTCCTGGCGGAATTGAACCGGCGAGGTCTTTCGTCGGTCGAAATTTCCGCAGACAGGGAGACTGACGAGTCTCACCGCCAATCCCAAATCGAGAACATCAAATTTGATTCGCTCGACGCCTTTCGGCCACTGGCCGAGCGGGCGCCGGAACCGCAGATTGCCGGGATGCAGCGCCGTGATTTTTTTAACCAGTTGCATCGCTGGCTCCGGCAAAATTATTCCGTTCATGTTTTCTGCAACAACGACGGCGAACGACGGCGGTTTGAGGAAATCTGGCGGGAAATGGGTTTTGACAATTCAAAGTCCAAAGTCCCAGGCCCAAATTCAACCGATGGCGCACCGCCTTGGGCCTTGGAGCCTGGGCTTTGGGTTCATCTCGGCTCGCTCGCTCGCGGCTTTCTGTGCGACGAGGCGAAGCTGGTTGTCGTCACCGACGCGGAGATTTTTGGCCGTTACAAAATCCAGCGGCCCCGCCGCCAGAAATCTTTGCATGCGCTCGCGACTCGTTCGGCGCTGGACATTGATTTCACGGACTTGGAAGAAGGCGATCTCGTTGTTCATCTGCAGCATGGCATCGGAAAATTTCTCGGCCTGAAGAATTTGCCGGCGACTTCCGTCTCAACGCTGCAACGTTTCACCTCCGCGGCGAACCCCGTTACCGAATGTCTCGTCATCGAATACGCGCCGGGAGATCCCTCGAACGAACCGCCCAAGCTTTACGTTCCCGTCAGCGAGGCACATCTCGTCGGCAAATACGTCGGCGCCGGCAAGGTGAATCCTCCGCTCAACACACTCGGCGGCACGCGCTGGGCCAGGGCAAAGGAGCAGACCGAACGCGCCGTGCGCGACATCGCCTCCGAGATGCTCCGCATCCAGGCCGTGCGCGAGACGCAAGTCGGACATGCGTTCAAGCCTGACACTCAATGGCAGCGCGAATTTGAAGACGCCTTCATCTACGAGGAGACGCCCGACCAAATTACCGCGATCGCCGAGACGAAATCCGATCTGGAACGCGCCAAGCCCATGGACCGCCTGATATGCGGCGACGTCGGCTTTGGCAAAACAGAGGTCGCCATCCGCGCGGCGTTCAAGACCGTGATGGATGGAAAACAGGTTGCCATCCTCGTGCCCACAACCGTTTTGGCCCAGCAGCATTTCAACAACTTCCGCGAACGCATGGCCGACTATCCCGTCCGCATCGAATTGCTTTCGCGCTATCGCACGCGGCGCGAGCAGGACCTGGTGGTGAAAAATCTGGCGGGCGGCGCGGTGGACATCGTCATCGGCACGCACCGCATCGTGCAGGACGACATCGCGTTCAAAGACCTCGGCCTCGTGGTGATCGACGAGGAGCAGCGCTTCGGCGTGCTGCACAAGGAAAAGTTCAAGCGCCTGCGCACGATGGTGGACGTGCTCACGCTGAGCGCCACGCCCATTCCCCGCACGCTTTACCTCGCGCTCACCGGCGCGCGCGACATGAGCACGATTCAAACGCCCCCGCACGACCGCCTGCCGGTCGAGACAATTGCCACGCAATACGACGAGCGCCTCATCCGCGACGCCATCCAGCGCGAACTCGCCCGCGGCGGACAGGTCTTCTTCCTGCACAACCGCGTGACCACCATCGAGACCATGCGCTCCAAGCTGCAATCCCTCGTGCCGCACGCGCGGATTGTCGTGGGCCACGGCCAGATGAACTCCGACGACCTCGAGGAAGTCATGACCACCTTCGTCAACGGCGGGGCCGACGTCCTTCTTTCCACGACCATCATCGAGAGCGGCCTCGATATTCCCAACGCGAACACCATCATCATCGACCGCGCCGACCGCTTCGGCCTTAGCGACCTCTACCAGCTGCGCGGACGCGTCGGGCGCTACAAGCACCAGGCCTACGCGTATCTGCTGCTGCCGCGCCACGCCAGCCTGCTCACCGACGTCCGCAAACGCATCAGCGCCATGAAGCAATACTCCACGCTCGGCAGCGGTTTCAAGATCGCCATGCGCGACCTGGAGATTCGCGGCGCGGGCAACCTGCTCGGCTCCGAACAAAGCGGCCACATCACCGCCGTCGGATTCGAGCTTTACTGCCAGCTCCTCAAGCAAAGTGTCTCATCGCTGAAAGGCGAGAAGGTCAAACCGCGCGTTGACGTCCACGTCGCGCTGGATTTTCTAAACGATTCAGCAGTCAATCGTCAGTCGTCAGCAGCTACTGACCACGAACCACTGACTGCCGACCTGCCCCACAACTACGTCACCGAGCCGCATCATCGCATCGAGATTTACCGCAAGCTCGCTCAGGCCACCGACAAGCCCGCACTGCTTGCCTTGCAGAAGGAATTGCGCGACCGCTTCGGCCCCCTGCCGCCGCCGGTGGACTTGCTGCTGGCCGTGGGCGAACTCAAGATTCTCGCCAGCGAAAAGGCCGTGACCAGCATCGAAGTCGAGGAGGACAAATTAAAGATCACGCGCCACAACGATTTCATCACGCTTGGCGGCAAGTTCCCGCGCCTTACGAAAAAGGATGCCAAGGGGCGGCTCAAGGAAATCAAACGTCTGCTGCTCGCCATCTGACCCGGCCACGGCAGCAACGCCCTCCGCACCCGCAGTCTCGCAATTCAGACGCAGCGCAACCACATCCCCAATTGCAGCAACCGCCCCTGCCCGGCCAGCAACGGCATTGGCCGAAGGCGCAACGCACTTGCCACGCGCTGCCATTTGTGGACAATCCCCGCCCCCAAAAGCGAAACCCCAGAAATTGGCCTTCACAACCTGTCCACTGCCCTCCGACAGCCTGCCAAGGCAAAGTATAAGACCAAAAGTGCATGCTTCTGTCCGCCAAGCCCGTTGCTGGACGTTCCAAGGCCGTTGCTACCCTCGCCAAGGCCGTTGCTCCGCCCGCCAAGGCCGTTGCTTCGCTCGCCAAGGCCGTTGCTTCGCCCGCCAAGGCCGTTGCTGCACGCGCCAAGGCCGTTGCTTCACTCGCCAAGGCCGTTGCTTCGCCCGCCAAGGTCGTTGCTTCGCCCGCCAAGGTCGTTGCTTCACTCGCCAAGGCCGTTGCTACCGTCGCCAAGGCCGTTGGTGAGGATTCCAAGCTGGTTGTCCTCGTTTTAGAGCCGTTTCAATAGAATTGTGGCCGACAAGCCGGATTGAATTGATCGGCTGGCGCGCCAGCGTCTTGGACTGCGGCAGCCCCCTGCCGCTTTTGCATCGCCAGTCCTGCCGGGAGAAAAGCGGCAGATGGCTGCCGCAGTCCAAAACCTCGCGGAACTTTTCAGGCGCGCTGGCAAATCACGGCTGCAAGTTCATTGAAACCGCCATGGAGCGCGTAGGTGCCGGTTACGGACTCAATATGAAGCCTGCGGAGAACGGAGTTGGCCTCAATTGAAGCGTTTCGCCGGTTCAAAAGTCCGGGATGGCGGTCAATCCGTGCGACGGTCAGGCCGATCCGTAGCCGGCAATCTTCATCCACACCGTTTTCAAATACGCCGGCTCGGCGCGGTTGACGGGGAAGTCCGGCGGTTGCGGGACGTAATGCCGCTGCAGAATCTTCCGGCCGGCCGCCTGGATGGCCGATTCCACGGTGGCAAGAAATTCTTCCGGCGGCCAGTCTGCGGCGTTGGTGGAGGCCAGCAGCACGCCGCCCGGTTCGAGCACGCGGAGCGCGACGGTGACCAGCCGGGTGTAATCCCGTTTGACGCTGAAGGTGCCGTGTTCCTTGGATTGTGAAAATGTGGGCGGGTCCAGCACCACGGTGCGGAACCGGAGGCTTTTTTTGGCGAACCGGCGCATCCAGTCCATGGCATCGCCGTAAATGAACTGGTGGTTCGAGGGATCGAGGCCGTTGAGCGTGAAGTTGCGCTTGCCCCAGTCGAGATATTTTTTCGAGAGGTCGATGCTTATGGTCGCCACCCCGGCCCTGGCCGCCGCCAGCGAGAAGCCGCAGGTGTAGGAGAAGCAGTTTAGAAGCTGGAAGCTGGAAGCTGGAAGCTGGGCCAAAGAGAAGTCGGCGGCGATGTGGATCGTGGGCGTGAGCAGGCGGCGGCGGTTGTCGCGCTGGTCGAGAAAGAGGCCGACGGAGTAGCCTTCGCAGAAACTCATCTCGTAGCGGATGCCGTTCTCCCGGATCTCGAAGCGTTCGGGCGCGGCGGTGCCTGAGACAAGCTGTGGGGACGCCTCGGCGGTGGTGGAACGGCGGACCTGGCGGGAGAGGATTTTGTGATAAACGCCGCGTGCGTTGAAAATTTTGGCGAGCCGCGACAATTCCTCCTGCTGCGTGGCGCTCAAAATGGATTCGGACTGGGAGAGCAGGTAGTCGCCGAGCTTTTCAACGTACCAGCCCGGCCAGCCGTCGCCCGCGCCGTGTATCAGGCGGCAGGCGTCCGTCGCGTCCGGCTCGATGATGGCGGTGCGCAGGCCGAGGCGCGGGTCGGCGTGGAAATTGGCGGGCGCGCAAAACCTCACCGGCTCGCCGCCAAGGGGATGGGCGAAGGAAATTTCCGCCGCGTGCAGGAAGACGCGCGTGGATGCGGTGCCGCCATACAGGGTGTCGCCAAGAATCGGAAAGCCGCTCTCGGCCGCGTGGACGCGGATCTGGTGCGTGCGTCCGGTGAGCGGGTAAGCTTCCACGGTTCGGAGTCCCGGCATTGGCCCCGCCAGGCCATCTGAAGGCTGCACTGCAAACCTGGTCTCGGCGGGTTCGCCGCCGGGGCCGCTGGCGTATTTCTCACCTGCGCGGGCGAGCGAAGATTTCACGGTGAATTCCTTTTCCGGCACGGCGCGGTCGGTGAGCAGCAGGTATTTTTTGTGAACGCGGCGGTCGGTGAACTGTTCCGTGAGGGATTTGTTGGCGAGTGGCGTTTTGCCGAAGACCAGGAGGCCGCTGGTTTCCTTGTCGAGCCTGTGAACGATGGCGAGCGTGGCCCAGCGCGGTTCGCGATGTTTCAACCAGTCGTAAATGCCTTCGCCGGCGTAGGGCGAAGGGGCGTGGGTGTTCCAGCCGGCGGGCTTGCCTGCCACCAGCAGATGTTCGTCCTCAAAAATCACGCACGGAACCATGCGCCATGAAAGCATGTTCGGGCGCAGGATTGAAGTTTGGAATTTTGGCGTGTGAAAAGACTCGCGGACGCGCGCGGCGCAATTCATTTTATTGCCGTGCATCTGGCCCAACTGCGACTCCGCGACTTCCGCAACTACGCGCGGTTGGACGCGGATTTTACGCCGGGCTTCCACGTGCTGCTGGGCGACAACGCGCAGGGCAAGACGAACATCCTCGAGGCCGTTTACCTGATGGCGACGCTGAGGTCGTTCCGGGGCGTTGGCGGCGCGCAGATGATCCGGCACGGCGCGAAAGGCTATTTTGTCGGCGGCAACGTGGTGGGCCGTGGCGATCACGAGATCAAGATGTATTGGGCGCTGCGCGAGCGGAAGCTGTCGCTCGACGGCCAGGCGGTGAAAAAGCTTGGCGACTATTTTGGCGCGCTGCGCACGGTGGTTTTTTGCACGGAAGACTTGCAGCTGGTCAAAGGCACGGCACGCGCGCGGCGGCGGTTCATGGATTTGCTTCTGGCACAGACGCAGCCGGGTTATCTGCCGCTGCTGCAGCGTTACATGCACACCGTCCGCGCCCGCAACGCGCTGCTCAAACAGTCGCGCCAGGGCGGCACCGACGAGGGGGCGCTGGAAAGCTTCTCCGCCGAACTGGTAAGGTTCGGCAACGAGATCATCCGCGCCCGGCGCGAACTGGCGCCGAAATTTTCACCGCTCGCGAGGCTGGCATATCGCCGTATTTCCAATGACGCGGAGGAATTGCGCATCGAATACCAGCCGAGCGTGAGAAACGATTTCGCCGTGGAGCTTGCGCAATCGCGCGCCCGTGAAAAAAATTTCCGCGCCACGCTCGTCGGACCGCATCGCGACGACCTGCAATTGCTGCTGAACGAGAAATCCGCCGCGCAGTTCGGCAGCGAAGGCCAGAAGCGCACGCTGGCAATCGCACTGAAAATGGCCCAGGCGGAATACCTGGCCGGCATCCACGGTTCGCCCCCGATTCTGCTGATTGACGACGTGATGGGCGAGCTGGACGTGAAGCGCCGGAGTGGATTCCTGCCGTTGCTCGAACATGCCCGCAAAGCCTGCGGCCAGGTTTTCATGACCGCAACCGAAGAGAACTGGCCCAGCGAACTTGGAAAAGACCTGCAACGGTGGCAGGTGCAGGCCGGAACTCTAAAAAGATTTTAATCCTTCCGGCAACAAGGCTCAAATTTTGTTTGCGAGACGCCATCATCCGAGTATTTTATCGCAATCACCCGATTTTTAATTTTGCTAATTGCATTTACGGCAGAGACCTTTTTATGAAAACGAATAACCATTCACGACCGGCGGCATTCACCTTGATTGAACTTCTGGTAGTCATCGCCATCATCGCCATTCTGGCAGCCATGTTGTTGCCTGCTTTGGCGGCGGCCAAGTCCAAAGCCCGACAAATTAGTTGCATGAACCAACTGAAACAAATGGGCTTGGCCATGGTTAACTATATAGGCGACAGCAATGATAATATGCCGTCAGTAGCCGGCAACGGCGCAGGTTTTAATACCACAGACTGGATCTACTGGCGCAACGATGGTGGCACAAGCACACTGAACCCCAATGGTCCGAAGGATTTAATTCAGAACAGTCTAATTTTGCAGTATATGGGGTCTGCCAGCAGCACCAATATTTTTATTGATCCGGCACGAAACAATGTAATTCCCAATCCTAGGTATGGATACAGTTACTCTTTAAATGGCAGCATGGCGATGGAATATCCCGATGCAGGCGCCACCCCCTACACCAACACCCCATGCAGATATAGCACAATAAATCATCCCTCAAACAAATTCATGTTTGTGGAAGAACCAGCGAGTCTCTCACCTAACGAGTGTCCGGCGCCTGCTATTGCAACTGAAGCTGCAAACGGAGCGCCGGGCGATTTTCTTGACGATGGTCGATGGGAGCCATCACCAGACGACAACCCCTTTAATCACAACTTAATTTCAATCCGCCACCATCCAAGTGGCCCGAATGCCGGCGGCAACGTCGCCTTCGTAGACGGCCATGCCCAACTCACGCCGTGGACAGAGGGAACTAATGATGTCTACGTTACGGCAAAATATTAGAATTGATCCAGTGCTTCTGGGTTCGATGGAAATCCTGCAATCAGGAAGTCTGACAGACTTTCATGCAATGGCGGGTGCGTTTGGCAGCCTCATCTTTCCTGCTTTCCAGTTTTCCTGATTCACTGTTAGTCTTGCCTCATGCGAATTTTGTCTGGCATCCAGCCCAGCGGCGCGCTGCATCTGGGAAATTATTTCGGGATGATGCGCCCCGCCATCGAGCTACAGGAAAAAGGCGAAGCGTTTTACTTCATTGCGGATTATCATTCCATGACATCGCTGTTCGACGCGGATGAGCGTCGCAAAAACACTTTGGATGTGGCGCTGGATTTTCTCGCATGCGGACTTGACCCAAAAAAATCCGTCTTCTTCAAACAGTCCGACGTGGCGGAAGTCACGGAACTTTCCTGGCTGCTCTCGACCCTCACGCCGATGAGCCTTTTGGAGAAAGGCCATTCGTTCAAAGACAAATCCGCAAAAGGGATTCCCGTCAACCACGGCCTGTTCGCCTATCCTGTTTTAATGGCGGCGGATATTTTGATTTACGACTCAAATGTCGTCCCAGTCGGGCGCGACCAGAAACAGCACGTTGAAATGACGCGCGACATTGCCATTAAATTTAACGAGCAATACGGCCAGACGTTTATGATTCCCGAACCGCAAATCCGGGACGAAACCGCGCTCGTGCCGGGAACCGATGGCCAGAAGATGAGCAAGAGCTACGGCAACACAATCGAAATTTTCGGCGATGAAAAAGCCATCCGCAAAAAAATCATGGGGATCACCATGGATTCGCGCACGCCTGCCGAGCCGAAGCCCGACGCGGAAAAGAACATCGCCTTGCAACTTCTAAAACTCGTTGGAACCTCCGACTTCTCAAAAGCCTGGGAAGATCGTTTGCGCGCCGGCGGCCTCGGCTACGGCGATTTAAAGAAAGCGTTGTTCGAGAACTACTGGGATTATTTTGCCGACGCGCGGAAGAAGCGTGCGGAACTCGCGGCTAATTTGGATTATGTCAACGGCGTCCTTGCCGATGGCGCGGCCAAGGCGCATGCGCTGGCGCAAACTGTTTTGAAACGCGCTCGAATAAACTGCGGCTTGGAATGAATCCCTCCGCCGCAAATCAGACTGCGGCAACCCGCTTGCGTCTCCGCATCACCAGCGCCGCCGAATCCATTGTTCGCTCCGGCCATCCGTGGCTGTTTGCAGACAGCATCCACGAGGCGAATCGCGCCGGGCAAACAGGCGAACTCGCCGTCATCTATGACCGCAAAGACAAGTTTCTCGCCGTCGGTTTGTTCGATTCTGACTCGCCCATCCGAGTCCGCATTTTGCATGCGGGCAAGCCGCAAACTATTGATTCCTCTTGGTGGAAGGCTCATCTGGAAAAATCGCTCACTCGACGCGAACAACTTTTTGATGAAACAACCACCGGCTATCGTTTGATCCACGGCGAGAGCGACGGCTGGCCGGGATTGGTTTTGGACAAATACGATTCCACGCTCGTGCTGAAAATTTACACGGCGTCCTGGCTGCCGCGGCTGGAGGGAACCGTTTCGCTGTTCAAAGAAAAAATTCCGAGCGAACGAATTGTTTTGCGCTTGAGTCGAAACATTCAGCCAGTCGCAGAAAAACAATTTCAATTGTACGACGGACAAATGCTTTTCGGTCTGACGCCGGACGCGCCGGTGATTTTTTCCGAAAATGGAATCCGCTTCGAAGCCGACGTTATGCGCGGGCAGAAAACCGGATTTTTTCTCGACCAGCGCGAGAACCGCGCCGAGGTCGAAAAACTGTCGCGCGGAAAAAAAGTTTTGAACGCGTTCAGTTATTCGGGCGGTTTCTCGGTTTATGCTGCGCGCGGCGGCGCAAAATCCGTGACCGATCTCGACATCAGCACGCACGCTTTGGAATCGGCGAAACGGAATTTTACGTTGAACCAAAATTTCCTCGGCGTGGCGGATTGTCAGCACGACACCGTTCAAGCGGACACGTTTGAATGGCTTGCGTCCGATGCAGCGAAATTTGACCTGATCGTGCTCGATCCGCCCTCGCTGGCCAAACGTGCGGCGGAACGCGAAGGCGCAATTAGCGCTTACGAACGGCTGAATTCACTTGGCATCCAAAAACTCGAGAGAGATGGAATACTCGTGGCGGGTTCGTGTTCCGCGCACGTTTCAGCGGCGGAATTCTTTGACGCCGTGCGGCGCGCGGCGGCAAAGTCAGGTAGAAAATTTTCGGAATTGAAAACCGTGCAGCATCCACCGGATCACCCGGCCAATTTCAAGGAAGCGGAATATTTGAAAGTAATTTATTTAAAGTATGCGGCGTGACTTGCGGTTTGCGTTTGACGGTGGAGTTGTAAAAAACTAGCTTCCGCGAGCGAAGAGCAGGAATTTTCCAAATGAGCCAAGACCAGTCCACATCCTCTAACCCTGCGTGCTCCGAGGAATCAATATTCAGGCCGGACAAATTTTGGGCCCGGATTTCGGGATGGAATGCGGGGCATCCTGTGCTAACAATCGTACTGGTTTCTTTTCTCGCGGTCATCGTCAACTGTTATCCGGTAATTTTCTGCGGAAAAAGTTTTGTCTCGCCCGCTTCCACGCGCGACCAGCTCGTATATAATTGGTGGCCCTCGTTGCCGGGGATGCAGAAACTGGCCGCCGGTTCACCGAATCCGTTTCATAACACGCACGGCAGTGACATAGGGACGATAATGTGGTGGGATGTTCCGGCAGGATTTATCGAATCGCGCAGCCTGCTGGATCATGGCGAACTTCCCTTGTGGAACCGTTACAGCCATGCCGGCGATCCGTTCATCGGGCAGGCGGTTTCGATGCTGGGTGATCCGCTGCAATCCGTCGTTATCATCGGCCGCGGCTCAGCGGTGGCCTGGGACATCAAATTTCTGGCAGCGAAATTTATTTTTTGCGTTGGTTTCGGATGGCTCATTTTGCGTCTTTTGCGAAACCGCACGATCTCGCTAGTTTTCACCGTGCTCGCGGCCTATTGCGGGGCCTACTATTACATCAATACTCACCCGTCATTTTTCGTTTTCGCCTATGCGCCTTGGATTCTGCTGGCTGCGATTGGATGGCTTGATTTGCAATCGAAAAAAAATTTCCGCTGGGGACTGGTCTGGCTGCTCGCGAATCTCTCCTGTTTCAATGCCGGCCACGTGGAACTGGCGGTGGTCTTAATCGGCGGCCTGAACTTGGCCGCCGTCGCTCTCGCGTTGACGGGTTGCCGCGACGTCGCCAGTTCCGCCAAGGTGCTTTGCCGCATGGGAATCGCCACGCTGTTTTTTTTCGGGTTGGCCGCGCCAGTATGGATACCGTTTCTGGCGGCGCTTGATGGCTCATATAGTGCTCATATGCAGGTCGAGGTGCGTCAGCTTAACCCAGTGATTTTACCGGGCGCTTTTGATGACCTATTTTACCTTTTGAGCAGACCGAACGACCGCATCGCACTTGCGCCTGGAACCAGTCTGCTGACTCTGGCGGGCTGCTGTTTTTCAATCTGGCGATGGCGGCAACTGAAAGCGGAAATTTTTTTTTGGATCAATAGCACCGCCATCGTGTTGTGGGGCGGCTGCATTTTTGGCTGGGCTCCGTCCTCGTTGCTCGCCGCGATTCCTTTGTTGAATCGCGTCGGCCACATTTACACCGATTTCTCCTATTTACTGGTCATCCATTTGATGATTCAAAGCGCCTATGGATTCACCTGCCTGGCAAAGGCGGAAAATCTCCGTAAGTCGGTGGACGGCTTCGTGTTCGTTGTCGGAATTTTCATAGCAGCATTTTTTTTCTATTCACGTGGCTGTTGGCATCAGCCAATCCCGTGGAATTATTTTTTGTGCGCCGCTGCCGGCGCGGTCGGGGCGCCGCTGCTGTTCGTATATTTGAAAAGCCGCCGCCAGCAAACGCTCGCAATCGGGTGGGTGGGCATCATCATTCTGGGATTCATCCCCAACATCCGCTTCGGACTCTACAGTTTCGGTGATGACACGCTGCTCATGCTGCCGGGGCCGCGCGTGGTTTTGAATCCGCCCAGTCCGGCGGTTGAAAAAATCAAGGCCGACAAATCAGGGCCGTTCCGCGTCGTCGGGTTGCAGCAATGTTTCATCGGTGATTATTCGGCCGTCTACGAACTTGAAGACATCCGCTCCTGCGCGCCGTTGAGCAATGGGGAATTCATCAGCCTCGTGCGAAACTTTCCCGGCATGGAATTGAGCGAAGATTGGAAAATCAAGGTCGTCAAACTTGTCCAAGCGCAGCCGCTCTTGAATTTGCTCAACGTCAAGTATCTGCTCACCTTGCCGGATGTCACCACGCGCGTAAATCTCGATTTCAAAATTACCGACCGCAGCGATTTTGGCGTCGTGGAAAACGAAAAGGTCTGGCCGAGGGCGTTTTTTGCGAACAAAATCACCACCATTGACTCCAACGAACAATTCATCAGGCAGCTTTCTGAAAACGGTCGACAGCCCTTCATCGCAATGACCGGCGCGGAAATTGAAATGCAGCCCGGCGTCCGGCAACTGGAAGCCACAAATTCAGAAATTATTTCTCCCGCAACAAATTATCTACTGTCCGTCAATTCAACCGAGTTCGATGTCCGCGCGCCCGCCGCAGGCGTTGTCTGCCTCACCGAAGGCCAGGCAAAAGATTTCACTGCCACGGCGAACGGCGAATCAAAGGAAGTTTTGACCGTCAACCGCGCGTTCAAGGGCATTTATCTGGACAAGCCTGGAAATTATCATGTCAAATTCACCTACCGTCCACGACACTGGCGGCTGGCCTGCGCGCTTTTTTGGATTTCAACCGGCATCATCCTTGCTCTGACGGCGGCTGAATTCTTTCTTACCCGAGTCCGGAAAATTGAAATGCCCGAACGCCAGACAACCGCATGACACATCCAGTAAACGAAAAGCATCCGGTTAAGGCCTGCCTAGTCTGCAACGGGTCGAAGTTGTATTATCTATTTTCCATTTCCGCCCACCGGATTGTGCGTTGCGACGATTGCGGGCTGCTGTTCATCAATCCACAGCCGTCCGACGACGAACTGGCGCGCATCTACGGCGCGGATTATTTTCTGGGCCGCGACACTGAAGCCGACCGCAAGGCTGTCAGTGAAATCAAACACGCCACGGCGCGGCTTTATCTTTCGGAAATTCGCCGCTACTGCGGTCTAAAAAATGGCCGACTGCTGGAAGTCGGGTGCGGGGACGGAGATTTTCTTGTCTCTGCCGAAGCTGAAGGATGGTTTGTCACCGGAGTCGAATATTCTACCGCCGCCTGTGAAAAAGCGCAGCAACACCTGAACAGTGGCGAAGTTTTTTGCGGGGAACTTCAATCTGCCCGCTTTGGGGCGCAGCAGTTTGACCTTTGCGTGGTTTCCGATGTCATTGAACACGTCCGTTCTCCTCACGATTTTCTCAAGGAGATCCATCGCGTGCTCAAACCCGGCGGCGCGCTTTTCATCGCCACCCCGTCAACTGATTCGTGGTCCGCCCGGCTGATGCGGCAAAAATGGATGGAATTCAAGATTGAACACCTGACTTATTTCGACCGGCACACGCTCCAAACCGCGCTCTTCAAATCGGGCTTTCAGGGAGTCATCGTCAAACCTGGCTGGAAAATCCTCAGCTTCAACTATGTGAAGATGCACTTTGACCGTTTTCCAGTTGCTTTGATGACGCCGGTCTTTAGTTTACTCTCCCGCATCTTGCCAAAAAAATTACAACTCCGGCATCAGAGGATCGCCGCCAGCGGGATCATGGTATTCTCTCGAAAATCAGAGGCGCGACCGCAGCAGATGCTTTCCGTGATTCTTCCGGCGTATAACGAGGTGGAAACTTTTGGTGTTTTGATGGAAACCCTCCTGCGAAAACAAATCCCCGGCATCCAGACGGAAATCATCGTGGTGGAAAGCGGCTCGACGGACGGCACCCGCGAACTTGCCCTGAAATACAAAAATCATCCGGGAGTAAAACTCTTTCTCGAAGATCAGCCGCGCGGAAAAGGTCACGCCGTGCGGACCGGCTTAAAAGCGGCATCCGGAGACTATGTGTTGATCCAGGATGCAGACCTCGAATACGACCTCGAAGATTACGACGCCCTGCTCGAACCGCTCATAGCGGGACGCAGTGCGTTCGTGCTCGGCTCACGGCACGGCGGACGCAACGTCTGGAAAATGCGGCGTTTCACCGGGCAACATGGCTTGAGCCTGCTGGTCAATCTTGGTCACTGGTTCTTCACAACACTCATCAACGTGATGTTCTTGCAGCGGCTACGCGATCCATTCACCATGTTCAAGGTCTTTCGCCGCGACTGCCTTTACGGGCTGGAATTTGAATGCAACCGTTTTGATTTTGATTTTGAACTGCTCATCAAACTCATCCGCAAGGGATATCGCCCGATAGAACTGCCTGTGAACTATCGTTCGCGCTCATTCAAGGAAGGCAAAAAAGTGAGGATGTTCCGCGATCCCCTGACATGGTTGAAAGCCCTGGCATGGTTGCGGTTTGTGAAGATTGATCCGATAAAAGTTGTCGGCCAAACGCACGATGCCAATCATGCGACAGATGAATTTATCACCACTCAAACCGACAACCATAAGTCATGAGTGCCCCCTTCAACACGGTAGATGGTAGCTATTACCAGCATACTGGAAGCATGGGGTTCGCCCGCCGTATTTCAACAATTGCCCGGCGGCGCGTGCATGAACTCTTCATGCAAAAATTACAGCCCAAGCCTAAAGATCTCATTCTGGACATCGGAACCAGTGATGACACGGGCATCGAAGCAAATATGCTCGAACAACTTTACCCGCACCGGGAAGTACTGACCTGTGCCAGCCTGAGCGATGGTAAATTGATTCTCGCCGCCTACCCCGGCGTGCGCCATGTCCGGATTGCGGCTGGCGAACCGCTTCCATTTGATGACAACGCCTTCGACATTGTTTATTGCAATGCCGTGCTTGAACACGCCGGCTCGCGGATGCACCAAAACAAATTCATCGCCGAAATGTGCCGCGTCGCACCCCGCCGTTTCCTTGCGGTGCCCAATAGCAGCTTTCCCATTGAAACCCACACTTGCCTGCCATTGATTCACTATCTGCCAAAAACCTGGTTCCGCTGGTTGCTTCGCAAAACTCGTTACGATTTCTGGTCCCACGAGGAAAACTTGAATTACATTTCAGCCCCGGAATTACTGGCGATGTGGCCAGCCGGCCGGCAGCCTGCGATTGTTCGCGCCGGCATCGGCCTTGGATTTTGGAAATCTAATCTTGTCGTTTATCAAACCTGAATCGAAGCCGATTGCTAGACAATTTTCAACTTCGGCAAATCCTGCGAATCCACCAGGCCGACCGGCTCCTGCTTCGCGTTCACCACGATCAAGTCGTCAATGTTCCGCTCGTTGAATATTTTCAACGCCTCGACCGCCAGCGCGTTTTCATAGATGCAAATCGGCTTGGGCGTCATCACTTTTTTTAGCGCCTGGTAAAGCAGATTGTCACCGCCAGCCATATGACGCCGGAAATCGCCGTCGGTGAAAACTCCAACAAGTTTTCCACGCGCATTCACAACGCTCAAACTGCCAGACTTGGCACGCGTCATTACGAGCAGCGCTTCCTTGACGGAAAGATTTTCATCCGCAATCGCGTTGCGATTTCCCGTGCGCATGATGTCGCCGACGCGCAACAGCATCGCGCGGCCGATCGCGCCGCTCGGATGAAACTTTGCAAAATCCTTCTGCTTGAAGCCGCGCGCCTGCAACACCGCCATCGCAAGTGCGTCGCCCATGACGAGCATCGCGGTCGTGCTGCTCGTCGGCGCGAGGTTGAACGGGCACGCTTCCTTCGGCACCTTGACGTTCAGCGAAATGTCGCTGTGCTTGGCGAGCGACGATTTCAAATTGCCGGTGAAAGAAATGATTTTGACGGAAAAACGTTTGAGCGCGGGCAGCAGATTCAGCAGTTCCTCCGATTCGCCGGAATAGCTCAATGCGAGAATGATGTCGCCGTCATTGACGATTCCCACGTCGCCGTGCAGCGCATCCACGCTGCTCAATACCACGCTCGTTGAGCCGGTGCTGGTCAGTGTCGCGGCGATTTTTTGCCCGACGTTGCCGGATTTGCCGATGCCGACGATGATAATTTTTCCGTGACGCTTGACCGCCTCGACAATTGCTTCAACCACGCGATCAAAAGATTTGTCGAGCTGCGAGCGCACTTTTTTGAGCGCGGCCAGTTCGATGTCGAACACTTCGCGGGCTTTGGCGAGATGATTCACAACTTCAAGATGCAGGTAATTTCAGTTCGTTTCAACCAAGAAGCAAAACTGTTCGCGCAGCTTCTGTCTTACCTGCTGGCTGTGAATTGCTGCGTGAGGCGGTCGAGGCGTTTGTTGTCGGCGCGGATGCGCGCAGAAAGGGTTTTGACCGTGGATTGCAGGAACGGCGCGGCGAGGTCGGGAGCTTCGCGCATAAGACGTTGAAACGAGAACGTCGAAAGTTTCAGCGCGGTGCTGTCCTTGTTGGCAACCACGTCCGCCGAACGCGGCCCGTTGTCGAACAGCGCCATGTCGCCGAAAAATCGCCCGGCCCAAACGTCGCGAGAATCGTTTCCTTGGAATCGGTCATTATCCGCGCACGCAACTCGCCGTCTATGATGAGATACATCGCATCGCCGGGATCGCCTTGCTTCACAACCACCTTCCATTGCGGCACGCGTTCCATTTCCATGAACTGCGCCAGATGCGCGAGTTGCGCGTCATTCAACACGGCCAGGATTTTTATGCGACGGAGCGATCCCGGCTTTATTCCTGCGGATGAAACGGCAGTGGCAAATTCCGTCGCCGATGCCGGCTCAAGAAAAACTTTCAGTTTTACAAGTTCGGGAATTTCCGCCGCGCGCAGCCAGCTTCCGGTGCTGCCGGTGAAGACCCACGTCTCCGCCAGCACGCGACCGTCCTTGATCCACTCAACAAGCGTCGGCAATTCCACCGGCCCGTAGGCGGCAAGGTCAACTCCCCAGATGAAAAACTCATTGGCGGTCGCTGATTCTGACATAACTCCTGGCGCTGAAACTATTCCGTGTTTGGATAAGAGCCAAGCACCTTTACAAAATTACAATGCTTGCCGAGAATCTGGATTGCGCTTGCAACCTTCTTGTCCTGCGCGTGGCCGTCGCAATCAATGAAGAAGAAATATTCCCACGCCTTGCGCTTGCTCGGTCGCGATTCAATCTTCGTCAAATTGATTTTGAATTTGCGGAACGCGGCGATGGCTTCGTGCAACGCGCCGACTTTGTCGGAAACGCTGACCATCAAGCTCGTGCGGTCATCGCCCGTCGGCGGACTGCATGTGCGGCCCAGCACGAGAAAACGCGTCACGTTTGTGGCGTTGTCTTGAATGTCATGCTCTAAAATTGGGAGTTTGTATTTTTCAGCAGCAAGTTCTGAAGTAATTGCACCTGAATAAAACGTTTCCATTCTTGTTTTTTGGTTGCGCCGCGCATTTTTTTTGCGAGCGACTGAGAATGCCTGTTGAGATGTCAATTGAGCTGACATCGCGTTGGAAGGAGTTTCTATAATTTCTCCATTGGGGAAATTATTTTGCAGCCAATTTCTGCATTGTCCCATAGCTTGAGGATGGGCATAAATCCATTTTATTTTTTCCTGTGGAAAGCGACTTACGAAACAATGTGAAATCGGCAAAACAATCTGCGAAACGATTTTCAGGTCGCTGTCCACGAACATGTCGAGCGTGTGCGTGACGACGCCTTCCGTGGAATTTTCCACGGGCACGACGCCGTAATCCGCGCGGTTCTTGGCGACCTCGGTGAAAACGTCCGCGATGGTTTTTTGCGACGCGTAGCGCAGGCTCGAACCGAACCGCCTGATCGCAGCCTGATGCGTGAACGTCGCCTCCGGCCCGAGATACGCGATGGTCATGGTCTTTTCGAGCGCGAGCGCGCTGGACATGATTTCGCGGTAGATCGCGCGCAACTGCTCGTCGGTCATCGGCCCGGCGTTGGATTCGCA
>Ga0181525_10001898_pt1 | contig 17583 bp, 14 predicted proteins | sample PEATcosm2014_Bin_48_FD_121100 | JGI IMG/M metagenome (GOLD analysis project Ga0181525, IMG submission 121100) | Peatland microbial communities from MTU Mesocosm Facility, Houghton, MI, USA - PEATcosm2014_Bin06_10_metaG | ecosystem: Environmental > Terrestrial > Soil > Wetlands > Peat | place...
CGTGACCTGGTAGCCCTTCATGATTCAGCTCCCCGAGAACGGTTGGGAACGCACCAGCGACACCGTGCCTATGCCCAGCAGCGTCATGGCAACGCTGCCCAGCACGTGGGCCAGGATGGTCGACAGCGCCCAGCCCAGGCGCCCTTCCATCAGCTGCGCGACGACTTCGGCCGAGAAGGTCGAGAAGGTCGTCAAGCCGCCCAGGAAGCCGGTGATCGTCAGCAGCCGCCATTCGGGCGGCAGCGCCGGGTTGCCGGCAAAGTAGGCCACCGCCACGCCGATGAGGTAACCGCCGACCAGGTTGGCCATGAGGGTCCCGGGCGGCAGGGCGGGGAACAGGGTATTGAGCTGCACGCCCAGGAACCAGCGCAGCAGCGCTCCGAGGGCCGCGCCCACGCTGATGACTGCAATCGAGAGATACACCCGTCTGTCCTTTCAGGTTGATTCCCGGAACAGACGCGATGCACGCTACGCGTCCGCCGGTGGGACTGTCGTAGGCATCATCAGCCGCGGATCGCGGCGCCACGGCGAACGGCGCCCGCGCGACGAGCGGCGGTCGAAGGAGACATGCCCTCTCCCGGCGGAAATCTAGCATTGGCGCGCAGCCGCCGTCCAGCGCGGCTGCGGCCGCTCACGCGCCGGGCGCGCCGTCGAGCAGCGCGCGCATCTCCTCGTGCAAGGGTCCCGTGCTGGCGATCAGCGACAGCTCGCGCAACGGGTCGCCGCCCTGCCAGCCGCTCACCCGGCCTCCCGCGCCCTCGACCACCGGAAGTACCGCGGCGATGTCCCAGTACGACAGTTGCGGATCGAGCATGGCGTCGGCGCCGCCCGTGGCCAGCGAGAAATAGCCGAAGCAATCGCCCCAGGTGCGCGCCAGCGCCGCCCGCTCGGTGACCCGGGCGGTCGCGGCGACGCCGCCCTGCTCGCGCGAACCGGGGGGCGTGCTGGTCAGCACCGTGGCCTGTGCCAGCGGGCGCGGCGCCCGCACCCGCGCCGCGCGCTGGCTGCCGTCGCGCCGGTACAGGGTGGTGCCGCCGCGGTGGCCGATCAGCGCGACGCCGGCCGCCGCGTGGGCGATGCAGCCCAGGACCGGGCGATAGCCGTGCGGCGTTTCGCGTTCCAGCGCGATCAGCGTGCCGAACAGGAAGCAGTTGTGGATGAAGGCACGCGTGCCGTCGATGGGGTCGAGTATCCAGCGGTAGCCGGCGCCGGCCTGCTCGCCGAATTCCTCGCCGTAGATGCCATGGCCCGGGTAGCGCCCGGCGATCCGTGCCCGCAGCGCGGTTTCGGCTCCGCGGTCGGCCACCGTCACCGGCGTCGCGTCGGCCTTGGACTCGACGGCCAGGTCGCAGAGGAACAGCGGTTCGATATGCGCGAACGCGCAGCCGATCAATTCGTGCAGGAACGGCACGAATTCGCGTTCTTCACGGGCGTCGAGCACGGCGCTGTAGGGCGGTTCATCCATCGCTGCGGGTCCTCCGGCCGCCATTGTGCCCGTGGCCGGCCCCGCGCCGGGGGGAGGCGATCGGCGCGCCGACCGTGCCGCGGGCCGCCAGCGCCGCGGGAAAGGCGCATTTCGCCATGCGAACCGTCGCCGCGCGCCGGGGGCAGGAGGCTTACACTCGGCGGCGCGCAAAATTTCCCCCGTCCCCCGTTCCCTATCCCAGAAAATGACGACTACCCCCGGCATACCCGACGCGGCAAGCGTGGGGCCGGATGACCAGGGCTCCGCGGTAACCAAGCCTCCCGCATCCGGCCGGCCCATCCACAACGCGGCGAAGGGTGCGCTGGTGCTCGGTGCGCTGGGAGTCGTCTACGGCGACATCGGCACCAGCCCGCTGTACACCCTCAAGACCGCCTACCAGGCCGCCGGCGGCTACACCCCCGATGTGGCGCTCGGGCTGCTCTCGGCGATCGTCTGGACGCTGATCATCGTCACCTCGGTCAAGTACGTGGCGCTGGTGATGCGTGCCGACAACGATGGCGAGGGCGGGATCCTCGCCCTGATGGCCCACCTGGCGCTCAAGGGTCGCGAGCGCCCCTGGGTCGTGTCCATCGGCATCCTGGGCGCGGCCCTGCTGTACGGCGACGGCGCGATCACCCCGGCCATCTCGGTGCTGAGCGCCCTGGAAGGCCTGAAGCTGCCGGTGCCGGCGCTGGCGCCCTACGTCCTGCCGATGGCCGTGGTCATCCTGCTTGGCCTGTTCGCGTTCCAGCACAGCGGCACGGCGGTGATCGGCCGGCTGTTCGGCCCGGTGATGGTCGTCTGGTTCCTGGTCATCGCGCTGCTCGGGATCTTCTCGATCGCGAGCCATCCGGGGGTGCTGCGCGCGCTCTGGCCGGGCTACGCCGTGCAGTACTTCGCCACCCACGGGTTCACCGGCTTCGCGGTGCTGGGCGCCGTGTTCCTCTGCGCCACCGGCGCGGAGGCCCTGTATGCCGACATGGGCCACTTCGGCGCCGGGCCCATCCGCCTGGGCTGGTATTCGCTGGTCTTCCCCAGCCTGGTTCTGAGCTACGCGGGCCAGACCGCCCTGGTGCTCGATCATGGCCTGCAAGGCGACGACAACCCGTTCTTCCTGCTCGCGCCGGAATGGGCGCAGCTGCCGCTGGTGGTGCTGGCCACCGCCGCCACCATCATCGCCAGCCAGGCGATCATCAGCGGCGTCTTCTCGATGACGCGCCAGGCGATCCAGCTCGACCTGTGCCCGCGCCTCACCGTCACCCAGACGTCGGAGGTCGGCTACGGCCAGATCTACATCGGCGCCGTCAACTGGCTGCTGGCGATCTTCACCATCGGCCTGACGCTCGGTTTCGGCTCCTCGGACAACCTGTCGGCGGCCTACGGGATAGCGGTCTCCATCACCATGCTGCTCACGTCGCTGCTGCTGTCGCGCGTGATGTACGAGCAGTGGCGCTGGAGCCTGGCGCTGGTCATCGCCGTGGAGGGGCCGCTGCTGATGGTCGACGTGCTGTTCACGCTGGCGAACCTGACCAAGGTGCGCGAGGGCGGCTGGGTGCCGCTGGTGGCCGGCGCGCTGATCTGGTGCGTGATGCAGTCGTGGCGCTCGGGGCGCCGCGCGATGCTCAAGCAGCTCGAGCGCGAGACGCTGCCGCTGCCCGGGTTCCTCGGCGCCATGGCCGACGTGCAGCGCGTCCCGGGAACCGCCGTCTACCTGGCGCGGCGCATCGATATCGTGCCGCTGGCGCTGCTGCACAGCCTCAAGCACTACGCGGTCCTGCACGAGCGCAATGTCATACTCAACGTCTTCACCGAGCAGACGCCGCGCGTGCCCGGTCGCGACCGGATCGAGACGGTGCCGCTGGGCGCCGGCTTCTACCGCGTCATCCTGCGCTACGGCTTCATGGAGTCGCCGGACCTGCCCGGCTGCCTGGCACGCTGCCGCCTCGACGGCGAGGGCTTCGACATGATGCGCACCACCTTCTTTCTCTCGCGCGAGACCGTGGAGGCGGCGCGCGGCAGGCGCCACCACAGCCTGGCGCGCCGCCTGTTCGTCTGGATGCACCGCAACGCCACCGATGCCACGGAATTCTTCCGCATCCCGCGCAACCGCATCGTCGAGCTGGGCGCGCGCATCGAGCTCTGAGGGCGCGCACCGGCCCGCGCGGGCTCGTTTTGCGCGGCCTTTATAATTCAAACAGTTGCGACTTTCTGCGAGACCAGCAATGCCGATCTATGCGTACAAGTGTTCTTCCTGCCAGCACACGCAGGACGTGCTGCAGAAGCTCTCCGATCCACCGCTGACCATCTGTCCGGAGTGCGGTGCGGCGACCTATTCCAAGCAGCTGACCGCCGCCGGGTTCCAGCTCAAGGGCAGCGGCTGGTATGCCACCGACTTCAAGAACGGTCCTGCCAAGGCCGACGCCAAGCCCGCGGCCAAGGCCGGGGAGGGCGGCGCGCCCGCGGCCGCCCCTGCGGCGACGGGCGGCGAGCCGGCGGCACCCGCGGCGCCCGCGGCGGCCGCGCCAGCGAGCGCACCGGCCGGCGGCACGCCGGGCACGCCGACCACGAACACCTGAGTGCCCGTGGACCGTTCGGTGTTCAAGCGCTATCTCATGACGGGCCTGCTCGTCTGGATCCCGCTTGCCTTGACGATCTGGGTGATCAATTTCCTGTTCACCTTCATGGACCAGGTGCTGCTGTGGCTGCCGCCGGCCTGGCGCCCCGAGCAGTGGCTCGGATTCCACCTGCCGGGCGCGGGATTCGTCATCACCGGCGTGGTGGTCCTGCTGACCGGCTTTCTGGCGGCCAACATCATCGGCCAGCGGCTGGTGCTGTGGTGGGAGTCGGTGCTGGGGCGCATCCCGATCGTTTCCAACATCTACCGCAGCGTCAAGCAGGTGTCGGACACGCTGCTGTCACAGGACGGTCACGCCTTCCGCCGCGCCGTGCTGGTCGAGTTCCCGCAGCGCGGCCAGTGGGCGGTGGGCTTCGTCGTGGGCACCACCGGCGCGCAGATTTCCCGCCAGCTCGACCCTGACGCGCTGACGGTATATGTCCCGACGGCACCCAATCCCACCTCCGGGTATACGCTGATCGTCCTGCCGGGCGAGGTGCACGATGTCGACATGAGCGTCGACGATGCGCTTAAATTCGTCATTTCGATGGGGGTCGTCATCCCCCACGCGTCGCCCATAGGCGGCGGCCCGAAGCTGGCGCCGGCCACGCACGGCATGGGCAAGGCCTGATTCGCATTTCACACACATGGCCGGCGCGCTGGCGCACCGGTGTTGCATCGGAACGTACCTGACGGAGATTTTATGCGCACGGAGTATTGCGGCTTGGTGGACGAAAAGTACATCGGGCGCGAGGTATCGCTGTATGGCTGGGTGCACCGGCGCCGCGACCACGGCGGCGTGATCTTCATCGACCTGCGCGACCGCGAAGGCATCGTGCAGATCGTCTGCGACCCCGACCTGCCGGCCGTCTTCGGCCAGGCCGAGGCGCTGCGCAGCGAGTATTGCGTGCAGGTCGACGGCCTGGTGCGGCCGCGCCCGCAGGGCACCACCAACGCGTCGCTCACGTCCGGCGGCGTCGAGGTGCTGTGCCGCAGGCTCGAGGTCCTCAATCCCTCGGTGCCCATCCCCTTCCAGCTCGACGACGACGACCTGTCCGAGACCACGCGCCTGACCCACCGCGTGCTCGACCTGCGCCGGCCGGCCATGCAGAACAACCTGCGCCTGCGCTACCGGGTGACGATGGCGGTGCGCCGCTACCTCGACGCCAAGGGCTTCATCGACATCGAGACGCCGATGCTGACCAAGAGCACCCCGGAGGGCGCGCGCGACTACCTGGTGCCCTCGCGCGTCCACGAAGGCATGTTCTTCGCGCTGCCGCAATCGCCGCAGCTCTTCAAGCAGCTGCTGATGGTCGCGGGCTACGACCGCTACTACCAGATCGTCAAGTGCTTCCGCGACGAGGACCTGCGCGCCGACCGCCAGCCCGAATTCACGCAGATCGACGTCGAGACCTCGTTCCTCGACGAGATCCAGATCCGCGAGCTCATGGAAGTGATGATCCGCGAGGTCTTCCGCGACGTGCTGGGGGTGGCCCTGCCCGAGCCGTTCCCGGTCATGCGCTATGCCGAGGCCATGGCGCTCTACGGCTCGGACAAGCCCGACCTGCGCGTCAAGCTGCAGCTCACCGAGCTCACCGACGTCATGGGCGACGTCGACTTCAAGATCTTCCGCGGCGCCACCGAGCTCAAGGACGGCCGCGTGGCGGCGCTGCTGGTGCCGGGCGGCGGCGCCATGGCGCGCTCGGAGATCGACGCCTACACGCAGTTCGTCGGCATCTACGGCGCGCGCGGCCTGGCCTACATCAAGGTCAACCAGCGCGCCCAGGGCCGCGACGGACTGCAGTCGCCCATCGTCAAGAGCCTGCACGACGCGGCGCTGGCCGCCATCCTGGAGCGCACCGGCGCGCGCGACGGCGACCTGATCTTCTTCGGCGCCGACCGCGCCAAGGTGGTGGCCGACAGCCTGGGCGCGCTGCGCGTGCGCATCGGCCATTCCGAGTTCGGCCGCGGCCATGGCCTGTTCGAGGCGGGCTGGAAGCCGCTGTGGGTCGTCGACTTCCCGATGTTCGAGTTCGACGAGGGCGACCAGCGCTGGGTCGCCGCGCACCATCCGTTCACCGCGCCCAAGGACGGCCACGAGGACTACCTCGAGACCGATCCGGGGCGCTGCCTTGCCAAGGCCTACGACCTTGCGCTCAACGGCTGGGAGATCGGCGGCGGTTCCGTCCGTATCCACCGCGAGGACATCCAGAGCAAGGTGTTCCGGGCCCTCAAGATCGGCGTCGAGGAGGCGCGCAGCAAGTTCGGCTTCCTGCTCGATGCGCTGCAGTACGGCGCGCCACCGCACGGTGGCCTGGCCTTCGGCCTGGACCGCATCGTCACCATGATGGCCGGCGCCGAGTCGATCCGCGATGTCATCGCCTTCCCCAAGACCCAGCGCGCCCAGTGCCTGCTCACCCAGGCGCCCTCGCCGGTCGACGAGAAGCAGCTGCGCGAACTGCACATCCGGGTACGGCGGGCGGAGGTCAAGTCGCCCGGCTGAGCATCGGCAGCGCCATGAAACCGGCCCGGTTGCGCGTCGCGACCTACAACATCCACAAGGGCGTGACGGCGTTCGGCCGGCGCTCGCGGGTCGCCGAGCTGCGCCTGGCACTGCACCGCATCGATGCCGACGTCATCTTCCTGCAGGAGGTGCAGGAGCGCAACGAACGGCTGGTCCGGCGCCAGGAGACCAGCGCACACTCCAGCCAGCTCGACGTGCTGTCCTCCAGCGGCTACGCGCACCGCGCCTACGGCGTCAACGCGATCTATCCGCACGGCCACCACGGCAACGCGATACTGTCGCGCCTGCCGATACAGCACTACGCGAACCACGACATCTCGGACCACGCGCTGGAGAACCGCGGCATGCTGCATGCACTGGTGCACCTGCCCGGGGGCACGGCCGTGCATCTCATCTGCGCCCACTTCGGCCTGGCCAAGGGCAGCCGGATGCGCCAGGCCGAATGGGTGTCGCGCTTCGTCGAGCGCGAGATCCCCGCCGACGCGCCGCTGATCCTCGCGGGCGATTTCAACGACTGGCAGCGCGGCGTCGATGCGCAGCTGCGCGAGCGCCTGGGCGTGCAGGACGTGTTCGACGCGGAGACGCCCAGCGCCTGGGTCGACCGCCTGCTGGGCTGGCGCAAGACCGTGCGCGTCGCCCGCACCTTTCCCAGCCTCGTGCCCTGGCTCACCCTGGACCGGATCTACCTGCGCGGCTTCAATGCGCTGAACGCGCAGGTGCCGCGCGGCCGTTCGTGGGCGCGCTGCTCCGATCACGCGCCGCTGATCGCCGACCTGGAAATCCAATGGGCGCGCCCCGGGCCCTAGCGGAACGGATCGCCGACGCGCTCGACCCGTTCCGGCGCCCGCAGTTCACCGTTGGCAATCGCGTCGAGCTGCTGGCCTCGGCCGACCGCTACTTCCCCCGCCTGCATGCGGCGATCGGCGCCGCCTGCCACAGCATCAGCCTCGAGACCTACATCCTGGCGGACGACGCCACCGGCCACGCGCTGGTCGCTGCGCTGCGCGCGGCTGCGCGGCGCGGCGTCGCCGTGCGCGTGCTGGTCGACGGCTTCGGCGGCGGCGAGTTCGCGCGCCGCCTGGCGCAGGAGTTTCCCGCCTTCGGCGCGCAGCTGCTCATCTACCGGCCGGAACGCTGGTGGTGGCCGCAGCGGCGGCTGTTGCGCCGGCTGCATCGCAAGATCGCCGTGGTCGACGACCGCATCGCCTTCGTGGGTGGCATCAATGTCGACGACAGCCCCGTTCGCGACGAGCTCAACGGCGAGGCGATCGGGCCGCGGCTCGACTTCGCGGTCGAATGCGAGGGTCCCGTGGTCGCCGGCATCGTCTTCGCGCTGCGCCGCCTGTGGTGGGCGGTGGCGGTCGCGCACCACCGCGCCGAGCCGCGGCCGCGCCGCCCGACGCCGGCGGCGGCGCTGCCCGGCGGCGTGCGTGCCGCCCTCGTGCTGCGCGACAACCTGCGCCACCGCCACAGCATCGAGCGCAGCTACCTGGCGGCGTTGCGCGCGTCGCGTCGCCAGGTGCTGGTCGCCTGCGCCTACTTCCAGCCCGGCCAGCGCTTCCGTCGCGCGCTGCTGGCCGCCGCCCGGCGCGGCGTGCGGATCACGCTGCTGCTGCAGGGCCGCGTCGAATACCGGCTGCAGCATCACGCGCAGCGCGCCCTGTACGGCCAGCTGCTGGCGGCCGGCATCGAGATCCACGAATACCGCCGCAGCTACCTGCACGCCAAGGTCGCCGTGATCGACGACGACTGGGGCACGGTGGGCTCGAGCAACATCGATCCGCTCAGCCTGCTGCTGGCCCGCGAGGCCAATGTCGTGGTGCGCGATCGCGCCTTCTGCGACGGGCTGCGCGGCGCGATCGAGACGGCGATGCGCGAGGAATCGCAGCCGCTCGACGCCGCCGCCTTCGCCCGCCGGTCGTGGTCGGCCCGTGTCGTCGACTGGCTGGCCTTCGGCGTCGTGCAGGCCGCCACCACGCTGCTGGCGCGGCGCAATTACTAGCAGTAGCGCTAGCGCCGGCCTGCGGCTGCGTCTTCCCGCGCGAGGCGCCGCAGCAGCACGACGCCGCCCTCGCGCAACAGGATCTGCGCCGGCACCGCCGGGTCGAGGCGGTCGCTGCGGGTGATGGCGAGCTCTCCGGGTTCCGGCGGCCGCGCCGGCGTGACCTGGCGGCGGTAGACACTGAAGCTGGGAGCGGCGAAATCCCATTGCACCGCGTTGCCCGGCAGCGTGGCGGCCAGCAGGCCGGCGCGTTTTTGCGGCCCATTGAGCACGTCACCGAGCCAGGGCACGAAGGCGTAGGACAGCGCCACGGCGAGCAGGCCGCTGGCCACCAGGCCGCGCCGCCAGGCGGGCCAGTGGCGTGCGGGCGCCAGTCGCAGTGCCGGCGCCAGTGCCAGCGCCAGGCCCAGTGCCGCGCAGGCGCCGGTGACCAGGTAGTACGCCGGACCGGCCGCCGCCGCCGCGCGCTGGGCCTGCGCCACGTAGAAGCTCGCGGCCTGGGGACCGCCGCGCTCGCTCCATGCCTGCAGCAATGCCGGCACGCCGGGCAGGACCAGCAGCAGCGCGCAGGCCGGTCCGAGCACATTGACGCGCGTGCCCGTCACCGCGATCTGGCGCCCGACCAGCAGGAACACCGGCGTCATGCCGTACAGCAGGTAGTGCGGCAGCTTGGTGCCCGACAGCGAGAAGAACAGAAAGACGAAGGCGAACCACAGCAGCAGGTAGCGCGCCAGCGGCTGGCCCCATTCGCCCGGCACGCGTCGCGCCGCCTGCCACAGCAGCCCGGACCAGGGCAGCAGCAGCAGCGGCAGCACTGCAAGGTAGTACCAGAGGCTGCCGCCGTGGCCCTCGAGCGTGCCGTTGAAGCGGTCCAGATTGTGGCGCACCAGGAAGCCATCGACGAATTCGCGCCCGTGGACATGCAGCTGCCACGCGTACCACGGGGCGGCGACCGCCACCAGGATCAGCCAGCCGGCCGGATCGAACGCCGCCCGCAGCCAGTCGCGCAGGCGCCGGGCACTCAGGCAATAGGCCAGGCTCACGGCCAGCGGGATGAGGATGGCGATCGGCCCCTTGGTCAGCACGCCCAGCGCCATCCAAAGGTAGGCGCGCCGCAGCGGGGCGCGGCCGCCGCCGTCGAGGTGGCGCCACAGGTCGAACATCAGGGCCGCCAGAAGCGCGTTGAGCAGCGCGTCGGCGGTGGCCGCCCGGCTCATCGCCAGCACGCCCAGGCTGCTGGCCGCCACCCAGGCGCCCAGCAGCGCATTGCGCACGCCCAGGCGTGGCGCCGCGAAGCGGGCGATGGCATGGATCCAGGCCAGCGCCGCCAGCGCCGAGGGCAGGCGCAGCGCGAATTCGTTCAGGCCCAGCGTGGCCACGCTGGCGGCCTGCAGCCAGTAGATCAGGATCGGCTTGTCGTAGCGCGGCACGCCGTTGAGGGTGGTCGAGAGCCAGTCGCCGCTGCGCAGGATCTCGCGCGTTGCCTCGGAGAAGGCGCCCTCGTCGACATCGAACAGCGGGTACAGGCCGATGCTGGGCAGCAGGATCAGCGCGCAGATCAGCAGCAGCTGGAGCGCCGACAGCCCGGTGCCGGAACGCGCGTCGCTCATGGCGCCGCACGCGGGGCGCGCCACAGGCGCGCCAGCGTGACCAGGGCCGCGCCGGCGCCCAGCAGGGCCAGCAGCCACTGCAGCGGCTGCGCCAGCGGATAGCCGGTATCGCTGGTGGCGAGCGCCGCCGCGCAGGCCAGCACGACGACCGCATAGACGGCGCGGGTGCGCGGATGGCACCAGTAGCGCCAGCGGCGGGCCAGCGCGTCGCCGGCCAGGCCGGCGAGGATCCCGAGCGCGGCGCCGCCCAGGGCGTCCGATGGCCAGTGCGCCCCGACCAGCACGCGCGAGACGCCCACCAGCATGGCCACGCCCAGCACCGCGGCCAGCGGCCACCAGCGCTTGCGCATGGTCTCGAGGCCCAGCACCAGCACCGTGGCGACGAGGAAGATCGTGATGGTATGGCCCGACGGGAAGGCGTTGTGGCCGCTGAGCAGCTGGCCCTGGACATGAAAGCTCGCCGGGTCCAGCACCGCACCGGGCCGCGCCGAGCCGGCCACGCGCTTGCCCAGCGCCGAGAACGCGCCGGCCAGCGGCGCCGCATTGAGCCCGGCGGCAAGCACCTGCGGCGCGCGCGGCAGCGCGAGCGCGAGCAGCATCACCGCGGCCAGCCCGTGGCCGAGCAGCGTCAGGCAGCTGGGCAGGCGCTCGGGCAGCCAGCGCGCGCCGGCACCATTGAGCGCCAGGAAGACGGGGCGGTTGAGGCCCGTCGCGGCGAGCAGCGCCGCCGCCACGAGGAAAACCGCAGCCAGGGCCAGGAGGAGGCGAAGAGTGGGGGCGCGCTGCATCGAGCGGCGATTCTACCGGCGCGCCCGTCGGCCCGCGGCGGCGCGCCGCCCGGCGGCCGCATTCGACGCCCGGGGGAGCGGCCAATTCCACAAGATGTGGTTTCCATCACGCTGCGCTACCCACATGTAGTGGACGACCGCGCCTTTCGCGCCGCGATATCCGCTCGGCAGCGAACGCTTTCCCCTCTGGAAAATGTTGCGGGAACACAAGAAAAACTCCGTTTCCCCTCTGAAAACGCTTGATTCTCCTCGTAGATCGCATAGTATTGCGGTCACGCAACGAGAGCGCTCTTTGAGAAGTGTCGCAGTATCAAGAACGCTGTCGCTGTTACCTTCATTCCCAAACAGGAGATAGTTGATGGCTACTGCCAAGAAGGCAAAGAAAGCAGCAAAGAAGGCCCCGGCCAAGAAGGCCCCGGCGAAGAAAGTAGCGGCCAAGAAGGCCCCCGCCAAGAAGGCTGTCGCCAAGAAGGCCCCGGCCAAGAAGGCCGCCAAGAAGACCAAGGTCGCGCGCAAGCCCAATGCGGCCTTCATGAAGCCCCTGACCCCCGTCGGTCCGCTGGCCGCCGTCATCGGCTCCACGCCGCTGCCGCGCACCGAGGTCACCAGCAAGATCTGGGCTTACATCAAGAAGAACAAGCTGCAGGATTCCGTCAATCGCCGCAACATCAATGCCGATGACAAGCTCAAGCCCCTGTTCGGTGGCAAGGCCCAGGTATCGATGTTCGACCTGACGAAGTACGTCAGCAAGAACCTGAAGTAAAGCGGCTTGCCGCGTCCGGCCGGGGTCCGCCCCGTCCGGCGCGCGCGGCCGGCAATGAAAAAAGCCCGCCGGGTCCAGGCCCCGCGGGCTTTCTTTTTCGCCCGCACGCCTGCCCGGCGCGCCGGCGAGGATCAGCGTGCGCTCAGCCCTGCGCCCAGCGCGAATGGCGCGGCAGCGACACCTGCAGGAAGGCCATCTGGTCGGCCAGGATGCGCCGGTTGCTCAGGATGAAACCCTCGTTGCGGCACACCGCGTAGGGAACGAACAGCAACGGCATGTTCGCTTCCTCCGGCAGGCGGCTGCCCTTGCGCGTATTGCAGGAGCGGCAGGCGGTGACGACATTGGTCCACTCGTGCCGGCCGCCGCGCGATACCGGGACGATGTGTTCCACGGTGAGGTCGGCCTCGTTGCAATGGCTGCCGCAATAGGCGCAGACGTGGCGGTCGCGCGCGAACAGCCGGTACTTGCTCAGGCCCACGTGGCCGCGGCTCGGGTTGCGGTGGCGCCCGCGGATCATCACGATGGAACTGCTGACCACGCAGGATCGCTCGCCGGAGAGTTCCTGCAAGCCGCCGTTCATGGCGAAATGCGACTCCCCGAGGTCGTGGACCACCTTGCCCGAAGCGTAGTATCGGGCCGCACGCGTCAGCGCTGCCCATCGCACCGGTTGTCCGTGGGAGTCGACGATCAGAATGCGAGGGGGAGCTTCGAGGCCGCGCATACGCACATATTGCCACTTCGGAACAAAATTTGCATGTTGCGACCTGCCGCGCCGCGCCACACACCCGGCCCCGCCCGCCGCGCCGCGCGTTCCGGCGTGCCGCCCGAGGCCGCGGGCCGGCCGCCGGCGCAGGAACAGGAACTCAAGCTGCGCCTGCGGCCGCAGGACGTCGCCGCGCTGCGCGCGCGGCTGGACGCGCATGCGCCGGCGCGCACCGAACCGGTCGACAGCATCTACCTCGATACGCCCGACTGCCGGCTGGCCGCGGCGCGCGCCGCCTTGCGGCTGCGCGCACTGGGCAAGGGGCGCAGCCAGCGCTGGGTGCAGACGCTCAAGACCGATGACAGCGGCGCCGCGTTCTCGCTGCGCGGCGAATGGGAGACCGCCGCGCCGCAGGGGCGGCTGCACCCGGAGCTGCTGGCCGACTCGCCGCTGCGCCAGCTGCTGGCCGGCGCCGGCGATGACCCGATCGCGCAGCTGGCCCCGGTTTTTCGCACGCGCTTCATCCGCAGCACCTGGGACCTTGCCGCCCATGGCGCGCACGTCGAGGTGGTGATCGATGCCGGCACGATCGAGGCCGGCGGCGCGAGCGAGGCGATCCTCGAGGCCGAACTCGAGCTCAAGGCCGGGCCCGCGGCCGCCGTCTGGCGCCTCGCGCTCGACCTGGCGCGGGGCACGGGGTCGCGCGCCGACCTGGGCCTGCTGCCCTACGGCGATTCGAAGGCCGCGCGCGGCTATCGCCTCGCGGCGCGCGCGGGCACCGTGCCCCTGCGGGCCGGCGCGGCCCCGGCGATCGTGCGCGAGCAGGCGGCGGCCGATGTCGCCCGCCTGCTGGTGGCCCACGAACTGGTGCCGCTGCTGGCCAATGCCGCAAATGTGCAGGCCGGCGCCGATCCGGAGTTCGTCCATCAGGCGCGGGTCGGCCTGCGGCGCATGCGCGCCTGCCTGGAGGTGCTCGGCGTGGCGCTGCCGCCGGCACTGGAGCAGGGGCTGCGCCGGTGGAGCGAGCGCTTCGGCGCGGTGCGCGACTGGGATGTGTTCTGCACGCAGCAGCTGCCGCGGCTGCTCGCCGACCTGGGCGCCGATGATCCGGCCGCCTGGTCGCGCATCGCCGCCAAGGCCGCGCGGCGCCGCGCGGCGGCGCTGCTGCGCCTGCACGGCCAGCTCGGTACGCCGGCATTCGCGGAACTGGCGCTGCGCCTGTTGCAATGGGCCGCGACTCCGGCGGCGCCGGAATCGGCGCGGCGCGCGGCGCGGCCCGTGGCCCCGCAGGCGGCCAGGGAGCTGCGCAAGCGCCTGCGCCGGCTCGCCCGCGCCGCAGGCACGCTGTCGCGCTGCACGCCGCAGCGCCAGCACCGCATCCGCCTGCAGGGCAAGACCGTGCGCTATGCGATCGACGCCCTGGCGGCCGTGCTCCCGCCGCGCTTGCAGGCCACGTCGCGGCGCGCACTGGCGCGTTTCCAGGATGCCGCCGGGCGCGCGCAGGATGCGATCGTGATGCAGGCGGCCATCGAGCGCCTGAGCCGCTCGGCGCCGCTGCGCCACTCGGTGGCGCAGTGGGCGGCGGCACGGCGGCGCAAGGCGATCGCCAAGGCCGAGAAGGCCGCGGGGCGCCTCAGCGCTTGAGCGCCAGGCGCGGCTCGGGCACCTGCGCCGGGCGCACCGCGTTGCCCTGGCCGAAGCCCGCGCCGATCCGCGTTGCCTGTTCCACCTGCTCGGCGGTCTGCAGGCCGGCCACGATCAGCCACTGCTCGCTGATCCCGGCGACCCGGGCTTCCAGCGCAAGGTTGTCCCAGGCGTCGTCGTGCAGGGAGCCCGGCACCAGCACCTTGGCGAACTGCGGCTCGACGAGGCTGAAGGCGCCCATCTCCATCGCCATGCGCGGCTCGGAGATGCGCAGGCCGACGGTGATCTGCTGGGCGCGCAGGTAATCGACGAAGGCGCGGATCCGGTACTGCGAGCGCACCAGGTCGATCGAGCCGCGCAGCATCACCACCAGGCGGTGGGCCACCAGCGCGTGCTCGCGCAACTTGCGATCGATGCGCTCGTCGTACTTTTGTATCGTGCCGAACGACAGCGTCACGCCGACCTGCTCGATCTCCTCGCGCGCCAGCATGCCCAGTCCCTGTTCCAGGCCCAGCAGCTGGATGCGCGACCATTGCACCGGCGAGGGCGTGAAACCGTCGGCCCAGAGATAGACCTCGTCGAACCAGCGCAGCGGCGTCTGCAACGACCGCGTCGGCCAGATGGTGGCGCAGACATCGCCCGCGGGGGCGGTCTCGATCTCGCTGCAGATCGTCCGGGCGGGCCAGCGGTATGCGGGAGTCATCGGTGCGCCGGTCGCCGGGTCGAATGCGGATAGCGGATCGACGCAGGGCAGGAGGAGGGCGCGACGCGCATCGCAGCGACGATACCGGTTTCGCCGCGCGCCGGCGTCCCAATATATGCGGGATGGACGCCGCGCGGCCGGCGCCAAAACGGTGCGCCGGCCGCTGGCGCACCGGTCGGAGATGACGGATATCAATTGGAAGCCATTTCGCCGCCGCCGCGCTTGCGGTACCGCCAGTCGTCGCGGTGGAAACCGTACAATGCCCCGATCGCTGCACTGCAAGATAATCGATGCAACCGCCTGCGCAGAACCTCCGAATGGCCCTGGTGCCCCGATCCGTGGCACTGGTCGGCGCCACCGACCGGCCCGGCGCCCTGGGCAACGATGTGTTGCGCAACCTGCGCGAAGGCGGATTCCAGGGCGAGATCTACGCGGTCAACCCCAAGCACAAGCAGCTGGGCTCGCTGCGCTGCTACGCAAGCATCGGCGACCTGCCGGCGACCCCCGACCTCGTGGTGGTGGTGACGCCGGCCGCCGCGGTCCCGGCCGTGGTCCAGCAGGCTGCGGCGCGCGGCGTCGCCGGCGTGCTGGTGCTGTCGGCCGGTTTCGCCGAAGCCGGACCCGCCGGCATCGCCCTGCAAAAGCAGACGCTGCTGCAGGCCGGCCAGGCCGGCCTGCGCCTCATCGGGCCCAACTGCCTGGGCCTGATGCGCCCGTCGATCGGCCTCAACGCCACGTTCGCGCGCAGCGCCGCGCGCCCCGGCAATATCGGACTGGTGTCGCAATCGGGCGCCGTCGCCGCGGCCCTGCTCGACTACGCCTGGGCCGCCGGCTTCGGTTTTTCCTCGGTCGTCACCACGGGCGACGGCTCCGACGTCGAGTTCTCCGACGTGGTCGATTTCCTGGCGCTCGATCCGCAGACCCGCAGCATCATCCTGTACGTCGAAGGCGTGCAGCGGCCGCGGCAGTTCCTCTCCAGCCTGCGCGCCGCGGCCAGCATCAAGCCGGTGATCGTGCTCAAGGCCGGGCGCCACGCCGCGGGCTCCAAGGCGGCGCTCAGCCATACGGGCGCGCTGGCCGGCAACGACGCCGTCTTCGACACCGCCTTGCGGCGCACCGGCGCGATCCGCATAACGAAATATCCGCAGCTGTTCGCCGCCTCGCTGGCCCTGCTCAACGGCCGGCTGCCGCGCGGGTCGCGGCTGGCCGTCATCACCAATGGCGGCGGGCCGGGCGTGCTGGCCGCCGACGCGATCGCCGATGCCGGCCTGACGCTGGCCACGCTGGGCGAGCAGACCCGCGCGCGCCTCGACGCGATGCTGCCGCCGACCTGGTCGCACGCCAATCCGGTCGACATCATCGGCGACGCCAACTGCGCCCGCTTCACCGGCGCCTTCGAGGCGGTGCTGGCCGATCCGGCCAACGACGGCGTGCTGGTGCTGTTCTGCCCGACGATCCCGCTGGGCGGCGCCGAGCTGGCGCACGCGCTGCTGCCGCTGGCAGACGCCAGCACCAAGCCAGTGGTGTCGGCCTGGCTCGGCGAAGCCGACGCCTCGCAGGGGCGCACCGTGCTGCGCCACGCCGGCTACGCGGCAATGCGCAGCCCCGAGCAGGGCGTGGAGTCGTTCTCCTACCTGGCGCGCTTCGTGCGCCATCGCGAGCTGCGCCTGCAGCTGCCGCCGCCGATCAGCCGCGATGCCGAGAGCCGTCCGCTGCATCTCGAGGCGGTGCGCGCCATCCTGGAGAAGGCCCGCGCCCAGGGTCGCACGCTGCTGGCCGAGGACGAGGCCAAGTCGGTGCTGGCCGCCTGCGGCATCGAGGTCGCGCAGGGGCGCCTGGCGCGCAGCGCGGCCGAAGCGCGCACGATGGCCGAGGAGATCGGCTACCCGGTCGTGCTCAAGGTGCGCGCCGAGGGCGTCACCCACAAGAGCGATGTCGGCGGCGTGCTGCTGTCGCTCAAGACGCCCGAGGAGGTCGCCCTGGGCTTCGAGCTGATCCGCGAGCGCGTCCAGCAGCGCGCGCCCGGCGCGCAGTTCCGCGGCGTGCTCGTGCAGAGCATGGTGTCGCGGCCGGCGGGGCGCGAGCTCATCGTCGGCATCGCCCGCGACCCCTCCTTCGGTCCCGTCATCAGCTTCGGCATGGGCGGCATCGCCGTCGAGATCGTGCGCGATTCGGCCCTGGCGCTGCCGCCGCTCAACCGCATGCTGGCGGGCGACCTGATCGATCGCACCCGCGTCGCCACGATGCTCGGCGCCTTCCGCGGCCTGCCGGCGATCGACCGCGAGCGCCTCGTCGACGCCCTGCTGCGCGTGTCGGAGCTGGCCTGCGAGTTCCCTTGCATCTCGGACCTGGACATCAACCCGCTGCTCGCCGACGAGGACGGCGTGATCGCCCTCGACGCGCGCGTCGTCATCGACCAGCGGCCGCTGTTTGCCGACCCCGTCTACTCGCATCTGGCCATCCATCCGTATCCCAAGGCGCTGGAGCGGCCGCTGGTGCTGGCCGACGGCGCGCAGCTGATCCTGCGGCCGGTGCGCCCCGAGGATGCCGAGGCGCAGAAGCGCTTCGTCTCGCGCCTTTCGGACCTTACCCTGTACCGGCGTTTCCACGCCCCGGTGCGCGAACTCACCCTCGACCGGCTGGTGCGCTTCACCCAGATCGACTACGACCGCGAAATGGCGTTCGTGGCCATCGATGCCAGCCAGGGCGAGGACGAGATCCGTGGCCTGGCCCAGTACAACCGCGACGCCGACGGCGTGCGCGCCGA
>Ga0181525_10001899_pt1 | contig 17582 bp, 13 predicted proteins | sample PEATcosm2014_Bin_48_FD_121100 | JGI IMG/M metagenome (GOLD analysis project Ga0181525, IMG submission 121100) | Peatland microbial communities from MTU Mesocosm Facility, Houghton, MI, USA - PEATcosm2014_Bin06_10_metaG | ecosystem: Environmental > Terrestrial > Soil > Wetlands > Peat | place...
GCGACGTCGCTTCCCGGCGCAAGCTTGCCGAGATGCGCGGTGAGCGTGGCATCGTCATCGGCTAGCGCTTGCGCCAGCGGTACGACCGTCAGCCCGCGTTCCAAATTCGCGATATCGGACAATTCCGCGACAAACGAACCATTGACGAAGACGAGGCGGCGCGCCTCGACATCGCCCAGCAAGGTGCCCGCGCCCTTCGCGCGCGCTTTGGCTGCGGCATCGGGCGGCGCCGCAAGCGGCTTTGCGTCGCGCATCAGCGCGCGCAAATCCGTATATTTCCACTCTTCCACGCGCCGATGCGGCAGGCCTTCCTTGGCGAACACGTCGAAGGCGGCGTCGCGTTGCGCGGCGATTGCATCGTCGCCGGGCAGCCGGTCGCGCGCCTGCGAAAAGGCCTGCGCCAGCGCGGTCTCAGCCGCGGTCCTGATCGTGGCGACTTCGGCGTTCACGCCACCGCCTCTTCCTGATACTCGGCATAGCCGCGCGCTTCGAGCTCGAGCGCCAATTCCTTGCCGCCGGTCTTGACGATGCGGCCGTGCGAGAGAACGTGCACGATGTCCGGCACGATGTAGGCGAGCAGCCGCTGGTAGTGCGTGATGACGACAAAGGAGCGGCTTGGTCCGCGCAGCCTGTTGACACCCTCGGACACGATCTTGAGCGCGTCGATATCGAGCCCGGAATCGGTCTCGTCGAGCACCGCGAGCCGTGGCTCAAGCAGCGCCATCTGTAAAATCTCGTTGCGTTTCTTCTCGCCGCCGGAAAAGCCGACATTCACCGCTCGGCGCAGCATGTCCTGCTCGATGCCGAGCTTACCCGACGTCTCGCGCACTTTCTTGATGAATTCCGGCGTCGATAATTCGATATCGCCGCGCTTCTTGCGCTGCGCGTTGAGCGCGGTGCGCAGGAACGTCATGGTCGCGACACCGGGAATTTCCATCGGATATTGAAATGCCAGAAACATTCCGGCGGCGGCTCGTTCGTCGGGCGCCATGTCGAACAGGCTTTTGCCGTTAAACAGCACTTCGCCGGAGGTCGGCGTATAATCGGCCTTGCCGGCAAGCACGTAGGCGAGCGTCGATTTGCCCGAGCCGTTCGGGCCCATAATGGCGTGCACTTGGCCTGCATCCACGGTGAGGTCGAGACCTCGCAGGATCTCCTTACCGTCGATCTCGACGTGCAGGTTCTTGATTTCAAGAAGCGTCATTCCAAAAAGACTCCAATATCCCGTTCAAATGACTAGCGGTCGCCCCAGCGCCAACGCCATTCGCCGTCGGTCTTGCGATGGCTGACGACGAAAAGCGCGAATAAGGCGGCCGCGTTGAAAGCGAACATCACCGCCAAGGCCCAATAATGTCGCTCGGTCAGCCGGAGATAGAGCGACACCGCGACCATCGCGAGCACAGTTCCGAGCGTCACCGCCCAGCCCTGCCATGTCACCGGCGTGGCGCCGTAGCCATAATGCTTTGGTTTGAACCAATAAGTCGTCATGACACGCGCCCGGCCTAGCCTACTGAGCCTTCGAGCGAAACAGAGATCAGCTTCTGCGCCTCGACCGCGAATTCCATCGGCAATTGCTGCAACACGTCCTTGACGAAGCCGTTGACTACGAGCGCGGTCGCCTCCTCCGCCGACAGCCCGCGCTGGCGGCAATAGAACAGCACGTCCTCGGAAATCTTCGACGTTGTCGCTTCGTGCTCGAACACGGTCGAAGAATTCTTGGTCTCGATATAGGGCACGGTATGCGCGCCGCATTTGTTGCCGATCAGCAGCGAATCGCAATTGGTGAAATTGCGCGCGCCGGTGGCGCGGCGGTGCGAGGTGACGAGCCCGCGATAGGTATTGTTAGAGTGGCCCGCGGCGATGCCCTTGGAAATGATGCGGCTCGTCGTGTTCTTGCCGAGATGCAGCATCTTGGTGCCGGAATCGACCTGCTGATAGCCGTTGGAAATCGCGATCGAATAGAACTCGCCGCGCGAGTTGTCGCCGCGCAGGATACAGCTCGGATATTTCCAGGTGATGGCGGAGCCGGTCTCCACCTGCGTCCACGAGATCTTGGCGTTCTTGCCGCGGCAATCGCCGCGCTTGGTGACGAAATTGTAGATGCCGCCGCGCCCCTGCGCGTCGCCCGGATACCAGTTCTGGATGGTCGAATACTTGATCTCGGCGTCGTCGAGCGCAACGAGTTCGACCACCGCGGCGTGAAGCTGGTTCTCATCGCGCATCGGCGCCGTGCAGCCTTCGAGATAGCTCACATAGGAGCCTTTGTCGGCAATGATTAGCGTGCGCTCGAACTGGCCGGTATTCTTTTCATTGATGCGGAAATAGGTCGACAACTCCATCGGGCAGCGCACACCCGGCGGCACGTAAACGAACGAGCCATCGGAAAACACCGCGGAGTTGAGCGTGGCGAAGAAGTTGTCGCTGATCGGCACCACGGTGCCGAGATACTTCTTCACCAGATCGGGATGTTTGTGGATCGCTTCCGAGATCGGCATAAAAAGCACGCCGGCCTTGGCCAGCTCGGCCTGGAACGTGGTGGCGACCGAGACCGAATCGAACACCGCATCGACTGCAACGCGTCTTGAACTGCTCGCCTCGCCGTTCGCCGCCGCGTCGTCATCAACCTTCTGGATGCCCAAAAGGGCTTCGCGTTCGCGCAACGGAATGCCGAGCTTTTCGTAGGTGCGCAGAATTTCCGGATCGATCTCGTCGAGCGACTTCGGTCCGTCCTTCTTTTTCGGCGCCGAGTAATAATAGAGGTCCTGATAGTCGATCGGGCCGTACTCGACCTTGGCCCATTTCGGCTCGCGCATGGTCAGCCAGCGCTTATAGGCATCGAGCCGCCACGCCAGCATCCACTCGGGTTCGTTCTTTTTCGCCGATATGAAGCGGACGGTGTCTTCGGACAGGCCCTTGGGGGCCTTGTCCGATTCGATCAACGTCTCGAATCCATACTTGTATTGGTCAACGTCGATGCGCCGGACCTGATCGACGGTCTCTTGTACTGCCGGCATTCGTCCCTCCGCTCACGGTTTCAAGGACCGCGGGTTGGATTAAGTCGGTTATGGTCAGTGTCCTATCTCGGGCTAGTCGTGTCCCTGGTCACTCCACTGGCTGCTTGAACCGTTCAAACCGCCGGAAAATCATTCATTTTTGCAGCCATTTAGGCCGCAACACCTCGCCTTCCATTAGATAATGCAGATGCCAGCTTTCTCCAAGCGCCGAGGAACCTTTCGACGTCGGATTCGGTGGTGCTCCAGCCCAGGCTGACCCGCACGGCCCCGCGCGTCAGCGGCGGCGAAACCCCCATGGCTGCAAGGACATGGGAGGGCTGCACCTTGCCGGAGGAGCAAGCGGCGCCCGATGAGACGGCAATTCCGTCGAGATCGAAGGCGATAACCGCCGTTTCGGCCTTCATGCCGTCTGCGGCAAATAGGGTCGTATTCGGCAGCCGCTCGACCCCGGCGCCGAAAACCACCGCCAACGGCGAGATCGCCCGCAGCCCGGTTTCAAGTAAATCCCGCAATGCCAGCATGCGCGCGGCCTCGGCCGCGCCCGCGCGGCGAGCCACCATGGCGGCGGCGCCGAACGCTGCAATGCCGGTGACATTCTCGGTGCCGGCTCGCAACCCGCGCTCCTGGCCGCCACCACGAATCAGCGGGTCGGCGATATGAATATCGTCGCTCCTTCGCACCAAGGCGCCGACGCCTTTGAGCCCGCCGATCTTGTGCGCGGAGAGCGTCAGCAGATCGGCGCCGAGCACGTCCATATCACAGGCGATGCGGCCGACCGCCTGCACTGCATCGACGTGGAGCAATCCGCCGGCCGCGTGGACGAGCGCGGCGGCCTCGGTGACCGGCTGAATGACGCCGGTTTCGTTGTTGGCGAGCATCAGCGAAACCAGCGGCCGCGGCGTCTTTGCGAGCGCAACAGTCAACGCCGCAAGGTTGAGCCGCCCGTCGGTATCGACCGGCAACTCTTCCGTCGCCTCGCGGGCAAATCGGCCGCCGGCGCGCACCGAAGCGTGCTCGACCGCGGAGAGCAAAAGCCGCGAGCGCGGCCGCTTCTCGTCGGCGGTTTCGATGGCCGGCGTCAGCGCCAGCATGTTGGCTTCGGTGCCGCTCGAGGTGAAGAATACATCGCCCGGCCGTGCCGCGACCAATGCCGCGACCGCTTCGCGCGCGCGCTCGATCACGGCGCGGGCGGCGCGTCCCTCGGCATGCACCGAGGACGGATTGCCGGCGAGCGCCAACGCAGCCTCGGCGGCCTGTCTGGCCTCGGCCCGCGGGAGCGCCGTCGCGTTCCAATCGAAATAGCTGCGTTCCGCCATGCTGGTAATGCTTGCTTTTTGTCCCCTGGCCTGTGCTAGAAGGCGCGACCCAATGCTTTCGTCGCTCCAAACGCGGCGCCAGTTCCGAAAATATGAAGTGGTTATAGAGACTTACGTGGGGTTGCAGGCGACGTCAAGCGCCCGCGCCTCAGCCTTTTCCACCCCCGATTACGCGGGAGGATAGGCAAGGGACCAGCCGCTCAGCACCGATCGAGGTTCAAAAAAATGCCCGAGATTATTTTCACGGGACCCGCCGGCCGCATCGAAGGCCGCTACCATCCGGCGCGGCAAAAGAACGCCCCGATCGGCATCGTGCTTCATCCGCACCCGCAGTTTGGCGGCACGATGAATCATCAGATCGTCTATCAGCTCTATTACGCCTTCGTGCATCGCGGCTTCTCGGCGCTGCGCTTCAACTTTCGCGGCGTCGGGCGCAGCCAAGGCGGCTTCGATCACGGCATCGGCGAATTGTCGGACGCCGCGTCGGCGCTCGATTGGGCGCAAACCGTCAACACCGAGGCGCGCAGCTGCTGGATCGCGGGCTTCTCGTTCGGCGCCTGGATCGGCATGCAGCTTTTGATGCGGCGGCCGGAAATCGAAGGTTTTATCTCGATCGCTCCGCCGGCAAATCTCTATGACTTTTCATTTCTGGCGCCCTGCCCGTCCTCCGGACTGATTATTCATGGCGACAAGGATGCGGTGGTACCGCACCGTGATGTCACCAATCTGGTCGAGAAATTGAAGACGCAAAAAGGCATCATCATCGAGCAGAAGATCGTTCCCGGCGCCAACCACTTCTTCGACGGCAAGGTTGAGCCGCTGATGACTTCGATCAGCCAGTATCTCGACAAGCGCCTCGGCAAGACCAGCCGCGCGACGACCGCCGCCTGAGACCTATTGCCGTAGCGGCGGGCGTGGCTGTTCGTCGCTTGCTGTTTTGAGGCAACCGCGCTTGCAATCGGCGCGCTCCGGCCGTTGAATGGCTCCAATAACGACTTAAAATACCGACCGGGGGAAAACATGCGTTACGTACGTTTCGTTGCGGGCTGTCTTGCCGTCACAGGTATTGGCGCGGGGGTTGTCGGCGTCGCCGCCCAGAACGCCACGCCCGACAGCTTAAAAATCGGCATCGTTGTCCCGATGACCGGAACCTCGGCCGCGGTCGGGCGCGAAATCTCCGACGCCACCAAGCTTTATGTCGCGCAACATGGTGACACGGTCGCCGGCAGGAAGATCGAGTTGATCGTCAAGGACGATCAGAGCGTGCCGGACAACGCCAAGCGGCTCGCGCAGGAATTGATCGTCAATGACAAGGTGAGCTTTCTCGGCGCCGGCCTCACCCCAAGCGCCATGGCGATGGCGCCGATCGCCACCGAAGCAAAAGTACCGACCGTGGTGATGGTCTCGGGTACGTCGGTCGTGACCGACCGCTCGCCCTATTACGTGCGCACGAGTTTCACGCTCGGCCAGCAATCCGGCATCATCGCCGATTGGGCGATCAAGAACGGCAGCAAGAAGGCGGTCTCGATCCTATCCGACTGGGCGCCAGGAGCCGAGGCCGGCAAAGTGTTCGAGGCGAATTTCACCAAGGGCGGCGGCCAAGTCCTCGACACGCTGAAAGTGCCGCTCGCCAATCCCGACTTCTCGCCGTTCCTGCAACGCGCCCACGATCTGCAACCCGACACGCTGTTCGTGTTTGTCCCGGCCGGACAGGCCGGCACCTTCGCCCGGCAGTTCGCCGAGCGCGGGCTCGACAAATCCGGCATCAAGCTCGTCGGCCCGGGCGATATCGTCGATGACGACGATCTGCCGACCACGGGCGATGCGCTGCTCGGCGTGGTCACCGCCGGCATGTATTCGGCGGCGCATCCGTCGCAGATGAACAAGGATTATACCGCGGCCTACAAGAAGGCGACCGGTCACCGCGCCAATTTCATTTCGGTCGGCGGCTATGACGGCATGAACCTGATCTACCAGGCGCTGAAGGCGACCAGCGGCAATACCGACGCCGATGCCGTCATCGGCGCGATGAAGGGTATGAAATGGGAAAGCCCGCGCGGACCGATCTCGATCGATCCGCGCACCCGCGACATCGTGCAGAACATCTACATCCGCAAGGTTCAGAAGGTGGACGGAGAGCCCTGGGCGATCGAATTCGAAACCTTTCCCGCGGTGAAGGACCCGCTCAAGGAAGCGGCGTCGAATTAGCGCGAGGCGGTTCCGGCGATGGACCGGTCAGGCACACGCGCCGATACCTTTGCTCGGCGGTGCTCTTTAATTCGGGAGGCCCGGGCGAATTTATGAGCGGCGGAGATTACGGCTGCGCCAACACGCCGCCAGTCAGCGGATACGCCACGCCGGTCGTTTCGGGAAACGTTATCGGCAGAGCGCGCAAGCTGCGCACCGCAAGATAGGCGAAAGCCTGCGCCTCAAGTGAATCGACCGACCAGCCGGCCTCGTGTGCGGACTCGATGCGCGCGGGCTTCAGCCGCTCGCCGAGCATTCTCATCAGCGTTGGATTGCGTGCGCCGCCGCCGGCGACGATCCATGTTGCCGGCGCACGCGGCAAATGCGGCACGATGCGCGCCACCGCGGCCGCGGTCAGCGCGGTCAGCGTTGCCGCGCCATCCTCGACGCCGATGCCGTCGAGCGTATCGCCCAGGAGGCCGCGAAAATCGTTGCGGTCGAGCGATTTCGGCGGCGGTGCGGCAAAAAACGGATGCCGCAACAGGCGCTCGATCGCGGCCTCGTCGACCGACCCCGCCGCAGCCGCGCGCCCGTCGGTATCGAGCGGCCGTCCGGTCCGCAGCCGCAGGAAGTCGTCCAGCAGCGCGTTGCCCGGTCCGGTATCGCACGCGATCAGGCTATCGCCGTCGATGAAGGTGACATTGGCGACGCCGCCGAGATTGAGCACCGCGACGGGCGGCTCGGCCCGCAACTGCCGGACCAAAGCACGATGGAAGATCGGCGCCAGCGGCGCGCCCTGCCCGCCCGCGGCGACGTCAGCGGCGCGGAAATCATAGACGACCGGAATGCCAAGCCGCGCCGCCAGAGCCTTGCCATCGCCGATCTGGACCGTGAGCCCGCGCTCCGGCCGATGCAGCAGCGTTTGGCCGTGAAACCCGACCGCCCCCAGATTGGCCGGTTTGAGATCGTTCGCGGCGAGGAAAGTCTGCACCGCTTCGGCATGCGCGTCGTTCACCAGTTGCTCGGCCGCGGCGACAACGTCAGGCCGCGCAGTGCGCTCCGTCAAGCTCGCCGCCGCGGCGGTGGCGCGGCGAAGCAGTGTCCGCTCCTCCTTGGTGTAGGGCCGGCAAGCGGTGGCGCCGAACTGCGCTATGCGCTCGCCGTCGGTGTCGATCAAGGCGACGTCGACGCCGTCCTGCGAGGTCCCGCTCATCAGCCCGATCGCCAGCACCGAAGTGCCGGCAGCCGCCGGTAAGCCGAGTGTCATTTGATCGGTCATCGGATTGGAATAGCGGGTTTTGACTACCTTTTGGAACCTGTTACACCAGCCGCGCCGCCGCGGCGAGCCGCGGATAGAATAAGCCGGGCGTCGATGAATACCTACAAGTCCGATTTTCTAAACGTTCTTGCCGCGCGAGGCTTCATCCATCAGGTCTCGGAGCCCGAGGCGCTCGACGCGCTGGCGCGTTCGTCGACGATTACAGCCTATATTGGTTTCGACTGCACGGCGCCGTCGCTGCATATCGGCTCGCTGTTGCCGATCATGTTGCTGTATTGGCTGCAGCAAACCGGCCACCGGCCGATCGCGCTGATGGGCGGCGGCACCACGCGGGTCGGCGATCCTTCAGGCAAAGATGAGAGCCGTAAGTTACTGACCGACGAACTCATCAACGCGAATCTCAAGGGCATTCGGGCCGTCTTCGCCAAGTTCCTCAAGTTCGAGGACGCGGGCGGCAATGCCGTCATGGCCAACAACGCCGACTGGCTCAATACGCTGAATTATATCGACTTCCTGCGCGACGTCGGCCGCCACTTTTCAGTCAATCGGATGCTGGCCTTCGATTCGGTGAAACTTCGCCTCGAGCGGCAACAAGAGTTGTCGTTTCTCGAATTCAATTACATGATCCTGCAGGCTTATGATTTCGCCGAACTGTACCAGCGCCATGGCTGCGTGCTGCAAATGGGCGGCTCCGACCAATGGGGCAATATCGTCAACGGTATCGATCTCGGCCGCCGTTTGCATAACGCGCAATTGTTCGCGCTCACGGCGCCGCTGATCACGACCTCATCGGGCGCCAAGATGGGCAAGACCGCGGCGGGCGCGGTGTGGCTCAACGCCGATCGGATGAGCCCCTACGAATACTGGCAATATTGGCGCGACACCGAGGATGCCGACGTCAACCGATTTCTCAATCTGTTCACGGTGCTGCCGCTCGACGAGATCGCGCGCTTGGCGACGCTCAAAGACGCGGAGATCAACGAGGCGAAAAAGATACTTGCGACCGAAGCGACTGCGCTGGTGCACGGCCGCAAAGCCGCCGATGACGCGGCAGCCACCGCGCGCACGACGTTTGAAGAAGGCGGTCACGGCGCGAGCCTGCCTACCGTCGAACTGCCGCGCGCCGAGCTCAAGGCCGGTATCGGCGTGCTCGCCGCTTTCGTCAAAGCCGGACTCGCCGCCTCGAACGGCGAGGTGCGCCGCGCCATCGCCAACAACGCGATCATGGTCAACGACGCTCGCGTCACCAGCGACAAAGCCGCGATCGGCGAGGCTGATCTCAGCGCCGACGGTGCGATCAAGCTTTCGCTTGGCCGCAAGCGTCACGTTCTGCTCAAGCCGGTCTGACGCAACAGCTTCAATGATTGTTGTCGCGAGTATCGTCGACGGTGCTGGTCGCATCGCCGTCGGGCGGCGCCGTCACCGGGCTATTCGCCGGATATTCGAACACCTTGCGCAACAGTCCCGGCGCCAACGCCGAAAGCGGATTGACGTGGAGTTCCGGTGTACCCGGCTTGCCGACGACTTCATAGGTGACGCCGACGAGGCCTTCTTTTTCGCCGCCGAGGAATAGTCCCACCACCGGGAGCTGGCCAAGCAGATTGTTGGCGCCGTAAAGCGGGATCAGCGTGCCGCGCAGATGCACGTCGTCGCGCGTGTAATCGATCACGCCGTCGATCGTGCCGCCCAGAACCGGCCCGCGCACCACGCCGTCGTGCAGCGCAACCCGGCCTTGCGAGCGGGTGAAGTCGACCTTCAAGCCGGAGAAGTCCATTTGATTACGCGGCAGCGGGGTGCCATTGGCGACCGCGCGCTCGAGCTGCGATTCATCGTGAACGGCGAAGTTGCGAACACTGACGGTGCCGAGCTGCACCGGGCTGCTCGGCGAGGGCGGGTCCATGACCGTCGTCATCTGGCCGCCATTCATGCGCGAATAAACGTCGGTGAAGCGAAACAGCGCGCCGGCATCGCTGGTCTCGAGCTCGACCACTTGGCGTCCGCCCGGCCGGCCGCGCAGGTCGCCGGTCAACGTTCCGCTATGGCCGATCTTGGCCGTCAGTCCGAGGCTGCGAATTTCGCCGGCGCGGCGCGACATTTTCATCTCGAGGCTGCGCAACGCCTCGCCGTTGAACCCGACTACGGCGCCGAGCTTCATGTCGAGATCGATATCGGGAGGCCGACGCGCGCCCGGGTCGCCGCCCGGCGCATCGCCGGTCATTGTCTTGACCAGGCCGCGCCCGTCATAGGCGTCGCCGCGCATAACAACGCGCAACGCTCCGTCGGGACCGCGTTCCACCTTGAGACTGGTCCGATCGCCGTCGGAAAAGCCGTAGGACGGGAAATTGGCCGACTGCAGCTCGCCTGAGCCGTCAAGCTCGACGGCGCCCTTCACGCCGCCGCCGGCGCCTTCGATCAGAAGATCGTCGATGCGGATCGATTGCGGCTTGGTGGTGAGCGTAAACGTCGCGCGCGCCGGCTTGCCGGATTGCTTGACCCAGCCCGGCAAGAAGCCGTCGATCTGAGCCGGCGTCAGGTCGGCCTGGACTGCGAAGCGGCCGTCGCGATCGGCGGTCGTGCTGATCCGGCCGTTGACGTCCATCGGGATCGAGCCCGAGATCGAGTTCGCGGGATCGAGACCGAGATTGCCGCGCGCGGTCTCGTCGAGCATGCCCTGGATATGGACGTCGGCGGCATCGTCGCCGCGCATCTTGCGGTATTCGAGATTGGCCGGCGAGCCGCCGATCTTGACATCGCCCCTGATCGCGAAGCCTTGGTTATTGGCGTTCACTTTCAGCACCGCCGCGTCGACCTTTTGCCCCATGATCATATGGTCGGCGGAAAAATTCGCGGCATCGACCGTGATCGCATAATTGGTCGAGCCGGGCGGCAGATCGGGCTTGAGCGGCATGCCCAAAGCGACTTGCGCACTCATCGTGCCGCGCGTCGTGGCCGGATCGAAGGGAATGCCTGACGATGGGTCACGCAAGCGGTCCATGCCCAGCAATTCGACCGCAGCCGGCACCGGGCCGTCGAGCTTGAAGCGGATGCGCGCGGGCGGCTCGTGCGGGCCGGTATCGGGCACTTCGAACAAGCCCGTCGACATCACGAGCTTACGCCCGGACGGCAGATCGGCGGTGGCCTTGCCGAGCGAGATTTGCGCGTCGCGGCCGACAATGTGCACGGTCAGATCGGCATCGTGCAGCGCCGGCAGGCCGGCCACCGGCTGGATCACGCAGTTCGTCGCCAGTGCGTCGATCGATAAGCCGTCGTCGGGCAAGGGCGGACCGCTCGCCTTGAGCGTATTGAGCGGCGCATTCACTGCAACGACAACGCGCTCGACGCTGCCGCTGACCAGGTGCTCATTGAACCAATCGCGAACCTTCGGCGAGACGAAGACCGGCCACAAGCGCTTTAGGGAGTCGGTCGACATGCGTGTCGCGGCGAGACCGGCGGCGAGGCGAAGATCGCCGCTCGAATAGTCCGCCGTGCCGGACATGGCGACCCCCATATCGGCATTGCCGAGATCGCCCTGATCGATGACAAAGCGCTTTTTGACCGGATCGAACTGGCCGCTCACCGCGATGCGGTTGAGGATAAACCGATCGCCCGATGCCGGCGCGCCCAGCACTACCGTACCGCCGCCGACCTTGAACAACCACGGGCCGGGCGCGGCTGCCGGCGCTTCGACCTGTCCGAGCAGCGTGATACGGTTGCCGCCGGAAATGACGTGGAACGGCACCGAGAGCAGACGGCTTGCCGCATCCCAATCGATCTTGAACTCGGCATGGTCGATATCGAGACGGCCGTCGTCGCCGTTGGCGTCATTGATGAAGCCCGCATCGGCGACAATCCGGCCGGTCAGCGATTGCGGCACGCCGTTCGGGCCGACCTCGCCGTGCAGACTCGCGGACAACGGCATATCGATTTGCAGGCTGCCATCGCCGAGCCGTGACGCCAACAACAGATCGTTGGCGGAGACCTGCCGGGCCTCGAGCGCGACGCTGCGATAACCGTCCCGGCCGGGTTTGATCGAAGCCGTCAATCCCCACGGCCGTTCCGGATTGTCGGAGCCTATGGTCACGACGACCCCGCCGCCGCGCGGCCGCTCAAGACTGAGGCTGATATTCTGGAAGGTCCAGCGTTTTCCGGTGCGCTCGTCATCGACCGTCAGACTGCCGTCCTTTAAGCCAAGCTCGCGCAGGTCGTGACCGTCGAGGCCGCTTTCGCCGATGCCGTCGATCCATGTCAGCAGCGCGGCGATGCTGTCGCTGGGCGGGCGCGGCAAAGCCGCCGGGGCCGAATGGGAAAGCGCGGCGCCCGCGACGGACGGCGCCGGACTGCCTGGCGTGAATTTGTCCTGCTTGAAATCGGCGCGATCGGCGGTAGCCGAGGCGGCGATCGGCGCCGCCGACGTCGCAATCGGATGCTCGTCGTCGCCCGAAGCGAAAACGGTAACGCCGCCGTCCGGCTCGATGCGCACGGCGAGTTCCGCGCCGACCAAATTGAGGCTTTCGGCGCGCATATGACCGCTGAGCAGGCTCATGCCGGAGACGCGAATTTCCGCTTTGGGCGCGCGCGCGACCACCTTGCCGTCCGCGTCGCGCACGACGATATCGCGCACCCGAACCGCGGCGCCGCCCTTCTCGGTGCGCTCAATTTGCGTGCCGCCGACTTCGACGCTTTCGCGGCTGCCAAAATTCTCTTCGATCGCGGAAACGAGCCAGGGGCTGAAGGCGTCGACTTGGATCGGTCCGCTGGACAGCCGCCACAGCAGTCCGAGACAACCGAACACGACGAGCCCGACTAGGACGCCGGAGCCAATGAGCACTCGCCAGATCAGTCGCCGATATCGCGCCAGGAGCCGCCGATAGGCGGCCAAATAGCGGCCGTCACCCCAGCGCTGACCGCGATGGGCCGCGGTGGTGCTGCCCCGGCGCCGCGGGTGGGCCGCCGATTCCCATCGCGGGAATGCCGCGTTTTGCCTATCTTGGTTCGTCATTCCCGCTCGGGCGTCCCCCGTCCGTGGCGCCGTCATAACGATATCGCAGCCAGCAGGATAGCTGCGCGCGAGCGATCGACACCCCGGCTCACGCGCGTATTCTGGGTCAGGAGAATGCCCCTTGGAAAGCGTCGAAAGGAAGGCACATGGCTCCCCGTACGACCCCTCATAAAGCGGCAAAACCGGCCAAATCCGCGAAGCAAGTCGGTCCGCAGGCCGTGAAGATCGGCGCCAAAGCCCCCTCGTTCACTTTGCCGCGCGACGGCGGCGGGGAAATTTCGCTCAAGGATTTTGCCGGCCGGAAGCTCGTCCTCTATTTCTATCCGCGCGCCGACACCCCCGGCTGCACCAAGGAGGCCATCGACTTCTCCCGGCTGAAAGCGGCCTTCGGCAGCGCCGGTGCGGACATTCTCGGCGTCTCGGCCGACCCGGTAACGGCGCAGGACGCGTTCAAAGGCAAGCATAAGCTTGGAATTGCGCTCGCTTCGGATGAGCAACGAAAAATGCTCGAGGCCTATGGCGTGTGGCAGGAAAAAACGTTGTACGGCAGGAAGTTCTTCGGAGTTGTTCGCACCACGCTTCTGATCGGGCCCGACCAGCGCATCGCTCAGATCTGGCCGAAAGTGTCGCTGGACGGTCACGCCGAGGAAGTTCTCGCCGCCGCCAAAGCACTGTGAATCGTTTACTGCGATTGCAAAATGCCGACAAATTGCGTCGCCTAATTTGCTGGTTGTTAACCATAAACGGCTGAAATCCGCTCCTTCGCTGGGATGGGAGCGTCAATGCCGCAGTGGACAGCGTCACGGTCAAAACAGGCCGCAAGATCGCAACATCCGGCGCAAAATGGGGCGCAAGCCCCGCATCAAGGGCTTCGCGACGGCGCCCGCCGGGCCGAGTCGCGCCATCGCGGCGAGGTGGCCGGCCGCGCCGGCTATACGATCGCGCATGCCGGGCGCCAGGTCAGGTTCGGCCCGGTCGCGTTCTGGATTGCCGTCGGCACGGTCGTGATCATGGCCGGCTGGTCGATCACCGCCGCGACCTATCTGACGTTCCGTGACGATGTGCTGCGCACGCTGATCGCCCACCAGGCCGAGCAGCAATTCGCCTATGAGGACCGCATTGCCGAGTTGCGCGCGCAGATCGATCGCACCACCAGCCGTCAACTTCTCGATCAGGAGCAATTCGAGCAAAAGCTCGATGACCTGATGCGCCGGCAAGCGACACTCGAATCGCGCGCGACGAGTTTGGGCGGCATCGCCGACCCGACAACGACCGGCTCGATCCGGCCAGCGGCCTTGAAACCGGCCGGCGATTCACTTGCCCCGCCGCGTGGCGACCACGGCAAACAATCGAGCATCGGGGCGGCGCTCGGGCGGCTCGAAGCGTCGCTCGACCGCGTCGAGCGACGGCAGTCCATCATGGTCGGCCAGATGGAAGACCGCTACGAAACCAAAGCCCAAAGAATCCGCAGCGTCCTCAATGACCTCGGGCTTAAGATGAATGTGACACCCGAAGCGACCGGCGGGCCCTTCGTGCCGGTCAAACTAGGGTCGGACGGTGATGGTTTCCAGCATGCGCTGCTGCGTGCGAGCCTCGCGCGAAACGACGCCGACCAACTGGTCGCGACCCTCATGCGGGTGCCGGTTCGCAAGCCCGTCACCGGCGAAATCGACGAGACCTCGCCTTTCGGCGTTCGCATGGATCCGTTCGTGCATGAAGCGGCCATGCATACCGGCATCGACTTCCGCGGCGACATCGGCGAGCCGATCCACGCCACCGCCGCCGGAACCGTCAGCATTGCCGGCTGGGAAGGCGGCTACGGCAACATGGTCGAGATCGATCACGGCAACGGGCTGGCCACCCGCTATGGGCATCTGTCGGAAATCGACGTCAGGGTCGGCGACGACGTGCGGATTGGCGAGGTCATCGGCAAGCTCGGTTCGACCGGCCGCTCCACCGGCCCGCATCTGCACTACGAGACCCGGGTCGGCGGCGAAGCGGTCAACCCGCAAAAGTTTCTCGACGCCGGCGATAAGCTGTTCGGCGGATAGACCACACGAACCGGTCCGGCGTCCCCTCGTAGCCGGGCTCAGTCCACATCCTCAACATTCGCCGGCCCGGTGCCGAATGCTTTTTGCGCCAGCGCGGCCGCGGTGAACTGATCGATATCGCCATCGAGCACGCCGCCGGTGTCGGAGGTTGAAACGCCGGTGCGCAGATCCTTCACCATCTGATAGGGCTGCAGCACGTAAGAGCGGATCTGGTGGCCCCAGCCGATATCGGTCTTGGCCGCCTGATCGGCGGCCGCCTTTTCCTCGCGCTTCTTCAATTCCAATTCATAGAGCTTGGCGCGGAGCATCTGCCAGGCCTGTGCCCGATTGCGGTGTTGCGAGCGGTCGTTCTGACAGACGACCGCGATATTGGTCGGGATGTGCGTCAGCCGGATCGCCGATTCCGTCTTGTTGACGTGCTGGCCGCCGGCGCCGCCCGACCGCATCGTATCGACGCGCACGTCCGCTTCATTGATATCGATTTTGATGGCGTCGTCGACCACCGGGTACACGTTCACGCTGGCGAACGAGGTGTGCCGCCGCGCATTGGAGTCGAACGGCGAAATGCGCACCAGGCGATGGACGCCGTTCTCGGTCTTGAGCCAGCCATAAGCATTGCGGCCCTTGATCTCGATGGTGGCCGATTTGATGCCGGCCTCTTCACCCTGGGTCTCCTCGATGAAATCGACCTTGAAGCCGTGGTGCTCGGCCCAGCGCGTGTACATGCGCAGCAGCATTCCGGCCCAGTCCTGGCTCTCGGTACCGCCGGCGCCGGCGTGAACCTCAAGATAGGTATCGTTGTTGTCGGCTTCGCCCGAAAGCAGCGCCTCAAGCTCGCGGCGCGCGACCTCCACCTTGAGCTTGCGCAAGCTCGCTTCCGCTTCGGCGATAACGCTTTGATCTTTCTCCGCCTCGCCGAGCTCGATCAGCGTCAACTGATCGTCGAGTTCCTGCCCGATGCGGGTGAGCGCGGTGAGATTGTCATCTAGCGCGGTGCGTTCCTGCATCACGCGGCTGGCGCGCTGCGGATCGTTCCACAGATTGGGGTCTTCCGCCTGCCGGTTCAGCTCGGCAAGCCGCGCGCGCGCCTTGTCGACGTCAAAGATGCCTCCTCAGCAGCGCGATCGACTGCTTGATCTCCTCGACGATGGTTGCGATTTCCGCGCGCATGATGGTGCTCCGGCGGGCGATGTAATGGTTTGGAAGCGCGAAAGCAAACACCCTCCCCGCAGGGGAAGGGTTATTCTCATCAATAAAGCCCGCCGGTCCCGGTGCGAACCACGTCGCCACCGTCTACGGGGGCAGCTTGCGACGTCGGGGCGCCATTGGTGGTATCCGCGCCGATCACGGAATAGGTGTCGGGCGGCGCGGTGCCGGGCTTGAAGGCTTCGAGAATGACTTTCGGGTCGCCTGGGCCGGCGCGCATTCCGGTGTGGGCGTCGACGCGAATGAGCTTGATACCGGGCGGCACCGCAAACGGGATCGGCGGCTTGTCGGCGAGCGCTACTTTCAGGAAATCACGGACGATGGGCGCAGCGAGATGACCGCCGGTCGCAAGCCGCGCAATATGGCGCGGCTTGTCGTAGCCCATATAGACGCCGCAAACGATGTCCGGCGAATAGCCGATGAACCAGACGTCCTTCTCGTCGTTGGTGGTCCCGGTCTTGCCGGCGATCGGCTTGCCGACGTCGCGCACGACTGTCGCCGTGCCGCGCTGGACGACACCCTCCATCAGCGAGGTAATTTGATAGGCGGTCATCGGATCGATCACTTGCTCGCGCTTATCGACGAGCGTCGGCTCCGGCTGATTGTCCCATTTGTCGGCGTCGCAACCCTGGCAGTCGCGCAGATCGTGCTTGTAGATGGTGTGGCCGTAGCGGTCCTGGATGCGGTCGATCAGCGTCGGAATGACCCGGCGTCCGCCGTTGTCGAACATCGAATAGGCCGTCACCATGCGCAGCACCGTCGTCTCGCCGGCGCCGAGCGCGTAGGACAGATAAGGCGGCAGTTCGTCATAGACGCCGAAGCGCTTGGCATATTCGGCGATCAGCGGCATGCCGATGTCTTGCGCCAACCGCACCGTCATCACGTTGCGCGATTGTTCGAGGCCGAAGCGGAGCGTGGACGGGCCGAAGAATTTGCCGCCGTAATTTTCCGGCTTCCAGATGCCGCCGCCCGCCCCCATGTCGATTTCGATCGGCGCATCCATGACGATGGTCGAGGGCGTATATCCGTTGTCGAGCGCCGCGGCATAAACGATGGGCTTGAAGGACGAGCCGGGCTGGCGCAACGCCTGGGTGGCGCGGTTGAACTGGCTCTGATCGAACGAGAAGCCGCCGTCCATCGCCAGTACGCGGCCGGTATGCGGATCCATCACCACCATGGCGCCGGAGATTTCCGGCACTTGGCGCAGCCGGTATTGGCCCTGATCGGCGAGCGGCTCGACGTAGATTACGTCGCCGACTGACAGCACCTGATTGACATGCGTGATCGGCTTTGACTGGCCGGTCGCCGCTTTCGCCCATTTCACGCCATCGAGCGGTACGAGGCCGATCTCGCGTTCCTTGATGACGTTGCCGCCCGGGTCGCGGCCGGGCTGCAGCCCGATGCGCGCCGATTGATCGTCGACCTGAAGCACCACCGCCATCCGCCATGGCGTGACATCGTCGAGCGATTTCACGTCGGCGAGCTTGATGCCCCAATCGCCGCCGACATCGATGGTGGTGACCGCTCCGC
>Ga0181525_10001901_pt1 | contig 17575 bp, 15 predicted proteins | sample PEATcosm2014_Bin_48_FD_121100 | JGI IMG/M metagenome (GOLD analysis project Ga0181525, IMG submission 121100) | Peatland microbial communities from MTU Mesocosm Facility, Houghton, MI, USA - PEATcosm2014_Bin06_10_metaG | ecosystem: Environmental > Terrestrial > Soil > Wetlands > Peat | place...
AGGAGCGAGATGGGTCCCGTAGGTTTACCGGAGATGGCAGTAATCTTCGTGATTGCCTTAGTGCTGTTCGGTCCGAAGAGACTGGCCGAATTGGGCAGAATGTTGGGAACGGCGATCAGCCATTTTCGCCGTGTCCGAAGTGAGATGAAAGCCGCTTTCGATCGTGAATTGCAAAACCTGGAGCTGCAAGCCAGATCCCAGAAAATCGAAAGCGGTCATCGGTACGATAACGGCAGCAACGATTATTCTTCAAGTGGTGCCAGCGTCGGCGCCGAAGTGTTCGCTTCATCCAGCGTGGAAAGCCGGGATTCTACGATTAGCAGGGTCTACACCACCGAGGACCCGGCTAGGCCGACGCGAGGGTGTCCGTGAGGCCTTGGTTGCGGAAAAGGAGAATTCTCGATGAGCGCTTCGATTTTGGCACATAAATGACTTCAACAGGGACAGTTGCGCTTTCACCCAGAGCCGTCACCACCGTTTCCGCTGGCCGAGGCGGAGGGGGGCGCACGCCCCCTCCGACTGAGCCGCCAAATCTCCCCGACGACGGCGAAGAGGGCATGCTCGGCATGTCTTTCCTTGATCACCTTCAGGAGCTGCGTTCGCGCATCCTAAAGATGGTTTTGGGATTGCTCGTCGCGGGCGCCATCAGCTTGACCTTCGTCAACCAGCTTTGGCGCCTCATCGCCGCCCCCGCCGTCGAAGCCTTGACACACCTGGGCATCAAGCCGCCCACCCTTAAAGCCATCACCCCGATGGAGCAATTCAACGTCATCTGGGTCAAGCTGCCCTTTCTGTGCGCGCTTTTTATCGCTGCACCTTGGGTAGTCTATCAAATTTGGGCTTTTATCTCTCCCGGACTTTATAAGCGCGAGCGCCGTTATGCGGTGCCATTCGTGCTTTCCACTGGGGGCCTGTTCATCCTCGGCGGCGCATTCGCATATTTTGTGGCCTTCCGTTTCACTCTCACATTTCTATTAGGCATCGGTGCAGGAAACTACGTCGATCCGACGGTGTCCATCAACGAATACTTCGATCTATTCGTTAACGTGACGCTCGGGGTGGCACTCACCTTCGAAATGCCCATTCTAATTTTCGTCCTGGCGTTACTTCGCGTCGTCAGGCCGGCGTTCCTTGTGAAGCACAGCCGTTATGCGATCCTGGGTATCTTCATCGTCGCCGCCATCGTCACCCCCACGCCCGACGCGGTTAATATGCTGCTGTTTGCGCTACCCATGTGCTTGTTGTTTTACGTCGGCGTCTTCGCCGGATACCTTTTGGTACTGAAGCGAGAAGGCCACCGGTTTCCGTGGGTCAAGGTATTAACAATCGCGGGGATTGTGCTCGCGGCCTTTAGTGCGATACTCTGTTTTGCCGCCATACACTATAAGCTGCATCCAGTCTCGCACTGGCCTTTTCTAATGCGGTAGCACAGGCGATGAGGACGATGTAGCTACGCGGCCCCTTTCATTCACATCTTTGCAGGAGTTTTACAAAAAACAAACCACCACGGCTGCCGCTTACTCGTAACATCAGTATAGGCGATAAGCCAAAAGGAGATCGTTCGGATGGAACCGATTCAGATTACCAAGATACATGAGCAACATTATCATGACCAGCACCTGGACCTGGATTTCGGGAATAAGACAGCGCTGCTGGACAGCGAGCCCTTAACACTTACCCGCAAAGAATACGACCTACTGGCATTCCTGATTGAGCATGCCGGCGAGTTGGTCACCCGCGAGATATTGCTGTTGCGTGTGTGGGGCTACAGCAACCAGATCCGCACGCGCACGCTGGACGTGCACATCCTCCGGCTGCGAAGGAAGCTGGGCGAGCACAGAGGCAAGTACATCGAAACCATCTTCAATGCTGGATACCGCTTTCAGCCCTTCCGTGCGCCCCACCTCGTACAGCGGCAGCCGCAAATGTTTGCCTTGGGCGCCTAAACAACAGGACCGGGTGCCCTTTCCCCCGCTAGAATGAGGATTCCCGACTCATAGAGAAATCCCCGCGCTCCATCGCGATCTACGGCTCGTCGGGGAGGCCCACTACTTGGGCCACCATAGCACCAGCCATCCGTAGAGATGCAGGCGCGCGAAGCGACCTTCACTGAACAATGGCGCTGACAGCCGTGCCCGCCATAGCCTGCCGGCATGCCACAACGTGGCCGCTTTGACGCCCTTGGCGCGTTACCTGAGACAGCCAAAATCGCGCGATTTGAGAAATCTTGTATTCTAATAGACTGGTTGCTGTCGCGGTCGTGACGTATGACGAGAAGATCTTTGGCGTCTTTGTTTACTCTGCCGGCCGGATGGTTTTGGCTGGCACGGGCGCAGGCGCCCCCGACGGACGATCTGACAACCATAGACAGCGATGGCGCCGCCCACATCAAACGCATCGTTCCCGTTCCCAAAACTATCTCTGCCGAGGCCTTTGCCCTCATGGTCAGCGGAAAAAGATGGACACCCGAGCCCGGAACGAAACAGGCCGCGGACTTCGCCGAGAAGTTGCACGCTACTTTTCCGGCCGAAATCACCGAGACAACCTTAGCGGGAGTCGCGTGCAAGGTCGTGGTCCCCAAACGCGCCGCGCCTCAAAAGCAAGACCGCGTTCTGATCTGTCTGCATGGCGGAGGCTTTACGTCAGATTCCGGCTCAGCCCTTGAAGGCGCTACCATCGCAGCGCTGACCGGCATCCGGGTAATCGCGGTCGAGTACCGGCTAGCCCCGCAGTATCCGTTTCCCGCGGCGGTGGACGATGCAGTCGCTGTATATAAGCACTCCCTTCAGGAGCATGCGCCGAACAAGATCGGCGTCTATGGTACTTCCGCAGGTGCTGTGCTATCGGCTCAGATGGCGGTTGAGTCGCGCAGGCTCGGTCTCCCTTTGCCGGCCGTTTTGGGCTTCTTTTCGGGCTATGTCGATCTGGCCCGCTACGGAGACTCCCGATTTCTCTACGGCACCAGCGGCTTCACAAACTTCAGTGCAATGGTTCCTGCCCTGAAGGGCTTGGGCATGGTCCCATACGTGGGCGACCACAACCGCCAGGATCCCGTGCTTTCACCCATGTACGCGGACCTGAAGGGATTTCCTCCGACTCTGTGCATGACTTCGACGCGCGATCACTGTCTGAGCGGCACCGTCGATTTTCATCGAGCACTGTTGCGGGCCGGCGTGGATGCACGCCTGATGGTCTTCGATGCCATGCCGCACGCCTTCTGGTATTTGTTCGACCTGCCTGAATCCAGGGAAGCGCTGGAAGCGCAGGCGAACTTCCTCGATCGTCATCTGGGTTGACAGAAAGAAACGAGTGGAGAGATCCCTATGATACAAACCATAGAAACGATGCTGAACAAGTTCGAGTGTGGCAAACTGACCCGCCGTCAACTTGTTCTTTCCCTTGCCGCATTGGCGGCTGTCGCACAGCCGGGGCCGCAGGAGAAAGGCTGCCGTGCCGTAAGCATAAACCACATCACGGTCAAAGTTCCCGACCTTCATCGCACCTCCAACTTCTATCAGGAGTTCTTCGAAATGCCGCTGAAGCAACATTCCGCGAGAACCCATATCTTGGGAGTCGGCGACTGCTTCTTTGGCATTGAGCAAGGCGACGGGGAGGCCGCCAGAGTGGATCACTACGACTTCGGAATTGCGGGGTTCGACGCGGACGACGTGCGCGCAAAACTGAGGTCGTTGAACTTGAAATTTGACAGTACCAATTCGAAGGAATCGTTCAAATTTTATGATCCGGACGGTTTCCATGTTCAAGTGAACGCGCCGGACTACGTCGGCCACGTGGGCTGACAAGAGTGGAGTTAGCGCATCGTCCATGCGCCCCCCGGAGGCGTGGCACCGGCTTCGGTCCTGCTCGAACCACACCTTTCCGACAAGGCAGCACGGGTCTTCGGGTGCTGGCGCTTCCGGGCCATCGGCAGCGGCTGAACTCAGAGCATCTCAGCCGGCATCTCGAGTTGCAAAGAAACGGCTGACCTCCCGTGTGATCAGCCGGACCGGAATCCGCCTCCGAAACGTGCCGTCAGGTCCTGGTCTAGCTTTGCCACGAGTTCTTCGCCGTAGGACTCGGGCGTGATCCCTGTTGTTCCTGCTCCACGATCCGCTGCCCGATCTGCCAATGCGCGGCGGTGATTACAGCACTCACCGCGCGCCCTGCGGATTGTCGAGCGGGCTCCAGCAACCGTGACACCTCTCAATTGTGAGCGTCTCGTATTCTGCAAATCCGGAGGCGTCTGGCCATCTATTGTCTGGCATCCCTCGATTGCTGCGGCGCGGTTACGTCCCGGCCCCGACCATTTCCTGTCGCTGTTTCTGAACTCGGGCTTGGGCGCCGATCTGATTAGGCGACCGTGGCAGAACCGTGACAAAACCCCTCGTGTTGAGCCTACAGGGGATGCCCTTGAGCGGAAAGCAGATTCCCCAAGTTGTTAAAACCTTGAAAGTGGCGGTAAATCTAAAGAAGCTTTGGAGCCGGAAGTGCTGCGCCCAAGACATGCGGGCAACCCCCGGTAACGCGGGGGTTCAAGTGCTTTCGACCGCACTATCAGTCCGGGTGAGACTTGCTCATCATTGTCGGGACTTGTGCATAATTCCCGACGTTATGTAAAATCGAGTAGTGCATGTTGTAGAACCCATCGCCAAAATCACGGAGCTCGCCAAGGCTGCCGGCGTTCTTCATCCGCGCGATCTCGCGGCTCACGGAATCGCCCGCCAATATCTCCGTCTTGCAGAGCAGCAGGGTGTCGTCGTCCGATCAGGGCGCGGGATCTACACGGCAGCCGATACCGCAATCACGGAGTTCCACACCTTCGCTGAGGCAGCGAAACGAGCGCCGCGAGCCGTTATCTGCCTGCTCTCCGCCCTCCGGTTTCACGACATTGCAACCGAGAGCCCATTTGAGATCTGGATGGCAATCGGCGAAAAGGATCGCCGCCCGCGCTCGGACAACCCACGGATGCGTATCGTTCGCTTCTCAAAACAGTCGCTGGAGTTCGGCCAGAAGACACACTACGTTGAGGGAGTGCCAGTTCGCATTTTTTCCGTTGCCAAGACCGTTGCGGATTGTTTCAAGTATCGAAATAAGATCGGGCGCGATGTCGCAATTGAGGCTCTCCGCGAATCGATCAGGAACCGAAAAGCAACCACGGCTGATCTGTGGCAAGCCGCCAAAGTCTGCCGAGTCACAAACGTGATGAGGCCGTACATGGAGGCTCTCACGTGAAGCCGGTCAAATCCCGGAACACCGCTGCATCCGTCCGCCAAAGGCTCTTGAATCTCGCCATCAGCACCGCCGAGGATTTCGGTCTTGTTCTCACCGCGTTACGCACTCGAACGGCTCCTCTACCGCCTCAGCCAATCGAAATACCGAGACCAATTCATTCTGAAAGGGGCAATGCTTTTTCAGGTGTGGAGCCGCACACCGCATCGACCAACCAGAGATCTCGATCTGCTGGGCCGCGGCGATCCTTCGATTGAGCACTGTCAGGAAGTCTTCGGTGAACTGTGCCGAATTCCAGTTGAGCACGATGGCCTTATTTTTTTCGCAGAGACCGTGAAGGCCGACAAGATCAAGGAGGAGCAAGTCTATCAAGGTGTCCGTGTCAAATTCCTCACGCGGCTTGGCAACGCGCGGATACCCGTCCAGGTTGATGTCGGGTTCGGCGATGCCGTGAATTCGAGCTTGCTTGACTATCCGACACTGCTACCCATGTCGGCGCCGCGGGTCCTGGCTTACCCCATGAATACGGTCGTGGCCGAGAAACTGGAGGCTATTGTCAGCCTCGGCATGCTCAACAGCCGCATGAAAGACTTTTACGACATTTGGTTCCTCGCACGAACATTCCCGTTCCAGGCGGAGGCTCTTGGCGCGGCGCTAAAGAGCCACATTCGAACGGCGCAAAACGGGGCTGGACCCTGACGGCTTGAAAGTCCTACTCGCCGAGCTGTCCGGAGACGTCACGAAGCAAACCCAATGGCGGGCATTCCTCGGGAAGAGCCGCCTTACAGCGCCCGACGATTTTTCCCTCGTCAACGACGCCATTCGAGAGTTCCTCGTGTCCCCAGCCGGCGCGGCCAATGCCGAGAGTCACGCATTAGCTTCCTGGCCACCAAGCGGACCCTGGCAAAATGGGGGACGAACCGAGCACACAAGCGGAGAAAGCCCAATCGAAGGTCCGCTCCAACGAACCTTTCGTCGCGCCCCCTCAAAAAGATTTGGAAACTCGGAAGGAGTGAAAGAAGACAGTCCCCGGAAGTACGGATCCGGAAGTGCCGCGTCTGCGGACTCGGAGGCGAATTGAACGGTCGGGACTTTCTTTGCACAGCCGCCACGGAAAGGGGCAGATTGCCGATGATCCAACCGGAGTGGACCGTGGCAAAACCGTGACAAAACCCCTGGCGTTGAGGTGACTTGGGTTGCGTTTGAGCGAAACGCAGATTCCCCAAGTTGTTGAAAACCTTGAAAGTGGAGGTAAATCTAAAGAGGCTTTGGAGCCGGTTTGGCTGCGTGTCGATCAGGCGATCCCGCACAGTTATTGTGCATCGTAAACGAAGTCCCTACTATTGTTAAACGCCTTCGAGATTCGGGAAGGGAATTCGACGGCCGCAAATCGCCGACCCAGATGGCCCCAGAAAGTGCAACTGGGAACCGTCAGCACTGCATCTCGGTAACTCGAATCGCCGATTCCTTTCGGGTTTATTATCGGGCGGGTGCTAGGAATCGAAATCTGTCGATCGCATCCAGAACCCAGGTAGAACAGAACGCGAGCCCGTGTACGAGTTGTGTACGAGTGGCGGTTTTTTTGGTCCAATGCGGCATTTTAGACCATTGAAAAGCCTGCAACTTACAGATTTTGCGTAGGTTGTTGTTATCGTGGTTCGAATCCATGCCGGGGAGCCAAATGGCGTTTTCCAGGATGCCCGCTATCTGATTGATTCTATTATGACCATCTCAGAAGTTTACTCTTGATTGGCCGCATTTAAGTGTGACCCCGGCGCGGATTCGAACTCTTGAAGACGAATACATCCGACCGGCATCTCCCAAACGATCCGCACTAATCGACTGTGCGTGCTGACATCCGGATGGCCGAAAAACCCAGGCGCCATCCAATTTGCCCTAAGGGGCACCGCCGCCCTCCGCCGTACCTACCTTACGGGCTTCACATTGGCCGCTATCGAGCGATTCCGCCGCTCATCGCGAGTGACCGCAATAGTGTCATTCGGCGGTGAGCATTTCGATCGGCCCGAGACCAGTCATCCAATCGATCATTATGCGGAACGCGAGGCCCATATTTCCCACTTGAACATGATTCTGTGCTTGCTCCGCGCGCGTGAACAAGCGCGCGGTCAGTGAGCGTACATGTCTCAGAGTGGCGATCTGATCGGGTAGTTGGTGCAACTGGAATGTAGTGATCCTCAGCGCCCGCCATCAGGAGCACGTCCTGCGTCAGCCGGGGCGAGATGTCAGCGGTCTCGTATTTCTGATAGTGCTTCATCATCTCATACGTCGTCTTAACTCCAGTGTTGTGTATCGCCAATTTCACCATCCAGTCCAGAAGCAGACTCTTGGCCATCGCATCGGCGAGGAACTTGTCGACCGCTCCCTCGTTTCCAGTGTCGATCCAGTCAAGGAGCTCCTTTTGTGCCAGCGGGGGCAGAGGGCGAAGGAAGCACTCGAGCCCGTCGGTCATAATGTCGTATGCGATCACTCGGCGCACCCTTGGCTCGAAGGCAGCGGCGCGAATGACCAACCCGCCGCCGAGCGAGAAGCCCATCAACGTGACCGCGTCGAGACGGAAGAAGTCCAAAACCGCTTTGACCGGCTTCTCCCACTCAGGACTCATGGTCAGGTGCGCCAATTCGAGCGCCGCCCCCTGGCCGGGGCCCTCGAATAGGATCGTGTCGTAGCCGGCGTCGCGAAAGATCAGCGCCGCAGGCAACCATTCCTCAATGTAGCTGTCGAACCCTCCGAAAACGACCAGTGTCCCCTTCGGCTCCTCCGGCGTGAGGCGATAGGCGGGGAGCCAGCCGGCCTCAAAGGGAATTCTGCTATATGCAGACGGCGCAATTTGGAAATGGTCAAGAAGCAGATCGACGAAGCGCTGGCGTGTGGGCAGCTTGCGCGGATCGCTGGAGAGCAAGAAGAACTCGGCGAGACGCAGATAGTAGGCCCCTTTGAGCACCTCGTGCCGGGTGAGCGCCTTTTCTCCCAAGTCGAGAATGATCTTTGTGAACAGCGGATAGTCGTTCACGCCGGCCACCGCGTCGCGCATCTCGGTCAGCATGCTGTCGTCGCCAACCCAGCCATAGAAGCGGTTGAGTTGGAAATTGATGCTGATGTCGGGGTGCAAGTCGTAATATCCGATCGGAAACGAGAACGACGGGGAATCAAATGGGGTTAATTCCCCTGCCGTCGCCTTATCGATGACGACGGGACTTGAATTCGTTTTCAATTCGGTCGCTGGAGTCATTTCAGTTTTTCTCCTTCTTGTCTTGAAACTGCGCGTCGGTGCGTGGCCGTCATTTCCTGGTGCACGAGAAGGGCCGATCATAGTTTTGCGGAATTCTGACGCGGGCTACCCGCCAAACGCCAATCGGGGCGATTAGTCCTGAGTCACGGCGCATCCGGAAACTATCTCAGCCTCCCTTGCGAGTTCGAGACGTGTCCAGACTGGGTGCCCAGCACGGACCAGGGGCGGCGGTTCGCACCGATCACTCTGAAAATATTAGGCGTTCATAGGTTCGGTCACAGTGCCAATTGGCCTGCAATAGTTTCGAAACGTGTCCAGCGTGGGGAGCCAAATTTCAGCAGGTTGAAAACATTGGACTGCAAGGGAAGCCGCAAGGGCTAAGCCCTTTGTTTTCAGGTTCGAGTCTTTACTGGGGCCATGGAACATCACGACCTCACGTCCAAGCTCACAGATTCCGGGTTGCTACGATCCGGATGCGATCCAACCTGCCCTAAGCGATGCCCGCCATCCACCGTCGTGACGTTCGGGCTCCACATTGGCCGTCATTGAGCGACTCGGCCGCTTATCGCGACGGGCCACAAACGTTATTCGGCGGTGAGGGTTTCTATCGGCCCAAGACCAGTCATCCAATCGATCATTATGCGGAACGCGAGGCCCATATTTCCCACCTGAACATGATTCTGCGCTTGTTCCGCGCGCGTGAACAAGCGCGCGGTCAGTGACCGGACATGTGTCAGAGGGGCGATCTGGTCGGGCAGTTGGTGCACCGGGATATAGTGGTCCTCGGCGCCTGCCATCAGAAGTACGTCCTGGGTCAGCCGGGACGAAACGCTGGCAGTCTCGTATTTCTGATAGTGCTTCAGCGTCTCATAGGGCGTCTTAACCCCGGTGTCGTGTATCGCCAATTTCATCATCCAGTCCAGAAGCAGGCTCTTGGCCATCGCATCGGCGAAGAACTTGTCGGCCGCTCCCTCGTTGCCGGTATCGATCCAGTCGAGGAGTTCCTTCCGCGCTGGCGGCGGCAGTGGGCGCAGGGCGCACTCAAGCGCGTTGGTGCAAATGTCGTATGCGATCACCCGGCGCACGCGCGGCTCAAAGGCGGCGGCGCGAATGGCTAACCCGCCACCGAGGGAGAAGCCCATCAGCGTGACCGCGGGGAGACGGAAGAAGTCCAGCAACGCTTTGACCGGCCTCTCCCACTCAGGGCTCATAGTCAGGTGCGCCAATTCAAGCGCCGCTCCCTGGCCGGGGCCCTCGAACAGGATCGTGTCGTAACCGGCGTCGCGAAAGACCAGCGCCGCAGGTAACCACTCCTCAATATAACTGTCGAACCCACCGAAAACGACCAGAGTCCCCCTCGCCTCCTTTGGCGTGAGGCGGTAGGAGGGGAGCCAGCCGGTTTCAAAAGGAATTCCGCAATAGGCAGACGGCGCAATTTGGAGATGGTCAAGGAGCAGATCGACAAAGCGCTGGCGTGTGGGCAGCTTGCGCGGGTCGCTAAAGAGCAAGAAGAACTCGGCGAGGCGCAGATAGTAGGCCCCTTTGCGCACCTGGTGCCGGGCGAGCGCCTTTTCTCCCAGGTCGAGAACGATTTTCGTGAACTCCGGATAATCGTTCACGCCTGCAACCGCCTCGCGCATCTCGGTCAGCATGCTGTCGTCGCCGACCCAACCATAGAAGCGGTTCAGTTGAAAATTGATGCTAATGTCGGGGTGCAAGTCGTAATAGCCGATTGGAAACGAGAACGACGGGGAACTAAACGGAGTTAAGTTCGGCGCCGTCGTCTCGTCGATGACGGCGCGACTTGAATTCGTTTTCACTTCAGTCAGGGGACTCATGTCAGTCTTTCTGCATCTCTTCTTGAAACTGCGTGTCGGTGCGTGGCCGTCATTTGCTATCAGCACGAGAAGGGCCGCTGACAGCTCTTGCGGGAATTCCAACGCTGCTCCCCGCCAAATGCCGGCGGCGGCGCGTCACCATCTGGGCTGGCCGGCAGGCTTGCGGGTGCGCCTTGCGAGGGGTCCCCTGGCCAGGTTCGAGACGTGTCCAGACTGGGTGCCTGCCATGGACACGGGTCAGCGATTCGCACGGATCACCCTGAAAACAATACGCGTCCACGGGTTCGATCACATCGCCAACTGGCTCGCAAAAGTTCGAAACGTATCCAGACTGGGGAGCCAGACGTCCAAGCCGCCCAGGAATGCTACCTTCCAACTCAGGGCCTCTCAGTTCACAGTCGCGTGCGCCGGCTCCCTTGATCAACCGCATCCTGCGCACTGTCATGGAGCCGGTCCGGTAGTTCCCCGGCTGGGCCCGTGGCTATCCGCAGATCGTGATTCCTGACATGCCAGCCTCCCGGTTGAACGGCAGGACTCCAGTCCTGCGGCCGGCGTCCAAGCCGCCCTGTTTCGATTCGGGATATGGCTGATTCCGTTGCGCGAACAGCGTCCGTGGCGTCCGCGCACAGTAGAAAACCCAGCACGCGGGGCTGAAGACGCTCCTGGCGGGTGCTCGCGCTCCCGGAATCCTGTTGGCGCTCTTCGTCGGCTGGGTGCTATCTCCGTTTATGGGCCTCGCATGCCCCGCATGGCTGCTGCTCGGGGGTGCGTTGCTCGGCACCAAGCGAAAAAACTCTAGACGATCCGGATCACGCCACCCACTCACCCATAATCGCCTGAAAACAAAAGTAAAGTACGCCAAACCCCCGCCCTGGCGCAAAATCCCGTGCTACCCTGATGTCGGGCAAGCTCCCCGTACTCGCCGCATCGGCGTTCTGCCGGAAGCCCCCCGCTCTTTGACAATTTCAACCGCAGCCGACGCAACAAATGCAACCTGATGCAACACTCCACCGAAAAACGAGGCATGTAACAGCCGGTGCCATCGCGTCCGGCGAACGAACCCAATTCCAAGCAACCAAAATAACCCAAGCCCAAACCAAATCACGGCAACTATAAGCAGATGCTAAGGTTAAGAAGGTCCTCCGTGAAATTGGGTTTGGTTGGCCGACGGACTACCGGCCGCCCCTACCCCTGCGGCCGCGCCAGCAACCACCCCGCCAACTCCCCCAAAAGCCACCGTCGCCTGCTCCCCGCTGACGCTGGCCGGCATTTCGGGCGCCGAGCTGTGCGGAGCAGACCGGGTGCTGGTCGACCTCCGCCACGCCGGCCTGCCCGGCGCGAATCTGATTGACGCGCGCCTGATGGGGGTGGATATGGGCCATCGTTCGAATTACCAAACTGCCCCACAAGGCTGGTCGTCAATTATTAGCCGGGACAGGACACTAGACTACCGGATTCCCATCCCGATTCCAGGAAAGATCTACCGGACGTGTTTCGCCGGCGGGTTGCGTTCCCCGGCGAATTTCTGCTGGTGCCAGTAGGGGTAAGGCAGCGGCAGGGCGCTGACTTCGTCAAGCCGCTCCACCTCGGCGTCGGTGAGGGTCCAGTTCCCGGCGGCGAGGTTATCGCGGAGTTGCCGCTCGTTGCGGGCGCCGATGATCACGGTATCGACGCCAGGTTTACGGGTGACCCAGTTCAGCGCGACCTGCGAGATCGAAACCCCGCGCTGGACGGCGACTTCGGCCAGCGCATCGACGATTCCGTGGAGCCGCCCCTCATCGATGGTGCCGGGCGGATCCAGAGTATTCAGCCGCGACTCTGCGGGCTTCGCCTGTCCGCGGCGGAATTTGCCGGACAAAAGGCCGCCTTGCAGTGGGCTCCAGGCCATGATTCCGGTCCGCTGGTCAAGGCCGGCGGCTACCAGTTCGTGTTCGGCGTCGCGGGCCAGCAGCGAATAGTTGATCTGCTGCGAGATATAGCGTGGCATCCCAAGCCGATCCGAGATGGACAGGGCTTTCATCAGTTGCCACCCCGAGTAGTTGGAGCAACCGGCGTAGCGGATCTTGCCGGCGCGGATCAGATCCTCGAAGGCGCGCAGGGTTTCGTCGAGGGGCGTGAGAGAGTCGAAGTTGTGGGCCTGGTAAAGATCGATGTATTCGGTGCCAAGGCGGCGGAGACTCGCTTCGCAGGCTTCCAAGATGTGCCGGCGCGAGAGCCCGGCTTTGTTTGTGCCGGGTTCGAGCCGAACGAATACTTTCGTCGCCAGGACGATGTCTTTGCGGCGTGCGCCCAGGGCCCGGCCGAGCACTTCCTCCGACCTGCCCATCGAGTACATGTCGGCCGTATCGAACAGGTTCACGCCTGCCTCGATACAGATTTCAACCAAGCGCCGCGCCTCCTCCGCCTGCACATTGCCCATGGCGGCGAACCGCCCCTCGCCGCCCAGAGTCATGGTGCCGAAGCTCAGCACCGAAACTTCCAGACCGCTCGCGCCTAACAATCTGTATTCCATGCCTTCTCCTCACTCCAGCATATCCGACGGTGGACGAGCGAGTGCGTCAGGATGCGAAGATGGTTCCGAGGTTCTTATGATGCGGTCCGCATGTGTGGTCCTGACGATCTGCGCGATGGCCAGCGGCTATCAGGTGCAGCCGGGCTCGGACAATGCCGCGCGCGACAAGGACGTCTATGCGATCTACTCGCTGCTTATGAACGATCCGCCGACCAGCCACGGTCCGGCGCCCAACGATCGGTATCTCATTGCGGCAACCACCGCGCCGGGGACGCCCCGGGAGCCCTGTGTGCGCCCACCTTCGGATCGCGCGGTGGAATTCCGGCAGGTCCTGGCCGATTTCGAGCGCCGCAAGGCGACGCCTCGACACCTCAAGCGCGCCTTCTCCATCCGCCAGCCTCATGTCTTGTTGACGGACGAAGAAGTCAAGCAGTTCATGAAAGAACGGATGCGCGGAACCGATCCGCAGGCAGTCGACGAGCGTTTCCGCGGTGTGACCGATGTGTTCCTGCTCACCGATGTGTACTTCGACGAGAAACGGGCGATGGCGTTGACCGCGCTGCAATCCTGGTGTGGCGGTCTCTGTGCACTCATGTCGTGGATTCCGCTTGAGAAGCTGGCCGACCGAAGTTGGCAAGTGCGGCCAGGCTGGATAACGTGCTGCACTATGTCGCGGAACTTGGCCGAGGGGCGTCCGGCTGAGCTCGCGCGCCTCTTTTGAAGCAGCCGGCGAAAAACGATCTGGCGAGCCAACGTTGCGCCCGGTTTATAATGAAAGTTCCGTTCCACTGCTACGCGAATCCTATCGACACCATGCAAAATTTGGAATTCTCCGCCGCCGCCGTTCTCCTCTTGCTGTCGCTGAGCACCGCTCCAAGTACGGCCCAGGCGCCGGCCGCCACTGCGACTCCCCAGTCTTCGGCGCCTGCGCCGGTGCGCCGCGGCGGATTCGCGCGCGAACACCACGCACTCGCCGATCCCGCGCAAATCGCGCACGGGAAAGCGCTCTATGGGGTCAATTGCGCCGGCTGCCACGGCGTCGATCTACGCGGCGGCGATCTCGGCGGTCCCAACCTGCTGCGCTCCCAGGTCGCGCTCAGTGACGAGAACGGCGAGCTGATTCTGCCCATTATCCAAGGCAGCCGCCGCGAGTCCGGCATGCCGGCGATTCCGATCAGCCAGGAAGATGCCATGGCCGTGGCGGCATACATTCGGAGTGTTGTCGAAACCCTCGGATCGCAAGGCCGGCCGCCCTCCATCGGCATGGAAGCTCCCAGTATATTAGTTGGCGATGCCGCGGCGGGGCAGGCGTATTTCGCGCAAAAATGCGCGAGCTGCCATTCCGCCACCGGGGATCTGCAGGGCGTCGCATCGCGCTTCTCCGATCCGAAAGCTCTGCAAACCGTCTGGGTCGCCGGAGGCCGCCGCCGATTCCTGCGGGCCGCCAGCGTGCCGGCTCGCCGCGCGGTCACCGTGAGCGTTACCCTGCCATCCGGAGAGCGGATTGAAGGCCGCCTTGCCCGCATTGACGACTTCCTGGTCACCGTCTTGTTTGAAGATGGCTCCACGCGCACCATCCCCCGCGAAGGCGGCGTGCCCAAGGTTGAAATCCACGATCCCATGCAAGCCCATCGCGATCTGCTGGCCGTCTACACCGACAAAGACGTCCATGACGTAACCGCCTATCTGGTGACACTGAAATGAGACGCCGCCAATTGATTTTCACCGCGCTGATGGCATTGCTTCCGGCGCTCGGCATCGCACAGGCGCCCAGGGGGCTCGACCCGGCCGATCTGCTGAAGCCGCTGGGCAATTCCTGGCCGACTTACAGCGGCGATTACACCGGCAAGCGCTACAGCGCCCTCGATCAGATCAACCAGGCGAACGTGGCGCATCTGACTTTGGCCTGGATGACGCAAGTCACACCGGGAGCGCGCAATCGTTTCGGCAGCCCTGGCGTGATCGTAGGCGGGGAAGGCGCGGGCGACATCAACGCCAGCGGCGGCACCATCAAGGCCTCGGCGCTCGAAGTGGACGGAGTGCTGTACTTCACCATGCCCGATAACGCCTGGGCCGTGGACGCCCGCGACGGCGCCGAGCTGTGGCACTACTTCTGGAAAACCAAGGGCGGCACGCACATCGGCAATCGCGGCCTGGGCATGTGGCACAGAAACCTATACATGGAGACGCCCGACGATTACCTGGTGGCCCTGAATGCCACGACCGGCAAGGAGATCTGGCACAAACCGATTGCCGATCTGGCGCAGGGCTATTTCTCCACGCCTGCTCCGGTAATCGTTGGAAACCACGTACTGGTGGGCACCGGCAACGATATCGACGCTCCCGGTTTCATCCAATCCTTCGATCCCGAAACAGGCGAATTGCAATGGAAGTTCTACACGGTGCCCCAGCACAAAGGCGACGCCGGCCTGGATTCCTGGGGCAGCCTGGATGCGGCCCGCCACGGCGGCGGCCAGGCCTGGGTTCCGGGCGTCTACGATCCGGAAACCAAGCTCTACATCTTCAGCACCGGCAACCCGACCCCGGCTTTCACCACCGGTACCCGCGGCCCCGGCGACAACCTGTTTACCTGCGCCATTGTGGCGGTCAACGTGGATACCGGCAAGCTGGCCTGGTATTACTCCACTTCGCCGCACGACATGCACGATTACGATTCCGCGCAGACGCCTATCCTGGTGGACGCCGAATTCCACGGCAAAATGCGGAAGCTGGTGTTGACCGCCGCGCGCAATGGCTACTATTTCACTCTCGACCGCGTGACCGGCGAGCACCTGGTCACCAGCAAATACGGCGAGTTCACCAACTGGGCCAAAGGCCTGAATCAACGCGGCGCGCCCGTCTACAACCCGGAGAAGAACGCCACCGTCTCCGGATCGCTGGTGTCGCCCACCTCCGACGGGGTCACCAATTGGGAGCCGGCCGCCTTCTCTCCCGATACCGGTTGGCTTTATGTGGCCCAGCACAACGGCTATTCGCTCTTCTACCTGACCGATGTCGACCCACGCGGATCGATGGGCCTGGGCGGCAAAGAGGAGGCGCAAGTCGGGTCGGGTGGCAGCTTCCTCACCGCCATCGATTACAAAAGCGGCAAAGTGGTCTGGAACCGTCCATATTATGGCGATGGCGGCGGCGGCGGATTGCTGACCAGCGCCGGCAAGCTGCTGTTTGCGGGCGACGGCGGCGGCAACCTGGTAGCGCACGACGTCTTCACCGGCAAGCCGCTGTGGCACACGCACATCGGCGAAGTCACGAATGCCCCGCAAACGTTCATGCTGGATGGGCATCAGTATCTGATCGCGGCTACCGGCGACCAGCTCTGGTCGTTCCTGCTCTATTGACGCAACCGAACCAGGTGACGCTGAAGCGGCGGCCGGCCCGCCGATTGACTCTCTGACGAGCCGGAGTTTAATGCGCATGGTCGATCGAAAAGGCACTAAACTATAAGCAGGAGTCCGGTATTGAAATTCGCCAAGAGCAAGCACCCGGGAAAACAATTTACGGCTGGCCGTGGCCCAACCGTGGCCCCGCCAAAAGATTACGCGCCGGCCCGTAGTGGGCGAAAGCCACCCTTTCACGCGGAGATTGATGTCGCCAGCAATTTGCCGGCTGATTCTCCCGAATTCCGGACTTTTGTCATGGAAGTGGTGGGCCTGCCCGAGCACATGGTTTCCAGCGTCGCCGCCGCCATCCGGCAGCAGAAATGGAAAATTTCGCCGAACCCGCTAGCTTCGATTAGAACGGCCGCGCACCAGGAAGCGCGAAGGAACCAACTCCCCACATGACCAAACCATACAGCGAGATGAGCGCGGCTGAGAGACTCGCGGACCGGATCGCAAAGAACCGTGAAATCGACCGGCGCGCGGAAGAAAACCAGAGTGCCGCGAGTGCGCCGGCCGAGGTAGCCAGCAGGCGGAAAGCCGTGGGCAACGTCCTCGAAGAGTTCCAACGCATAAAGAAGGAACGCGGTATCGATGCTGCGTCCGATTTCGTGCGCAACAGGAGCAAGTGATTTCTGGTTCAGGCGCTAGACGGCGGCTCGATAGCCAGGGGAGGACGCCCACGGAGGGTAGCTTCGCATTGCGGAGCTAACTAAGAGCTAACTACGTTTTAATCCCCGGCCGCCAGATATCAAGGCTGCGGCACTCAGGGAACTGGCGAGCGCCAATCCCGCCGCCACCCACAGGACCCTGCGATAGCCGGCGACAAATGCTTCCTCGATAGCTTGGCGTCCGCGGGCGTCTCTCGTTTCGGCGGCGGCCAGCTTGGATGTTTGGGCCTCGATTGCCTCCCGCACCGCGGGCGCCAGGGCGAGACTGTCCAGGCGCCGCTCCAGATCGCTCTGGAAAACGCCGGTGAGCACCGCTCCGAAAACGGCCACAGCGAGCAGACCGGCCACGCGCGAGACCGCATTGTTAATCCCCGAGGCCGCACCCGCATAGCTTTGTTCCACGGCGTTCATTACGGTCGTGGTCAGCGGTGCGACGCTAATCGCCATGCCGAACCCCAGCGTCAGCACGGCGGGGAAGAACGACGTCCAGTAGGGGCCGCCGATGCCTGGCCTGGTGAGCAGCGCAAATCCGGCGGCCGCGATTAACGGACCGGCCACCAGCGGTGTCTTAGCGCCGTATCGGTCGAGAAGTCCGCCCGACCAGCGCGACAGCAAGAACATCAGCAGGATGAATGGAAGCAGAGCGGCCCCCGCTGCCGTCGCAGAATAGCCTTGCA
>Ga0181525_10001905_pt1 | contig 17556 bp, 13 predicted proteins | sample PEATcosm2014_Bin_48_FD_121100 | JGI IMG/M metagenome (GOLD analysis project Ga0181525, IMG submission 121100) | Peatland microbial communities from MTU Mesocosm Facility, Houghton, MI, USA - PEATcosm2014_Bin06_10_metaG | ecosystem: Environmental > Terrestrial > Soil > Wetlands > Peat | place...
GCATCGAACGGAACTCGAGCTGCAACTCCCTGAAGCTTGCCTTTATTAGGTTCGACGATGGCGCGCATGGCGCCCATCGCAGCTTGGTCTTCCGCGCTGAATGGATGGTGTACCAACCACGAAGCCGCACAGTAATCGTCCCGAAGTGTTTGCATGATGTTCCTCCGTGCAATCATTGCTAATGAGATTGCCTTTCACTTGACCAGGAGCGAGAGGAAGTTAGGTTGTCCATTGGACGCGCTGACTCCACCGTCGACCGGCAGAACCACTCCATTAATAAAGGCGGCGTCCTCACTCGCGAGAAACGCAATTACGCCTGCGATTTCATCCGGTGTAGCGGCTCTGCCGATAGGAAGGCGATCAGCAAACGCTGCCATTACCGCTTTGCTTTTCTCAAGATTGGCGGTGGCTTCACTCGAGGTGAGACTAGGTGCCACGGCGTTGATCCGTACGCCGCGCGAGCCGTACTCCAGCGCCAAGGCGCGCGTGAAGTTCGTGATGGCGCCCTTTGCCGCGTTGTAAGCACTCAGCCCCCAATCTCCGCCTAAACCCGATACGGAGGAGAGATTGACGATTGAACCCTTGGTCTTCAAGAGGTGAGGCAATGCTTCACGAGTCGCAAAATACACGCCATCCAGGTCGGTGCCCATCAGCTTCCGCCATTGCTCTGTGGTGATCTGCGCGAAGGGACCGAAGGTGGCTATCCCCGCGTTGTTGACCAACACGTCCAGCTTGCCAAACTTAGTGATCGTATCTTCTACGAGTCGTTTCACGTACTCTTCATCCGAGACATCTCCAGGATGGATAAGTGACTGTGCTGCATCAAAGCCGGCGATGGTTTCATGCAACTTCTCTTCACGCCGTCCATTGAGGACGACAAATGCGCCTTCCTGGAGAAAGCGGCGTGCCGTGCCTGCTCCAATGCCAGAGCCGGCCCCCGTCACAATGACAACTTTGTCTTTGAATCTATTCATGATTTCTCCGATGAACGTTATGGACGGAGCTACAGGCAAGGTGCGATTGAGTCAGGCTACGAGAATCAAGTTTGCGCTTGTAGGAGAGGTAGATCTGAGCTGTTTCGCTCAGATACAGTTTGAACCTCGGGCCTCAGACTTGCCCGACGCCGCCGTTCATCTCGCATGCATGAGTAGGATAAGTCCCCGGAGACGCGCTTATGGCCACCGAACTATCAACGTGCATCGGTTAGCCAGAACGGGCTTGCGGGAGATCTCTGGATGATGTCCTCCAAGAGGACTTCGGGCCAATGTCGAAGTTCGCAATCAAGTGTCGCATCCGCTCCGCCTTGACTTAGGCAGAACAGCAATCGCAATCGCCACCTCTCTCCATCGCTAAACACTAGCCCCACTTACGATGACTAATCCTGCCGCAGGCGAGCCGGAAACGTGGGAACGCCGTTCGGCATGGCGTTCCCGCTCAGGTAACAGCGGCAGATCCAGAAGCATGCTAGTGTCCGGAGAATGCTGTAGATGGGGTTGGGTCCGAGCTCGTTTCGCTTCCCTTGAGGTCCATGCGTTCGATGAGACCGTTCGCGATGGTATAAGCGTGCCAGACTTGGCTGTCAGAAAGGACATCGCCACCAAGGTTTTTCACGAGTTGATGAACTTTGACGTCGGTAATGCCCCCTTCCTGGTCGATTACCTCGAGTGGTTCCACGTGAGGATCAAACTCCTTCCACTGACGGGTCCAGTAGGAGCGAATCTCTTCTTTCCCGACGACACGCCCGCCTTCCGATGCCTTGGGCCAGCTAACATTCTCACTCATGAGCGCCAGGGCGCTGTCGATATCCCGACGATTGAAGGCAGAGTAGGCCTGAGCGATCAGTGTCTGTGTATTCGCCATGAATCCTCCCGAGCACATACGGATACTTTGCACGTAGATGCAAGAAATGCTCTTTAGCCCGAATCGAGCAGGTATCCGCATATCGCGCGCACAGCTCGCGGTTCGGTGGATCGCGGACTCGCGCCGGACCCAGGGCCGAGGTCCGCTACAGCGCCGAGTATAGCCACGAAAACCCGTTCCGTGACTCGCGAAGCAGGCATTGCGATCTCCCTTTGGTGATCTCGTAACAGCTTTAGAAGATCTGCGTGAAACGCACCATCGTCGGCCTCGCCTTAACGCGATAACTCTCTAACCAGGGAAGGATCCGGAACGAGTCTCCTGATCGGATGTTCAAGCGAAGGTGAACGCTTGGTCAGATCCGTTCCTGGCTGCGAATCCGGCATTCGACCGTGCTCCACAACGAAGCGTCGAAACTCTTTTGGCGTCATGTGGCGCGCTTCCCGAAAGCGCCGGTTGAAGTTGGACAGATTGGAAAATCCCGTTTCTGATGCGATCACGCTGATCGGCCGCTCTGTTTCCACAAGCAGCATGCACGCACGGCCGATCCGTAACCTGCTTAGATAGTCGCTGAAATTCTCTCCGATATGGCGCACGAACAGTCGATGCAGTGATCGCGCCGACAAGTTCGCCAACTTGCAAAGCTCGTCGAGTCGAACCGGATGATCGAAGTTCTGATGCAAACGTTCGAGCACACGAGCAAGTTGTCGGGATTCGCTCGACGACTCCGGCTTGGTTGCTGTTTGGGTCGCCAGCGGCAGGGCCTCGGTGTCTGCTAATTCGCATAACAGCTCCTGTGCCGCGTGCAGCCGTTTCAGCGGTGACTCGGAAAGCAATTCAGGCAGGCGCGATTCCATCTTGGCTGCCGCCCTCACTGGAAAACTAAGGCCTCGGCCAGATCGATTGATCAGCTTGCGCAGGGGAGCGATCTCACGACACGCATCCGCGGCTTTGAGCGCCCATTCTCTTGTGAACCAGACGACCACAGCTGTGTGCGGAAGAGACTCATTGATGGCCGCAGTCGACGCCCAGGTGTGGGGCATATCTGAGGGCACTAGAACCAGGTCCTGCGCGTCGTAATGGGCAATGTGATCGGCGGTGAAACGCCAGCCGCGGCTGTTCAGCGTTAGCGTCAGCTCAAACACCGGATGGTGGTGCCACTCAAAGGGAATGGAGGGTACCTGACGGTGATAGATACGAATCGAGCAGCCCTTGGGAAAAGTTACGTGTTCAAACTGGCATCTCATCTCGATCTCCCCAATTCAGACATCGCAGGCCCATTCAGTGTCCGAATAGTATCAATAATTGACCTTTCCGGGTCACTCAGTATTTCCCTAACCCGGTAGACTCGCTCGGTCGGTGCTCAAAACAGCTACGGCCCAGGTCTAGCCAACCCCAGCCGGCAATACGAGGATTCAAAAGCCATGTCCTTGGTTATCGAAAATCTGCCTGAGGCCATTCGTAGCTCGAAGGCGAGTCTGCGAAAGGCACTCCCAAACTATTCCGAGGTCTTCCACGAGGTCGAAGCTGAGATGCGGCGCAAGATAGCGCAAATTGCAAAAGAACGCGAGGCGGGCGAGGCCGTGATTCCTATCCTGCAATACGACGAGATCGTCAGCGGAGCCGTGACCCCAAAGGCCACCGCTGCAATAAGAGAGCGTGGTGCGTGCGTCATTCGCGACGTTTTTCCAGCCCAACAGGTTCGCGAGTGGGATGACGAGATCGGTAAATATGTCGAGGTAAACGGCTTGGATGAAAAACTGATGCATCGCGCTGAGGACAAGTATTTCGGCACGCTGGCCTCAGCCAAACCACAAATCTATGGAATTTACTGGTCCCGTCCTCAGGTTATGGCCCGCCAGTCTGAATCGCTCACTCGCACCCGCGTCTTTCTGAACAAACTGTGGAAGTCTGAGAGCGAGGGCCGCGTACACTTTGACCCGGAACTGACACCGGTGTATGCCGACCGCATTCGCCGCCGTCCTCCGGGTTCCGCATCGCTGGGACTTTCGCCGCACGTCGACGGCGGATCGGTTGAGCGCTGGCTTGATGAAAACTTTCGTAAGGTCTACCGACATGTCTTCTCCGGTAATTGGCGGGAATACGATGCGTTCGATGCAGCCTATCGTCCGGACGTGCAGGAGATTCCCTCTCCGGCTGTTTGCTCAATGTTCCGCACATTCCAGGGTTGGACCGCGCTCACCCGGCAGGGCAAGGGAGACGGCACCCTGCAGTTGATTCCCATTGCCAACTCCATGATGTATATGCTGTTGCGTTCGCTCCAGGATGATGTAGCCGAAGATGACTTGTGCGGCGCAGAGCCGGGACGTGCACTGTCTGTTCACCCCACATGGCACAAGGCGCTGGCGAACGGACTTACATCGATTCCGTTGATGCAACCGGGCGATGCGGTGTTCTGGCATTCGGACGTAGTGCATTCGGTTGAAGATGCGCACCATGGCGATGGCTACAGCAGCGTCATGTATATTGGCGGAACCGTTGGATGCGCGAAGAACACGGCGTATCTTCCCGGGCAATGCGCTTCCTTCCTCGCGGGCAAGACCCCCCCTGATTTCCCTGCCGACAACTTCGAAGTTGATTTTGTTGGCCGTGGCACTGCGGCGGACTTGACACCTCTTGGCAAGAGTCAGCTCGGGCTCTCGTAACGGAATGAAGTCCTGTTGGCATCGATCACCGCCGTCCCATACAGGCATTTCCCGGTACCGGACGACAAAGGCTCCGTCTCTTCACAGACGAACGGGAGGTGCTGGTTCGGGGAGATGGTTTATCAATTTGTTGGTATTGCCGTATTTGCGTGGCTTCAGGAAACGAGGACGCTTGGCATTCAACGCGCAGCAGGTAGCGGGGTGGGGAACGGAGAACGAGCTGCGCTCTGTAACGGATGGCCGAGCGATGACGGTGGCCATGATCCTGTTCTTCATGGTGGGATTTCTCACATGTCTGAACGACATCATCACCCCGCATCTGAAGAGTATCTTCGAGTTGAATTATATGCAGGCGATGCTGGTACAGTTCGCCTTCTTCTCGTCGTACTTTGTGTTTTCATATCCGGGCGGGCGCTGCGTCGATTGGCTTGGGTATAAAAAGACGATGGTTCTTGGGTTGATGACCATGGCTGCAGGCGCGGCCGGTTTTATTCCTGCTTCTTACCTCGCCAGCTTTCCGGTCTTTCTTGGCGCGCTGATCTTGCTTGCCGCTGGCATGACAACCGTACAGGTAGCGGCCAACCCTTACGTCACCATCATCGGACCTAGCTCCACAGCGTCCAGTCGTTTAAACCTCGCCCAAGCGTTTAATTCTGTGGGAACCTTCATTGCTCCCTTCGTGGGTGGAATGTTCATCCTGAGAGGAGCACCGCAGATCGCGTCAGCGCTGCTCCACTCAATGACTGCCGTCGCGCAGCAAGCCTACCGCCAGGCTCAGGCTTCTTCCGTTCGCTTACCGTATGCCGGAATGGCACTTCTGCTGGCTTTACTCGCGACCGCGCTCGGACTCTTACGCCTCGGGCCAAGTTCAGGGCGCGCATTGCCGGTCCAACACTCCAGGACGGGAGTGCTGACTCAGATCACTAGACAAGAAATCTGGCACCACCCCTGGTTGCTTTGCGGCGCACTAGGCATTTTCACTTATGTAGGCGCGGAGGTAACGATTGGCAGCCTGCTCGTCAACTACATGGGGCTTCCGCAGGTTGCGGGACTCAGAGAACAGACCGCAGCTAACTACTTGATGTTCTATTGGGGCGGAGCCATGATAGGTCGCTTCATCGGCTCGGCGATCTTGCAGCGTGTCAAGACCGGCCTACTGTTGTGCATTGTCGGGGTCGGTGCCTCCGCCCTCGTCTTGACCTCGATTCTGAGCAGCGGCAGGTTGGCGATGGACACGATGCTGGGTGTCGGCTTTTTCAACTCGATCATGTTCCCGTCCATATTCACTTTGGGGATCCAAGATCTCGGTCCCCTGACCAGCAAAGGTTCGAGCCTAATGATCGCGTCCATCGTTGGCGGTGCTCTTATTCCGCTCGGGACAGGAAGGTTAGCCGATCGCATAGGGCTTCAGGCGTCTCTCATTGTGACTGTCATTTGCTACGCTTATATCGCTGTGTTCGGGGCCGCCGCGATTCGCCGCCGGGTGCTGACACAAGTGCCGCCGGAAATCCCTCCTGCGTAGGACCCTGGGCGTGAGCCGATCCTGCGGAATCGTGCTGTTGTCAGGGAAAGGCATCCCCGTGGTGGGATCGTGCTGCTAAGAAAAGAATCACTGCAACCAGCGTCGAACAGGACAAACTTGACCTAAATTCGTTGTTGCTCATGGTCCGTCTCCTTTCCTCGCCTCGGCGTAAGAACCGCTCTTAGGGCAGGGCGGCCTCCACCTCCTCGAGCACCCATTTGTCGGGCGCCTCCAGATGGCAGTCGTATCCGTAAAACCGGTCATGGAATATGTGCTGGAAGAGGCACGCGCGTTGGCCGCGCATCACTGGATTGCCCGCCACGGGCTGGAAGTCGCCGTCCGGCGAGTCACTGGCGAACACTTTGACCTGCCACTCGCCCTCGGGATCGGTGGTGTAGCGGTGGGGATAAACTTCGGTTGCCAGGTAGTAGATCCCCGTTCTCTTCCCCTGAACATTCGCCGCGTTCTTCGCATACAGCAAGGTAGGAGCGGCAACCGTGTCCGTCGTCGTAATGAGGATCTTCTCTGGGGCTCTATCGAGGTCTTGGACGGTGATCGCGCGCTTGCTGATTATTTCGAAGTGGTCCTGATCGTTACCACGATAAAATGTCAGGTAGAAACGCCCGGAGAGCGGATCGCGGAAAAGACTTGGATTTTGGTTGCGCTGGTTGGGAACACCCTGGACCAGCACTTTCTCTTCCTTCAGATGGATGCCATCTTGCGATGAAGCCAAGACAATGTGGCTGCTCGGCGTGTCATATTCTCGAGTGATGGCGAAATAGAGCGTGTCTTTGTGCTTCGAGTCCGCGTCGGCGAGAACAGAAGGCCAGCGAGCGTTTGTCCACAGAGGATTCTTTTCATACTTGGTCCAGTTGACCAGATCGTTGCTTCGGGCAAGGCCAATTCCCCTTCCTTCGTTCAACCCGTACCAGCCCCAATAGCGGAATCCATCCCGCTTGAGTTCGAGAACGCTCAGCGTGTGGGGACGCTGCTCACCCTCCCACGCTTGCGCCTCGGACAGAACCTGCCGCGGTTCCGTCAATTTTAGGTAGGGAATCGAGCCGGCTTGGCCGGTCTCCGCTTTTGTCTGCCCTGTGACGTAGCCGGTGACCATCAGAACTAAAAGTGCTTGATAAAAAGTTTGATGCAATGCCTTCATGAGCGCTCCTTTACCAAGAGCCTTTAGCCGGCCTGCGTTTCAGCCTTCCTGAAACTGACGGTTGCGTTGGTAATGAGCGGCTTGGCCCAAAAGCCAACGCTCAGAACGCAGGCGAAGGTGACATAAAGGAAGGCGACACCCGCTCGCAGTCCGAAATGATCTCCAATACGCCCAATGATTACGGGTACGATGGCCCCACCCATGATTCCGGTGCTCAAAATTCCGGCGAAGGAACCGTGGTGCTCGGAAACCGAATTGAGCGCGAGCGAAACCAGGATAGGCCACATCACCGATGCGAAAAGACCAATCCCTGGAAAAGCAATGACCGAAACTTTGGCGGGGCCGAACAAGGCGGCGGTCAAACACAAAAGTGCTCCCAGACAAGTGCCGATCAGGACGTAGCGGCTGTCGAAGATCTTCAGAAGCAACATGCCGATAAAGCAGCCCGCCGTGAGCAGACCCCAGAACCATGAGACTGCGGCTGCGCCAGTCGTGTGCGGATCGTAGCCGTGGTATTGGGAAAGGAACTTGGAGATCCAATCGGCCGTCCCCTGCTCTGAGCCGACGTAGGCAAAAACGCAAAGGAAAAACGCCCAGACCATTGGCTTGCGAAACAGGCTGCCGTAGGTCTCGAGCGAACCGGCCTGTTCGTCGGCGGTAAGCTCCACGCGGGGAAAGCGGCTGAAGAAGAGGACCGCGACCATCGCCAGGGTGAAGACAGAGAAAATCCAATACATGGAAGCCCAGGGAAGGGCCGGGGGAGTGAGCCTGGCCAAGACCTCGAGCAGCCAATTTCTGCTGCCCTGCTCGTTGCCCAGGTTCAGGACCAAATACGAATACAGGTATGGACTTAGAAAAGAGGCGCTGCCGAAGACGAGTTGGGCAAAAGCAGAATTAAACGCGAAATGCTCTTCGCCCCCGGAAACCCGCAACAGCGGATTGATCGCAGTCTGCAGCGTGGCCATTCCCGACCCCATCACGAATAGCGAGAAAACCGCCACCCGAAAGGTTGGGTGAAACGCAAAACTAAGCGATCCCGCCGTACCCGCCAGGAACGCCACGATCATGACCGGCTTCTCGCCAAAGCGTTCCACCAGAAAACCAGCGGGAATTGACATCACTCCATAAGCGATAAAGAAGGAGAAAGGCAAGAAAGCGGCAGCCGCCAGGCTTACGCTGAAGCTATTGATAATGTCGGGTACGATCGGGCCAAGAATGTTGGTGAGCAGCGACATCACAAAAAACGTCAGGAATACGATGGCCACCATGTATCGGTTTCTGGGCGTGGACCGTGACATCATTGGCTATTCCTTGGTGGTAACTTTTGAGGCCAGTTCAAAACGGCCTGGTTCACGTCCCGCTTGCGCAGCCAGAGCCAAAGTAACCATCTGCACCGGCAGGATCTCGAGGATCGAATGTATGAACCGCGGTGCGGAAGGCAGCGTGCAGGACGGGGACGCCGCGCTTTCGCTTACCAACTCGGCCCGGCCCCGTTCTGCCCGAACATCCTCGAAAAGGCGCTGGTTGAGATCGCGAGTCTTATGTTCACCGGCAAAGACGAGGACGAAAGTCTCGTCGCTCAGCATTTCAAACGGCCCATGGCGAAACGCTGCACTGCTCATGCCTTCCGCGTAGAAATGGTCCGACTCTTTCACGATGAGAGCGCCGGTTCCGACCGCGGCCAGCGAGGCGCCTCGGCCAACGAGAAACAGATGTCGGGTGCCTTTAAGCATTTGCGCCAGGTCGTGCACATGTTCTTTCCAGCGGCCCAAGTAATCTCGAACCGCTGAGCCGGCGGTTTCAAGTTCCTGCCGGGTACGCTGCAGATCACGCTTGCACACGACCGCACCAAACCATTGCAAAGCCATCAGAGCGGTGACGTAGGTCTTACAGGAAACCGAAAACTCTTGGCCTGCCTGGCTGAGGATGGTAGCGTCAGCTCGCTCCGCCAAGGGACTGCCGGGTGTATTGGTTATGGCAATGACGGATGACTTGCCCCGATTCATCTCCAGCAGACGAACAACTTCGGCGCTCTGCCCGGACTGAGAAACCGCGACGATCAATGTTTTGGGATCGAAAAGGCGGCTTCGGTAGTGCAAGAGTTCTGAAGTCTCCACCATCATCGCGGTGAAACCGTGATCGACCAGCTCGATGTTGAGGGGGTGGAGGGCGTGGAAAGAAGAGCCCATGCCGGTGAGGACAACCGTCTTGAACTTGCCTTCCTGGAGGCGGACTGCGAGCTGATCGAGAGTCTTCGGAACCGCAAGCCCGGCTAGCGTTTCGTCGAGTGCGCGGGGTTGATCGAGGATATCGCGAAGATAGGCGCCTTCGATGACGGAGGAATCAAATGGCACGAGTCCCCTCCTCCGGGTCGAAGCGGTGGTACCAGACTCTGGCAGCTCCAATCAAGTTTGAGTCTTCGCCCAGCGAGGCCAGGGCTAATTCGGTCTTTTCGTAGGGGACCAAGCGGCAACTGGCCGCAATGACCTTCCGAACGTCCTCCAGAAAAAGGACTGCGCTCTTCATCACGCCGCCGCCGAGCACGATGACTTCTGGAACAAACATCGAAACGAGATTGGCGAGGCCGAGACCAAGGTAGCGGCTTTCGCGCTCGACGGCACGCTTCGCCCAAGCCTCACCTTGCTGAGCCAGTTCGCAAATTTTCTTGGCCGTGAGTCCATCACGGTGAGAATAGTCAGCTGGTGCATTGCTCTCGATCCATGTAACCATGGCCGGACCTGCCGCCAGAGACTCCCAACAGCCGCTGAAGCCACACAAACAGAGTGGACCGGAAGGATCGATGACATGGTGGCCAATTTCCGGATGAGACTGATCCACGCCACGGTAGACGTGGCCGTCGAGAATGAGTCCCGCCCCGATGCCGGTTCCGACCGTCACATAGATCAGCCGCTTCTTGTTCCTGCCGGCGCCCCAACCTGCTTCTCCCAGAGCCGCGGCATCAGCATCGTTCTCCATGGCCACCCTCACTTGAAAGATCCGGCTCAGCTCTCGGACTGGATTCTCTCCTTTCCAGTGAGGAAAGAAGTTGACATCGCCGATCTCGCCCGTCAGTGGATAGACCGGTCCGGTGGATCCAATTCCAATCCCGGAGATGGTTGCGTTTGCGGTCTGGGCGGCGGCTCTGAGCATCTCGACGATGCGCCGTAACGCTTCGGGATAACCGCGATCAGCGTCCGTCGGGCATTCCCGGCGCGCCCAGACCTTGCCATCGCGGTCAATCATCCCGACCGCGATCTTGGTTCCGCCAATATCCACCGCTGCAATCAACCGCTTCTCCTGTTCCTCTTCCTCGTGCTTGACTTCCGGTTACTTCCACTCGAACACTTCACCCTCATAAGCTCCGATATCGACCTTGAAGGTGCCGCCGGCAATTTGGAGTGGGGTCGACCCTTGCGGCGTAATTCTAGTGACGGAATGCAATGGTCCGGTGGCAGTAATGGTTACGCTTTGCGGTTCCAAACCGTGGTTGGTTACGACCGCGTACCCGCGAGTTCTGCCGTTCAAGGCGCAGACCTCAACCGAAGACTGGTCGCTGTGGAACAGTGGTTTGACGCCCGACCATTCGCGAAATGCTTCGTAGATTCGATGCGTCGTCTCGGGCCTGTCAAAAGCCGCTGGCAGATTTGCGAGATAGTTCTCCAAAGGATATGCACTCAGCAGCGTCTTGCCCGAACCTACAGTGTTGCTAACCAAGGCGGGCCTGCCGTCCTGGTCGACCGCGATGACCGTACCGCCCCTGACCTCGAGAATCGCACCCCAGGAACGCGGTGTCGCAGAAGGCACCGAATAATGAAAGGTGTCGCCCACTTTCAGGCCACCGAACGGGGTGACCACCTTCAAAGTGATCTCGTCTTTCGGGTTAGCATCGACCATCCTGGCTCCAAACAACGACTCCATCTCCGGTATCGCAGCGTCGGCAGCAACCGACGCGTAGAGCGAGCCTCCTTTCGCGACATATTGTTTTGCTTTTTCCCAGAAGTCCGAGTGCATATGGACCAGAAAACTATCGGTGCTGGTCAATGGTGAGGGCATCAGCACCATCGGGCGCGTCTGCCAATCGGCGTACTCCCTTGGGAAATCCGCCTTCATGCCGGCGCGCCGCGCCAGCACGAAAGATGATAACCACGAACCGGTGATCCAGAGGTTTTCTTCGCTAAAAGTCGGCTGCGATTGTCCCGCTACATTGGCGCCTTCATCCGTCGTGGTGTAGGGAACAACTTCCGGCCCGGTCAAGCCAAAGCGAGAGAAGTCACCATGCGGCTTTGACCACTCATCGGGAACGATGATCGCGGCCTCGGCTGGCGCGGGCTCAATTCCGGTCAGATCCAGCCGGCCTACCGTGTCCTCAAACTCCTTAAACATTTTTGCCGACGGCCGATCTTTACCCTCCCAGGTGGTCAGGCCAAATTGGGTTTCGTGAGGAGAGCGGAGGTAGGGGACTTTGTGGAACTGTTCCGGCGCGGCATCGGTGTAGCACCAGAGAAGGAATCCGTTTGCTCCGGCGCCCAGGCCGGAGTAAAGGCTGGCGCGCAAGAACTTCGCGATTTGGTCGGGATCGTATTGCGCCGACGAAGCCCCGATTTCCTGCACCATGACCGGACGGCCAGCGCCGCCTGACAGCGCGGTCTCAAAAGCCGATCCGTAGGTACCGCGCTCGGAAAGCATGGCGTCGGGGAAAAGCTTCGGGGAATAAATGGAATAAGGGTGAACACTAAAGAAATCGACTTCTTCGCGGAGATTATCGGGGCGGAACGGACCGCGCCCTGCATCCTCCATGCTGGTCCCGACCACGATCGGGTGCAGCGAATCGTGGCGCCGGATCGACCAGGAAAGCAGCCGCGTCCAGTTGATCGCCATTGCGTCTGTCGTGCTATCGGGCACAATCCAAAACGGGGGTTCGTCGGTCAAATCCCAGCCGAGAATTGCAGTTTCTTTTCCATAGCGACGCGCCAGCTCGGCTACGTGGTCGGTCTCGATGCGCAGCATGTCGGGGTCGGAATGAGGATGCCGGCCCTGACGGTAGGAGACGTCCCAATACGCTTCACCCACCTCCCCGCCGATCAAGAGACTGGGATGCAGATAGATTTGATAACGGTGAGCCAGCGAAATCAGGAAATCCAGCGCGCGAAATGCTTCGGGATTGTAGTCGCCGGGGCGGGGCTCGATCCAAGCCCAAACAAAGTCCAGACGAATGGTGTTGAAGCCAAGTTCGTGCATCCGCGCGAAATCGGCCTCGATCGCTTTCGCATCCCATTCGGTGGGCCATTGCATGGCCGCCTTCGCCGGCACCCAGTTGGCGCCCATGGGGATAAAACGATGGCCATCGTGTGAGAAGTAATTGCCGTCGAGATGCACACCGGACAGTTCGGTTCCGCCGGAATTGCCGGTGGCTGAAACTGGTTGCGTCGATTTTGCCTGCTTAGCCGTGTCTTCCGCGACGGTCACCTGGGTGCACACACAAACCACCGTCAGCACGACCGGCAGCAGACGCTCGGGAAACCATCTCGTATTGTTGGCCATGTTCATCACGCATTCTGCTTGAGGGGGAAGCAACTTTCGGCATCAATTCTAGAACGTGAACTTGAGCGCCAGTTGAATCTCCCGCGAAGCATGTACCGTGCTGGTGATCGACCCGGCAAGGCTCGGAACCAACGGTGCGGTAGAACTGGCCGGCGCGCCCGTCTGATCCACGGCGGCGTAGGGGAGCGAGAACTCGGGAGTGTTGAACAAGTTGAAGGCTTCCACGCGGAACTGCAACTTCGACCTCTCGGTGAGGCTGAAATTCTTGAACAACGAAGCGTCCACGTTGTACTCTGCCGGACCGCGCAGAGAACCGCGCCCGGCATCGCCGTACTCATGCGAAAAAGTTTGTCCCGGAGCAAGTGGCGGAATGGTGAAAGCCGCAGGATTGTACCAGCACTCAATCGTCTGACGGTTCGACGGGCACCCCACGCTGGCAGCACTCGAAAAATCGTAAGGATTCCCGATGAGATCCGGCCGCGGTGCGCCTGAATCCGTGTTGGTGTAATCGTTTGAAAGCAGCGGCGTAAAGGCCTCTCCCGAGTGGATGGCGACGATCCCGTTCAGTTGCCAGCCCTCGGTCAGCCAGTGGACCCGTCCCGCACCGTTCCAAAACCGCTGTTTTGGCCCAAGGGGGAGGATGTAGGACCAGGCAGAAGAAAACTGATGGCGATAATCGGGAGCGTTATCGCCGCGCTCCGCCTTCAGGTTGTAGGTGTCTTGCGGCTCGAGATATTCGTTTTCCTCCGTCTGCCCAATCGTGTGTTGCCAGGTGTAGGAGTTCAGCATGCTCCAGTTGTCCGAAAATCTCTTCTCGAACTTGACCTGCAATCCGTGGGAAATTGACCATGCGCCATCGGCGAGGGTGCGGATCTCGCCGACATTGGGCACCGTATTGTAGTAAAGCCGGCCATAATTCGTCGGGGCGCCGGTGGCACAAGAAGGGTCGGCGGGAGTTGGACAGGATTCAAAGTTGGTGTCCAAGGGCTGGGTCGGCTGGTTGCGATTGCTGAGAAACGCCAGCTTGACACCGCGCGTACCGACGTAAGCGACCTGGAGCGCCATGCTCGGGGAGAGGGCTCGCTCCAGGTTCAAATTCCACTCTTCAATGTAAGTGGTGCGGTTGTTGAAGAAAGCCGCGCTGGCCCGTCCCGCGGGGTCCGCCACCGTGGCATAGACGGGAGCGGGGTAACCGGTCGAAATTCGCAGCGTGGGCGTCGCCGTGGCCGCCGGGAAATAGGTCTGGCTGAAGATCAGGCCGGTAGGGTTATAAGCCAATTCAGCGTCGTTCTGATCCGCCTGAACATCATAGAAAATGCCAAATCCTCCCCGCACTACGGTCTTCGCATTCCATGGCGTCCAGGCAAATCCAACCCGTGGAGCGAAGTTGTTGTAATCCGTCTTGACATTGCCCGAAGCGCTGACGCCCGGCATCTGCGGCGATATAAATCGTCCGGTTGCAAAATCAAAATTGGCCAGGCGATTTTCCTGTTCCACCGACGGAGTAAACAGATCGTAGCGCAGGCCGAGGTTCAGCGTCAGTTTGGCAGTGGCGCGGAAATCATCCATGAGGTACGCGCTGAATTCCGTCCAGCGCATCCCGAACGATCCCTTTTGGCCGTCACGGCTGGCCGTGTCTGGATAACCCATCAGGAAGCTCGCCAGCGCGCTTCCTCCGGTATCCGTCGACAGGTCAGAGGTGAACAATTCGTTAAAAGCCATATCGCCACGCGCATTTTGGGTCTGGAAAAATCCGTGCAGCCGACGGCGCACATCAACGCCGGCTTTCAACGAATGGCGACCGCGCACGTAGGTGAAGGCATCCACATATTGGTAATTGTTCTCATTCAGGAACTCCGGAAACCAATCCGTACTTCCGAGTGGGCTCAGACTGGAGAACTGGAGATTGGGCAAGCCTCCGGTCGCCAATGCGTTGTTGGGATTAAAAATGCCAGGGATGTTGAATTCCTGCGCAAGCGGCTGGCCGGCAAAATTCTGCACGGCTCGCACTACGTAGCGGGAGTAGCCGATCTTGAGTTCGTTGATTTTGTTGGATGAGAAGGTATGCACATCGCTGATTCCGGCTGCTCTCGCCAAGTTTGTGATGTTACCGGTAAAGTTTCCCCCTCCGGCCTCACCGGGAAAAGGATCAGGCGCAAAAGCTTGCACGTTGTTGAAACTGAAGGTTAGAGAGAGACTGTCTTTGCTGGTGAGCTGATGATCTCCTCGAATGTCAAATGAATCCTGATTGTTGCGGGCCACCGGGTTCGATAAATAGTTGCCGGCGGCAAGCGAGCGATTGGGATTGGGAAACAGCCCCACCAGTTGAAGCGCGGCCGGATCCAAGCACGCGCCGTCGGTTGCGCCGCTGCACGGTGGAATCACGTTGCCTCGAATCGGTGTGCGAAGAGTCACATTGGTTACGCCATCCGAGCAGGTGTAGCTCCGGCTCGTGAAAGGATCAAAGATGGTTCCAGTATCGAACGTATCGGAAGGGGAAGGGGTGGGGCAGGGAGAAAACGTCTGCCCGGTCAGCAGATCGCTGAAATCACCCGCCCTCTCACCCGAAGTCGATAGGGGGGCCGGGACGACCGAGATGTCGGTCTGGGCCTGACGGATGCGAGTTCCCTGATAGTCGAAAAAGAAGAACGTCCTGCCTTTGATCATAGGACCGCCGAAGGTTCCTCCAAACTGATTTTGCTTGAAGGGCGCAATGGGAAGCGTGGGATCGTCGAAGTAGTTCTTGGCGTCGAAAGCCGAATTGCGCAGGAACTCAAACAGGCTGCCATGAAATTGGTTGGTCCCAGACTTCAAGACCACATTGACCACGGCTCCGCCTCTGCCGATGTCCGCGCCGAAATCGCTGGTCTGCACCTTGAATTCCTGAATGGCATCGATCGAGGGTTGAATCACCTCAATTCCGATTTGCTGCTCGTTATTGTCAAAGCCGTTTAGAAGAAAATTGTTGTTGGTGGCAGTCAGCCCATTGACCTGAATGGATGCATTGCCCCGCTGATCTTCCGGTATACCTCCCTGCTGCACGGTGTAACCCGAGTTTGGTCCCGAATTGACCCCCGGCGTGAGATACGCCAATTCCACGAAGTCTCGTCCATCCAAGGGCATATCCTGTACCCGGCTCTGCTCGATCACTTGTCCAAGAGAAGATGTCTCCGACTCGATGAGCGGCGCCGCTGCGGTGACAACAATCTCTTCTCCGATCGAGCCGACGGCCAGCGCAATATCGACACGCACCACTTGATTTACATCCAGCTTGAAAGCCGCTTGCAGCGCTTTCTTGAATCCCGGATGCTCTACGGCCACGGTGTATTCGCCGGACTTCAGTTCGGTCACCACATACTCGCCGTTGCTATCGGTTTTCGTCGACTTCACGACATTGGTCTGGATTTCCGTAACCCTGACCGCCGCGTTAGAAACCACGGCGCCGGAAGGGTCCTTGACCGTCCCAACAATTTTCCCCGACTCCACTTGAGCTTCCACGCTGCAGGCCGCACCCAACAGGAAAATAATCCCGACGACCCGAGCCATGTTCTGGGAAGAAATGAAGCGCACACGTTTTTGATTCGCATCAATGGTGATCTGGGCGACCATGAGGCCATCTCCTGTACAAAAGCATATGAACCTCGTATGCATATATGGTGTCAAGAACATTCTTGTGACGCGAACATTTGTTGGCTCCAGAATCGCCGCATCATTATTCAAGTAAACGTATGATAAAAAGGTGTTTATGTAATAGTGAATCTTTGGAAATCAATCGCATCGATCCCTCAATAATGCTCATTTGAAAAGTATGGTATATACGTTGTATGCTACGTCTCCTGGGGAGGAATCTTGCCGCAAACTACTACTGGAGTACCTGAATCGGTCTCGGTGGAGAGGCTGGATCTCACCATCGACAGCAACAGCTTTGTGCCCTACTACATGCAGATTGTGGATCGGGTGCGCGAGTTGATCAAGAAAAACAAGCTGAGCGAGGGACAGACTTTCTGCTCCGAGGGCGAAATTGCCCGTGCACTCAAGATCAGCAAAATGCCCGTCCGCCAGGCGTTTCAGAAACTACGATCCGAAGGACTGTTGGTGATTGCCAAGGGTAAGCGCCCTGTGGTCGGCTCCGGACGCGTACCTTGGAATTTTCAGCAGCTTCGCGGATTCAGTGAGGAGATGCGAAGGCGAGGCCTGAATCCATCGGCCCGCGTGCTCAGCATGGGACTGGTAGACCCTGAACTGGAAGTGGCGCAGGCCCTCAAACTAACCCCGGGAGAGCGCGTGTACCGGGCCCGGCGGCTCCGCTCTGTAAATGGCGAACCGGTGGCCGTAGTTACGAGCTACCTGCCCGCGCGTATTTTTGTGGGGATCGATAAACAGGACCTGGAGAAGCAGTCTCTCTATTCCATTTTCGAGCATAGCTACAAGCGCAAACTGCAATGGGCGGAAGAAGTGATCGGGGCGGTGATCGCCGGAGACGAAGAGGCGGAAATACTGCAAACTTCCGTTGGCAACGCACTTCTCATGATCCGAGAAACAACGTATGACGCTCAAAATGTCGCCATTGAATACAGCCTTTCTTTGTTGCGCGGTGATCGTTACACCGCTTCGGTAATCTCGGTCCGCAAGAATTGAGGCGGCAATCGGCTTTATAAGACAATGCGACTTCGGCGATCCAGAAACGGGACAGTGAGGCCATTGGGCGCACAGATCTCCTCAGCCAGGTCTTCGCTGAAGTATCCTTGCTCCTTGTCATCGCTCATGTTGCAACGGCAGCGCGGCGATGGATTGAGCGGTTCACACAGGGC
>Ga0181525_10001906_pt1 | contig 17556 bp, 14 predicted proteins | sample PEATcosm2014_Bin_48_FD_121100 | JGI IMG/M metagenome (GOLD analysis project Ga0181525, IMG submission 121100) | Peatland microbial communities from MTU Mesocosm Facility, Houghton, MI, USA - PEATcosm2014_Bin06_10_metaG | ecosystem: Environmental > Terrestrial > Soil > Wetlands > Peat | place...
AATGGTGTCGGTCTCGGTGGTCTGGCCGGCGGGGGCCTGGGTGACGACGACCATGGCGCCGTTGGATTGCGAGACCAGCGTGGCGCTGCCGCAGGCGCCGAAGGGTTTGGAGATGAGCGTGGCCGCGCCGAGGATGACAGCCTGATATTTCACCGGGCAGGCGGCGTTGCCGGAGTCTTCTTCCAGCAGTGCCGCGCCGAAGCTGGGGCCGGTGCCGGTGCTGGAGGAGGAAGAAGACGCGCTGGACGCGCCGCCGGAGGCAAAGGAGAAGGCGGTGCCGTTAGGGCCGGAGCTGTAAATCCCGGCGAGGGTGATGTTTTGGTCGGTGGTGTCGTGCAGGATGGGCTTGCCGTCGAGCAGGAGGGTGAAGTTACCGCTCTGGCCGGAGAGTTTGAGCGTGTGGCCGTTGAGGGTGGCGGTCTGGGGATCGGCCAGAGCGGGGCCGCAGAGGAGTAAGGCTAAGACGGTGCGTTTGAGCATGTCGTGCTTCCACTTCCTTGTTGTTGTGACGGCAATACTGGGCGTTAGCTGGCACGGGTAAGACCCACCAGCGGACCCGCACCCTCGCTACCGGGGAAAACCCGTGCCAGAGCGGCGGTGGATAATCCCAGATGGGCCGCCAGCGCCCCTTTGGCGACTGAGCGCACATCCAGCGTTGGCGCGAGATCGCGGTTTTCGAACAACTGGCTGGGGCCGAGGCCCGGCCAGGTGGCTTGCACGCGCCCGCCTGCCACGTTGCCGCCCAGCACATAAGCCGCCGTGGCGGTGCCGTGGTCGGTGCCGTTGGTGCCGTTCATGGCGGCGGTGCGGCCGAATTCGGTGACGATGAGCACCAGCGTGTTGGCCCAGGCCGGGCCGAGGGCGGTTTTCAGGTTCTGCACGCCGTTATCCAGCCCAGTGAGCGGCCCTTTCAGGCCGCGGATCTGGTTGCCGTGGGTGTCCCAGCCTTCGAGCTGAAAGGCGGCGATGCGCGGGCCGTCATCGGCGGCCAGCAGCTCGCCCACTTTGGTCGCCATGGCGGGGAAGGCGCCGCCGTATTTGGGCGCGTCGCCCGCCATGGTGGGGGCGTCGTCGCTCATCACGCTGGCGTCGAAGGCGTTGTCGCTGAGGCCCTCGGTAATCGCCGGGCCGGTGAGCGGGTCATTGGCGTTCAGCGCGGCGATGCGCGCGGCGAGGTCGGGCGGCGGGGGCGCAAAAACTTCCGGTGCGTAGGAGCCGACGCGCTGCGGCCCTTGCAGCAGCAGCGGCATGCCGATGCCCGCCGCCAGCCCCAAAGGTGTGCCGCCGTTGGCGGGCAGCTCGGCCAGGACGCGGTTGAGCCAGCCGGAGGAAATGCTGTCATCCTCCGCCACGCCGAGTTGCAGCAGATCCTGCGCCTCAAAATGGCTGCGCGTGCGGTACGGCCCGGCGACGGCGTGCACCGGCAGCATCTGGCCCGCCTGATACAGCGCATGCATGCCCGCCAGTGACGGGTTCAGTCCGTAAAACCCGCCGAGGTCGAACATGCCGCCCGGCTGGCCGGGGGCGGGCGGGATGAGCGCCGGGCGCAGGCTGGCGAGGTTGGCGTCGCCGTAAGGCACCACGGAGGACATGCCGTCCAGCGCACCGCGCAGCAGGATGACGACGAAGCGCTGGCCGCCCGGCGCGTCGGCCAGGGCGAATTTACCGCGCCCGGCGAAGGTGAGGGCGGAGAGGCCAAGCAGCGTGGTGCGGCGGGAGAGGCGCATGGTCTATCTCCGTTGGAACTCGGGGGAGGTGAGGAACAGGGTCATCGCCTCGCGCCGCGAACCGGCCTGGGCGATGGCGGTGACGGTAGCGGGGCGCAGCAGCGGGCCGAGGGCAGCCTGGGCGGCGTCCAGCGGCTGCGGTCCTTCGCCCCCGGAATCGAACCGGGCGGCGTAGGTGAAGGCCCAGTCGATGCGCGACATCACCGCGTCCGGCCCGGCCCAGCTGGCGGCCTGATCCGGCCAGCCATTGGGCAGCGGGGCGTTGCACAAAGGCTGGCCGAGCTGGGTCAGGATGCCCAGCATGTTGGGCGGCGTGAGGGCGGGTGGCGGCGGGGCGGCGCGCAGGGTGGAGATCATGTAGTCGAACGGGGTTTTGAATTTTTGCCCCGGCACCCAGGCCTGCGGCAGATCCACCAGCGCGGCGGAGGCAGCGCCGAGATCGCCGCCGGTATCGTGCAGCACGCCGGCAATCCGCGCCACGGCGTCCGGCGGCGGGGTGTCGGCGACAAAATGCGTCACCAGCTTGGCTGCCAGCAGTTGATACGTGGTGGGGTAGGCCGCCAAAAACGCCAGCGCGTCGATGCCGGCCTGCTCGCCGCCGTCAAAGCTCTGGCCCATCACCGTCTGCGGGCCGGGCTCATGCGCGTTGGGGCGGAAGAGGAAGCCGGTGGAGTCGCCGCCCTTTTCGCTGGGGCCGACGCCCCAGCCGGTGAGCAGCTTGGCCATGCTGGTGACATCGGCCTGGGAATACCCCGCCGCCAGGCCGACCGTGTGCAGCTCCATGCACTCGCGCCCCAGATTCTCGTTCAGCCCCTTATGCAGGCGCAGCCCGGCCCGGCTGTCCGGGCCGATGGAGCTGTCATTGTCGAGATAGCGCAGCATCGCCGGGTGGCGCTCCACGGCTGCCACCATGTCCACGAACCTGCCGTTCACATGCGGGCGGATGGCCTCGCGGATCATTGGCCCGGCGAAGGGGGCACAGGTACGCTTGGAGACGCTGACGGAGAAATGATTGGCCCAGAACCACACCAGCCGCTCGCGGAAGCCATACGGCGTGGTGGCGGCAAAGCTGAGCTGGGTGAGCGCTTCCTGCGGCACCATGGCCTCGGCCAGGGAGTTGAAATTGCCCTTCTCGGGCACGCCTTTTTCGCGCAATGCCTGGCGCTCCACGGCGTCGCTGAGGGTGGCTTGCACCGCGTCCTGGCCGGAGGGCAGGGCATCGAACATGCCCGCTGCCAGCCCAGGGTCCGGCCCCTGCAACTGCGCCTTCAGTGCCGCGCGGGGGTCGGCGGCGGGTGTGTCATACGGCCCTGGGCCATAGCCAAAACGGATGGCGGCTTGTGCGGCGATATCGTCCATAACCCCTGTATAGCAAAGGTTTGGCCGACTATATGTTGCAAAACGCAACCGGCGCGGGGCAGGTGCCAGGCAAACGGGGTTGCCAAACGCCGCGCGCTGCCGCAAAAGCCGGGCGCGTGCGCACTCGTCCAAGGTGCGCCGACCCTTTTTGTCTTTTTGTCGCCCGTGGAGGCTTTTGATGGCTGATTTCGACCTTGGTTTGATCCGGAATATCGGGATCACCGCACATATTGACGCGGGCAAGACCACCACGACCGAGCGTATCCTGTATTACACCGGCGTGTCGCACCGCATCGGCGAAGTGCATGACGGCAACACCACCACCGATTACATGGACCAGGAGCGTGAGCGCGGCATCACCATCACCTCCGCCGCCGTGACCTGCGAGTGGAAAGACCACCGCATCAACATCATCGACACCCCCGGCCATATCGATTTCAACATCGAAGTGAACCGCTCGCTGCGCGTGCTCGACGGCGCGATCTTCATCATCGAGGGCGTGGCCGGCGTGCAGCCGCAGTCCGAGACCAACTGGCGCCTGGCCGACCGTTATAACGTGCCGCGCATCATCTTCATCAACAAGCTGGACCGTACCGGCGCGGATTTCTACCGCGCGTTCGACACGCTGAAGGAAAAGCTCGACATCATCGCGCTGCCGCTGCAGCTGCCGATCGGCATTGAGGACAACTTCCTCGGCGTCGTCGACCTCATCGAGATGAAAGCCATCATCTGGGAAGGCGGCGAGCTGGGCGCGAAGTTCCACGACGAGGAAATTCCGGCCGACCTGAAGGAAAAGGCCGCCGAATACCGCCAGCTCCTGCTCGACACCGCGCTCTCGGTCGATAACGAAGCGATGGAAGAGTATTTCGACAAGGGCGACGTCTCGGTGGAAACGCTGAAGCGCTGCATCAAGGAAGGCACCATCACCGGCGCTTTCCGCCCCGTGCTGTGCGGCACCGCGTTCAAGAACAAGGGCGTGCAGCCGCTGCTCGACGCCGTGCTCGACTACCTGCCGAGCCCGGTCGACGTGCCCGGCATCCGCGTGGCCCCGGAAGAAGGCCAGGAAGACGATCCCAACGCGCGCCGCATCAAAGCTGATGTGAACGCCCCGTTCTCGGGCCTCGCCTTCAAGATCATTAACGACAAATACGGCACGCTGACCTTCGTGCGCGTCTATTCCGGCACGTTAAAATCCTCCGACACGGTGATGAACACCACCAAGGGGCATAAAGAGCGTATCGGCCGGATGTTCCAGATGCACGCCGACAAGCGCGCGGAAATCAAGGAAGTGCACGCGGGCGATATCGCCGCGTTCGTCGGCCTGAAGGACACCGGCACCGGTGACACGCTGGCCTCGCAGGATGACCCGGTGGTGCTGGAGCGCATGGCGTTCCCGGTCCCCGTGATCGACATCTCGGTGGAGCCGAAGACCAAGGAAGGCGTCGAGAAAATGACGCTCGGCCTACAGAAGCTGGCGGGTGAAGATCCCTCGCTGCGCCTGAAGACCGACCAGGAAACCGGCCAGACCATTCTCTCCGGCATGGGCGAGCTGCATCTGGAAATCATCATCGATCGTCTGCGCCGCGAATACGGCGTGGATGCCAATATCGGTGCGCCGCAGGTGGCGTATCGTGAGACGATCTCCAAGGAACACACCGAAACCTATACCCACAAGAAGCAGTCCGGTGGGTCGGGCCAGTACGCCGAAGTGAAGATCGTGTTTGCGCCGCAGGAACGTAACGAAGGCGTCAAGTTCGAGAACAAGGTCGTCGGCGGCACCGTGCCGAAGGAATACATCCCGGCGGTCGAAAAAGGCATCCGCAACCAGGCCGAAACCGGCGTGCTCGCGGGCTTCCCCACGGTCGACTTCAGCTACACGCTGGTTGACGGCAAGTACCATGACGTCGACTCGAGCGCCCTGGCGTTCGAAATCGCCGCCAAGGCCTGCTTCCGCGAAGGCATGAAGAAAGCCGGCCCGATCATCCTTGAGCCGATCATGGACGTCGAAGTTACCACCCCGCAGGACCATGTGGGCGACGTGGTGGGCGACTTGAACCGCCGCCGTGGCCAGATCCAGAACCAGGAATCCTCGGGGAGCACCGTCATCGTGCGCGCGCATGTGCCGCTGAAGGAAATGTTCGGCTACATTTCGCACCTGCGCTCCATGACCAAGGGCCGCGCCTCGTTCACCATGCAGTTCCATCACTACGATCCGGTGCCGCGCAATATCGCGGACGAGATTATGGCGAAGTCTGCGTAAGGTTTAAGGCCAGGGCTCTGCCCTGGCACCCCGTTCATAAAAACGGCGTCCTGCGAAGGGCGCCGTTTTTTTATTAAGCGCTTGTGAGAAGCGGTTCTTTTTTGAACCATTTTGCGCGGCCCGATTCAGACCTCACTGACGCTCAGTCATCGGGACGCGGCGAACCAAAAAACTTCTGCTCCTCGTGGGCGTTGGCCAGGACACGGGCATAAGGCAAAGTTTAGAATGAATCTGGGTCGTGGGCTTTGACGCCATCCCAGCCCATGCCCCAAATTAATAAGCGTTTTTTGCGCGCTTTTTTGCAAAAAAGCGCTGCTTTCTCCCCTACAACCCGCCTTTAGGTTTTTTCGCCGTATCCGCCGCGTGCCAGAAATACAGCGCGGCGGTGCTCCGGTACGGCGCGAAGGCCTCGCCGATGGCGGCCAGCGCTTTGGGTTTGGGCTGTGCCTCCAGGCTGTGCAGCAGGCGGTAGCCTTCGCGCACGCCAAAATCGTCCACCGGGAACACATCCGGCCGGCGCAGGTTGAAGATCAGTAGCATTTCCACGGTCCATTGCCCGACGCCTCGAATTGAGGTGAGGCGGGTGATGAGTTCGGCGTCGCTCAGGCGCATTGCCCGGGCCCGGCTGGGAATGATTCCGGTCACGGCCTTCGCCGCGATGTCGTGCAATGCGGCGGTTTTGGCGGCGGAGAAGCCGCAGGCGCGCATCGCCTCGCCGGACAGCGCCAGCAGCGCGTCGGGCGTGGGCAACTCGCCGGAGAAATGCGCGCGCAGACGGCCCAGGATTGCCCCCGCCGCGCGTGCGTGGATCTGCTGGTGTGCCACTGCCGAGAGCAGTGCTGGGTAAAGCTCGGCGGTTTCCCCCCATTCTCGTTTCAGTTTGCCGGTGCGGGCGATGAAATCGCCCAGCACCGGGTCGGCGGCGGCAAGATGCGCGATGGCGCGGCTCATCCAGGATTACTGGCCCTGGTCGTGCTTGTTTTTATGCCAGTCATCCTGCTGCGGGGCGGATTGCTGCTGCCCGCCCGAGGGGGGGTGGAACTGCTGCTGCTCCTGCGGCTGGTCATTGTGCTCCTGCGGGTGGAATTGCTGCTGGAACTGCGGCTGAGATTGCTGCTGCTCCTGCTGCTGGTACTCGTGCACTTGCGGCTGAGGCGGCTGATATTGCTGCTGCGGAGGTTCCTGCACCTGTGGCAGCGGCTGGGATTCCTGCGGGTGGAATTGCGGCTGCTGGTACTCGTGCACCTGCGGCAGAGGTGGCTGATATTGCTGCTGCGGAGGTTCCTGCACTTGTGGCAGCGGCTGGGATTCCTGCGGGTGGAATTGCGGCTGCTGGTACTCATGCACCTGCGGCGGATATCCTTGCCCTTGCGGCGGGAAGTGCTGGCCCTGGGGCGCGGTGAACCCCTCGCCGCCATGCGGCACGGGCGTCAGGGTGGGGGAGAGAATGACCCCCCCGCCATGTTCACCGCCACCGGAAGACGGGTAGCCCCCGTGGTTAGCGTAGTCGCTAAAGCTGCTTGGCGCGGGTCTTCCCGGCGTAAAGTCATGTACATCCGCCCCGTTTAACCGGCGCACGTAATCCGAGGGCGCATGGTAGCTGGGGTAATAAGCCTCGCCAGGCGCCAGCGGCACCCAATGCACCGCGCCGGAGCGGAAGTCGTCAGCACCGGGAGCGCGTCCGCCCAGCCCGACGAAGCCGACCAGCGCGGGGGCGTAGACCGGGTGATCCCACCCGCCATGGCCGTGGTCATACGCCCCGGCCGGCACCCAGCCCCAGCGGTCATCGCGGTGGACCCAGCGGCCGTAATGGAACGGTGCGAAGCCCCAGGGCTCGTCTTCCACCCAGGTCCAGCCCCAGGGCGGGATGAAGGCCCAGTGGCCCTGCTGGTAGGGCGCCCAGCCCACGGCCACCTCGGGATACCAGATGGCGCCGTAATCCGGGCTCTCCTGCCACTGGCCGTAGCCGGCAAGCTCGTCCACGCCGCTCATCTGCGCCACCACCGGCGGGACGTAAGGCGGGGGCGGCGGCGCGATTTGCGCCAGCACCTGCTGCATGAAGTCGTCCTGCTGTAGGGAGCCGATCTGCGCGCCCGGCGTGCCCGCATAGAGGTAACCCTCTTGCCCGGCGGAAATCTGCATCCCCCCGGCGCTGGCGCTGCCCGCCAGCACGGCGATGCTGGTCGGGTTGCTGGCGTTGCCCGCGGTGACGTCATATTCGCCGTCCCCGGCAAAATTCACCGCGCCGCCCGGTGTGTTGAGGGTAAAGCTCTGCGCTGGCTGCACATCGTTGAGGGTGAAGAAGACCTCGCCCTGGCTCTCGGTGGCGGTGAAGTTATCGTCGTCCAGCTCGGTGACCTGCATCTCGGTATTACCGGCCAGGTTAATCCGGCTGGAATCCAGCGCCACGGCGGCCTGCGCGCCGTCCTGGGTGAACAGCGAGTCGCCCGCCGTGACCGGGTAATTGGGCGTGGCGGCGACCCATTGGCCGTTGGAGGCGGCGCCGTTGAAGGAGACGTCCCCCGAGACCGAGGCCAACTGGCCGACACGGGCGGGCGGCGCCTCCTGCGCGTGGGCGGGCAAGGCCATGGCCAGCGCGGTGGAGGCCAGAAAGGCACTACGGAGCAGCGAGGATGGACTGATCACGGATAAAATTCCTTGCGAGGATTATTATTGCAATGACGTAGATAGGCGCGAACCGGCGGCAAAACTATGGCCGGGAAAGGGGCAAAACTGTGACCCCATGTTGCACTGTTTTACAATTACATCGGGTAAATGCCGCAAACCCGCCCTAAATAAAGGGCAGGATCACAGCGATAAGAATTCTAGGAGTGTGTTATGTCGATCCGCATGTTGAAAATTTCCCCGAAGGCTCTGGGTGCCGTTTTGGCGCTCGGATTGGCGGGGGTTAGCCTGGCGGGTTGCGTCTACTATCCCACCGGCCCGGCTTACGGTTACGCCTACGCTCCGGGCTATTACGCCCCGGCTTACGTTGCGCCGCCGGTGGTGGTGTATGGCGGCGGCTACGTGGGTGGCGGCTATGGCTGGCGTGGCGGTGGCTGGGGCGGCGGCCACTGGCACCACTAAACCCGGCGCAGGATTTCCGCCAGCAGCGCGTCAATGTCGGCCACCGTGGTGCGGTGGTTGACGAGCGCGGCGCGGATCGCCCGTCTGCCGCCGATGGTGGTGGTGGACGGCGCGAAGAGCCCCGCCTCCTGTAAATCCGCCACCAGATCGTCCGTCTGCGCGTCCGTGAAGCCGGTGACGGCGAAGCAGACGATGTTGAGTTTAACCGGGGCCAGCAGTTCCAGGCGGTTACTATGGCCGATGCGTGCGGCGAGATGCCGTGCCAGGTTGCAGGTGGTGTCGACAATGCGGCCAAGCTCCGCGCTGCCATAAGCGCTCAGCGTCATCCACACTTTTAGCGCACGGAAGCCGCGCGAGAGATCCGGGCCGAGGTCGCACGGCCAGGGCTCGCCGCCGGCCAGACCACGATGCCCGCCGGCCAGATAGTTGGTCGCCTGAGTGAAGGCGGCGCGGTGCAGCACCGGGTCGCGCACCAGCACGCAACCGGCATCGTAGGTGACCTGCGCCCATTTATGGAAGTCGAAGGCGACGGAATCGGCGTGTTCAATGCCGCGCAAAAACCGCGCGCGGCTGGGCGAGAGCGCCGCCAGTGCGCCGAAGGCGGCGTCCACATGCAGCCAGGCGCCGTGTTCCTGGGCGATGGTGTGCAGCGCTGCCAGATCGTCAAACGCGCCGACATCGACCGAGCCTGCGGTGCCGATGATGAGGAACGGCGTGCAGCCCGCTGCTTTGTCTTCCGCGATGGCGGCTTGCAGGGCGGTGAGGTCCATGCGGAAATGCTCGTCCACCGGGATTTTGCGCAAGGCGGCGCTGCCCAGCCCCGCCATGTCCAGAGCGCCCGGCACGCAGCGATGCACGCCCGCCTGCGCATAGGCGGTGAGGCTCTGGCCCCGGATGCCGTGCCGCCGCCCCTCATCCCCCAGCGCCTGATAGCGGGCGCAGAGCACGGCGATGAAATTGGCCATCGAGGAGCCGGTGAGCAGCACGCCGCTGGTCGCCTCCGGCAGCCCCAGCATCTGCGCCGCCCAGGCGATGACCTGGCGCTCCACCGCGATGCCGACATGGTCCCGCCCGCCGCAATTGGCGTTCATCGCGCCGGCCAGCAGCTCGGCCAGCATGGAAACCGGATTCCCCCCGCCATGCACCCAGCCCATGAAGCGCGGGTGGGTGTTGCCGGTGACGTAAGGCTGGATGGTGTGGGTGAAGGTCTCGTAGAGCGCTTCCGGCGCGGTGCCGGTGGCGGGCAGGGGGGCGGTGAAGCTTGCGCGCACGGGCGGCGGCATGGGCTGCCAGACGGGGCGCTCACGCAACGTGGCGAGATGGTCGATCATATCGTCCATCATCTTATGGCCCAGGGCGCGCAGGCCGGACCAATCTTCGGGGTCGAGAGTGCTCATGCCCCGGCTTATAGTGCGCGAAGAGCAGGGGGCCAAACCGCCCCCTGCTTGGTTTCCGGGTTACGGCGTCAGTGAATAGACGGCGTAATTGCCATCATGCCACTTATAAATGGCATAAGCCGCGTTCACGACATCGCCTTTGGCGTCAAACATCACCGGCCCGAGCACGGACGGCCACGGGCCATCGGCCTTCAGCGTCTGCGCCACCAAAATCGGCTGGGTGGAATGCGCCTTGGTGACGGCTTCAGCCCAGATCTGGATGGTGGCGTAGGAGTACAGCACGTAGCCGGTGGGGTCTTCCTTCAGCGCTGTGAGTTCGGCCACGGCCTTGGCGGCGGCGGCGCCTTTTTCGGCCGGCGGCGGGAAGGTCATCAGCATGCCCTCGGCCGAGGGACCGGCGATCTGCCACAGCGCGGAGGTTACGGCGGCATCTTCGGAGAAGTATTGCGGGGTAAAGCCCTGGGCGGCGCCCTCGCGGGTGATCAGCCCGGAGTCGGAGTAGTAGCCGCCGATATACACGAGCTGGATGCCGGCCTGTTTCAGGCGGCTGATGAGGGCGGAGTAGTCCTTGTCGCCCGCCGTGTAGGAGGTGTTGTAGGCGATCGGCACGCCGAGCTTGCCGAGGTTGAGGCGCACCTGGTCGGCGATGCCCTTGCCGTAGGTGGAGTTGTCATCCAGCACGGCGATTTTCAGGCCCTTGAAATGGTGGGCGATATATTCCGCCGCCACCTTGCCCTGCTGGTCATCGCGCCCGCAGGTGCGGAAGGTGAAGGCGGAGCCTTCATCGGTGTATTTCGGGTTGGTCGAGGCCGGGGAGATTTCCAGCACGCCGTTGTCGGAATAGACCTTGCTGGCGGGGATGGAGGAGGCCGAGCAGAAATGCCCGTCGACCATGACCACACCGTCGCTCACCAGCGTATTGGCGGCGCTGACGGCGGTTTTCGGATCGCAGGCGTCGTCGATGGGGATGAGCGTGATTTGCTGGCCGAGCACGCCGCCGGCGGCGTTAAGGTCCTGCACCGCGAGGTTTGCACCGGTTTGCAGCTGCGTGCCGAAGGCGGCGTTGGAGCCGGTGAGCGGCCCGGCGACGCCGATTTTAACCTGCGCCAAGGCCGGGCTGGCGGCGAGGCCAAGGCTGATTACCGCGAGGGCGGCTGAGCTTAAAAGGATGTTGCGCAATGTTGGCTCCTGTTGTGGTCGTTGAGGGAAAGACGCAAGGCAGGGTTGCAACCGTGAGTGTGCACGTAAAAGAGTGGCGTTATCAATGCCCTCCTTCAAGGTAGGCGGCACGAATCTCGGGCCTGGCCAATAATTCTGCGCCCGTGCCGGCCATGGTGATGGCGCCGTTGACCAGAACGTAGCCCCGATGCGCCAGACGCAGCGCCTGGTTGGCGTTTTGCTCGACCAGCAGCACGGTCAGCCCGGTTTCCTGGTTGAGCGTGCGGATGGCGCCGAAGATTTGTTTGATGACCAGCGGCGCCAGGCCGAGCGAGGGCTCATCGAGCAGCAACAGCTTGGGCTTGCTCATCAGCGCGCGGGCGATGGCCAGCATCTGCTGCTCGCCGCCCGAGAGCGTGCCGCCGCGCTGGGCGAAACGCTCTTTCAAGCGCGGGAACAGCTCGAAGATCAGGCTGAGCTGCTGGTCGTAATCGGCGTATTTCACCACCTGCGCGCCCATCAGCAGGTTTTCCTCCACGCTCATGCGGGCAAAAATCCGCCGTCCCTCGGGCGACTGCGCAATGGCGCGGCGGGCGATCTGGAAGGTGGGCAGGCGGGTGATGTTCTCGCCATGATACGTGATGGTGCCTGATTTCGCCTGCGGATTTCCGCAGATGGTCATCATCAGGGTGGATTTCCCCGCGCCATTGGCGCCGATGAGGGTGACGATTTCGCCCTCGTTCACATGCAGGCTGACATCGCGCAGCGCCTGGATCGGCCCGTAAAACGTGTTGATGTTTTCCAGCGTGAGGATCGGGCTCATGGCACTTCCTCCAGCGTTTCGGCAATCGGTGCATCGGGGTCGTCTTCATCGCCCTCGCCGAGATAGGCTGCGATGACGCCTGGATCGCTGCGAATTTCCAGCGGCGTGCCATCGGCGATTTTTTTGCCGTGGTCGAGCACGACGATATGGTCGGAGATTTTCATCACCACGCCCATGTCGTGCTCGATGAGCAGCAGCGAGCAGCCGTCATCGCGGATTTTCAGCAGCAGGGCATTGAGGGCGGCGGATTCGCGCGGGTTCAGCCCGGCGGCGGGTTCATCCAGGCAGAGTAACACCGGGTTAGTGCACATGGCGCGGGCGATTTCCAACCGGCGTTGCGCGCCATACGGCAGGGAACCGGCGGGGTCGTTGGCGCGGTCGGTGAGATTTGTTTGTTCCAGCCAGTGCCTGCAAAGTTCGATGGCAGCCCGTTCGGCGGCACGGTATTTGCCGAGGCCGAGAATCCCCAGGACGCCGAAACCCGTAGACGCTTGCAGCCGGTTATGCTGCGCCACCAGTAAATTCTCCAGCACGGACATGCCCGCGAACAGCCGCACATTCTGAAAGGTGCGCGCCACGCGGCCTTTTTTGGCAATGGCGTGGCCGGGGAGCTTATCCAGCCGCAGCGCCGCACCTGGGGTGTGGGCGATGCTGATGCTGCCCTTGTTGGGCTTATAAAATCCGGTGATGCAGTTAAACGCCGTGGTTTTACCTGCACCATTCGGGCCGATGAGCGCGGTGATCTCGCCGCGCCGCGCCTCGAAACTCAAGCGGTTCACCGCCGTCAGGCCGCCAAAGCGCATGGTCAGATCGGTGACGGTGAGGATGACGTCGTTCATGGTTCAGTCACCTGCACGGGCCGTAGCACCGGCCTGAGCAATACCGTGGGCCGCCGCTTGGAGATAAAGCCGCGCGGGCGCACGATCATAATCAACACCAGCGCGATGCCGAAGATGAGCATGCGGTAGATTTGCAACGATTGCAGCAATTCCGGCACGCCGATCATCACGCAGGCCGCCAGCACAATGCCGAGCTGGCTGCCCGCCCCGCCAAGCACGACGATGGCCAGCACGGTGGCGGATTCGATGAAGGTGAAACTATCCGGGCTGATGAAGCCCTCGCGCGTGGCGAAGAAACATCCGGCAAAGCCGCCGAACATGGCGCCGATGGCAAAGGCGGTGAGCTTGGTGTTGCGCACGTTAATGCCGAGCGACCGGCAGGCGATTTCATCCTCCCGCAGCGCCTCCCAGGCGCGGCCCAGGGGCTGTTTGCGCAGGCGCAGCGTCACCCAGTTGGTGAGCAGGGCCAGGAAGAGGATGATGTAATAGAGGTAGGTGATGCGCTGGCCCGGCGCCGGCAAAATGTTGAAGAACCCGGCAAACGTGCCCGGCCCGCCCGCCATGCTGAAGCTCAGGCCAAAGAGGGTGGGGTGGGGGATCTCGTCAATGCCGTTCGGCCCGCCGGTGAGCGCCACCCAGTTGGTGATGACCAGGCGGATGATTTCGCCAAAGGCCAGGGTGACGATGGCGAGGTAGTCGCCGCGCAGGCGCAGCACGGGAAAGCCGAGGAATATGCCCCAACAGGCAGCGAGCAGGCCGGAGATCGGCAGGCATTCCCAGAAGCTCATGTTAAACGTCGTGCTGAGCAGCGCGTAGGAATAGGCGCCGACGGCGTAGAAGGCGACATAACCGAGATCCAGCAGCCCGGCCAACCCAACCACGATGTTCAGCCCCCAGCCGAGCATCACATAGGTCATGATCAGCACGCCGAGGTCGATATAAACATTCTGCACGCCCGGAATGAGCGGCAGCGCCACGGCGAAGACCAGCAGCGCCGGGGCGATGAACCGGCCCGATTCCTGCACCTTCAGCGCCAGCTCCGTCCCCGGCAGGCGCGCGGGGCGGTATTCCTGCCAGATCAGCATCCCGAGGCGCGCGAAAAACACCGCCACCACCGCCAGGGCCAGCAATTCCGGGCGCGTGGAGAGGGTGAGGTTGCCGGCGTTGCTGTCGCCCAGCTGCAGGCCCAGGAACGGGCCGAAAATCAGGAACGCCATGAAGGCGACGGCGGCGGCGTCTTTCAGAATGGCGATGCGCGCGCTCATACTTTCTCCACCTCGTTGCGGCCGAGCAGCCCGGTGGGCATGAACATCAGCACAATGGCGAGGATGGAGTAAACCGCGACATCCTTATAAGCGACCGTGGCGTAGCCCGACCAGAACGCCTCGATCAGCCCGATGAGCAGCCCGCCCAGCACCGCGCCCGGCAGCGAGCCGATGCCCCCCAGCACCGCCGCCGTGAACGCCTTAATCCCGGCATTAAAGCCGATATAGAAATCGATGACGCCATAATAAAGCAGGAACATCACCCCCGCGACCGCCGCCAGCGCCGAGCCGATGATGAAGGTGTAGCTGATCGTCCGGTTGGTATCGATGCCCAGCAGCGCGGCCATTTTGGCATCCTGCTCGACCGCGCGCATGGCCCGCCCCAGCGGCGTTTTGGTAACGATGTAGGTGAAGATGGCCAGCACGACGAGGGTGACGGTGACGATGGCCATCTGCATCCAGGAAAGCTGCACGATGAAGCCGTTTTCATTCATCAGCGTAATGCCGCCGGGGATGAGCGTCGGGATCGCCCGTTCTAACGCGCCTTGGCTCGTCTGCACGTAGTTTTCCAGCAGGATCGACATGCCGATGGCCGAAATCAGCGGCGCCAGCCGGAAGGAGCCGCGCAGCGGGCGATAGGCCACACGCTCGATGGAGAACCCGTACAGCCCGCACAGCGCCGCCGAGAGCAGCAGCGCCGCGAGCAGGCCCATGGGCACCGAGGTGACGCCCGAGAGCGCGGTGAGGACGATAATCCCGACAAAGGCGCCGATCATGAAGACATCGCCATGGGCGAAGTTGATCATGCCGATAATGCCGTAAACCATGGTGTAGCCCACCGCGATGAGTCCGTAGATCATGCCCAGCGTAATGCCGTTGATGAGCTGCTGTAGCGCGTAGGCCATGGGCCGAATCCTTACAGTTGCATTACCATGCACCTAGTGGATACGAGCCTTGCCATCGGGTCAATGCTTGTTTTTCTTTGCCCCGGGGCTTTCCTTCTTGCGCCGCCCTTGCTAGAGGGGCGGCTCGGCGGGTGCTTAGCTCAGTTGGTAGAGCAGCTGACTCTTAATCAGCTTGTCGTAGGTTCGATCCCTACAGCACCCACCATTCCCTCCAAGTTTTAAATTACTGCCAGTGCCCCGGATGCCAGGCACCATACGGACCGTAATGGCCGGGCACCCAGTATCCGCCGCCACCGCAATGGTAGCACGGCCCGGGCGCCACGACGCAGCCCGCCAGAGGCGCTGCCGTGACCGCGAGCAGGAATAAAATCGCCAAGCGTTTCATCAAACTCTCCTTTGTTTCCAAAGCTATTATAGTGCGCCGATTCCCGGCCCGGCATAAGGAATTGTAACAGACTCCCCCGTTGCACCGCTCGCCCGGAGAAATGATTTTTAAAATTCCGTTCATGCTTGTATGCTCCCGCCCAGCCTCACGGGTTGCAGCAATTCGCGCGCGGCCGCCTTAAAAAATCTCAAAATGGGAGTCTGCAATGGCTGGTCACTCACTTTTCAAGCGCCTTTCCGCCTGTGCGGTGCTCGCCTGCGTGGGCCTGCTCGGTTTTTCCGCCACCGCCCAAGCGAACGCCACCTTCCCGCCCCGCAAGCCGGGATTCTGGATCACCACCATGACGATGGACATGAAAATGCAAGGTTATCCGCAAGCTGCGGGTGCGGCTAACGCACCCATCGTCAACGCGCTGTGCACGGACCCGGCGACCGATGCCGCCTCCCTGAAGAAGATGGAGGAGCTAAAACCCGGCTGCACCTTCAGCCTAACGCAGGATGGCAATGTCTACACCATGGACAATAGCTGCCCCGACCCGATGGGCGGCACCGGGACGATGGTCACGCACGGCACCATCACCTTTATCAGTGACAGCGAGATTGTGAGCCAATCGACGACGGTCTCGCCGCATATGTCGGCCACCGAAAAATCGGACGCCAAATGGTCCGGCGCTTGCCCGGCGGGCGTCGTGCCGGGGGATTTTGGCCATATAACCAATGGCAAGTTCGTCAAACTGATCAACGTCCTGGCCGCTCCGGCGGCCCCTCCGGCGCCATAAGCAGGGCAGGGGTGGGGGCTTAAAACCTCCGCCCCCCTTGAGTTGCGGGGCTTCTGCGGCCACAAGCCGTGTCATGGCCCCACCTCCGCTGCTGCTGCTCACCGATATCCGCGTCTCCCTCGGCTCCATGCCGCTGCTGGACGGCGCTGCCATCGGCGTCGGCGCGGGGGAGCGCATCTGCCTGGTGGGCCGCAACGGTTCGGGCAAATCCACCCTGCTGAAAATCGCCTCGGGCGAAATCGCCTTCGATGGCGGCACGCGGTTTCTCCAGCCCGGCACCACCATGCGCTATCTGCCGCAGGAGCCGGACCTCTCCGCCTTCGCCAACACCATGGATTATGTCATCGACGGCCTCGGCCCGCATGACGACGAATACCGCGCCAAATACCTGCTCCAGCAGCTCGGCCTGAGCGGCACGGAAAAGCCGGACAACCTCTCCGGCGGCGAGGCCCGCCGCGCCGCCCTGGCACGCACCCTGGCCCCCAGCCCGGACCTGCTGCTGCTGGACGAGCCCACCAACCATCTCGACCTGCCCGCCATCGAATGGCTGGAATCCGAGCTGAAAAGCCTCTCCGCCGGTATCGTCCTGATCAGCCATGACCGCCGCCTGCTGGAAAAACTCTCCCGCAGCATCGTCTGGCTCGACCGTGGCCAGACCCGCCGCCTGGACCGGGGGTTCTCGCATTTTGAAGCCTGGCGCGACGAAGTGCTGGAGCAGGAGGAACGCGATTTCCACAAGCTCGGCCGCCAGATCGCGCGCGAGGAAGACTGGCTGCGTTACGGCGTGACCGCCCGGCGTAAGCGGAATGTGAAGCGCGTGGCGGGCCTCGCCGCCCTGCGCCAGGCCAAGCGCGAGCACAACAAACAGGGCGAAGCCGCCAAAATGGGCTCCGCCGACGCCGCCACCTCCGGCAAGCTGGTGGTCGTGGCCGAGGACATCTCCAAAGCCTACGATGCGCGGCCCATCGTGAAAAACCTCTCCCTGCGCGTGCTGCGCGGCGACCGGCTCGGCATCGTCGGCCCCAACGGCGCCGGTAAATCCACCCTGCTGAAAATGTTCCTCGGCCTGGAGCAGCCTGATTCCGGCAACATCAAGCTCGGCACCAACCTCAACGTCATCACCCTCGACCAGCAGCGCGCGACGCTCGACCCCACGGTCTCGCTCGCCAACACGCTGACCGGCGGCAAGACCGACATGGTGGAAGTCGGCGACCAGAGCCGCCATGTCATCGGCTACATGAAGGACTTCCTTTTCAAGCCCGAACAGGCGCGCACCCCGGTCGGCACCCTCTCGGGCGGCGAGCGCGGGCGCCTCCTCCTCGCCGTGGCCCTGGCGAAACCCTCCAACCTGCTCATCCTCGATGAGCCGACCAACGACCTTGACCTCGAAACCCTCGACCTGTTGCAGGAAATGCTCGGCGAATATCCTGGCACCATCCTCCTGGTCAGCCATGACCGAGACTTCCTCGACCGCGTCGCCACCTCCACGCTCGTCGCCGAGGGCGAGGGCAAATGGGTGGAATATGCCGGGGGCTATTCCGACATGCTGCTCCAGCGTGGCGCCGAACTGGTG
>Ga0181525_10001907_pt1 | contig 17550 bp, 15 predicted proteins | sample PEATcosm2014_Bin_48_FD_121100 | JGI IMG/M metagenome (GOLD analysis project Ga0181525, IMG submission 121100) | Peatland microbial communities from MTU Mesocosm Facility, Houghton, MI, USA - PEATcosm2014_Bin06_10_metaG | ecosystem: Environmental > Terrestrial > Soil > Wetlands > Peat | place...
AGCCCGACGAAGGCGGCGTGACCGAATGAAATCAGGCCGCCGTAACCGACCACGAGGTCGAGCGAAACCGCGGCGACCGCGAAGATCATCACGCGGGTCGCCAAGTCGACCAAATAACGCTCGCCCGTGACGGACGCCAATAGCGGCACCAGCGCGAACAGGAGGAACATCAATACCGGCAGCGCTAAGTCGCGGGCCGGCGGGTAAGCGCGCGCTCCGGTCGCGGCGGCAAAGGTGGCGCCCGTCATCTCAGCGGCCCCTGGCCGGAAACAGGCCGGTCGGCCGCAGGTAAAGCACGACCGCCATCAACAGATAGATCAGCATCGAAGCGATGGCCGGACCGACGATGCGGGCCGGCGACGGCGCCATCGCCAGCCGCAGAATGTCGACCGAGAACGAACGTCCCAGCGTATCGACCAGACCGATCAGGAGCGCGCCGAGAAAGGCGCCGCGGATCGAGCCGATGCCGCCGATGACAATCACCACGAACGCCAAAATGAGAATATTGTCGCCCATGCCGGGCTCGACCGACAAAATCGGCGCGATCATGATTCCGGCGAAACCCGCCAGCATGGTGCCGAAGCCGAACACGATCATGAACAGCCGCTCGATATTGACTCCGAGCGCGGAGACCATCCGGGCATTGGTGGCGCCGGCCCGGATCAGCATGCCGAACCGGGTAAACGTCACCATCAAATACAGACCGGCGGCGACCGCCAGCCCCGAAGCGATGATCATCAGCCGCCAGATCGGATAGCGCAGCCCGTCCATGAACACGACCGAGCCGTCGAACAGGTCCGGCACCGGAAGCGACAGCGGCGCGGCGCCCCAGATCACCTTCACAGCGTGATTGAGGAACAGAATAATTCCAAATGTCGCGATCACCTGATCGAGGTGATCGCGGCCGTAGAGATGCCGGAACACGAGGAATTCGAGCAACAGGCCAAACGCGAGCGCCGCAAGCAGCGCCAGCACCAAAGCGATGAAAAAGTTGCCGACGACGCCGTAAAAGGCCACGGCCAGATAGGCGCCGAGCATATATTGGACGCCGTGGGCGAGATTGACGAAGTCCATCACGCCGAACACCAGCGTGAGGCCGGCCGCGATCAAGAACAACAAGACGCCGAACTGCAATCCGTTCAGGGTCTGGACGAGGACGAGCGTGCCCGCCACGGCGGCGCGCGCTTACTTCATCGGGCAATCCTTCGCAAAGGCGTCGCCGTAGTTGGAGAAAACTTTCTTATCGATTTCGGTCTCGTACTTGCCATCCGGCCGCTTGGCGACCTTGACCAGATAAAAATCCTGGATCGGGTAGTGGTTGGTGTTGAATTTAAAGCTGCCGCGCAGCGACTTGAAGTCGGCCTTCATCATCGCCGCGCGGAGCGCATCCTTGTTGGAAAGGTCGCCCTTGACCAGGCGAACCGCGCTGTCGATCAAGAGCGCGGCGTCGTAGGCCTGGAATGCGTAGGTAGCCGGGACGGCGTTGTACTCCTTCAGATAGGCGTCGACGAACGCCTTGTTCTGCGGATTGTCGAGGTTGGGCGCCCAATTGGCGCCGCCGTAAAAGCCGAGCGCAGCGTCTTGTTGCGCCGGCAGCGTCGATTCGTCGACCGTGAAGGCCGACAGGAACGTGATCTTGTCGGCAAGCCCGGCCTGGCGGAACTGCTTGACGAAGTTCACGCCCATGCCGCCGGGGAGAAAGGCAAACACCGCGTCAGGCTTGGCGTCGGCGATTTTCGACAGCTCCGCCGAATAGTCGAGCTGGCCGAGCGGCACATACATCTCGTCGAGAACCTCGCCAGAGAATTTCTGCTTGAAGCCCGCGGCGGCGTCTTTGCCGGCCTGGTAATTGGGTACGATGATAATGACCTTCTTGATCCCGGAATCCTGCGCATACTGGCCCAAGACCTGGTGGATCTGATCGTTCTGGTAGGAAGTAACGAAGAAGTTCGGGTTGCAATCCTTGCCGGCGAAGCTCGAGCTGCCGGCGTTGGGACTGATCAGGATCACGCCGGCGTCGGTCACCGGCTTCATGATCGCCGCCAGAATATTCGAGAATATCGGCCCGACCACGAAATCGACCTTGTCGCGGTCGACCAGTTCCTTGGCCTTGTCGACGGCAACGTCCGGCTTGAGCCCATCGTCGTCGACGACCACCTCGGTATTGAGACCGCCGAGTTTGCCGCCGAGCGTTTTCACCGCCAGGGTGAAGCCGTTACGCAACTGCTGGCCGAGAACGGCGGGCGGACCTGACAAAGTGGCGAGAACGCCAACTTTCAGGTTTTGCTGGGCCTGCGCCGCGCTCAGCGACAATCCAAATGCGGCGGCGAGGGCTAAAATCAGCGTCGGCTTTTTCATCGAAAAGGTCTCCTGGTCAGAACCTGCAGGGAGAACATCCGCTGCCCGAGGACCGGGCGGCCCTGTCATCATGTGGGTCCGGCGAATTATTTAAGGCTAAAATATCGGACTTGTGAAGCGTGCTAATCCGCCGTCACGCTCGACCGCAGGTTCAATCGCGGCGGCGCCCGTCGCCAATCTGTTGCGACCGCCGGCGATCGGCCGGAATGGCGCCGATCGCCGAGGTGTTGCCGTAGCCCTAAGCGACGCTATTCGCCATCATGGCGTTTCGCTGGGCGGCGCGCGCCTGCATTGCGACGATCAATAGGCCGGGATCGTCTCGTCGGAGACGCGCACCACACCCGGGACCTCCTCGGCCAGGGCGAGCAGCGCCTGGTGTTCGGCCTCCGAGCCGACCAGCCCCCACAGATGGACGATCCCGCCGTGAACGATAACGTTACGCTCGCCGAAATCGGTCCAGCTCTGATCGTCGAGCCGATCGAGAATATCGACGCGGAGCTTGCGATCGGAAACGGTACTCGTGTCGGAATGAGGCAGCGACGATGCCAAGGCCTGAATCAGGTTCGACCGGCTTACAATCCCGACCAGCTTACCGTCGCGCACGATCGGAATGCGTTTGATGCGGTGGCGTTCCAGCAACGTCGCTATTTCTCCCAACGGCGTATCTTCCTTAGCCGTAATGGGATCCCGCGACATGAGTTGTTCGACGCGGTGGCCATGAGACTTGGTGAATTCGTCGGCCAGCTTGGAAGCCGGCATGACCGCCTCAAGCCACCGCGGATGCTGCTTTTCAGTGCCGATCTCCTCGCGATGCAGCAGGTCGGCTTCGCTGAGCACGCCGACCACATTGTCGTCATCGTCGACCACCGGGAGCGCGCTAATGTCATGTTCGGTCAAAAGCTTGATGGCATCTTCCACGCTGTCGCTGGGCGTTACGGAAATGACATCGCGAACCATGACATCCATCGCCTTCATCGTGTCCTCCTATCGAGCCGGTCCGAAGTTTTTGCGGCGGCAATCGACAGGCTTCGTCGCTGCCGCCGCGCCGAGAATTGCATACCGACAGAAGCCCGGTTTGGTTACGTCTGTGTGACGGCGGCGCTTGGAACGCCGCTTCGCGCCGCAATTGGACGCCGGCACGCGAGCGCGGTCCATGGCATGATCTTTGCTTAAAAAGAAGGCAGTTTTCGCGCGCTGGGGGAGTGTCGAATGTCATCCACGGTCATCGCCGCACCGCCACTAGCCGCCCGTACGCCAATCTACAAATCGCTGTTCGTCCAGGTCCTGGCTGCGCTCTTTCTCGGCATCGTGCTGGGCATGGCGGCGCCGGACTTTGCCATCTCGCTGAAGATACTCAGCGACGCCTTCCTCAAGCTTATCTCCATGATCGTGGCGCCGATCGTGTTCTGTGTCGTGGTGCACGGCATTGCCGGCGCCGGCGATCTCAAAAAGGTCGGGCGCGTCGGGCTCAAAGCGTTGATCTATTTCGAGGTCATGACGACCGTCGCGCTGTGCATCGGTCTGTTGCTGGCATTTCTGTTCGCGCCCGGTCACGGCATGAATATCGATCCCTCGACGCTGGATGGCAAGGCGCTCAATAGATATTCCGATAACGCGCATAAGCTTCAGGGCGCGGGCGTCGGCAGCTTCATCCTCAATATCATTCCGACAACCTCGATCGACGCGCTGGCGCGCAACGATGTCCTGCAAGTCTTGTTCTTCGCCATTCTATTCGGCGTGGCGTTGGCTTTGGTCGGCGAGCCTGGGAAGCAAGTGACCTCGCTGGTCGAGGCGGTCGCCAAGGTTTTGTTCAAGGTCATGGGTCTGATCGTACGCGTGGCGCCGCTCGGCGTTCTCGGCGCCGTCGCCTATACGGTCGGAAAATACGGCGTCGGCTCGCTCAAACAGCTGATCTCGCTGGTGATCATTTTCTACGTGGCGGTCGCTCTGTTCGTCGTCGTCGTGCTCGGCACGGTGCTGCGCGTGGCCGGGCTCAATATTTTCAAATTCCTCGCTTATTTCCGCGAAGAATTGACCATCGTCCTGGCTACCACGTCGTCGGACGCAGTGCTGCCGCAGATCATGCGCAAGCTGGAACGCATGGGCGTCAAGGATTCCGTCGTCGGTCTTGTCATCCCGACCGGATATTCCTTCAATCTCGACGCCTTTTCCATCTATCTGACGCTGGCGGTGGTCTTCATCGCCCAGGCGACCAATACGCCGCTGTCGCTCGGCGATTTGCTGTTGGTGCTGGGGGTATCGCTGGTGACGTCCAAAGGCGCCCATGGGGTGCCGGGCGCGGCGATCGTGATCCTGCTGGCGACGCTCAACGCCGTGCCGACGGTGCCGGTCATCGGGCTGGTCTTGGTGCTTTCGGTCGATTGGTTCATCGGCATCGCCCGCGCGCTCGGCAACCTGATCGGCAATTGCGTCGCAACCGTCGTCATCGGCGCCTGGGAGCATGAGGTGGATCTGCCGACCGCCCGACGCGTGCTCGACGGCGAAGTCCAGGTCGACGTTACGGCGGGGTAACGCTGCCCGGTCGATCGGTCCATCTTTTTTGACGCCTAATCTATTTTTTGACTCCAAAGCTATTCAGAGAAGCGATTTGGCTCGATCCAAAAACGCGTGCGCTGCGGCAATGCCTTGAGCCGCCTGGTTGAAGCCGTGCAGGAACTTGAACCCCCGCCAAGCGTTATTGGCGGCGGCGGATAACGAACCCGCCGCGCATGGGGCAAAGCTTCCGGATCGGACGACATGTGCGGCATTTGCGGTGAGATCACCTTCGACGGCAGCGCCGCCGGCAGTGCGGTCCCGGCAATGGCCGCGGCAATGCAGCCGCGCGGACCCGACGCCGGCGGATCGTTTTCACACAATCGCGTGGCGTTCGGCCACCGGCGGCTCAGCATTATCGATCTCCAAGCCGCATCGCAGCAACCCATGATCGATTCGGAATTGGGCTTGGCGATCGCCTTCAACGGCTGCATCTACAATTATCGCGAACTGCGCGGCGAACTCACGGCGAAGGGCTTTCGGTTCTTCTCCCAGGGCGACACCGAGGTGATCCTGAAAGCCTACGCCGCGTGGGGCCCGCGCTGCGTCGAGCGCTTCAACGGCATGTTTGCCTTCGCGATCTGGGAGCGCGATTCCGGACGCGTCGTGCTGGCGCGCGATCGTCTCGGCATCAAGCCGCTTTATTACGCGGAACGCCCCGGCCGCCTGCGGTTCGCGTCGACGCTGCCGGCGCTATTGGCCGCGGGCGACATCGACACCGACATCGATCCCGCCGCGCTGCACCATTACATGAGCCTGCACGCCGTCGTGCCGGCGCCCATGACCATCATTAAAGGTGCGCGCAAGCTCGCGCCGGCCACAATTTGCATCATCGAACGCGACGGCCAACGCCGTGAAGAAACATTTTGGCAGCTTGAAGTCGGTCCCCGGGCGGCCGATCGCGCGCTGTCTGCGGCCGATTGGCGCCACGCCGTGCGTGCCGCGCTGCGCAAGGCGGTCGAACGCCGCCGGATCGCCGACGTCCCGGTCGGGGTTTTGCTGTCGGGCGGGCTCGACAGCTCGCTTCTGGTCGCGATGCTAGCGGCGCAGGGACAAAGCGATCTAAAAACCTTTTCCGTCGGCTTCGAGACGGTCGGCGACGTCGAGGGCGACGAATTCCGCTATTCCGACCTGATCGCGCAACGCTTCGGAACCGACCATCACCGTATCAAAATCGACACCTCGCGCGCCATCGCGGCGCTGCCCGGAACCGTGGCCGCGATGTCGGAACCAATGATGAGTCACGACGCCATCGGCTTTTACCTGTTGTCGCAGGAGGTCTCGAAATACGTCAAGGTGGCGCAAAGCGGGCAGGGCGCCGACGAGATTTTCGGCGGCTATCACTGGTACCCGGCGCTGATGCATTCCAACGACGCGACCTCGGACTACGCGCGCGTCTATTTCGATCGCGATCACGACGAGATGGCGCAAGTTCTCGCGCCGGCCGTGATGAACGGCGACTACAGCCGCGAATTCGTCGATCGATTCTTCCGCACCACTCACAGCCGCACGCCGATCGACAAGACGCTGCAACTCGATACGCAAATCATGCTGGTCGACGATCCGGTCAAGCGGGTCGACAACATGGCGATGGCCTGGGGTCTGGAGACCCGCGTCCCCTTCCTCGATCATCACGTGGTGGAACTTGCCGCGCGCATTCCGGCCGAGCTCAAAGTGCGCAACGGCGGCAAGGACATTCTCAAGGAAGCCGCGCGTGGCTTGGTTCCCGACGCGGTGATCGATCGGCCGAAAGGCTATTTTCCGGTTCCGGCGCTCAAATATATCCGCGGCGCATTTTTCGATTTCGTTCGCGGCGTGCTCGACGCGCCGCAGGCACGGCAGCGCGGATTGTTCAATAGCGCCTATATCGAACGCTTGTTGGCAAATCCCGAGGGCGAGTTGACGCCGAAAGGACACTCCAAGCTCTGGCAGGTGGCGCTCTTGGAATGCTGGCTGCAGACGCAAGGCATTTGAGAACGAGCGTTTGGATGGAAAGGTCCGAAGACCCAGGGATTCGATAACGATGGAATTTAGATTCGACCCCGAACAGCGGCGCCTTCGCATTCGGACGCTTCGGCCGGCGGGCGAGCCTGTCCGCGTTTTCGCGCCGGGGAATTTCCAGTTCGGCATCGAGGAGGAATATTTTCTATCCGACGCAACGACGCTCGAGGTGGCGGCCGAGACTCCGGATGCGCTCTTTCAAAGCGCCGATCTCGGCGGCCCAGGCAATATCGGGCGGGAGTTCTTGCAGGCCCAGATCGAGGTGGCGACCGACCCGCACGGCGAGGCGGCCGCGGCGAGACACGAACTGCTGCGGCTGCGCCAGAACGCGGCGTCCGCCGCCGCGGCGCACGGTCTCGTCATCATGGCGTGCGGAACGCATCCTTTGGCGTCGTGGCGCGAAGCCGTCCAGAGCCCCAAAGGTCGCTACGACCAGGTCATGGACGACCTGCAGATGATCGGCCAGCGCAATATGCTGTGCGGGATGCATGTGCACGTCGAATTTCCGGAGCCGGAGCGCCGCATAGACGTGATGGCGCGCATGCTGCCATACCTGCCGCTGTTCATCGCGTTGGCGACATCGTCGCCGTTCTGGGCCGGCCGCGCGACCGGCCTCAAAGGCTACCGTCTCGCCGCCTACGATGAACTGCCGCGGACCGGCCTGCCGGAATTGTTTCGCACCAACGCGGAATACGATTCTTATGTCGAGGCGATGGTGCGCTCGGACGCGATGTCCGATGCAAGTCATTTGTGGTGGGCGATCCGGCCGTCGCGCAAATATCCGACCTTGGAACTGCGCGCCCCAGATTGCTGCACCCGGCTCGACGACACCGTCGCGATCGCTTCGCTTTATCGCGTACTGGCGCGTTACCTCTATGATCACTCCGGGCATAATGCCGAGCTGAACGTCGTCGACCGCGCCATTGCGGTCGAGAACAAATGGCGCGCGCAGCGCTACGGCGTGCAGGGAACTTTCGTGTCGCGATCGGGCGGTATTACCGTTGGCGACACGCTGGAGCGCGTGTTGGGATTGGTGGCCGCCGATGCCGATGCGCTGGGCTGCGCGGAACAGGTCGAGCGCTGCCGGTTCATTGTTTCGGAGGGCACTTCGGCGGACGCGCAGTTGCGCGTTTTCGCCGAAAATAGACACGAAGGCGCCGAGATTGCGCTGCATAAAGTGTCGCGCTGGATTCAGGAAACCACACTGGCGGCCTGAGAAGCCCGTCGACCACGATAGCAAAGGCAGAAACCGGATCATGTGCCGCTGGATCGCTTATCGCGGAGAAACCACGGCCCTCGAACATTACGTGACCGAGCCGTCGCATTCCCTGATCTCGCAGAGCATCCATGCCCTGGAATCGACGGCGAGCGTCAACGGCGACGGTTTCGGCCTTGGCTGGTATGGCAGCCACCCGGAGCCGGGTCTCTACCGTGAGCTTCGGCCGGCGTGGTCGGACGAGAATCTGCGTTACTTGTGCCGGCATTTGCAGTCGCACTTGTTCTTTGCCCATGTCCGCGCCGCGACCGGCACGCCGGTGACCCGGCCGAATTGCCATCCCTTCGCCTGCGGGCGATGGATATTCATGCACAACGGTTTTATCGGCGGCTGGAACCGGTTGCGCCGGCAGGTCGAGGCGCTCATTCCCGACAAGCTTTATCCGTCGCGCATCGGCACCACCGACTCGGAGGCGATTTTTCTCGCCATCATGGGCGCCGGCATGAACGATCCCGTGGCGGCGACGGGGCAAACGCTGACGCGGCTCACGGCGCTCCTCGATCAGACCGAGCCCGCGGATCGTTTGCGCTTCACGGCGGCGCTTTCGAACGGGCAGGATCTGTATGCGTTTCGCTATGCGGTAAACGATCAGGCCAATACCCTTTATTATCGGGAGGCGGGGAACAACATCGTGGTGGTTTCCGAACCGCTCGACAGCGAACCCGGCACTTGGCAGTCCGTGCCGGAGAATCACGTGCTGGTCGCCGTTGCCGGCGAACGGGCGCGCATTTTACCCTTGTTGCATCGGCATCGTGAAGCGGCCGAATAACGCCGCTCCGGGCGCTTGCCCGTTCCTGCCATGCGGCGGCCGTGCATGCCGCGGACGATTTCAATGCCAGTCGTTTTGCAAACGCGATCTTAACCACGGCGCAAATCGCCGTCGTGATCACGCACGAATTGCCGCGCCAATGGCCACGGCATCCGAGATTTACTTAAAGCTCGTTACCATGAATTAACGCGAGCGAAATGGCACCTTGGTATTTCCCCCTACGGGCGGATGTCCCGCAACATGGCAAGAAAGCATCGTGGAAAACGTGGAAGCAGCACTGGCAAGCGATCTGCGCGCGCCGGCCGAGTCCGGGACGATCGGCCGGGTGGCGACGATCGCAGGATCGCATGCCACTGTCGAACTTACGGCGCCGGCGGCTGGCGGTAATAACGCGACGGTCGGAAAATTCATGGCCCTGACGACGGCCAAGGGCCTTGTTCTCGGCTTGCTAACCGAGATCGGCGAACAAGCCTGGTCCGCGGCCGGCAGAGGACAGGGATTCCGCAAAGTCGCTCATCTCGACCTTATCGGCGAGATCCGTACTCAAGCCGGCGTGGCGAGCTTTCAGCGCGGCGTTTCGGAATATCCCAACATCGGCGACGGCGCCGCGATGTTGACCGACGCGCAGTTGCGGCTGATCTACGGCGCCGCCGATGCCGATCGCGTCGATATCGGCCATTTGCAACAGAATCCCAATATCCGGGTGCATATCGATATCGACAATCTGGTGAGCCGGCATTTCGCTATCGTCGGCACCACCGGCGTCGGCAAATCGAGTGGCGTCGCGATCATCCTGCAGAAAATTCTCGACACGCGGCCGAACCTTCGGATTTTTCTGGTCGACCCGCATAACGAATACGGCCGCTGTTTTGGCGACAAGGCGCAGGTGCTGACGCCGCGCAATTTGCGCCTGCCATTTTGGCTGTTTAACTTCGAGGAGATCGTCGACGCGTTCTTCGGCGGCCGGCCGGGCGTCGACGAGGAGATCGAAATTCTCTCGGAGGCTATTCCGCAGGCAAAAGCCGCTTACTTGCAATATCGCAACGGCGCCGACCGCGCTCTCGCCAAGAAGCGCGATCCGCGCGACGCCGGTTTCACCGCGGATACACCGGTGCCCTATCGCGTCGAGGACTTGATCAACCTGCTCGACGAGCAGATGGGCAAGCTGGAAAACCGTTCGTCACGCATGATCTATCACAAGCTGATTTCGCGGATTCAAACGATCCGCAATCATCCGCGCTACGCTTTCATGTTCGAGAACGCCAATATCGGCGGCGACACCATGGCCGATATTCTGTGCCAATTGTTTCGGCTGCCGCCGCAGGGCAAGCCGATGACTATCATGCAACTGGCCGGCTTCCCGGCCGAAGTGGTGGATTCGGTGGTGTCGGTGCTGTGCCGCATGGCGTTCGACTTCGGTCTGTGGAGCGACGGCGTGGCGCCGCTATTGTTCGTCTGCGAGGAGGCGCATCGCTACGCTCCGGCCGACGGCAAGATTGGTTTCGGTCCGACCCGCCGCGCGCTGTCGCGCATTGCCAAGGAAGGTCGCAAATATGGCGTGTTCCTCGGCCTGGTGACGCAGCGGCCGGCCGAGATCGATCCCACCATCATTTCGCAATGTTCGACGCTGTTTGTCATGCGGCTGTCGAACGACCGCGACCAGGCGCTAATCCGTTCGGCGGCGTCGGAAGCGGCGGCGAACCTGCTTTCGTTTATTCCCTCGCTCGGGATGCGCGAGACCTTCACCTTCGGCCCGGGCGTAGCGCTGCCGACCCGCATGAGCTTTGGCGAATTGCCCGCGGCGCAGCGGCCGAACAGCGAAGCCGAAGGCAATACCCGAGCCGACGCCGGCGCTCACATCAGCCGCGATTTGATCCCGATGGTGATCGAGCGCTGGCGCAGCGCCACCGTCAATCAGCGCATGCGCGACGGCGAGTTCGCGGATAACGGCGCATCCCTCGACAGCGCGGCCTTGCATCGGGTGGTGGCACCGATCGTGCCGGCGCCGGTAGCGCCCCCCGCGCCGATGCCCCGCGCCGACTTGTTGCGCTCGGGCCTGCTGAAGAAGCCGCTCGGGGCCGGCCCGTTAAACGCACCGCCAGCCTATCCGCCGAGACTACGATAACGTCTTGCGATAAAAGTCAGAGATCAGCGGTCGACGGCAAGTCGTCCTGGTCTAAGGCCGCCCGATAATCTTCCAAATCCCGGTCGCCGACGCCACGATGCGCGTGCCGGCGACTAATTTGGCCTGCATGAACACGATCGAGCGTGCCGCGCGCACCACCTCGCAATGGGCTTCGACGAATTCGCCGAGCCGCACGGTGCCGATGAACTGGATATTAAGCTCGATGGTGACATGCGCTTTGATGCCGGTGGCGCGCTGCGCCGTCATGCCCATCGACTGATCGGCCAGCGTCGCCAGCATGCCGCCGTGTAAAATATTATTGAAGTTGAGATGCTTCGCGGTGACGACAAAACCGAACCGCGAGACTGTCCCATCCGACCGCTGCCACAACGGCCCGATCAATTCGCCGAAGCCCAAGGGTTCGACCATGTCCCAGCCCGCGCTGGCCGGGTCGAACGGCTTTTCGACGTCCGGCCTAGGCTTGTCGTTCATGCGTAAACCTTGTTTGGGTCAGGCCGAGCGGGTACGGCCCCTAGCGAATGGCGAGTAGCGAATAGTGAGAAAGGCCAAGAGCCCACTATTTCGCCATTCGCCACTCACTATTCGCCGTTCTCTCGCCCTCACATAATCGCGAATTCACTGTTGCGCCGGTCGGTCACCAGCATGGCGCCGGGATAATGCGTTATGCAAAATTCCGGCCGCGCCGCCGCGATCACCGATTGTGGCGTCACACCGCAGGCCCAAAACACGGGAATTTCGTCGTCGTTGATCGGTACGGCGTCGCCGTAATCCGGCGCGCCGAGGTCGGCGATGCCGATCAGTTCCGGCTTGCCGAGATGCACCGGCGCGCCGTGAACGGAGGGAAATCGGGTGGTGATCTGAACCGCGCGGATGGCATCAGCCGGCTTCATCGGCCGCATCGAGACCACCAGCGGCCCGTGAAACGGACCGGCCGGCGTCGTTTCGACCGAGGTGCGGTACATCGGCACGGTGCAATCGCACGTGATATGGCGCAACTCGATGCCGTCTTCGATTAGCGCCTGCTCGAACGAGAACGAACAGCCGATGGCGAAAGTGACCAGATCGTCGCGCCAAGAGGCCAAAAGATCGCTCGGCTCATCGACCAGCGCGCCGTCGCGCCAGACCCGATAGCGCGGCAGGTCGGTGCGGATATCGAGGTCCTCGGCCAGCGCCGGGACGCGCCAATCGCCCGGCGCCGATACGCCGATCAGGGGGCAAGGCTTTGGATTACGCTGGCAGAAGTACAAAAAATCCTGCGCCAGCGCCGCCGGCAAAATGGCGAGATTGGCCTGCACAAATCCCGGCGCCAGCCCCGAAGTCGGCCCGCCATGGGCATTGCGCCGGATCGCGAGCCGTGCCGCCCGGCCGGTCAGCAACGGGCCGGGGTCTTCGCGCCGTATCGTGGCCGTCGCCATCGCACGCTCCGCATTCTGTTGCGGTCCAGATAATTGCCCATTTTATCGTCAAGCGACCACAGAAAAATGCGGTCGCCGCGACGTTGTTACGCGCGCTGCCTGCCGCCGATCCGTTCCGCGACGGCGCGAAATCGGTTGAAACTGCCGTCAAGATCGCGTTTGCTAACGATAATTGCTAGCCGGAAGCTTGGTCGGGGCCGGGCTTGATAATGCAGCGAATTCCAGAGGGAGACGTGCGATGAGCGAAAAATGGAAAGACGAGGCCTGGGCGCAAGACATCTGGTACCGCGGTAAAGTAACCCGCCGCCGCCTTGTCGGATGGGGCGGCGGCGCGATCGGCGCCATGATGCTGGTGCCGGCGCCGTGGCGGGCGGCCTTCGGCGCCGCTAAGGCCTATAAAATCGGTTCCGAGCAGCCGCTCTCCGGCGCCGGCGCCGCCGGCGGCAAGACTTCGATCGTCGGCCTGCAAATGGCGGCCGACCGCATCAATGCCAATGGCGGCATCAATGGCCGCCCGGTCGAACTCGACATCGTGGATGACGAGACTTCACCGGCCGTCGCTCGGCAAAAGACCGCGAAGATGGTGCAGGACAACATCGACGTGCACGTCGGCGGCTTCCTGTCGAATATCTGCCTGGCTTGCTTGCCGGTTTGGGAGCAAGCCAAGATCGTCAATATGATCACGGTCTGCCTCGACACCACGCTGACGACGTCGGCCTGCAATCGCTACACGTTTCGTCTGCACGATTACGCGCCGGCGCAAGCGGTGGCGTTCGCGCCGACGCTGACCAAAATGGGCAAGACCTGGCACATCGTTTACGCCGATTACTCTTGGGGCCAGTCGACGCGTGACGCTTATGTCGCCGAGATCAAGAAGAACGGCGGCGAGGTGGTGGGCACCACCGGCATTCCGCTCGGCACCGCCGACATGACGCCTTTCCTGTCGAAAATTTCCGGCAATTTCGATGGGCTGTTCGGCATCTTTTTTGGCAAGGACGGCGTCACCATCGCCAACCAGGCCTACGATCTCGGCCTGACCAAGAAATACAAATGGGCCGGCGACGGCTCAATCTCCGAATCGACCAATCTGCTCGCGACCGGCAACAAACTCGATGGCTTCATCGCCATCAACCGCTACATTCCGGTGTTCGACGGGCCGCTCAACACGCCTTATCTGCACCGGTTCTTCGACGAAGGCAAAGCCCGGCTCGCCAAGGTCGATCCGACCGGCCCGTTGCCCGATAAATACGTGCAGTCGAACTACGAAGCCTTGAACGCCATGAAAATCGCCATGGAGATGTCGAAGTTCGAAAGTCGCGACGACACGATGAAGCTGATCGAGGCGCTCGAAGGTCTCGAGGTGAAGGAAAGCGACGATTTTCCGCAAGGCGACAAGACACTGCGCAAGGCCGACCATCAGGCGTTCTTGCGCGAGTTCATCTTCGAGATCGGCGGCGGCACCTATCACCTGCACGAGACCGTGCCGAAGGACAAGACCATCGTTCCGCCGGCTTGCACGTTCTCCGCCTAAGTGCGCGTAGAGCCTTCGATCGACGCGGGCTCCCCGGCGGCTGGCCGGGGAGCGGCGGCGGCACCTATCCTCAAGACCGAAATGTTGTCCGTCCGTTTCGGCGGGCTTGCGGCGCTGTCTCAGGTCAATTTCGAGGTGGCGCGCGACCAGGTGCATGCCATCATCGGACCCAACGGCGCGGGCAAGAGCACGTTCTTCAATTGCCTGACCGGCGTGCTGCGGCCGACCAGCGGCCGCATCATCTTCAATGGCGAAGAGACCACCGGCCTGCGCTCCAACGCTATCTCGCAAAAAGGCATCGCCCGCTCCTACCAGATCACCAATATCCTGCCCAACGCCACCACGCTGGAAAACGTGCGCATCGCCGCGCAATCGCGCCGGCACGCTTGGAACATGATCTCGCACCACGGCGCCTTCCCCGATACCAATAACAAGGCCGAAGCCGCGCTCCATGCCGTCGGCCTGCTCGGCAAGGCCTATGAACTGGCCTCCAATCTGTCGCACGGCGAGCAGCGCAATCTCGAGATCGGCATTGCGCTCGCGACCGAACCGAAGCTGTTATGCCTGGACGAGCCGACCGCCGGCATGAGCCAGGTCGAAACCAACGAGACCATGGAACTGGTGCGCGGCATCGCTAAGGATCTCACTATCCTGATCGTCGAGCACGATATGCAAGTGGTGATGGAGCTTTGCGACCGCATTACCGTGCTGCATTACGGCCAGATACTCGCGGAGGGAACGCCGGAGGAAATCCAGCAGAACCCCAAAGTTCTGGAGGTCTATCTCAAGACATGAGCGCCGGAGCCGACAGCGCCGAGCCGCTCGTCCTGGTCGAGGACGTGCATACCTATTACGGCAAGAGCCACATCTTGCACGGCGTCTCGCTCAAGATCGGCGCCGGCGAGGTGGTCGGGCTCCTCGGCCGCAACGGCGTCGGCAAGAGCACGACCTTGAAGAGCATCATGGGCCTGGTGCAGCCGAGCCGCGGTACCGTGCTGTTTGACGGCAATGCCATTACCGGTCTGGCGCCGCACAAACTGGCGCGTCTCGGCATTGGCTACGTGCCGGAAGACCGCCGGATTTTTCGCCTGCTCACGGTGATGGAGAATCTGCGCACCGGTTTCGACCGCCGCGGCGTCACCGAGGAGAAGCGTCAGGAGCTGCTCGACAAGGTCTTCACGTTCTTTCCGGTTCTGGCGGAACGGCGTGGCCAGGCCGGCGGCACCTTGTCGGGCGGCGAACAGCAAATGCTGGCCATCGCGCGCGCCATGATGCTGGAGCCAAAAATCATCCTGCTCGACGAGCCGACCGAGGGGCTGATGCCGCGCATGGTCACGCAGATCCGGCTGATCATCGAGGCGCTGCACAACGAAGGGGTCGCCATCCTTCTGGTGGAGCAAAACGTGCCGTTGACGCTGGAAGCGAGTGAGCGCGTCTATCTCATGGAAAAGGGCAGCGTACGGCACCACTGCGCGGCCTCCGAAATCGACGTCAACGACCCGGTCATCAAGCAATATCTGGGGGTATGAGCGATGAATGCGCTCGGCCATTTTTTTCAAGCCATACCTTTCGAGCTGCTGATCATTCAGACGGTGAACGGCATCGTCACGGGCATGATTTTGGCGCTGATCGCTTCGGGTTTGACGCTGATTTTCGGCATCATGGACGTCGTCAATTTTGCTCATGGCGAATTATTCATGCTCGGCGCCTATGTCGGAGTCGTCGTCGCCGCGGCCACCGGCAGCTTCTGGCTAGCGCTGGTCGGCGCCGCGCTGATCATCGCCATTCTCGGCGCGGCGCTGCAGATCGTGACGCTGCGGCCGCTGATCGGTCGCGATCCGTTGAATACGATCCTGGTCACGTTCGGCATTTCGCTGGTGCTGCAGAATTTCGCGCTGTGGCAGTTCGGGCCGACGGCGCGCCGGATCGCGGCGCCCATCACCGGCGAATTCACGTTGTTCTATCTGCAATATCCCTGGTACCGGATCATGATCGCGGTGTTGTCGGCGCTCATCATCGGCGGCTTCTGGCTGTTTTTGAAATTCGGCAAATTCGGCATCTGGATTCGCGCCACTACCCAGGACCGCGTGATGGCGCAAGCCATGGGCATCCCGGTGCCGTGGGTGTTCACCGGTGTTTTCGCCATCGGCGCCGCCATGGCGGCCGCAAGCGGCGTGCTGTTTGCTCCGCTGGTCGGCGTCGACCACTCCATGGGGCTCGACTGGGTGCTCAAGGCCTTCATTGTCGTGGTGGTCGGCGGCATGGGCAGCCTCGGCGGCTCGATCGCCGCGGCCATCTTTATCAGCCTGCTTGAATCTTACGCCGCGATCTGGGTCGATCCGTCGCAGGCGATCATCGTGTCCTTCGTCGTGCTGATCCTGACGCTGTTGTTCCGGCCCACCGGCATGTTCGTTGCGACACCGAAATGACCACAGCCCCGCTCGATAAAGCGATGCCGCTACGCAAAGGCGGATTGAGCCACACCGCCGTTTATTGGATCGGCTTTGTCGCGGTGATGGCGATCCTGATCGTCGCGCCGCTCTTGCTGCCGGAATTTTGGCGCCGCTTCCTGACCGAAGTCCTGATTTGGGGCCTGTTGGCGATGTCGTCGGATCTGTTGATCGGCTACACCGGCATGATCTCGTTCGGCCATTCGGCGTTTTTCGGACTGGGTATGTATGGCGCGGCGGCGGCGCTGATCATGGTGAGCCCGCCGAATTTGTGGCTGGCGATCGGCTTCGGCCTCATTGGCGCCGCCGGCGCCGCGCTGTTCGTCGCTTATTTCTCGACAAGGCTGCGCGACATCTACTTCGCTATCACCACGCTCATCTTCAGCCAGATCTTCTACGTCATCATCTTCACCTGGACCCGGGTCACCGGCGGCGAGAACGGCCTGATTTTCACCCGCCCGCATCTGTCGATCCCGTTCGTCTATGACGTGCGTTTCTCGACGACGACCCTGCACTGGTTCGTGCTGGCGGTGGTGACGGGATCGTACCTGATCTTGCGGCGGGTCACGCAATCGCCATTCGGCATGGTGTTGCAGTCGATCCGCGAGAACGAGTCGCGCACCCGCGCCATCGGCTATTCCGTCGAGCGCTATAAGATCGTATCGGTGATGCTGTCGGGCCTGTTCGCCGGCCTCGCCGGCGTCCTCTACGCCATCCAGAACGAATTCGCCGCGCCCGATTTCGTATATTTTTTGACGTCAGGCGACACCGTGATTTTCAACGTCTTGGGCGGCATCGGTACGCTGGTCGGGCCGATCGTCGGCGCCGGCTTCTTTCAACTGGCTCGCGAATTGCTGTCGCGACTGTTCGGCGATCAGTTTCCCTATCTGATCCCGCTCGGCGTCGTCTTTATCGCGATGATTATTTTCCTGCCGCAGGGAATTTTAGGCTTCGCGCGAAGGTGGCTTAATAGGTAGCAAAACCAATCCGATGTTTGCCTCTAGCGAAAGTTGATAGACGATAAAATCGCCACTACCTTTAGTGTGAAAAC
>Ga0181525_10001908_pt1 | contig 17548 bp, 18 predicted proteins | sample PEATcosm2014_Bin_48_FD_121100 | JGI IMG/M metagenome (GOLD analysis project Ga0181525, IMG submission 121100) | Peatland microbial communities from MTU Mesocosm Facility, Houghton, MI, USA - PEATcosm2014_Bin06_10_metaG | ecosystem: Environmental > Terrestrial > Soil > Wetlands > Peat | place...
TACTTGGTACCGGTAGCAGCTCAGTTAATTCCTTCTCATATATTTTAAGCTTTTCCCAATCACTCATATGTTCTTCCACTAACGGTTTTGTCACATATAATTTATACATAGCAGGTCTTGGTTCCTTTTTTACCTCTTTTTTAAAAGAATTTGGCGGATAACTAAATGAATAATTAAATTTATTAATATATTTATAATTATTAAAACTAAATAGTGAGAACTTTTTATCAATAGATGCATCCATTGCCATTTGCGGTACTGTTAGCAAAAGCACTGAAAAGTAACTCAAATTGCTAAAAAAAGGTGCTAATATCTTTCTAACATTTGTGTCACAAAAAAATGATGAGACTCTATACCCGCATGTCTGCTCATGCCTATAGTTTTTAGCCAGTAGTCCCATTTCAGTAAATTCCCTAATCATCTTATTTACCCAGCGGCGGGTGGCGCCTATCTTAGTAGCAAACCAATCCTGTGAAGCATAAATAGGAAATCCAACTCGCTGAAACCATAAAAGCAGATTAAGCAATTTCTGCCTATCTGATGAGAGCTCAGTGAGTTTCAGGGGGTTTGCCTTGATTTCTTTATTAACTGTAGGATCATATTTGGGTATTATCTTAGAAAATGGCGCAGATATAGCGTTTTTTTTGTCAGAACGTGTAAAGTTTTGTTGACATTTGTCCAAAATTGTCTTAAGATTAGTTAGCATTTGAAATCCTCCGGGTAGCATTTGAAACTCCGTTGAAACTCTGTTGAAACTCTCGTTGCAACTCTCACGGTTAACATTTGATTCCTTTGGTTGGTTTTCATATTCTTTCGACCTCGTAGAATTGGTTTTTTTGGGAATAAAAATTTAAAAGTTTTATACTTATTCTACGAGGTTTTCTTTTTCATGTCCATATCTGTATATAAATTTTACAATTTTAATCAATGTTGCCCTCTCGGGATTCTTATATTTTCCATTAATAAAATGATATAAGCACTGGCGTGAAATGCCTATTTCTTTGGCTATATCCTTCATATATCTTTCATCAGCTTTTATTATTTCCTTTAAAAAAATTCTCATACGATTAGTCATGTTTACTCCATAAGTTATATATTTAATAATAACAATTTTGTAAAAATATGTAAAGGCTTGTTGACATATGTAAACTGACTTGGTATAATTGTTTATGTAAGTTAAACTCCATTACAAGAAAGAATATATGGAAATCTACAATCAACTAGAGAATCATTACTCAAATTACAAATATCTTTTACAAGAAGATTTTGCAAATCCAATAACCAAAACTGCAGTCCTCTATCATTTTAGGTCAATCTTAGATATCATCTATGAATTAAGTGACAATCAAAAGATAGATTGCTTTAAAAAATATCCGGAAATATCAACCTTCATTTACTCAATATAGGGAGCATTATGTTTTCAGTAGTTAATTCTAAAACAGGAAAAACCTGGTATCTTCATACAAAAATAGTTCAACTCAGATCAGGAAAGAAACAAACCATATTCTATTTCAGTTATGACACTAAAGATGCGTTGGAACATATCCCTAAAGGATATGAAATTTCATGGATAGAAAGATCATCAATGCCGGTTTTAAAGAAGATTAGGAAATAATGGAAATAAAAACAATTGCACAAGATGAACAATGGCGTAAAGAAGTCAATGAATCGTTAAGTAATTTTCTGCAAGAAGCCAATGAATTTCAAAAAACTTTAGACAGTTCATCTGAATGCATAAAAAAAATTGAAAACGAACTTCTAGAATATGGCTGCAATTTTAAGTATGTTCTTGACTGGCGTGATGACATATATTTTACATATACAACTATGGGATCAAATGATTGCAATAACGAAAAAACAGGATTTCTATATTTAGTGGACAACAGCGGTAAAGAAGTGAAGGAAGTTAGCCTTTTACGTGCTTCTTTGGAAACTAGAAATATTTATTTCAAAAGACTTCCTGAATTCTTAGATGCATTTAAGAATCATGTTAAATGGAAAAACCATGGAAAATAAAGAACTATTAACCGCCGTCACGAATTTGACGGAGATAATACAACAAATTAAAGACGAATTAATACCAAAACGCGAATACAGATCGCCTCAGGTCAACGAAATCTTTGCAGCCCTAGCCAAAGCTCAGGGAGTGATGAAAGTTGCGTCTATGGCCTCAGAAAATCCGTATTTTAAAAACAGATATGCAGATTTAACAAGCATAGTTAGGGCATCAAGAGATGCTCTGACCATGAATGGGCTTTGTGTCATTCAACAAATTCTCCATGAAGATGGGCAGAGTATACTGTATACAACATTAGCTCACAGTTCAGGGCAGTGGATACAGAGTGCAATGAGAATATTGCCTGCTAAGAATGATGTGCAATCATTGGGCAGTTATATTACATATTTAAAGCGATATAGCTATGCTGCTTTAATTGGTGTGGTAACTGATGACAATTCAGATGATGATGCTGAAATTGCTGTTGCGCCGCAGAGGGAATTAGTAGCAAAGGGTGTGGCACTCAATACTAAGTATAATCCAACTGAAGAAGCTTATGAAACAATCACCAAAGAGCAGCTTGAGGAGCTTGATTATGAGTTGAGTGAGTACCCCGATATTTGTGTCCAGGTGTTAGATGGATTAAAACTGCAAAACCTTGCAGATATGCCAAAGTCAAAGTTTCTTATATCATTAAAACGCATCAGAGAGATTAAACAAGCCAGAAACGGGAAGTGAGTATGAGAGTAGTAAGATTTAGCAAGCCAACACATTTAGATAAGCATGAATTTGGTACTGTAATTGAAGTACCAATGGAAGACAGTCGCGGTAATTCCAAAGGAATTATTGCTTCTCCTGTTACATTTTATTACATTCAAGCTTCAGAAGATCCTGAAGATCCGCAATGGATTGATATAGGCCAGCTTCTGGTTAGTAGATTGAGGCATAATTTTGATGAGTTAATCTTTAAGATTATTCAGGCATTAAAAAATAATAGTAGACTTGAATTGCAGTAATCCTTTGTTAAGGCCCCGTTTGGGGCCATTTTTTTAACTGGTCCAATAGAATCCACTAAAGTTCCATCCTGCAGTATTGGAAATATTTGTATTTTGCATAATCGCAGCATTTCCACCGCTGGTATTATCTTCTATCATTAAAATGTTATTAGTAGTTGCAACTACTAATCCATGGAAATATGTATACCCGGCATCCAATGTTATTCCCCCTGATGTTCCCCCCAATAAATCAATTGTAGGATGGGTAGTTCCCCATGAATTAAATGGTATTCCGGTAACCACAAGATTTCCGGAATTACTGCCTTTTGAAGTTAGTATAATTTCTACCGTGATAAATACTACATTGCCCAGCACCACATATTTGCCGGCTTGCACAGAATATGTTATTCCTACAGCTGATCCGCCTATAGTTAGTGAAGGTGTGAATGATCCTGTTGAATAAAAGCCTGCTGTCCCAAGTTGGCCGGCAGAATCAACAACTACGGGTACCGGACTAGGATTAGCAGGGGTTACGCCATTTATTCCCGCGCAAAAAGCACGATTTTGCTGTCCTGCCGAAGAGCCCTGAGTTCCTATACGAATTGTGTTGGATTCAGATGCCACACCATTATTACTCAAAAGAATATTTGAGCTTTCTCCAGCTGTATAAGCAGAACCTGAAATGCCCAACAATAAATTATTACTACCTGTTGTAATCATCGTTGGGGCATCACCGACTATAGTATTACTGCTTCCGGTAGTAATGTATCCACCCGCGTCATAGCCTATTAATGTATTGTTTGATCCGGTTGTTAAAACGGTTCCGCTCGATGCACCAACAGCCACATTATTAGTTCCTGTTGTGATGGTTGCTAAACTTAAAGCTCCAATACCCGTATTGTCTACTGCTGTAGTTAAAGTTAGATTACCTGCAGCAGCACCAAGCCATGTATTCGCAGAATTTGCACCTCCAAAATTGTGCATGAAATTGACCGAATTCAACTGATACATGCCGGTTGTTCCGGTATTATTTGTATTTGGTTGATTTATAGAATTTTTTAAGGCAATTAATATTTGATTGCCGGTTCCGGGAGTGTGAGTAACTAAATTATCAGCAACGCCACCGGCTGCAATACCGCTAAATACTTCAATAACTCCGGCCAATGGCACAGCAGGAGTTGATCCTGTAGCCGCATCACCGAGAAAGCTCTGAGTAGAATTAATCGCCGAAACTGTTAAAGTACTAACCCCATCACCGGTAACATTAATTGTTGTTGCATCTCCAACTATATTTATAATTCCGGCACCATTAGCGAAAACCGGATTAGTGCCGGCATTCCCTGACAAACCTATAACAGTACCATGACCACCTGCGGCTATCAACACCCATATAGCAATTCCATCAGCTAAACTAGCCAAATAATATAAATTTTCATTTGCCGCAATGTGTGAGTTTTTAACTAACCAAAAATCTCCAAGAGTAAAATTTTGAGAATCCCTAGTTGTTGGTACGCGATTATAAGTTTGCATATTAGGAGGATATGGAGCATTAACTCCAACATATGCTATTACTCCTCTTCCTGTTATTGGCATTTTTACTCCTAAACGCGATATATCAATGATCCGATTATTTGTTGAGTTGTATTAGCTATCTGCATAATCCCGGACGCTACAGCCGACCCCGAACAAAGTATTGCAACAGTTGTGGTATTTACAATTCCGTTCAATACTAGTGACGTCGTACTCAATGGCCATGTAGTGGATCCGGAAACTCCTACCGATCCTATTGGGGTTTCATTCGAGGTGCTATTTATTGTCAATGGCAAACCTCCAATAATCAAATTACCGGTACCTGTGGCAGCGGTATAAGTTACATTAAATTGAACTACAACGATATTTCCTATTCTGGAATAATAACCTGTTTGATTACTGTATGTTGTGGACCCTGCACTTGAACCACCAGTGACAGTGGGAGTCCAAGAAGTCCAATCTGTGAATGTACTTAATGCACTTCCACCAAAACTAATACTTGTTACAGTCGGAGTAGTTGTAAATGAAGGATCTGCGCCAGTTGACCCCTGCAATACAGAATTTGTTGCACCAACTGCAAGTTGAGTTATTGCCGATGTTCCTGCACCTATTAAAACACCGTGATTAGTTAAAGTTGTCTGTCCTGTTCCACCACCGGCAACCACCGCTGTTCCAAAAGCAGGATTCGATGATGAACCTTGGGATATTAACGGAACTCCGGATGTTGCTGAAGGAGCAACTGATGAAATAGCATTTGATGCGCCGCCAACAAGAACATCATATTGCGTGATCGCATTTCCTGTTATAGCACTGGTTCCATTACCAATTAGCACTCCCGTAAGGGTCTGCGCCCCCGTTCCACCTTCAACTACCGGAATCGGACTTTTTTCTTTATAGGCCATGTTTTTCCTACCAAATTAAGTAATTTGTTCCATTAAATAAGACATTAACGGACTGATAATTGTTATTCATTACATAAGTCACTGCAGCATCAATATTTATAGCGCCACCAACAGTTGTTACAGTTATATTATGTGTTCCTGCACTGCCTGTTATATCTTTAATGGTATATGTTCTGCCGGTTGAGGGAGCATTAGGTAAATTAATTTGTATTGCACCACCTGAGCAATCAACACCTAAAAATTCATCAGTTGATAGAACTACATATGGAGATGTATTTACAAGCGTGTACGTTAAAGTAGTTGTCCCTGTTGCAGCTATTGTAATGGAATTTGCACCGTTGGTTACTGTAATTCCTGCACCTGCAGTTATAGTTTCAAATGCAGGGCTGCCTCCTGTTCCACCAATTAATATTTGTCCATTTGTACTTGATAGAGAACTTAATTGTCCATGACTGTCAACTATAACGGGTTGATAAGTTGCACCATAACCTGCGCCTTGATATACACCCGCAATAAAGCAGACATCTTGCTCAGCATTTCCACTGCCCTGTGTACCTATTCTGATTACATTGTTTTCAGATACGGTACCCGCATTTCCAATTATTATGTTTGAGCTCTCTGCAGACACATAATCTATTCCGGCACTTTGGCCGATGATTATATTGTAGCTACCGGTTAATAAACCCCCGCCTGCATCATAACCCAAATTTGTATTATAAGATCCGGTAGTCAGTAAAGTTGAACTTAATGCACCAACAGATGTATTTTGTGTGCCGGTGGTAAGTGATGATAAAACAGAATAACCAACACCGGTATTACTTGTAGCAGAAGCTGTTGTTAACCCCAAAGTCCCTGCAAATCCACCAAGAAAAGTATTTCTAGTCCCGTAGTTGTTGAGAAAGTTAATCGAGTTTAATTTATATATGCCCGCTGTGCCCGCTGAATTCGTATTTGGCAAATTTATATTATTGTTTAAACAAATTTGTACAGTATTTCCCGATCCAATTGTATTTATGTTTGTTGCGACTCCGCCTACTGATGTGCCGCCATTAATATTTAATATCCCGGCTGCGGGTGTTGCTGATCCTGAATCTTCATCATAAGTAGTAGCTATAGTTCCGCTGACGCTGATTGTTAATGTAGACGTGGCAGGATTGCCTGCTACGGAAACTACGCCTGCGCCAACGACATTAATATTGTTGCCTGTGGGCCCGATGGGACCGCCGGTGTTACCTGTCAAGGTCTCAACTATTGAGAATGGATTTGTATTTAAAATTTGTCCGATTTGGCTCACTTAATCTCCTCAATATGTTGAATAACCATAAAAAACAGTAAAGTAAACAGATCCTGTTGAAGGAGTTCCTATAGTTTTTACGTAAAGTCTAGTACCTTGTGCTAATAAATAACTTTGTGATGCCGATTGATTGGATGAAATATCATCAAGGAAGAATCCATTACCGGGTAACGGGAAATGATCATTGATACCATCGAACGAAAACTGTAATTCCGCATCAGTTAAATTCCATATTAAAAATTGTCTTGCAGGATTTGCTATTGCAGTACCCACACCCAAATATGCCCCCGGAGATCCGGCTATTGTTGCAGCTGATATTACTCTTTGCGGTTCAGGTAAAAATTTAATCGATAAACCATAATTTGACATCTAAACTCCCTGAGGACTATAAAACCCTGAGACATAAATTTTCCCAATTCCCGCTAACGCTACTTTAGCATATAGCTGAGTATATCTTGGCAGCTGAGCTACGTGATTATTTGGCAGATTATTAGTTTGGAAATTCATATACCAAATACTGCTCGCCAATATATAATCATGATCATTAACTCCATCATAGCTTAAAAAGAACGGGTAATTGGAATCATTATTAATCTTTACATAGAAAATTGGCTGTTCAATTCCGCCCGCATTTGTAATCGGTTGATATACTCCGGAAAGAGTACTTGCATCAAATGAAGAAAGCAATATCGGAAGTACATTATTTCTTGTCATCACTACTCCCCAATTTTTAAACTAATTCCGCTGCGGCTGCTTCAGAACTATTATCCATTTGCTTTGCCGCTCTATCATTAGCATCTTGAGCCATTTTAGTAACTTCTCTTAGCATTGCATGGCAGGCTTCATAAGCTTCACCTAATGGTGCGCCTACCGGCAAGTAAAGATGATACGTTCTTTCATTGGCTGTATGCTCTAACTGAACTACAAGACTCTGTTTCATAAAAACTCCTGTTTATGTGTTTCAAATACGCGATCAGTTTAATACACCTTTCGCGTATTTGAAAGCTTATTTTCAATTATGAAGCTACCCAGAATGAGATATTAACATTATCACCTGCGCCTAAAGCTCCGGCACCATTATTTTTTAGCTCAACAATAAATGAACCCGCGGCGACAGTAACTCCGGTTATTGTCATCAATGCGCCATTGGTTGAAGCATTTAAGTTATTTGCTGTAACAAACAAACAAGATGTTGTCAGTACAGTTGAGTTTGTAATGGTTATAGCCTGGCTTGAACCGCTAGCAGTTGTTAAACCTGTAAATGTAGCAATACCAAATCTTGAATTTTGAGTAACGCTACTGCCTGCAGTACTTGAAGTACTTGGTGCACAGCTTATAGCACCACCTGTTGGTGTAAGAACTATACCCCCTGTTCCACCTTTTAATGTAGTGCTTGCCGCACCTGTTGCTGAACCTATAGTCACTACGTGAGCTGCTGTACCTGTACCAATATTAACTGCACCTGCTTCAGATAATAATCCGGTTAAGCAATTAAATACCTGACTTCCCGCACTGGCCACACCGGTGAGGACATTTACCGTACTATTAGCTCCTGATGCACCACAAGCTATATCAACTACTTGAGCGCCGGTATTTACAGCATTACCAATTAAAATTGTTTGCCCGGCAGTTGAATTACCTAGAGTCAGATTTCCTGTCATTGTAGCCGCACCCAGGGTTATTGTCCCTGAAGTTAAGCTGGCACCGACCGAATAAGAACCTGCAGTAGAGTTTGCTAAAACGTTAACTGCTGTAGCGCCTGTTCCATTGGCTAGATTTATAGTATTTGTGCCTGTTGATGATCCAATGGTAATTGTTCCGGTCTGAGCACCCGTTCCACCAATTGATATGGTTCCGGTTGTCATTGCGGTTCCCATTGATATTGAACCAGCGGTTTGACCTGTACCAATTGATATTACGTTAGCCGCAGTGCCCGTTCCCAAGTTAACAGTTTTAATCCCTGTAGATCCCGTTCCTAGGTTAACTGTTTGAGCTCCGGTTCCTCCACCAAATGTAATGGTGCCTGTTTGTAAACCTGTGCCCCCAATGGTTATGGTGCCTGTAGTCATTGCAGCACCGATATTTACCGCTCCCGCCGTCTGACTATTACCAATATCTATAGTACAAGCGCCTGTGCCGCCAACATTAATAGCATTAGCCATTGCAGCGCCGGTTCCAACATTAATAGTTTTAGCATTGGTAACCCCTGTAGCTATATTGACCGTAGTCGCTCCTGAGCCTGTACCCACATCAACTATATTAGTTCCTGTAGAGGAGCCAAAAGTCATTGTCCCCGTGCCTGCTGTGCCCCCTATGGTTATTGTGCCCGAGGTTACAGAGGGTGCTATTGAGTAACTTGCTGTTGCTGCTCCATCCAAAGAGAATCCGCCTGTACCGACAAGTAAGCCCACTGAGCTTGCTCCGCTATTATTACCAATTGAAGTGCTTGCAGAACCTGAAGTATTTATTGTTGTTGTGCCCTCAATATCATTTGGTCCCGTTGTGACCGTGATAGAAGTAAATACTCCGGTTGCAGCTGATAAACTGACCCAAATTCCCTGATTGTTGACAATTGCAACTGAGACATAGGGTGTTTGGGTTGGTACATCAACCCATATCGTACCTACAGTCATTTTATCTGCTACTGTAGGTGCCCTTTGTGAATTTACCGGGAAAGGTGCTAAACCGATAAGCGCTTGGGTAATACCATACGCGACTTGTGATTTTGTATTATTCGCCATTAGTTATCTCCTAAAAATAAGATATTTTTATTCAGTAGAAACAAAAAAGTAGATCTCTGCAAGAAATTGTGGTATAGTAATATAGGTTGGTTTATTTTTGATTCATTTACCAATCATGCGTCTAAGGCCCCTAAATTCATTTATGGGGATGTAAGACGCATCCTTGCAGATAGAGATCTTAATGCAAGTATAAATATCCGGTCAGCAGGGCTTGCTGTCCATAGTCCGCCATAGATTATGGCTGATTAAAATGCTTGTGGAGGGAAGGCAATAGCTACCCTGTGAAGCAAGAATCCCCTGAATTTATTCATGGGGAGTGTCAAACCAACTTTCAATTTGTGTGTGCCATAATGCGGGTCCTTGAGTGGGCAGTTATGGCTTTAGCGAGAAAATTATGACAGAAAAAAGAAAGCAAAGAGTTAGATTGATAATAGATATATCTTATGAAGATAGGCAGCTAATTAAGAAAAAAGCCCTGGAAATGGGCGTAACTTTAAGAAAGTTTGTGGTAGATGCTCTGGCTGCAGCATTGATCTCAAACAAATAGGGACAATATGAAACAACTATTATTAATTGCATTATTTGCTGTATCAAATTTAAATGCACGAAGAATTATCATTATATCTGATGATATGCCTTTCATAAGAGAAACTACCGCAGGCGGACGACTCGGTGAAGTTTGGGGTGAAGCCATAGGGCGATTCTTGAGATAATTTATGGACAACTTTACAATTGTTTTATTTTGGCTTCTAATTTTTATTATTATGAATGTTTTACCAAGTTAGGAAATTGCTACCAAATTTTTGCGAGATGAATCTATATATTTTTGTCTTTTTTCTTGATATTTTTTATCTTGTTGCATATATTTATCTGCTAAATTATTTAATTTATTATACGTTCTTGTAGCAGCACCAAAATTTCTTTTTAGAATATCTTCGCTGGCTTTTAATAATAATTTTCTTGGTGCTTCCTCTCGGGCAAATCCTAAAATTTGATCAGCTTTTAATGCGCCAATATCTAGAGCTTTTTTTGCTCCGCCGGTTACAGTGGCAGCTAACGCGGCATTAGTAGCTGCTTCGATTGGGTCTTTGCCCATATATAACGAAGTTCCCAGGGCAGCTACTGCATATGATAGTGGATTTGATAATATTTTTTTTGTGACGCCCGGATTACTATTAACGTATTCAGTAAATGGTCCTGAAAAATTTCTTGCACCGTGCACTGCATCGGCATCTGCTAATTTTTTACCAAATGCTTTATGCAATCCTTCTTGAGAAGCTAATTCTTGGCCTAAATTCTTCTTTAAACCCTGATAATAATAATTAAGTTTTCCTTTAGATCCACCAATTAAACTATTAATTTCTCCGCGCCTATTAATTAAATCTTTTCCCGTTACATATCCTTTATTTAAATCTCTTAAATATATGTTTATTTTATCTATCAATTCTTTTTTTTCAGATATAGATAAGGCAGAATCGTCAGAAAGTTGTTGGCCTATTTCTTGCAGTCCTTTTTTATATTTAATAGCTGGAGATTTAATTTTTTCTCCTAAAGTTTTTGCTTCATTATAAAAAGTATTTTCTGCTTCTTTTGCTATTTCAGGAAGATATTTTGCGGGAACTTTTTTACCTAATTTTTCTAAAGCTTTATTTAATCCTCTTTCGCCTGCTAAACCTGCAAAAAATTGAACACCTTTTGGTAGACCTAAATTTTCAGCGCTTGTTTGAGCTACAGATCCAGCTACATCTTTTGCTAAAGCTAAAGGTATATTGGCACCACCGGTCGCTAATGTGATTGGTAAGTTTTCTAATATCTTAGATAAAACTTGTTCAGGAAATTTACCAACAATAGGCAAAGCGCCAGGCTGAGTACTGCCCTCTCCAAAAATTCTTTCCGCTACTTTGCCAGCTTCCTCTAAATTTGCTAAAAACGGAACACGTGAAGGAAGATTTCCACCCGTTAATAAATTTCCTAACCCCAAAATATTTTCTGTAGCTGAACCTAATGAACCCAATCCAGCTTTAGTTAACATTGCCGGCCATCTTTTATAAAAAGGTGTCTCCATCATATCTCCTACATAAATCCATTAAAACGTAATAAAGGTCCATTAACAATCCAAGTAGCTCCTGTTTTTTTATCTCTAAAGATTTGTCCTTCTTGATCTGTTTTAGATTTCAGTGGAGTTTCACCTACTTTTTTTGCTGCATCTCTAATTTTTTCTTTTAAATCATTAGGATTTTCGCCATTATTTTGATTTACAAAATAATTTCTTAAATCTTCTTCCAATACAACTTTATTAGCTTCTTTAAGTACTTCATTTGCTCTTCCTAGTTGAGCTTCTTTTGTCAAATAAACAGTAGGTTTTCTTTCTCTATTAAATTTAACTCTTTGAATACCTTGGGAACCTGCACTCATTTCAGTTAATGCATTAGCTATATCGTCTGCATATCCCTCAAATAGTTGTGTATCTGTATTAGAATTATACCAAGCAGAATACTTATTAGATATATTATTTAATACATTTCCATTCTCTATTAAATCTATAATTGCAGCTGCTTTATTAGCTACATTTTCTGCCGATCTATAATTTTTTTCTAAGAGCGTATTATAAGGTTTAAGTTTTGCATCAATAGATTTCTGTTTAGATTGTCTTAATCTCTCGGCTTTTTCTTCCTGAGCAAGATTTTGTGTGCCTAATACATTTTTCTTATTTTCTAATTGATCTATTAAATTCTGTTTTTTTTGTTTTTCAGTATCAGTCTTAGCCTGAGTCAATTCATTTTTAAGTTTGGCTTGTTGCTCATTATATTGTTTAAACAACCTGTCATTCTCGGACTGGCGCGCAATTTGTCCAGTTCTAGCTTTGCTTAATTCAGTCTTAGCTGCACTTTCTTGTGCTTTACGTGCTTCTGCTTTTTGTTCAGGAGATTGAAATATATTAGTTCCCGGCTCGACTCCTTCAATATTAACGACTAAGCTTCCAAGATTAGATAATATATTCCCCTTTAATTTTTCAGGCAATGCAGAAACAGACGATGCCAAAGCTTCGGGCAATCCCAGCTGTTGTAACGCTTGCGACTCTTGCTGTCTTAATTGTGCTGCCTGCTGCTGCTGTCTTTGAAATTGCTTCTGAGCCATTAAATCTTGAAGTTTCATTTCTCCTAAAGCAGCTAAACCGGATCCCAATCCCTTTCCAAAAGCTGACCCAAGATTTTCAGACCCCGGACCTCGTTCTATTACTTGTAATGGCATAGTTTATCCTATTTAAATAACCCGCTTAAAGCACTTCCTAACGCGCTAAATCCTCCACTGCCCAAACCATAGCCTAGACCCTGAGCAAGGGGTTGTCCTAATCCTGCTTGAGGAGGGAAATAGGTAGATTCAAACTGAGGTGTTAATCCAAATTGTAATGCTTGCAATCCTGCATTATATTTATTATTTATATTTCCTTGGTTAAATTGTTGGGCCTGTAATTGTAGAGCTGCATTTTGAGCTGCAGTTTTTGCTGCTAGACCACCTTGTTGAGTTTGTATATTTTGGCCCGCAAATTCATATTGATTTCTCAAAGCAGCTAAGTCAGTAGCTAATCCTCTACCCGCTGAAGATAATGCAGCCGGAAAACCACTGGATCTAGCTGTGCCGGATCCACCTAATGAAGCAAATCTTTCAGCCAAAGTTGGAACAATTTTACTATTGAAGTTTTCTAATGCGCTTTTCTCAATGTTCTGAAAATTCATAGGGTTATATGTTGGACTATAACCTAATAATGCCGGTAGCTGAAATTGCTGAGCCGGATTATTTAAATTCGACAAAACATTTTGTAATCCCGGACCGAGTAATTGTTTTAAAGCATTTTCTTGTTCCGGTGTAAATCTTTTTCTATCCAATATTTCTGCAGGTATGCCACCAAGAAGGCTCCCGGAGCTCTCAAGAGTTGTTCTATTTCCTTGAGGTGTATTTTGAGTTGTTGTACCGCCTTGCTTGCCTTTATTTCCAAAATATCCGGCAGCAGCACTTCCGCCTAAAATACCAAGTGATGCAAGAATCGTGAATAAAGATATTGGATCCACCATTTCAATCTCCTAATTTTTTAGATATTCAAGAATTACATATGTTGTTGTATATGCACTTCTATTTGTTCCTGTTGTTATATTAACATTAGTTCCGTCCGCGTTCAATTCCACATTGTGAGCGACATTTGTACAACTTGCATAAGGCAGTGGGATAAAGCTTGTAGTCGGATCGCTAGCACAGCCATAGATTCTTGTAAAAGTAACCAATGACGTACAAACAATGCCGTGAGCGACCGATGTGGTTGTAGCATTAGGTAGTGCACCAAAGTTTATAACTTTTCTAAAAACGTTTCTTAAGGCAGGATATTGTGAAGTTGAAGAATTTAAGGCAGGATTTGGAAAGAATTGCTGAGAGTTTACAAATTCACTGGTATCATACAACCCTGTATCTTTATTGTTTACAAGAATATTTACTCGATTGATATTTTGAGCAAGTCTCACAAGTAATTCTTTAAATTTAGGACTATTAATTTCTACATCATAGATTTCAGATATTACATCAAATATATATGTAGATGGTATATATGCACCGACATTCGTATTTGGCATTATTGCAACCTTTGACTTGTACGGGTTGTGTAAAGTATCATTCCATGCAGCATAAATCTTTCCCAAGCAATCCCAAGTGTTGCCAATTGGAAGAGCCCGAGATAGAGGTAAATTTGTATACTTTCCCCTTCAGTTTGTAAATACATTGGATGCCAGAGCTGAGTCTGCATTTGTTCCAATGGTACAGCTGAATATGGAGTAGTTTCTAATATTCCGCTACCGATTAAGCAATTTGTTGATGCCGCAGCCGAAACCATTGATAAATTTGTATAAGATGGATAATAATCCAACTCTATTTCTCCCAGACTGGTTTTTTCAACTCCAAAATCAATTTTATGTAAATAGAAATTTCTATCCCCTGTCACATATGGATTCCACTGCTTTGAGAGAATTTGAATTTGTGAGATTCTAGTAGCTAATCCGCCGCCTGTATATGTACCTGAAAAGCCTAAAGGCTCGATGATTTCAATTGTATTTGTATCTACATAAGTAACAAAATATGATTGATTGTTTAAGTTTGTTACGCCTTGGGCGTTTTCGATTGCAATGAATGTGCTATCAGTTAAGGTGTGATTGTATATCTTTAAAGTTAAAGTTCCCGGAGCTGTGACAGTGATACTTGAAATCTGCATAACAGGTGCATTTCTAGAACAGTCCGGATTAACAACAAACGTAAATCCCTGCTGATTTCCCGCTATTACTTGCCTAAAATTAGATTGCTCTGAGCCTGAACTCCATGACCATCCCGATTCAGCCCATGTTTCAGTCCAAGTTGCCCAAGTTAAACTTGTTGTCTGCTCAAAAACTCCAAAGCAAGTTATACAATCATCATTCTCTGCCCAAGTATTATTTTCGTAGTTGTATAAAAGCACTTTATTATTAAATGTGGCATTTGCAGGTTGAGTAGTATCAGGATATGTCCAATAGCAGCACTGTTGATAATAATCTCTTATACCGTTAACGCGATAAATACCGCTATTCGTATTTCTTATATTAAATACCCATTTAGGGATTTTTTGATCAATTCTTTCTACATTAGAGCCATTGCAAGCATGTATACCATTTTCACCTATTGCCAATATTTGTCTATCGAATGGTATTGTAGAGAATGTAGATTGGCTACCATACTCAGTATTAAGTTTTTGCCATATAAATGGTTGAATTTCGTTGCCTGTATATGCAAGTTCCCAAACAGATTGTTCAAACCAAACAATTAATCTATCCTTAATAAATTCCGCACCGATAATAACTTCATCAGTTGCTGCATCAACAAACCCGCCACCGGCTGCGACATTAGGCACATTGTCTTCTTGATTAGGTTCATACCAAGCTTGAGTGGCAAAGGGTGATCCATACCAAGAATATCTGCATCGAGCTCCATACTGAGTATTTATTGTTGGCATACCTGTATTATTATTTTCAACTGTATTTAACAACAGCAATCTGCCCTTAAAGGGTAATATAATTCTGCATGTAGTAACATAGGGGCCAGTACTTGTTGCACCGCCCGCGGGTAAAAAATAAGGAGTGAATGTTGCCCAAGTACCATTGTTATTAGTATACATTGGATCATCTGTCACCGCAGGATTTGGTAAAGATGCATTAAAATTTGTCACAAACATAACTTTTACATTAGGAGTTGCACCTTCCCAATTTGTAGTCCAAAAGAATTGTGAATTGGTTCCTCGAAATACAGGATTGCCACCCGTGGATGATCTTTGCCAATATCCGTTATTAAATACGTAGGCAAATTGTTGATCGAATGCATAAGTGGGCTGATTATTAGTTGCCCCAACTTCATAAACTGTTAATCCCATTACAGGATCTGCAGGATACCACCAAACCGGTGTTGTATCGGGAGCCGGGCTTCCTGAAAAGACTACCTGTCCTGTTGATGTATTATAAGTGTGTGTAGTTGTCGCACCTGTAGTTAGCATGACCACCGGTGTTCCGGTTGTCGGAACCGTAAATATCTCATCTAAAATTGAAAATTGTTGTCCCGCTTCAAATCTGTTTCCCGGCACAGTGACAGTAAGTGCGCCTGTTGTTATTGTGCCAATTTGCACTCTTAATCTTGAAAATAATTGTTGGGTTAAAGTACTATCTGCACCTGAACCCATTAATACGCCACCAAATCTTTTAATTACTCTTCCATGATAAACGTAGCAGTTATTTAACTGAGCAAATGCATCCTCGGGCAAAAGCCAAGGGCGCACATCAGTTTGATAACCTGATTGAAATGGAGCAATAAAAAATCTATCAAATTGCGGCATTATGTTCCTATAGCTAACCAATCAAATGTTACAGTTGCAGAGGCATTTGTAGTTCTTTGAGTACAACTGACTAGCATTTGCAAATTATTTGACGCTGATGAAACTACAAATCCATCAGCGGAAATCGGTGTAAATTGAATATTAACCGGATTTAAAGCGAATGCAGGTATTGTTTGGCCACCTCCATCAACAGTTGGAAATACCACCGTTGCTGCTCCCGTTTCAGTCGCAGTTCCCCATTTTACTAATATATTTGATGCAGTTCTAAACCAACCCGAACTCAATGATCCGCTTGATGTAAATTCGACAACAGCGCCGGAACTTTGCTGGACCCAAGCCATTTCGGGGACTCCGGTAATGGCAGAAGTTTGGGAAAATAAAGCTAGTTCGCCTGCAACCGTTACCGGAGTCGAACCTTGAACCGGCATGGATACAAAATTATGCTTGCCTGCGCCTGTTAAATCAAATGATACGTGATTAACGCCAACCCAATTATAAATGTCAGTAAAGTTGGCTAAAATTTGTGATTGAGATTGAGCAGGAATATCAGTTGCCTGCGGAATATTTGGATTATATGCCATTTTTCTCCTTTAGAAGTTGCCGGTGCCACCCCAAGACCATCCGGAATTTCCTGAACCTAGTCCTGTGCTTTCCGTATATATTGTTCCCACTCTTTGTCTTGTATTTTGAACAATAGTAGTTCTCAAGACTTGATTCTCTTGCTCCTTAAATGACGGCAAAATCAAATTAACACTATCGTAATCCATGCGATCTTCAAATATCTTTTTTGCAGTTCCGAAAGCAATATACTGCCACCACTGATTTAGTTCAGGTTCGTCACCGGAATTTATCAATTGTGTCGGCAATACATAAACTTCAACATTAACAGGATACGCTTGATCAGGTACAGGTCTTAAAATAAATGAATCATTAAAGAAGCAAATTGCTTGCGGCAATGCTGCCACATATGGCACCGTTTCACTATTTATTGCTTGCCCATCTGCAGGAGCTGTAGGAAATGTAATTATAAATTGTCCTGTCACATAATTGATATTATTATTTGGATCCAATGTTATAGGCACTGCATTATCAGGAATGCTTAAATTACCAACCGTTCCATTTCCAATGGGAGTATCGGATAATACCAATGTATTATTATTGGCATCAATAGATGAAAATGTAACATTGTTGGCTA
>Ga0181525_10001909_pt1 | contig 17546 bp, 18 predicted proteins | sample PEATcosm2014_Bin_48_FD_121100 | JGI IMG/M metagenome (GOLD analysis project Ga0181525, IMG submission 121100) | Peatland microbial communities from MTU Mesocosm Facility, Houghton, MI, USA - PEATcosm2014_Bin06_10_metaG | ecosystem: Environmental > Terrestrial > Soil > Wetlands > Peat | place...
CGCCAATGAGATAAACCGCATACCCCCAGCCACAACGGGTTCTCCCCTAACTGTCAACCCAACCCCCAATATGCACCCAACCCCAACCCTGCTTATATGACAGCTATGAAACTCTTCATCACCCTCCTCCTCCTCGCCGACATGCTCGCCGTCGTCATCGTCATGCTCGCCGGCGCCCTCGGCATGGCCAACCCTAACCGCGACCCCCGTACCTCCAACAAACTCATGCGCTGGCGCGTCACCCTGCAAGCCATCGCCGTCGGCCTCGTCATCCTCCTCGTGGCCTCCAACTGGTCCTGATCCGGGGGGTTAGGAAGGAAGGCCAGGGGGCGCTGCCCCCTGGACCCCCGCCAACGGACGCGCCGTTGGATCCGCAATTTAAGTTCAGGTTCTTCGGGAGGGAGGGGTAAATCGCCGCCCCCGGCCTTGGATCATGGCCACCGTCGCGGGAAGGCGATTCACCCCTCCCTCCCGAAGAACCTAATTAATGGGTTCTAAGGGCGAGCCCTTGAGCTCGGTCCAGGGGCAGAGCCCCTGGCCTTCCTTCCTTAACCCCCGCCCGGATCAGCCCGTTGCGAAGTCCACGGTGGCGGCGAAGCCGGTGGCGGTGCCGATGGCGAGGAGGGAGCCGGAGGGGTTCCAGGTGAGGGCGGTGACGGGTCCGTGGCCTGGGCCGCAGACGGGGAGGATTTGTTCGCGGGCGATGTCGATGATCATGACGAGGCCGGAGTCAAAACCGGCGGCGAGGACTTCGAATTCAGGGTGGCAGGCGACTTGTTTGACGATAACGCCTTCGGTGGTGCCGAGTTCGACGGGGGGTTTGCCCATGGGTCCGCCGCCGAAGAACGGCCAGAGCACCACGGCGTCGGCGCCGCTGGAGGCGAGCCACCGGCCGGATTTGGTAAAGCCGAAGGATTCCGGTTTGGCCGGATAGCCGGACATGCGCATATTTTTGCCTTCCGGCAGGGTCCAGCCATGCATGGCGTTTTCCTGCATGCCGGTCACGAGTGCGTCGCCGTTGGGATGGATGGCGACGCCGAGATGGCTGCCTTTCCATTCCAGCACGCGCGGCGTGCCGGAGGTGGAGGCGGTGAACCACAGCGAGGCCCCGTTATAATGCGAGGCGGCGATGCGCTTGCCTTTGGCGTCGAAGGCGATTCCCGTCACCGTGGAGGGGTGCGCCATCTCCCGCAGCTTCTCGCCCTTGCCGTTAAACAGATGCACATTCTTACCCACCGAGGCGGCAATCAGCGGCGTTTTCCCGGCATAGCTCGCCACCTGCTCCACCCAGCGCGAGCCGAAGCGCGCGATCTCCACCACGGCCCCATCCAGCCCCACGGCCAGCAGTTTCCCGTCATCCCCGCCGGTGACAAACCCGCCATTCACGGGATGCGCCGCCAGCCCCAGCACCGCGCCGTCATGCGCGTCCACCCGGGTCCAGTTGGCATGGCCGCTGATGCGCAGCGTGCCGTCCCCCAGCGCGAATCCGGCATGAGAACCGCCCGCGTCAAAACGCACATGCACCACATGCGCCCCGAGTTCGGCGGTTTTTCCACGGGCATTCAGGAGTTGATCGAGATCAGGCATGGCGCATAACTGCCGGACTCAGCCGCTGGGAGCAAGCGCCCCCGTCTTTACGTGCCGTTTATAATTTCCTTGAACTCCATTACCGCCCATGCCAAGCTTGCGAATGGTTTCGGCATTCACCCCTGTTGCGCTTAGTTTTAAGGCAGAGATGCTTGTTCTATGTGCACGCATTGGTTTCAGCCCGCCTTCCGCCTGAAATTCTTTTCTCCATGCGCAAGCATGGTTTTTTGATTTTCACCGGAGTGCTTAAAAAATGTTAGACGAAATCGGCGGATCGACGGATTGGCAAAAGCTGGACGCCGCGCACCATCTCCACCCCTTCACGGACCATAAATCCCTGCATGCAGGCCACATCCGTGTCATCACCCATGCCGGCGGAATTTTTCTGTACGATGCCGAGGGCCACAAAATCCTCGACGGCATGGCAGGCTTATGGTGCGTCGCAGCAGGCTACAGCCGCCCCGAGCTGGTCCAGGCCGCCGCCGCGCAAATGACAAAGTTGCCGTACTACAATACGTTTTTTAAAACCACGACGGAGCCCGCGGTACTTCTCGCCCAGCGCCTCGCGCAGATCGCCCCTGCTGGTTTAAACCACGCCTTCTTCGCCAGCTCGGGTTCCGAGGCTGTGGATACCGCCTTGCGCATGGCCCGCGTCTATTGGCAGACGTTAAACAAACCCAACAAAAAAATCATCATCGGCCGCGAGTACGGCTATCACGGCTCCACCACGCTGGGCGCCTCCGCCGGCGGCATGGTGGACATGCACCGCCAGGCCGGTGACATGCCGAATTTCGTGCACGTGCTGCCGCCTTATTGGTACGGCTATGGCGGCCAGATGTCCCCCGCCGAATTTGGCCTCTACGCCGCCAAGCAGCTGGAAAATAAAATCCTCGAACTCGGCGCCGACAACATCGCCGCCTTCATCGGCGAGCCCCTGCAGGGTGCCGGCGGCGTCATCATCCCGCCGGAAACCTACTGGCCGGAAGTCAACCGCATCTGCAAAGCGCATGACATCCTGCTCATCGCCGATGAAGTCATCTGCGGTTTTGGCCGCACCGGAAAAATGTTCGGCTCGGACACGTTCGGTATCGAGCCTGACCTGATGACCCTGGCCAAAGCCATCACCTCCGGCTACCTGCCGCTCTCGGCGGTGATGGTGGGAGACCGCGTGGCCGACGTCCTCATCAACGGCACCGGCGAATTCTATCACGGCTTCACCTATTCCGGTCATCCCGTCGCCTGTGCCGTGGCGCTGGCCAATCTCGACATTCTCCAAAACGAACACCTGGTGGAACACGCCGCCGCCATGGGCGAGCGCGTGCGCGAAAAACTCCACGCCGCGCTGGACGGCCACCCCATGGTCGGCGAAGTCCGCGGCGTCGGCCTCATCGGCGCCATCGAGCTGACCGCCGACAAACGCACCCGCAAATTCTTCGCCAACCGTGGCCGCGTCGGCGTCATCTGCCGGGATTATTGCATCGAGAACGGCCTCATCATGCGCGCCGTCCGCGACAGCCTGGTCTTCGCCCCGCCGCTCATCATCACGCCCGAGGAAGTCGACCTCATGGTCTCCCTCGCGGTCAAATCCATCGAGCAGACCTACGCCCGCGTTAAAGACGAGGTGGCAGTGTGAACACCCACACCCACCCGGACCTCGCCGCCAAAGCCGCCCTGCTGGCGGAGAGCGAATACATCGAAGTCTTCATCATCGACGTCAACGGCGTGCCGCGCGGCAAATGGCTGCAGCGCGACAAAGCCAAAGCCCTGCTCGGCACCGGCATCGCCGTCCCGCGCTCGGCCTTCCTGCTGGACATCTGGGGCCGCGACATCGTCGAAGGCGGCATCGCGCTGGACACGGGCGACCCGGACGGCCTGTGCACCGCCGTCCCCCACTCCATCACCCGCATGAGCTGGACCGAGGGCAACGCCACCCAGGCTCTACTCACCATGCGCGAGGCCGACGGCAGTTATTTTTACCTCGACCCGCGCGGCGTCCTCTCGCGCATCCTGGAGCGCTACGCCGCCGCCGGTCTCACCCCCGCGCTCGGCGTGGAACTTGAATTCTACCTCGCCGATTCCGGCCGCACCGGCGGCCTCGCCATCGCCCCGCGCGGCGCCGACGAATCCGGCTGGCGCGGCTGGCATATCGACGCCGTGGGCCTGGGCGAAATCCACGACTACGAGCCGATCCTGCGTGAAATGATGGCCACCGCCCGCGCCCAGGAAATCACCCTGGAATCCCTCATCAGCGAGAACGGCCCCGGCCAGTTCGAAGTCACGTTAAAATACGCCACCGACGCGCTGCGCGTCGCCGACTCCGCCACCCTGTTCAAGCGCACCATCAAGCAGGTGGCGCGCAAACACGGCCTCACCGCCACCTTCATGGCCAAGCCTTACGGCCAATGGGCAGGCTCGGGGATGCATGTCCACATGTCGGTCCTCGACCGCGCGGGCAAAAACTTCTTCGCCGGCACGCCCGAACGCGCCGCCCCGTCGCTCTACCACGCCGTCGGCGGCATCATCGCGGCCATGCCGGACTCCATGCTCACCTTGGCGCCGCACGCCAACTCCTACCGCCGCTTCGCGCCGGGCGTACACGCCCCCACATACGGCGACTGGGGCCACGACAACCGCCTCGCCGCCGTGCGCGTCATCACCGCCGACCCCGCCGCCTCGCGCCTGGAACACCGCGTCGCCGGTGCCGACTGCAACCCTTACCTCGCCTTCGCCTCCCTGCTCGGCTCGGCGCTGGCCGGCATCCAGGCGCAGACCGACCCCGGCCCGGAATCCTTCGGCGACCGGCACGGCAAACACGCCCCGCCGCTGCCCATTGCCTGGTCCGCCGCCGTCGACAAATTCGCCGACTCCCCCCACATGGCCAACATTTTCGGCGCCGACTTCCAGCGCGTCTTCACCGCCTGCAAACGCCAGGAAATCGGTGAATTCCGCCGCAGAATCTCCGATGTCGAATATGACGCCTACCTGGAAACCGCATGAGAGAAGTCACCGTCGCCGCCACCCAGATGGCCTGCACCCCGGACGCGCAAGCTAACATCGCGCGCGCCGAAACCCTCGTCCGCGCCGCCGCGGCCAAGGGCGCGCAGATCATCCTCATCCAGGAACTTTTTGAGACCCCCTATTTCTGCCAGGACCAGATCCACGCCCATTTCGCCCTGGCCAAACCCCTCGAAGAAAACGCCGCGCTCAAACACTTCGCCCCCATCGCCAAGGAACTGGGCGTCGTCCTGCCCATCTCCGTCTTCGAGCGCGCGGGCCAAAGCTTCTTTAACACCGTCGCCATCCTGGACGCCGACGGCACCAATCTCGGCTTCTACCGCAAATCCCACATCCCGGACGGCCCCGGCTACTCGGAAAAATTCTACTTCTCCCCCGGCGACACCGGCTTCAAAGTCTGGCCCACAAAGCACGCCCGCATCGGCGTCGGCATCTGCTGGGACCAATGGTTTCCCGAATCCGCCCGCGCCATGGCCCTGCTCGGCGCCGAACTCCTCTTCTACCCCACCGCCATCGGCTCCGAACCGCAAGACGCCACCCTGGACTCGCGCGACCACTGGCAACGCACCATGCAGGGCCACGCCGCCGCCAACCTCACCCCCCTCATTGCCGCCAACCGCATCGGCCTTGAGCCCGGCGCGCACGGCACCAGCATCACCTTCTACGGCTCCTCCTTCATCGCCGATCACACCGGCGCGAAAATCGCCGAAGCCGGCCGCACGGAGGAAACCACGTTAACCGCCACCTTCGACCTCGACGCCCTGGCCCAAACCCGAGCCTCCTGGGGCGTCTTCCGCGACCGCCGCCCGGAACTCTACACCCCGCTCATGACGCTCGACGGCACCCACGTGCATGCGGGACGCTCTTGAGCACGGGGCTGGCTCCTACACCGCACCAGGGGGCTCTGCCCTCTGGACCCCCGCGAACGGACGCGCCGTTCGATCCGCATGACAAGGTTTTGAATAAGGGCCTCGCCTCCGGGGCGTTTCCAACGCTGCGCAGGCGAGGCCCTTATTCAAAACCTTATGATCGCCCATCCAAGGGCGCGGCCCTTGGCTGGGCCCAGGGGCAAAGCCCCTGGTGGGGGCGTGGGGGCAAAGCCCCCACCCTGTGCCCATGACCACCCCGCGCGCCCAGGGCTACGCCATGCCCCCCGAATGGGCGCCGCACGCAGGCTGCTGGATGATCTGGCCCGAACGCCCCGACAACTGGCGCCTCGGCGCCAAACCCGCCCAGGCCGCCTTCGCCGCCGTCGCCACCGCCATCGCCCGCTTCGAGCCCGTCACCATGCTGGTCAGCGCCCGCCAATTCTCCCACGCCCGCGCCGTCTTGCCGGAAGCCGTGCGCGTGGCCGAAGTCAGCACCAACGATTCCTGGGCCCGCGACACCGGCGCCACCTTCCTCCTCAATGCCCAGGGCGAGCTGGCCGGCGTCGACTGGCCCTTCAACGCCTGGGGCGGCCTGGAAGGCGGCCTCTACTTCCCCTGGGACCTCGACGATCAGGTCGCCGCCAAAATCCTCCAATTTGAGCGCGCGCCGCGTTTCCGCGCCCCCAAAATCATCGAAGGCGGCGCCATCCATGTCGACGGCGAAGGCACCGTCCTCGTCACCGAATCCTGCCTCCTCAACGAGAACCGCAACCCCGCCCCCACTCGCCAGGAGATGGAGCGCGTCCTCAAAGACTATCTCGGCGTCAGCCACGTCATCTGGCTCACCCACGGCGTCCCGCACGACGAAACCGACGGCCATATCGACAACCTCGCCTGCTTCATCCGCCCCGGCACCGTCCTCCTCACCTGGTGCGACGACCCCGCCGACCCGCACTACGCCGTCTCCCGCGACGCCGAATCCCGCCTCCTCGCCGCCCGCGACGCCAAAGGCCGCCCGCTCACGGTGGAGCGCATCCCCATGCCCACGCCAATGTTCTACACCACCGAAGAGGCCGCCGGCATCGACCCCGCCGCCAACGGCATGAACCGCGTGGCGGGCGAGCGCCTCGCCGCCTCCTACGTCAATTTCTACATCGCCAATGGCGCGATAATTGCACCCTCTTTCGGCGTAGCAACGGATATTCCGGCGCGCGCGATCCTGGCAAACCTATTTCCAGAACGGGAGATTGTGATGATTCCGGCGAGAGAAATTCTATTAGGGGGGGGCAACATTCATTGCATCACCCAGCAGCAACCCAAAACCAGCCTGAACAACCAGGGAGCAACCATAAAATGAGTACAAAACTAAAGGCGGACGCATTATCCTTTTTCGAATCCATCATCATGGGCATCGCTGGTTCCGCTCCGGCCTTTTCCATCGCGGTTGCCATTGCCGGCCTGCTGGCCGCGTCGGGCAGCGTCTCGCCCAACGCCCTGCTGATTTTCGCCGTGCCCATGCTCGGCATCGCCGTGGCCTATAAAGGCCTCAACCAAAAAATGGCCAATGCAGGTGCTGCCTATGAATGGACCAAATCCGTCTTCGGCGGATTTTTCGGCTATTTCTCCGGCTGGGCGCTGTTGATCGCCTCCATGGTGTTCATGGTCACCGGCAGCGTACCGCTCGGCACCGCCACCATCGACCTGTTTGACCCCGCTCTGGCCACCAACGTCATCCTCACCACGTCCATCGGCGCCGCCTGGTTCCTCGCCATCGGCGCGGTGCTCATCTCGGGCATTGAACTCACCAGCAAAATCCAGGTGGTGATGAGTTCCATCGAACTCGCCATCCTGGCCATCATTTCCATCGCCGCCTTTGTCCACACCGGCGCCGGCGGCGCGGTCACGCCTTTCTCCTGGTCCTGGTTCGGCTTCAACTACCCCGCCGGCACCTTCGCCTCTTCCGCACTCATCGTGGTGTTCCTCTATTGGGGCTGGGACGTCACCTGCAACCTCTCGGAAGAAACCCGTGGCACCCCGCCGAACGCTGCCGGCCAAGGCGGCTTTTTAAGCATTTTCGTCACCATCGCCTCTTTCGTCGCCTTCACCGTCGCCGCCTTGCTCATGTTCACCTTGGCCACGGCCTCGGGCTTTTCCGACAACCTGATCTACCACGTCGCCCTCGCCGCAGGCCTCGGCCCCGTCGGCGGTTACGCGGCAGCCCTGGCACTCATCCTCTCCAGCATCGCGACGCTGGAAACCACCATGCTGCAATTCTCCCGCACCCTGTTCGCCATGGGCCGCGACAAAGCCCTCCCCGGCTATTTCGGCCAGGTGCATGAGAAAACCGTCACCCCCGTGCGCACCATGTACCTGCTGCTGGGCGTCGGCCTGCTGATGATTTTCGCCTCCAGCTTCATGCCCTCCATCGCCAGCATCCTCACAGACTCGGTCAGCGCCATCGCCGTCCAGGTCTGCTATTATTACGGCCTGGCCGGTTTCGTCTGCGCCTGGGTCTATCGTGACAGCCTGAAGGACTCGCCCGCCACCTTCCTGCAATACGTCCTCTTCCCGCTGCTCAGCGCCATCGCCCTCATCGTGCTGGGCCTGTACGCCATCTCCACCTTCAACCTGACGACCCAAATCGTCGGCATCGGCGGTCTGGTGGTCGGCATCGTCTTCTTCCGCCCCTCCGGTTACGGCAAGCGCGTCGCCGACATCGTCGCGGAAGAATAAAACACCAAGGGCGGGAGCAATCCCGCCCTTTTTTAAGACGAAGAAGAAGCAAGCAGCGCTTTTTAAAAAAAGCGCGCAAAAATTTTTATGAATCGCGGGCCGTGAAGGCGCCAAAGCCCACGATTCACAAAAGTTTTTTGGTTCTTTTTTTCAAAAAAGAACGGCTTCCTTCTAAGGCAGCATCCGCGCCGCCACCCGCCCGCCTTCGCGGATATGCTGCTCCAGCACCTCATCCACCGCCGCGAACGAATCCAGCTTGTACCAAACGCCCTCGGGATACAGCACCGCGCACGGCCCCAGCTCGCAGCGGTCCAGGCACCCGGCCTGGTTCACCCGCACGCCTTTTATCCCCAGCTCCTTCACCCGCGTCTTCATATAATCGCGGATTTTCTCGCTTCCCTTGGAGGCGCAGCACCCCCGCTCATGCCCCTCCGGCCGGCGGTTCCCGCAGACAAACACATGCGTCTCAAAATACGGCGTCGGATCGGTTGGCAGTCGCGCGCCCATGCTGTTACTCCTAGGGGTTCCACCCTATCTAACCAGGGACACGAAACGGGAAAAGCACCAACATGCGCAACACGCTGGACGAAGCCTCCTCGCCCTATTTGCAGCAGCATAAACACAACCCGGTCCACTGGCAGGTCTGGGGGCCCGAGGCCCTGGCCGCCGCCAAAGCCCGCAACGTCCCCATCCTGCTCTCCATCGGCTACGCCGCCTGCCACTGGTGCCACGTCATGGCGCATGAGAGCTTCGAAGACCCAGCCGTCGCCGAGCTGATGAACACGCACTACGTCAACATCAAAGTCGACCGTGAGGAGCGCCCGGACCTCGACCAGCTCTACATGTCCGCCCTGCACGCCATGGGCGAACAAGGCGGCTGGCCGCTCACCATGGTCCTCACCCCCAGCGGCGACCCCTTCTGGGGCGGCACATACTTCCCGCCCGAGCCCCGCTTCGGCCGCCCCAGCTTCACCCAGGTGCTCACCTCCCTGGCCCATGCCTGGGCCACCGACCAATCGCGCATCGCCGAAACCGTCACCGCGATGACCCGCGCGCTCACCGCCCAGTCCGCCACCCACCCCGGCGCCGCCCCCACCCCGGCCACGCTGGACGCCATCCGCCACAGCTACCTCAAAGCCATCGACTGGCGGCACGGCGGCATCGGCACCGCGCCCAAATTCCCCAACACCCCCATCCTGCGCTTTCTCTGGCAGGAAGCCTTCCGCACGCAGGACGCCCAGGCGGCGGACGCCGTCACCCAGGCCCTCACCGCCATGGCCCAAGGCGGCATTTACGACCATCTCGGCGGCGGCTTCTCCCGCTACGCCACGGACGAGCGCTGGCTCATCCCGCATTTCGAAAAAATGCTTTACGACAACGCCCTCCTGCTCGACCTCCTCGCCCTGGCCCACGCCGAAACCCCCACCCCGCTTTTCGCCGCCCGCGCGGCTGAAACCGTCACCTGGCTGCGTCAGGAAATGCGCACCGAAGGCGCCTGGGCCGCCTCCGAAGACGCCGACAGCGAAGGCGTGGAAGGCAAATTCTACGTCTGGACCCTCCCCGAGATTGAAACCGTCCTCGGCCCGGACACCGGCTTCTTCGCCCAGCATTACCCGCTCCCCGCCCATGGCAACTGGGAGGAAAAACTCATCCTGGAGCGCATCACCCCCCTCGGCCCGGAGGCCGTTGAGGCCCGCCTCGCCGCCCTGCGCGCCCGCCTCGCCCATCACCGCAACACCCGCATCCGCCCAGGCCGCGACGACAAAATCCTCACCGACTGGAACGCCCTGACCATCGCCGCCCTCACCCGCGCCAGCGCCGTCTTCGCCGAGCACGCCTGGCTGCAAAAAGCCTCGACCGTCTTCGACTACCTCCTCACCACGCTGGGCACGCCCGATGGCCGCCTCGCCCACGCCACCCGCGCCGGAAAAATCTCCGCCGCGGGCCTGCTGGAAGACCAGGCCGCCATGATCCGCGCCGCCCTGGCGCTGTTTGAGGCCACCGGCTCCGAACACCGTCTCACCCAAGCCCAACAAATCCTCTCCGCCACCGAGCAGCATTTCGCCGACCCCACCGGCGCCTTCACCATGTCCGCGGACGACGCCACGGACCTGCCCGCCCACCGCATCCGCACCATCACCGACGGCCCGACGCCGTCCGGCATCGGCCTGATGGCGGAAAACTACGCCCGCCTGCACCACCTCACCGGCTCGCCCGAAGCCCGCGCCAAAGCCCAATCCATCCTGGAATCCTTCGGCTCCAGCCCCCACCGCCTCGCCGGTTCCCCCACGCTGCTCGCCGCCGCCGACCTGCTGGAAAACGCCACCACCCTCGTCCTCACCGGTCAAAACCACGCCCTCACCCAGGCCGCCCTGGCCTCGCCGGACCCGGCCACGGTCGTCCTGCACGCCCATCCCGGCACCGATCATCTCCCCCCAACCCACCCGGCTTACGGCAAATCCTCCCCCATCCCCGCCGCCTTCATCTGCCGGGGCGGCACCTGCACCCTGCCCGTCACCACGCCGGAAGAACTGCGCACCCATCTGCGCCAAATCAGGAGCCTCCCATGAACCGCCGTACCCTGCTCGCCACCGCCAGCGCCCTCGCGCTCACCGCCCTGCGCCCGGCCCGCGCCCAAACCTACCAGATCACCCACACGGACGCTGAGTGGCGCACCCTGCTCACCCCCGCCCAATACAACGTCCTGCGCCAGGCCGGCACCGAGGAACCCTTCTCCAGCCCGCTGCTCGACGAGCACCGCACCGGCACCTTCAACTGCGCCGGCTGCGCCCTGCCGCTGTTCTCGTCGGCCACCAAGTTCGACTCCGGCACCGGCTGGCCCAGCTTCTGGCAGCCCCTGCCGAACGCCGTCCTCACCTCCAGCGACACCTCGCTCGGCATGGACCGCACCGAAGTCCACTGCCGCCGCTGCGGCAGCCATCTCGGCCACGTCTTCCCTGACGGCCCGCCCCCCACCGGCCTGCGCTACTGCATGAACGGCGTGGCCCTCACCTTCACCCCGGCCGCCGCATGAGCCAGCCCCTCAACCAACGCCTCACCGCCGAAGTTGAGGGCAACTTCGTCCTCTTCCTCATCGGTTTCCGCATCAACCAGCTCTGGAACATCAAAGCCTGGCTCCCCGTCTTCCGGGCCATGCCCAAAATGCTGAAAGAGCTCAGCCAGAAGCCCGAACTCGGCCTCCTCCACTACCGCCTGCACCTCGGCTTCCCCGGCAGCATGGTCATCCAATACTGGCGCAGCCTCGACCAACTCCAAGCCTACGCCCACGCCGCAAACAGCGCCCACCTCCCCGCCTGGCGTGCCTTCAACACCGCCATCGGCACCAGCGGCGCCGTCGGCATCTGGCACGAAACCTACCTCATCGCCCCCAACCAATCGGAAAACATCTACGTCAACATGCCCCCCTTCGGCCTAGGCCAAGCCGGCACCTTGCACGAAGCCACCGGCCCCCGCGCAACGGCGGCGAAGCGGCTGGGGTTATAAGGGAAAGCAAGTAAGGCCAGGGGCTCTGCCCCGGTGCGCTCTTCGCGCGACGGGGCAGCGCCTCCTGGCCTTTCTTCCTACCCTACAGCCCCAGCCGCTCGCGCGCAGCGGTGGCGAGTTCATCGGCGCGGTCGTTCATGGGGTTACCGGAGTGGCCTTTGACCCAGAGCCACTCGATTTCGTGCGGCTTGGCGGCGTCGAGAATGCGTTTCCACAGATCCATGTTCTTCACCGGATCACCGGCGGCGTTGCGCCAGTTTTTCCGCACCCAGCCGGTATGCCAGCGGGTGATGCCGTTTTTCAGGTATTCGCTATCGGTGTGCAGCACCACGTGGCAGGGCCGGGTTAGCGCCGTCAGCGCCTCAGCCGCCGCGGTCAGCTCCATGCGATTATTCGTCGTCTCAGCTTCCGCACCGGAGAACTCCTTCACCGTGCCGCGAAACTTCAGGATCGCCGCCCAGCCGCCCGGCCCCGGATTGGGCTTGCAGCCGCCATCCGTCCAAATCTCAACCACATCCTCAGAGTCCATAAGCGGCAGCCCCCTGCGCCGCGCTATGGAAGCGCAAGCGCCGATAATAATCCAGCGGATCTTTCGGCGTCACCATCGCGCCCGGCGGCGTATTCAGCCAGTCATACAGCCGCGTCAGCAAAAACCGCATCGCCGCGCCCTGGGAGAGCACCGGCAGCGCCGCCGCCTCCGCATCGCTCAGCGCCCGGTGCGCCATATATCCCCGCAGCAGCGCGCGAGACTTCGTCACATTAAAGCTGAAATCCCGCTCAAAGCACCAGGCGTTCAGGCAAATCGCAATGTCGTAGGCATAAATATCCGTGCAGGCGAAGTAAAAATCGATCAGCCCGGAAATCTCCCCATTCAGGAAGAACACGTTATCGGGGAACAAATCCGCATGAATATGCCCCTGCGGCAGCCCCAGCGGCCAGGCCGCGACAATCCCCCGCAGCAGCGCCGCCAGTTCCTCGCCCAGCCCGGCCTGCACCGTATCCGCCTGGCCCAGCGTCTTCTCCAGCAGCGGCCCCCAGGCGTCCGGCCCCAGCGCATTTTTCCGCGCCGGCGGAAAATTCTCCCCCGCCAGATGCAGTTTCGCCAACGCAGCCCCCAGCGGCTCGCAATGCTCAATCAGCACCCGGCGCGGCCAAACCCCCGGCAAAAACGTGGTAATCGCCGCGATTCGCCCGGCCAGCGGATTCAAATTCGCCCCACCCCGCGCCCGCACCGGCAGCGGGCAAGACAGCCCCTGCGCCGCCAAATGCTCCATCAGCCCCAGAAACCACGGCAAATCCACCGGGTCCACCCGCTTCTCATAAAGCGTGAGAATAAAGTCCCCCTGCGTGGTTTTCAGCGCATAATTGCTATTCTCCACCCCCTCGGCGATGCCGCGAAACGCGACCATCCCGCCAATGTCATAAAGGGTGAGAAACTCCGCCAGAGCCTCGTCTGTAACTTCTGTATAAACCGCCATGCCGCCTAAATGACCGCGCGCAAAAATTCTGGCAAGGGCGGAGGAGGAAGCAGCGCTTTTTTGCAAAAAAGCGCCCAAAAAGCTCTTATGAATACGGGACGGGGGCTTTGACCGCGTCAAAGCCCCCGTCCTAAAGTTACAGAAGTTTTTTGGTTCTTTTTTTCAAAAAAGAACCGCTTCCTACCCCTCAGTAAACCGAGGACAGCACGCTGCGCAGATTGCGTTCTTCCAGCGCCCTTCCCGTGCCCAGCGCCACACAATGCAGCGGGTTCTCCGCCACCATCACCGGCAGCCCGGTGGAAACCCGCAGCGCCTCGTCCAACCGCAGCAGCAACGCGCCGCCGCCGGTCAGCATAATGCCCTTGTCGACGATATCCGCCGCCAGCTCCGGCGGCGTATTTTCCAGCGCCACCTTAATGGCCTCGATAATCTGGCTCACCGGCTCGGCCAGCGCCTCGGCAATCTGCGCCTGCGTCACGGTCACTTCGCGCGGCACGCCGTTAATCAAATCGCGCCCCTTCACAAACCGCGACGGCCCTTCGCCTTCGCCCACCATCCACGCCGCGCCAATGTCCATTTTAATCCGCTCAGCCGAGCTTTCGCCGATCAGCAGATTAAAATTACGCCGCATGTAGGAGATGATGGAGTCGTCCATCTTGTCGCCGCCCACGCGCACGGAGCGCGCATACACAATCCCGCCCAGCGAGATCACCGCCACTTCCGTGGTGCCGCCGCCGATATCCACCACCATCGAGCCCGTGGGCTCCGTCACCGGCAGCCCGGCGCCGATCGCGGCGGCCATCGGCTCTTCAATCAGCTGCACCTGCCGCGCCCCGGCGGACTCGGCGGATTCCTGAATCGCCCGGCGTTCCACCGCGGTCGAGCCCGACGGCACGCAAATAATAATGCGCGGCGAGGCATACCCGCTGCGGTTATGCACCTTGCGGATAAAATGCTTGATCATCTCTTCCGCCACTTCGAAATCGGCAATCACGCCGTCGCGCAGCGGCCGGATGGCCGAAATATTCCCCGGCGTACGGCCCAGCATCAGCTTGGCCTCTTCGCCCACCGCCAGCACGCGCTTGCGGCCTTTCTCATCCACAATCGCCACCACAGAGGGTTCCGCCAGCACAATGCCCCGGCCCTTCACATAAACCAGCGTATTGGCCGTGCCGAGATCGATAGCCATATCGGTGGACATCAGGCCGAGAATTCTAGAAAACATCAAAAACCTTTCCATAGCGGCCTGGCGGCGGCGGCGGCCGCAGGCGCTAAAAATCAAACGCACAATTCGCGGCAGGGATTACAGCCCGCCGCGCCCAGCGGCAAGGCCTAGAATCATCTCCCGAGCCATGCCATAGGCGAAATCCCAGACATCATGAGGGAATTTAATGATGAAAGCAAAGCTGCCCCCAACATCCTTGGCACTCTTGGCCTGCCTTAGCCTGGCCGCCTGCGGCTACTCCCCCGGCACGCGCGCACTCTCCGGCGGCGCCATAGGTGCCGGCACGGGCGCCATCGTCGGCGTTGTCACCGGCATCGGCCCAGGTGCGGGTGCCGCCATCGGCGGCGCGGTCGGCGCGGTCGCCGGCGCCGCCATCAGCCCCCACACCCTCAACCTCGGCCGGCCCCTCGTCGGCGATTAAGAGTTTTGTGAATAAGCCGCCACGTTTCACCCGTGGCGGCCCCCAGCTTGAATTTTCCCGCCCCAAACGACACATAAACAGCTCCTTCAACCATGGAGCCCGGCTATGCCTCGCAAAATCGCGGCCCGAATCGTCCTGGCCATCGCCCTGATGTCCCTGGCAGGCTGCGTCACCTACCCACCTCAAAGCTCCGACGTCCGCTACGCCCCAACCTATTCCGGCGCAGGCGCCCTCATCGGAAATTAAACCCGCCAAAGGGCCCGCCCATTCATTCGTGAATTAACCGCCACAATCTCCTTGCGGCGGCGGCAAAAGTTGTAAACCCGCACCTCAAACGACACATAACAATGATGAATTACCCACGGAACAGAGCCATGCCTCGTAAAATCACCGCCCGCATCTTGCTGGCCACCGCCCTCATCTCCCTCACCGCCTGCGGCTACTCGCCCGGCCACCGCGCCCTCACCGGCGCCGCCATCGGCGCCGGCGGCGGCGCCGTCATCGGTGCCGTAACCGGCATCGGCCCAGGCACCGGAGCCCTCATCGGCGGCGCCACCGGAGCCGCCGTCGGCGGCCTCACCACCCATAACCAACTCAATCTCGACGATCACTAGGCCGAGGCGGGGGGAAAGCAAGCAAGGCCAGGGGCTCTACCCCTGGACCGAGCTCAAGGGCTCGCCCTAGCGCCCCGAGAGTGCGTTGGCGATGTGCCGCACGAAGGCGGCGGGGTCTTCGGGGAGGTCGCCTTCCTGGAGCTTGGCCAGGTCGAGGAGGAGGTTGGCTTGCTCGTCCAGCCCGGCATGGCCGGCCAGCGCCAGGATGAACGGATGGGTTGGGTTAATCTCCAGCCCCGGCGGCGGGCCGAAGATGGGCCGTCCGGCGCGGCGCAGCAGGCGCTGCATGGCCAGGTCCGGCCCGCCGGGTGTCGCCACCAGCATCGCCGGGCTGTCCTTTAACCGTACCGAGGCCGTCACGCCGGAAACCTTATCCCCCAGCGCCTTGCCCAACGCCTCGCACAACGCCGCCACCTCCGCCGCCTGCTCGCCCGGGGCAAACAGCGCCCCTGCCTGAGACACGCTGACAAATTTCTTATCCTTGTAGCTTTCCATCCGCGCCGGCCAGAATGCGTCGATCGGATCGGAGAGCAGCAGCACCTCAAACCCCTTCTCCGCAAACCCTTCCAGCTGCGGCGAGGTCTTCAAATGCCCCGCATCGCCCGCCAGATAATATATCTCGCTCTGCCCTTCGGCCATGCGCTCAATATACGCATCCAGCGTCGTGGCTTCTTCCCGGGTCGAGGCAAAGCGCAGCAGCCCGGCGATGTCGGCGGCATGCCCGCCATCCTCGTACAGCCCCTCCTTCATCACCGCGCCAAAATTCTCCTGAAACGCCTTAAACCCTTCGCCATCCTTGGCCTTGGTCTTCAGCTCATTCAGCACCCGGTTCACCAGCGCCTTGCGGATTTTCTCCAGCACCGGCGTCGTCTGTAAAATCTCACGCGACACATTCAGCGGCAGATCTTCCGTATCCACCACGCCCACGACAAACGACAACCAGTTCGGCAACAGCCTGGCTTCATCGGTAATAAACATGCGCTTCACATGCAGCCGCACGCGAGACTCCCGCGTCTCCTCCACCGGCATGAACGGCTTGGAGGACGGAATAAACAGCAGCGCCGAAAACTCCAGCGTGCCCTCCGCGCGCCAGTGAATCGTCGCCCAGGGCTCATCAAACGCATGCCCCAGATGCCGGTAAAACACCGCATAATCCGCCTCGGAAATCTCCGGCTTCGCCCGCCGCCAGAGCGCTCCACCCTCGGTCACGGCGGTAAACTTGCCCTCCTCCTCAAGCTCCACCGGCAGCGCGATATGATCCGCCCATTTGCGCAGCACCGTGCGCACCCGCAACGGCTCCAGATACTCCTCCGCATCATTCCGCAAATGCAAAACCACCGTGGTCCCGGCCTCGTCGCGCACCGCCGGCTTGAGCGTATAAACCCCCGTGCCCTTCGAGGCCCACTCCCACGCATGGTCACTCCCCACCTTGCGCGAAATCACCTCCACCTCGCCCGCCACCATAAACGCCGAGTAAAACCCCACGCCGAACTGCCCAATCAAACTGGGCCGGTCCTCCGCCTTCTTCTCCGCCAAACTCGCCGCAAACGCCGACGTCCCGGAACGCGCAATCGTCCCCAAATGATCCGCCAGCTCGTCCTTGCTCATCCCCGTGCCATGGTCGGCAATGGTAATGGTCCGCGCCCCCTTATCCAGCGAAATCCGCACCGCCGGATTCTCCGGCAACGCCAACGCCCCATCCGACAACGCCAAAAACCGCCGCCGATCCGTCGCATCCGCCGCATTGGCCACCAACTCACGCAAAAAAATCTCGCGATCCGAATACAGCGAATGAACCACCGAATCGAGCAACCGCCCAACCTCAGTCCCAAAACTCCGCGTCTCTTCAGCAACATTCTCAGTCATGACACCCTCGATTCGTTCAATGGATTTTTTACACGCGAGAGGTAAGGAAGGCCAGGGGCTCTGCCCCTGGACCCCCGCCAACGGACGCGCCGTTGGATCCGCAATTTAAGTTCAGGGTCATTGGGAGGGAGGGGTAAATCGCCCTCCCCCGTCCTTGGATCATGGTCACCGTCGCGGAAAGGCGATTTTCCCCTCCCTCCCAATGACCCTAATTAATGGGTTCTAAGGGCGAGC